>Ga0209231_1000519_pt1 | contig 20936 bp, 19 predicted proteins | sample Deesub45470m_DNA_FD_188086 | JGI IMG/M metagenome (GOLD analysis project Ga0209231, IMG submission 188086) | Deep subsurface microbial communities from North Pacific Ocean - 450_OLKR46/470m Metagenome (SPAdes) (version 2) | ecosystem: Environmental > Terrestrial > Deep subsurface > Unclassified ... | reverse complement strand
ATTAATATAAAATCAATTGCTATTTTTAGCAAGGAAATAATTAAAAAGTATTTCCAATAAAAAAGTGGATTTAAGATGGCTAATATGCCAAGCGTTATCACTATTAAATTTTCAGCAAAAACAATACATCCTACAAATTTTGTAAATGGGTTTTTATATGAAGTTGATTTTGATGCCCATCGGATTTGTTGATTTAAAAATAACTTCCAATTAGGTTCTGACTTGGTTTCTACAATTATTTCTTTTGATTTAAGGAATTTGATTTTGGTAGGATATTCCTTTAACATTTTTTCCAATAAAAAAACATCATCACCACTTGCAATTGCTGAATTCCCTTCAAATCCGTTTACTTTTAAAAAAGCACCCTTGTTATAACATAAATTGGCACCATTGCACATAAATGGTTTATGAATGCCAAAACCACCTATAGTACTACCAATTAAACTTATTAAGTTCAGATTTTGAAAGTAAAATAACAACGAATTTTCAGCTTTAAATTTCACAGGTGCACTTATAAAAACAGGCTTTTCTTCTTCAATAAATTGATTGAACATTTGCAACCAGTTTTTAGGAACAATGCAATCAGCATCTGTTGTAACAATCCAATCGAATTGTGATGTTTTAATTGCTGTATTTATAGCGTCTTTTTTTGGTGAATTTGATTCTCGAATAACATTTGTCAATAAAATATTCAAAGTTGGATTTTTCTTCTTAAAATATTCAATAATTGAAAAAAAATTATCAGAAGAATCATCATTTACTAAAAGCACTTCAAATAAATTTCTTGAATAATTTAGCGTTGTAATTGAATTTAGCAAATCAAGTAAATTGCGAGCTTCGTTTCTAAACGGAATTACAATTGAAAATGTGTTTTTAGGGGATATATTTTTGTTTGAAATCGTTTTTATTTTATGAAAACCAATGATAAAAGATGATACTAATACTGTGTAAATGAGTGCTATGAGAATAAATATGTAAATCATTCTTTAACTTCAAATTTAAAATTTAGTACAAATATACTTCCTAAAAGAGCAGGAAAACCAAAATTTAAAATCCACATTATAGTTGTAATTGCAATAATTGTTAATTCGTTTAACCCAATAAAACTAAAAAGATAAACGGCAACAGATCCCTTAATTGCCCAATCAAAAATAGTTAAACTTGGAATAAATGACGCAATAAAATACATGCAAAACAATAAATTCAAGAGTACTAAATAATCAGTTTCAATTCCAAACATTCTAAGTGAAAAATAGAACTGATGTGTAAAAATAACATAGCGAAGAAAAGAAAATCCAATTACTTTTCCATAAATACTTTTGGGAATTTTTTTTAAAAATAAAGTAACTTTAGTGATGTAACTGCTTTTAAATTTCTTTATCAATAAGAATAATATAACGAAGATGAAAAGTGTTATTAAAAGGTTTTGAAAGGTTAAATAAGGAATTTCAATATTAAAGTTAGTTAGAAAAAATACCATTCCTATAATTCCAAAAAAGACGGTTACAGCTAACTGGCTTATATTTCCAAGAAGATTTAAAAGTACTATTTTTTTTCTTTTTCCATTTTTAAAATAAAGCGCTTTTGCGCCATATTCTCCAACTCTATTTGGGGTAATTATTGCTGTGGTTAATGAAGCTAAACTCTGCTCGTAGGCTTCAAAAAAAGTGATTTTTTTTTCAACAGAAACCAATGTTTTCCATTTAAACATTTCTAATAACCAATTTACATCGGTAAATAAAAATAATAATACAATGGCCCAAATATTACTTGAAAATGCAACTGAAAATTGTTCTAGTAATTTGGAAAAGGACAGTTGCTGATTATTCACTAATTTTTGATAGATATAATAACAAGCACCAATTACTATCACTAATTTTAGTAGTAGAAATAAGAAGCGTTTATATTTGTATGAGATATTGTACATTTGGTTTTACAAATAAACAACTAATTGAGTTCAGAAAAAATCATATTAGGAATTGACCCAGGAACAACCATTATGGGTTTTGGGTTGATAAAAGTAGTTCATAAAAAGATGGAGTTAATCATTTTAGATGAATTATTGCTAAAAAAATATGACGATCATTATGTAAAATTAAAATTAATTTTTGAACGCACTATCCATTTAATTGAAACTTATCATCCAGATGAAATTGCCATTGAAGCACCTTTCTTTGGTAAAAATGTTCAATCTATGTTAAAATTGGGAAGAGCACAAGGAGTGGCAATGGCTGCCGGTTTGTCTAGAGAAGTACCAATTACAGAATATTCTCCCAAAAAAATTAAAATGGCAATTACCGGAAATGGAAATGCAAGTAAAGAGCAAGTAGCGAAAATGTTACAAAACCTGCTGAAAATTAAAGAATTGCCCAAAAATTTAGATGCAACAGATGGTTTGGCTGCTGCAGTTTGTCATTTTTACAACAGTGGAAATGTAACTATTGGAAAAAGTTACACAGGTTGGGATGCGTTTGTGAAGCAAAACGGTAAAAGAATAAATGAATGATTAAATAATCACATCACATTCATAGGTGTCGAATTTTTTTTCAATAACCAATTTACGGTGTTCATGAAAAAGTTGATGCTCTTTTGAAGCTTCCATTTTCATTTTATCTTCTTTTGATTTCCAATACTCAACCAAAAAATACCTGTTTTCTTCATTTCTATCTTTAAAAATGTGAAAATGATCTAATCCGGCTGGCTTTGCCTCTGTAAGTTCTTCAAATTTTTGAAGTTCAACAAATGAAATTCCTTCCCCTTCTTTAACCTTAAATGAAACAATGTGTGTATACATAATATATAGGTTTTCTCAAAATTACGACACAGATTTTTAAAAAAGGTAACAAAAATTACTTTTTTTAGTTTTATTTTAAGCGTACATTTATCAATTCTAATTTTTTGTAAATGGCGGGAATATATATTCACATACCATTTTGTAAACAAGCATGTTATTATTGCGATTTCCATTTTTCTACTTCATTAAAGAAGAAAGTAGAAATGTTGAATGCTATTAAAAAAGAATTGCTGTTAAGAAAACAAGATGTTGGCCTTGAAAAAATTGATACCATTTATTTTGGGGGAGGAACACCATCTTTACTTTCGATTGAAGAATTGAGATTATTGATTGCTACTATTTATGAAAATTATAGTGTTGATGAAAATCCTGAAATAACATTAGAAGCAAATCCAGATGACTTATCTACTCAAAAAATTAAGGAATTAGCAGATTCTCCAATTAATAGATTAAGTATAGGAATACAATCTTTTTTTGATGACGATTTAAAATTTATGAATCGAGCTCATACAGCTGAGGAATCAAAAAAATGTTTAACAGAAGCAATTAAATTATTTGATAATATTTCGATAGATTTAATTTACGGAATCCCAAATATGAGCAACAAAAAGTGGTTGACTAATTTAAAAATGGCTTTTAAATTTGGTGTTCCACATATTTCAAGTTACGCATTAACTGTTGAAGAAAAAACAGCACTTTATAGTTTTATAAAAAAGGGAGAAATTCCACCAATTGATGAAGATTTAGCTCTCCAACATTTTAACACTTTAGTTTCAGCAACTGAAAAACAGGGTTTTATACACTATGAAATTTCCAACTTTGGTAAACCTAATTATTTCTCAAAACACAACACTTCTTATTGGCTTGGCGAAAAATATATTGGCGTTGGGCCTTCTGCACATTCATTTAATGGTTATGAAAGAGCTTGGAATGTATCAAATAATGCAAAGTACATTAATGCTTTACAAGAAAATAAATTACCAAGCGAAACAGAAAAATTATCAGTACATAATAGGTTTAATGAGTGTGTTATGACAGGTTTACGCACTATTTGGGGAGTTTCACTTCAAAAAATTGAAACTGAATTTGGTGCTTTATTTTTGGAGCAATTGAAAAAAAATGCAGAACCCTATCTTAAAAAAGGGTTGTTGGAAGTTCAGTTGAATTCTTTTTCGGGGAGTACTTTAGTGACTACAAAAAAAGGTAAATTTTTAGCTGATGGTATAGCCAGCGATTTATTCATTATTTAATTTTTTAAAAGATATTCTGAATTTACACTCACATTTCTCGTATTGAAATGTTTGGCGTATTTTTATATTACGAAATTACAATGATGAAAGTCTGTAATATTTTAATGTAAACGCAAAAAATCTTTTTAGCAGCAAAAAATTTAGTCTAAATCTTAAATTAAAAATAATTAAGATTATTAATAAAAAAAGGACTCCCAATAAATGACAACTTTAATTTTATACCAAAATGATTAAAGGGCTAACTGCAATTGAAGCAAAAGAAAAATTAAAAATTTATGGTCGAAATGAACTGCCGACTGTAAAACCAAAAAGTATTTGGAAAATTGCTTTGGAAGTAATGAAGGAGCCTATGTTCATTTTATTGATTAGTAGTGGACTGCTATATATCATTTTAGGAGATCTCACAGAAGGAATTATCCTGCTGTTCACAATATTAATTATTGTTTTTATTACATTCCATCAATACCAAAAAACAGAAAAAGCATTAGATGCATTAAAAATGCTTGCTTCTCCACGTGCTTTAGTAATTCGTGAGGGAATAGAAATCAGAATTTCTGGAAGTGAAGTTGTTCCAAAGGATATCATTATTATACATGAAGGCGACCGAGTTTCGGCTGATGCTAAAATACTTGAATCAGTTAATTTGGTGGTTGATGAATCAATGCTCACAGGTGAATCAATTCCAGTGATCAAAAACACCAAAATTGATAAATCTAACAAATCAGGACACATATTTAGCGGAACTCTTGTAATATCGGGGAAAGGAAAAGCAGAAGTAACAGCTACAGGTACTTCAACTCAATTTGGAAAAATAGGCACTTCGTTACTTGGCATTGTACAGGACAATACCAGATTACAAAAGGAAATGAAAGTGTTAATAAGAAATTTATTCTATATAGGAGCCATATTATGTATTGGTGTGGTTGCAGCATTTTACTTTACAAGAGGAAATTTTATAAAATCATTACTTAATGGCCTTGCAACTGCAATAGCAATTTTGCCAGAGGAATTTCCTGTTGTGCTTACAGTATTTCTCGCGTTGGGTGCCTGGAGGCTATCAAAGAAAAATGTGTTGACAAGAAACCCCTCAGTCATAGAAACCTTGGGCTCTGCAACAGTTTTATGTAGCGACAAAACAGGAACTATTACACAGAATAAGATGGAAGTTGCTGTGTTATACAACGGTGAAGAAATATTTTCAAAAAATGTTTTTCTTGAAAAAAAAGATCAGCTTTCCAACATTATTATTGCGGCTCAACATGCTTCCCAAAAAGATACTATTGACCCCATGGAAAAAGCTATTGAAAAAACAGTTGACTTATTGGGTTTAGGGAAAGCAGAAAACTATAAGTTGCTTAAAGAATATTCGTTAAGCAACCAATTGTTTGCCATGACTCGGGTGTTAGAAAAAGTTTCAGATAATACTATTTCAGCTTCAATTAAAGGAGCGCCAGAAGTTATCTTCAAATTATGTAAACTTAATGATATTGAATTTGAAAAGCACTTATCGGCTGTTAATCAAATGGCTGTGAAGGGTTATAGAGTAATTGCAGTTGCTGAAACTTCAGTAAAAAACAAACAACTACCCGAAAAGCAAAGCGAGTTTGATTTTAAGTTTCTTGGTCTTCTTGGGTTCGAGGACCCAATTCGTCCCGAAGTACCGCAAGCCATAAAAGAATGTAAAGAGGCAGGAATAAAAATTATAATGATAACGGGCGATTATCCTGCAACTGCAAAAAGCATCGCAGCACAAATAGGGTTGGCTTCTGATGTAATTATTACAGGTGATGAATTTAAAAAAATGGATGATGATGAAATTAGAGATATGATTGCAAAAGTGACAATTTTTGCGCGAGTTGTTCCTGAACAAAAATTGCGAATTGTGATGGCATTGAAATCAAATAACGAAATAGTTGCCATGACAGGTGATGGCGTAAATGATGCACCAGCATTAAAAGCAGCAGATATTGGAATAGCAATGGGAAACAAAGGAACTGATGTTGCAAGAGAAGCTTCATCTTTAGTATTGCTTGATGATAATTTTGCGTCTATAGTTTCTGCTATACGTTCAGGAAGAAGAATATTTGATAACCTACAAAAGGCAATGTCATATATAATAGCTATCCATATTCCCATTATAGGGTTAACATTAATGCCTGGATTTTTACCGTCAATTCCTATATTGCTTATGCCATTGCACATTGTTTTCATGGAATTAATTATTGACCCAATTTGTTCTATTGCATTTGAATATGAACAGGAAGAAAAAGGAATAATGAATCGACCTCCAAGAAATCCTAATGAAAAATTTTTTGGAGGAAGAAAAATTTTAGTTAGTTCCATCGAGGGTTTTCTATTGCTTTTAGTAGTGATTGCAGTTTATTTTATTTCTATTGAAGAAGGACATACTGATGGGGAAGTTAGGGCTATTGCTTTTTCCTCACTTATAGTTGGTAATATTTTTCTGATTCTTACCAACCTTTCAAAAACAAGAAGTTTTATGTGTGTTTTTACCGAAAAAAATTATGCTGTTCAAATTATTCTGGGAATTGCAATAATTACATTACTTTTAATACTATCAGTTCCCCATTTACAGCAAATTTTTAGTTTTGAGTTTCCAGGATATAAACATTTTATGTTATCAATTTCAGGAGCAGTTTTTATGTTGTTCATTCTTGAAGCCATAAAATATTTGAGAAATAGAAAAATGAACTAAACTAAAAATAATATCAAATGCTAAACGAACTTGTACGATATAGTTCTTTATCTTTATGTAATTTTAGAAGCTATTTTATATGAACATCGAAGAATTTAGAGATTACTGCTTATCAAAAAAATATGTTACCGAATGCTTCCCGTTTGATAATGTTACATTGGTTTTTAAAGTAGCAGGTAAAATGTTTGCACTTTCAGGATTGGAACACCAGCCTTCTACCGTTAATTTAAAATGTGACCCAGAAAGATCTTTAGAATTACGTGAGGAATTTAGTGATGTTATAGAAGGATTTCATATGAGTAAAAAACATTGGAACACTATTACTATTGAAGGCGGTTTAACAAATAAAATGCTAAAGGAATTGATAGACCATTCCTATGATTTGGTTGTAAAAGGGATGACTAAAAAACAACAAAAAGAATTAGGGTTTTTATAATGCTAAAAGGTAAAAGGCAAAAGGTAAAAGGTGAAGGGTGAAGGGTGAAGGGTGAAGGGTGAAAGAATTCCCCCTTTGGGGGCTAGGGGGAAAACTGTTTCTTTCTGTATTCTGAAGGCGTTATACCCTTAATCGATTTAAATTTTCTATTAAAATTTGCTAAATTATTAAAGCCAGATTTGTAAGAAATTTCAGTAATATTTAAGTCGTTATTTTTAGTTAATAATTTACAGGCATTTCCAATTCTAATGTCAATTAAAAAATTCACAAACGTTTTATTGGTTCGTTGTTTAAAATACCTGCAAAAAGCATTTGGAGTCATATTTGCAATATCTGAAACTGCTTGCAAACTAATTTCATTTTGATAATTATTCATTGTAAATTGAAAAATATCGCTCATTCTTTTTCCTTCATCACCGCCATATTTTTTTAAATTAATAAGTGAAGACAACGTTCGTTTTTCGGCTTCAGAAATTAATTGTAAAATTTCGAAAAAAGAAACAAACTGATGATATTTTGATAACTCATTAATTTTAGAAATTTGATACGTAAGAACCGATTTGTTTGAAATTACCTCAAACCCTAAAACAGCATCGTTAAAAAGAGAACTAAAATGTTCAAATTCTGGTAAATTAAAAAAACCTTCCCCATATGAATTTTTAGAAAAAAATAGAGAAACCATTGCTGTTTCTTCTTCAAAATTAGCATCTCTTTTAAAAACATGAGGTAAATTTTCACCTATTACAAAAACATCATTCTGTTTAAATTCACCAACACAATCGCCAATAATATAAGTTCCTTCTCCTTCAACAATAACACTTATTTGAATTTCTTGATGCTGATGCAATTTTTCATAAAAAGACTCTCCAATGTATTCTTGTATGTATAAAGTTACATTTTCTGGTTTTGGAATTTTAAATGGTAATACTTTCATTTTAATAAAATATTTAACAAAATTAATCTATTTATATGAAAAAAATTAAAGAATAAGGTAAAATAATACTACCAATAGTTAATAATTATAAAACGAGCAATACATAGTTCTTATATATTTGTCAGAAATAGTTTATTATGAGTATACAATGGAATGGTGTAATGCCAGCAGTTACCACTAAATTTATGGTAAATGACACGTTAGATTTAGTAACTTTTGAAGTGAATATTAAAGCCCAGCTAGAAGCAGGAGTAAATGGAATTGTACTTGGTGGAACTTTGGGAGAAGCAAGTACGCTTACCGCTGAGGAAAAGAAAATACTCATTATTAAAACTGTTGAAATTGTGAAGGGAAAGGTTCCTGTAATTATAAATATTGCAGAACAATCAACGGTAAATGCAATTGAAGCAGCCCATAAAGCTGAAGAGTTCGGTGCAAACGGATTAATGCTATTACCTCCAATGCGATACAAAGCAGATGCCAGAGAAACTGTAACTTATTTTAAAAAAGTGGCAAATAGCACAAAATTACCCATTATGATTTACAACAATCCGGTTGATTATGGCATTGAAGTAACCTTGGATATGTTTGAAGAAATTGCAGAATGTAAAAATATTCAGGCAGTAAAAGAATCAACACGTGATATTTCCAATGTTTCCCGAATGAAAACCCGTTTTGGTAACCGTTTTGCCATTTTGTGTGGTGTAGATACGTTGGCTTTAGAAAGTATTTTAATGGGTGCAGACGGTTGGGTTGCTGGTTTGGTTTGTGCTTTTCCAGCAGAAACTGTGGCAATTTTCAATTTGGCTAAAGCTGGGCGAACAAATGAGGCTATAGAAATATATCGTTGGTTTTTACCCTTGTTAGAATTAGATATTAGCACTAAATTAGTACAAAATATTAAATTGGCTGAAGTTGCAACAGGTATTGGTACCGAAAATGTTCGCGAACCTCGTTTGCGTTTGGCTGGTGAAGAACGGAAACGTGTATTGAATATTATTGAAGCCAGTTTAAAAACTAGACCAACATTGCCAAATTATAAAAATTTAGGTTTTTAGGCAATAGGCAATAGGCAATACAAATAGCTGAATGTAATTTTGAATTTGTTTTGCTAAATCATCAATGTAGTGGTTTTTCACTTTTAAAATTCCCCTCTTGAGAGGGGTTAGGGGTGTGTAAAAAGACTATTTAACACTTAAAAAGAGAACAATAAATGATTACAGGAAAAAATTACATAGGAAATTTATTATCATCCATAGGAAATAAGACTTTTAAAACCTTTAATCCACAAACGAACACTGAAAATAGCATTCTTTATAGTGAAGCTTCTGATATTGAAATTCAGCAAGCAATTGAATTAGCTACTGATGCGTTTGCTGTTTTTAAATTAGTTTCTGGAGCTAAAAAAAGTGAGTTCTTAAATGAAATTGCCAATGAAATTGAAGCTTTGGGTGATGAGCTGGTTAAAACATATTGCTCAGAAACGGGTTTGCCAGAAGGCAGAGCGCAAGGAGAAAGAGGAAGAACTGTTTTTCAATTACGCAGTTTTGCTAATTTGGTAAAAGAAGGCTCATGGGTGGAGGCAACTATTGATACTGCCGATTTAAACCGACAACCAATTCCAAAAGTAGATATTCGTAAAATGTTTATACCACTTGGGCCAGTAGTGGTTTTTGGAGCAAGTAATTTTCCGTTAGCCTATTCAACTGCAGGAGGAGATACTGCTGCTGCTTTCGCAGCAGGTTGTCCGGTAATTGTAAAATCCCACCCAATGCACGCAGGAACTGGTGAGTTGGTGGCTTCAGCAATTATAAAAGCAGCCTCAACAACAGGAATGCCTAATGGTGTGTTTTCAAATTTAAACAGTAGCGACATTGAAGTTGGTGTAACTTTGGTGAAACATCTACAAGTAAAAGCAGTTGGTTTTACAGGAAGTATACAAGGAGGTCGAGCTTTATACAACTTGGCTTCACAACGAGAAGAGCCAATTCCGGTTTTTGCCGAAATGGGAAGTGTAAATCCGGTGATTATTTTACCAGAAGCTGTCAAAAGCAAGGGTGCTAAATGGGCAAAAACCTATGCGAGTTCAATAACATTAGGAGCGGGACAATTTTGTACAAATCCAGGGTTAATTTTAGGAATGAAAGGGAGTGAATTAACAAATTTCATTAAAATATTATCTGAAGAAATTGTAAAAATTGATCCAACTTGTATGTTGCATCCAAATATTATTGGAGCTTTTGAAAGAAATAAAATAAAAATGCAAGAACAAAAAGGACTACAAACAACCGCAACTTTTGAAAAAGAAGTTTCTAAAAATTATGGTCGTCAAGCAATTACAACAGTTGAAGGCGCTACTTTTTTAGCAAATACAAATTTGCATCAAGAAGTTTTTGGGCCTTTTTCTATGGTAGTTCAATGTGAAAATGTGCAACAATTGGAAGCTATTATTTCGAATTTAGAAGGACAACTAACAGGTACTGTTTTAGCTGAAAATGGTGAACTTGAAAATTATCATAACATTGTAAGTACGCTTCAAAATAGAGTTGGACGTATTATTTTTAACGGAGTTCCTACAGGAGTTGAAGTTTGTGCTGCAATGGTTCACGGTGGACCATATCCGGCTTCAACAGATAGTCGATTTACAGCAGTTGGAATTAATTCCATAAAACGATGGGTTCGACCTTTTAGTTACCAAAGTTGGCCCAACAACTTATTGCCAGACGAATTAAAAAATGAAAATCCGTTAAAGATTTTTCGTGTAATTGATGGTGTTCAGTCTGTAAAATCAATTTAATGACGTTTGAGAAATGAGTAGAAAAACTTTTTTTTGTATTGATGCCCACACTTGCGGAAATCCCGTTCGTGTAGTGGCTGGCGGAGGTCCAAATTTAATTGGGTCCAATATGAGTGAAAAGCGTCAGCATTTTTTGAAGGAATTCGACTGGGTTCGAAAAGGATTGATGTTTGAACCAAGAGGACATGATATGATGAGCGGAAGCATATTATTCCCCCCTCACAATCCTGAGAATGATTTTTCGATTTTATTTATCGAAACTTCTGGCTGTTTACCAATGTGTGGTCACGGAACTATTGGAACTATAACTATTGCCATAGAAGAAGGTTTGATAAGACCAAAAATTCCCGGAAAAATAAGGATGGAAGCGCCAGCCGGACTTGTACAGATTGAATACCAAAAAACAGGCAAAAAAGTGGATTGGGTAAAGTTAATTAATGTAAAATCTTATCTGGCTGCTGAAGGATTAACTATTGACTGTCCGGAATTGGGTGAAATTACCTTTGATGTTGCTTATGGCGGAAATTATTATGCAATTGTAGATCCTCAGAAAAACTTTAGTGGAATTCAAGATTTTACAGCAAGTAAATTAATTCAGTATTCTCAGGTTGTTCGTTCCAGAATAAATGAAAAATACCCAAATGTGTTTATTCATCCTGAAAATGATACTATTAAGGATGTTAGCCATATCATGTGGACTGGAAATCCAATAGATGCAGCATCTTCAGGCAGAAATGCTGTTTTTTATGGTGACAAAGCAATAGATCGTTCACCTTGTGGTACAGGAACTTCAGCCCGAATGGCGCAATTGTATGCGAAAGGCAAACTAAAACTTGGAGAAGAATTTATCCATGAAAGTTTTATTGGCTCAAAATTTATTGGAAGAATAGAGGAGGAAACCAAGCTAGATGGGAAAAAAGCGATTGTACCAAGCATACAAGGATGGGCAAAAATATATGGATACAACACAATTATTATTGATGATGAAGATGATCCTTATGCGCACGGATTTCAAGTTTTATAAGCCCCCTATCCCCCGAAGGGGGGATTAAAAAGAGAAAATTAATGTTCCACTCCCTTTCCTTTGGAAAGGGTTGGGGATAGGAAAACAAATAAACAATTAGAAAACAATAAGTGAAAAATGTAATCATCATTGGTGGAGGAATTATTGGATTGTGCTCTGCTTATTATTTGGCAAAAGAGGGTGCGAAAGTTACGGTTATTGATAAATCTGAAATGCTTGACGGCTGTTCTTATGGAAATGCAGGAATGATTGTTCCCAGTCATATTATTCCAATGGCACAACCCGGCGTTATCCATCAGGGCATAAAATGGATGTTCAATGCTAAAAGTCCGTTTTACATAAAACCTGCTTTAAGTTTGGATTTACTTTCTTGGTTAATTCAATTTTATAAAAATTCTAATCAGGAACATGTCAATAAATCTATGGTTCCTTTGAGGAATTTATCTTTTTTTAGCAAAGAACTGTATCAGGAATTTGCACAATCAGCCAATAAATTTGGGTATAAGGAAAAAGGGCTTTTAATGCTTTACAATACCGAAAAAGTTGGAGAAGAAGAAATAAAAACGGGGCGAATTGCAGAAAAAATGGGCATAGAAGTTGATTTTTTGGAAAAACAGGAAGTCCAAGAATTAGAAAAAAATTGTAAGGTTGAGGTGTTGGGTGCCGTGCATTATAAATCTGATGCGCATTTATCGCCAAATCAATTTATAATGTTTTTAAAAGCGGAATTGAATGAAATGGGTGTAAAAATGATTTCAAAGTGTTCCATGATAGATTTCAAAGTTACTGGAAGTAAAATAGAAGAATTATTCACGAATCATGGAATTTTTAAAGCGGATGAATTTGTGATTGCTGCAGGTTCATGGAGCGCTGAAATTGCAAAAAAGTTAGGGGTAAAATTGCATATTCTACCAGGAAAAGGTTATAGTTTTAATGTGGAAAACCTTTTGTCAAAACCAACAATTCCGTCTATTTTATGCGAAGGAAAAGTTGCTGTAACGCCTTTGGGTGAAGCTGTTCGGTTTGGTGGAACATTGGAAATTACTAATAATAAGGACACTAAAATTAACATAAAACGATTGCAGGGAATTGTTGAAAAAGCAAATCAATTTTATCCGGATTTAAAAGTTAATCTTCCTGAAAAAGAAAAAGTATGGCATGGTTTTAGGCCTTGTACACCAACTGGAATGCCAATTATCGAAAAAAATTCAAAAATTCTAAATTTGACCATTGCTACCGGACATGCAATGATGGGATTAAGTTTAGCGCCGGCTTCCGGAAAACTCGTCAGTGAGTTGATTATGGGCAAAAATACATCTATTGATATTACAGAATTCAGGAGTTGTTAAAATATTTTGGTTACTTTTGAAAATGACTTTTATAGAAATTTTAATAAAGCTCAGAAGAATTGTGCGATCTGTAAATTTGGAAAGCAAGCGGGTGGATAAAGAATTGGGTGTAAGTATTCCTCAATTATTATGCCTTCAATTTTTGGCGGAGCAAGACGAATTTAGGGCAAATGCTTCAAAATTAAAAGGGTTTTTAAATTTAAATGCCAGTACCATTACAGGGATTATATCAAGGTTGGAGAAAAAAAATCTTGTAGTGAAACTCCCTAAATCTATTGACAAGCGAATTACTTTAATTTCTTTAACAGCTAAAGGAAAGGAACTTATTCAAAATGCTCCAATTACTTTTCAACAAAAATTAAGCGAAAAACTTCAAGCACTTCCTCCAGAAAAACTTAAAACCATCATTGAAGGAATTGATTTATTAACGGAACTTATGGAAGTTGACGAAATAAAAGCCTCACCAATTATTACCGCTGAAGAACTTCTTTAGGAATCTTAAAATAAGGTCAATTTTTTAGTAATACTTTTGTGATTATTTTTAATTTTTAGTGATTCAAAAGTAAAATGATTACTCATTTATGGAATTATTATAATTAATTTTTAATAGTTTCTACAGAAACTATTTCGTATTTTAGCATAAATTAATAAGAAATTAAAATACATATATGTTAATAATACCAATAAAAGAAGGTGAAAATATTGATAGAGCATTAAAACGTTATAAGAGAAAAACAAGAAACACAAAGCTGCTAAATCATTTGAGAGAGAATAAACAATTCACAAAAAAATCTGAAAAAAGAAGAAAACAATTAGGGAAAGCTTCATATAAACAACATTTGCAAGATCAAGAAAATCAGTAAAATGGACAATTTTAAAATTTATAACAAGGCATTTAAACCAACTGAACAAGAAAAGGAAGAAGTTGTCACTTTTTTGTTTCAGCATTTACAAGAATATGGTGATAAAACAGAAGATATCAGCAAATGTTTCGATTTTGCGGTAAAGGATTCTAAGGAAGGTCTTGGAGGATTTGTATTGATTCTTCATGAAAATGGCGAAATTAATGGAATCACAATCGTTAATAAAACAGGAATGCAAGGTTATATTCCTGATAACATACTTGTTTATATTGCTGTTCATGAAAATACTAGAGGAAAAGGAATTGGTAAAAAACTCATGAATAAAGCCATTGAGTTGGCTGATGGAGATATTGCATTGCATGTAGAACCAAACAATCCTGCAAAATTTTTATATGAAAAATTAGGCTTTGAAAACAAATACTTAGAAATGCGGCTTAAAAAACAACACTAAACGCTATGGCTTTTTTAGATATTGTTGTTTTTGCGGTTTACATGATTACTGTTTTAGGGATAGGGTTTTATTTTTTTAAAAAAAATGAAACTGTTAAAGATTATTTCATTGGTGGTGGTGAAATGAGCAGTTTGCATGTTGGGTTATCCGTTGTTGCAACAGATGTTGGAGGTGGATTTTCAATTGGATTAGGTGGGCTTGGTTTTGTTATGGGAATATCAGGTTCGTGGATGTTATTTACAGGACTTATAGGCGCTTGGTTAAGCGCTGTTTTTTTGATTCCAAAGGTTGTGAAATTAGGTAATTTACACGGCTTTTTAACATTTCCAGAATTTTTAAAACACAGTTATGGAACAACAGTAGCTATGGTTGCTGGTGTTATTTCCTTTATTGGGTATTTAGGTTTTACTTCATCACAATTTTTGGCTGGTGCAAAGTTAGCAGTTGGTACATTTCCTTCACTTGATTTGAATCAGGCTTTATTGATAATGGGAGGTGTAGCGCTTGTTTATACTGTTTTTGGAGGTATGAAAGCTGTAATTTACACAGATACTTTTCAATGGATAATTTTAATGGTTGGCCTAATTTTTATAGGAATTCCTTTTGCGTATAGCTATTTAGGAGGTTATGAAGAGATAGTTAAAATACTTCCTCAAAAATATTTTTCATTACAAAATGTTTCATTTGTACAAATCGTAAATTGGTTTGTAATTATTGTTCCTATTTGGTTTGTTGGAATGACACTTTATCAACGAATATATGCCTGCAAAGATGAAAAAACCGCAAAAAAAGCTTGGTTTATAGCAGGGCTTTTTGAATACCCAATTATGGCATTTATGGGTGTAATTCTTGGCTTGTTTGCACGTGTAGCCGCGGCAAAAGGAGTTTTTATTTCAGATGGATTTGAAAGCGAAATTGGAATGGATCCTGAAATGGGAATGCCTTTACTTTTAAAACATGTATTACCAGTAGGTCTAATGGGCTTGATGTTATCAGCTTATTTTTCAGCAATAATGTCTACGGCAGATAGTTGTTTGCTGGCATCATCAGGTAATTTTGTAACAGATATTTTAGGTTTAAAAGAACTTAATAAAAAAACCATAAGAATTTCTCAAATTGTTACTTTTTTGGTTGGAGGAGTAGCAATTATTATTGCCACTACAATGCAAAGTGTATTAGAATTGATGTTATTGTCATACTCTTTCATGGTTTCTGGACTTTTAATACCTGTTTTAGGGATATTATTATCAAACAAAATAAAACCTATAGCCGCTTTATCCTCAATGATAATTGGCGGATCTTCTACTTTAATTTTGACATTTATGGGCGTAGAAATCCCATATGGTTTTGATCCGATATTAGTTGGAATTTCACTATCTTTAATAACGTATTTAGTCGTTAAAAAATAAACGAGAACAAAATTATTATGATTAATATATCAAATGTTGAAGAAATAAATTATTTAACAAACTTTAGAAAAAAATTGCATCAATTCCCTGAATTATCGGGTGAAGAGAAACTAACAGCCGAAGCCGTTGTTGACGAGTTAAAATTATGCAACCCAACAACTATTATTACGGAACTTGGAGGGCACGGTGTTGCTGCTATTTTTAAGAGCCCTTTAAAAGGAAAGTCTATCCTTTTTAGAGCAGAATTAGATGCTCTACCCATTCAAGAAGAAAATACATTTGAGCATACATCGAAATATCCAGGAATTTCTCATAAATGTGGTCACGATGGACATGCTACTATATTAATAGGTTTGGCAAGAATTTTAAAATTAAATCCTCTTTTAAAAGGAGAAGTTATTTTATTATTTCAACCAGCAGAAGAAAATGGAAATGGTGCAAAAGCAGTTTTAGAGGATAAAAAATTTAAATCAATTAAACCCGATTTTGTTTTTGCTCTGCATAATGTTCCAGACTTTGATAAAGGCAATATTATAGTAAAAAATAATTCGTTCACTCCTTCAGTTACAAGTTTGAAAATTACGTTAAAAGGAAAAACTTCTCATGCCGCAGAGCCTGAAAATGGTATCAATCCCGATCTAGCTTTACAAGAAATAATAGTTGCAATTAAAGATTTAGCTAATAATAATGTAGATAGTGAAACCTTTACGGTGATTACAACGGTTTATGCAACTTTAGGATCTCAAGATTATGGCATTTCAGCAGATTATGCCGAATTACATTTTACCATACGATGTTGGACAGCTAAGCAATTGAAAAAAATAAAAGAAATTGGTGCAACTATAGTACAAAATATCAGTAAAAAGCATCAACTTAAACACACGTTGGATTGGGTTTTTGAATTTGATTCAAATAATAATGATGACAAAGCAGTTGATTATATAGTAGAAGCCGCAAAATCTAATTCTTTCACAATTATTGAAAAGCAAACGCCATTTAAATGGGGAGAGGATTTTGGCACATTTACCCAACAATATAAAGGCGCTATGTTTGCCGTGGGTTCAGGGAAAGAAACACCGGCTTTACATAACCCAGATTATGATTTTCCTGATGAAATAACATCTTATGGAGTACAAATGTTTTATTCAATAATCAAATTAATTCATGCATAATTCAGTTATTCAAATAAGCAAATCAGCATTAAAAAATAATATAGATTTTATAAAGTCATTAATCGATAAATCTGTAACCCTTTCATCTGTTGTAAAAGGGAATGCTTATGGGCATAGCATTTTAGAAATGGTGCCTTTACTTCAGGAACTTAATGTCAATCACTTTTCTGTTTATAGTTCATTTGAAGCTAGACAAGTATTTAAAGTTGCAAAAAATGACTTTACAACACTGATTATGGGTGATATTAGTAGTAGTGATGAGGATTGGATTATTGATAACTCCATAGAATTCTTTGTTTTTAACATGGGGAGATTAGAACGAATGCTTTCAAAAGCAACGGAAAAGAAGAAGATTTTAAATATTCATATTGAGATTGAAACTGGAATGAACCGAACGGGATTTAATCAAAAAGATTGGATTCAGATTATTCAGTTTGTAAATGCTCATAAAGATTTTATAAATGTGAAAGGCTTATGTACTCATTTTGCCGGTGCAGAGAGTTTAAATAACTATGTTAGGGTAAAACAGCAACAAATAGTATTTAATAAGGCAATTAAATTTTTTAAATCTCAAGAAATTGTACCACAACAAATTCATTGCTCTTGCAGCGCAGCAGTTTTAGCATTTCCTACTAAGAATTATGATATGGTTAGAATAGGAATTTTACAATATGGTTTGTGGCCAAGTAGAGAAGCTTTTATTTCATATATAACGAAACTTAAAATTAGTATAAACCCTTTAAAACCAGTATTAAGTTGGAAATCGTATATTATGGATATAAAACAGGTATCTAAAGGTGAATTTATTGGATATGGTAATTCTTTTTTAGCGGAAAACGAAACTATAGTAGCTTCTATCCCAATTGGCTATGGTTATGGCTATAGCAGAAGCTTAAGTAATTTAGGAAGAGTTATTATTAATAATAACAGATACAACGTAATAGGTACTATTAACATGAATATGTTTTTGGTAGATATAACGTCCAGTGATTCAATAGCTATAAATGATGAAGTTATTTTAATTGGGTCAAGTAAGGATTTAGAAATTTCGTTATCTTCATTTTGTAACATGACAGATCAATTTAACTACGAAGTTCTTTCAAGAATTGATAAAGACATCCCACGCACTATAATAATATAATTATGGCTTATATAACTTTAAACAGAAAATCATTAGCAATAAATTACAGCTATCTTCAACAATTATTTAAAAAAAATAGTATTGAATGGGCACCTGTTTTGAAGATGCTTTGTGGAAATAAAATGTATCTTGAATATGTTTTATCCATAGGAGATGAACAAGTTTGTGATGCTCGATTAACAAATTTAAAAAAAATAAAATCAATAAATCCTAACAAAGAAACCATCTACATAAAACCACCTGCGAAGCGAAGCATAGCCAATGTGGTGAAATATGCCGATGCTAGTTTTAACACAGAATTTACGACCATAAAATGGTTGTCTGAAGAAGCCCAAAAACAAGGGAAAATACACCGAATTATTATAATGATTGAGTTGGGTGATTTGCGTGAAGGAATTTTGGGCGAGCATTTACTTGATTTCTATAAAAAAATTTTTGAGCTACCTAATATTCAGGTGGCAGGGATAGGAGCAAACCTTAATTGTTTAAGTGGAATAATGCCCAGTAAAGATAAACTAATTCAATTGAGTTTATATGAGCAATTGATTGAAGCGAAATTTGGAAAGAAAATAGATTACGTTTCCGGCGGATCTTCCGTGATGATTCCACTTTTATTAAAAAAACAAATTCCAAAGGGGGTTAATCATTTCAGAATTGGAGAAACCTTATTTTTTGGCGTTGATTTATTTACAAATAAAACAATTCCTAAAATGAAGAATGATGTTTTTTTGTTGTATACTGAAATCATTGAAATAACTAAAAAATCTATAGTTCCTTATGGTGATTTAGAAGAGAACCCATCGGGAGAATCCCTTGAGATTAATCCTGAAGATTATGGGAAAAATCATAGTAGAGGAATTTTAGATATAGGGTTGTTAGACATTTCTAAAACTGAATTTTTGATTCCAGTAGATAAGCAGATTACCTTTATTGGAGCAAGCTCCGATATGTTGGTTATAGACTTAAGTAAAACCACAAAAAAATATAAAGTAGGAGACTTAGTGTCTTTTAAAATGAAATATATGGGTGCTTTGCTCATCATGAATTCTGAGTATATTGAAAAGAAACTGATTTAATGTATTGCTTCATCTCTCTGTTATTATGAACAGGATTTAAAGGAATAATATTTACTTCAAATTTGATTTTAAAGCGAAAAAACTTCCTTAATTTTAAGCGCTTTTTTGTATCGCATTTATTTAAAGAAAACACCATGAAATTTTATAAAATCCTTATCTTATTTGTTGCAATCAGTTTTTCAATTGCTTCTTGCCGAGTTGTTAAGTTAGATCCCATTGAAATTTTAACTTTTCAGCAAAAATTGGAGAACCTTTTTCCAGAAGCAGAAATTACTGCTTTAGATACCAAAGATCACTTTACAAAATCATTTCAACTAGTAATAAATCAACCTTTGGATCATAAAAATTTAAGTGCAGGAACATTCAAACACTATGTCTATTTATCTCATATTGAAGAAAATAAGCCAACAATTTTAATTACTGAAGGTTATAATGCGAATCCAAGTACGTATGAATTAAGTAAAATATTTAAGGGAAATCAGGTTCAAGTTGAATATCGTTTTTATGGTAAATCACGCCCAGATACTATTCCTTGGAAATATTTAAAAAATGATCAGGCCATAGAGGATTATCATCAATTGGTCAAAAAATTAAAAACGTTATACAAAGGAAAATGGATTTCAACAGGAATTAGTAAAGGTGGAGAAACGGTTTTAATTTATAAATCTAAATACCCATATGATGTAGATGTTGCAATACCTTATGTAGCGCCATTAATAGATACACAAGAAGATAAAAGAACAGAAGAGCACATAAAAACTGTTGGAAGTGATGAATGTAGGGAAAAAGTAACAAAATTTCAGCGGTTGGTTTTAGAAAATAGGGCTACTGTTTTAGCTGAAATTTCTGATTATGCTGAAAGTAAAAATATGAGTTTTACTGAAATTTCTATTGAAGAAGCGTTGGAATATGCTGTGTTGGAATTTCCATTTTCATTTTGGCAATGGGGAGGAAATTGTGATGCAATTCCAGATGAAAATGCGACATCAAATGAATTATTCAATTATATAAATGGAATCGTTGGAATTAGTTTTTACAATGATGCAACCTATCATGATTTGTTACCATCCTATTATCAGCATATGACAGAATTGGGTTATTATGGGTTTGACACTGCACAGGTTTCAGATTTATTAAAAGTGGTTCATCATCCTACAAATATGCGTTTTGCACCTAAAAATGTGGATTTAACGTACAATCCAAATTACATTAAAGAAGTTAGAGATTATGTAGAAAATAAAGGGAATAAAATTCTGTACATTTATGGTGAGTACGATACCTGGAGGGCTTGTGCACCAAAACCAAAACCACATGTAAATGCGCTGAAAATGATTTTAAAAGGAGGTTCCCATAAAACCAGAATCAACCATTTTTCTAAAGAAGACAGGCAATTAATGTATGATAAACTTCAAAATTGGTTGGGGTATAGTGTAACTATTTATCCGTTGGATGAATAATTTTTAAAGATAAATTATTTAGTTATTACGAAAAGTGCACTGCGGAGTAATCTCATATTTATTAAAA
>Ga0209231_1000518_pt1 | contig 20998 bp, 19 predicted proteins | sample Deesub45470m_DNA_FD_188086 | JGI IMG/M metagenome (GOLD analysis project Ga0209231, IMG submission 188086) | Deep subsurface microbial communities from North Pacific Ocean - 450_OLKR46/470m Metagenome (SPAdes) (version 2) | ecosystem: Environmental > Terrestrial > Deep subsurface > Unclassified ... | reverse complement strand
GTCAGCTGCTGTGGAATCTGTTCGGAGGTCAAGAGGAAGGAAAAGAGTACTGCATTCGTGATGATATACAGGATCATTGCCGACATATTGGCCGCCGACAGAAGAGTTTTTCTTACATCCTTGAGGCGCATGTCCTTGTAGACGAAGACGGCAACGAAAAAGGCATAGACAGCGCTCATAGCTGCGGCTTCGGTGGCAGTAAAGATGCCGGTATAGATACCACCGATAACCACGACGATCAGAAGCAAGCCCCAGATACATTCGCGGAAGGCCTTAATTCGAGTCGCCAGACTCGCCTTGGGCATACAGGGGTAATTACGTCTCTTCGCTACGAACCAGGTGACAAACATCAGCAGTGAGGCCAGGAGCAACCCGGGGATGATACCGGCGATGAACAGTTGGCCAATCGAGGAGTTGGTGGAGACTGCGTAAATAACCATGACAATCGACGGTGGGATCAATATTCCCAGACCACCAGCAGTACCGATGACACCAACACCGAACTTCATCGGGTATCCTTGCTTGACCATGGCCGGCAGCAGGATCGAGCCGATCGCCACCACCGTCGCCGGGCTTGAGCCGGAGACCGCTGCGAACAGGGCGCAGGCGAGCACCCCGCCGAGAGCCAAACCACCGCGCCAATGACCTACAAGAGCGGTGGCGAAGTTGATCATGCGTTTGGCCACCCCACCATGGGTGAGGAAGTTCCCGGCCAGGATAAAGAAAGGGATGGCCATGATTTCGAACTTTTCGATGCCGGTGAACAGCTTGAGTGCCACCGCTTCGATCGGTACTGTGGTCATGGTAAACAGGAAGGTAAGCACGGTCAGGCCGAGGGAGATGGAAATCGGCATACCGGTTAACATGAGAACTGTGAGAAGGCCGAAAATGATTAAAGCACTCATTTCGTGCCTCCCTGAATCCCGGCCGGGTGCAGACCGCATTCATCGCTGATATTGACGTCTTCGTCGAGGCCGTCGACATGCCCGGCATCGTGATGCGGCAATTCGCCAGTACGGAGGAAATTACCAATGACCTGCAGGAAGCGGAAACACATCAGATAGGAGCCCAGGGGAATCGCCAGGTAGAAGATCCAGACCGGCCACTCGAGGTCGGGCGAGACCGGCCCCTCGGTGAGATTGGCCCAGTCAAAGCCAAAGGTCGAGGCCACGGCGTAGCGCATACCTACGTTCCAGACAAAATGCCAACCCAGTGTGCCGATGATCCCGGTGAACAATGCTCCACCTGACAGGCCGATAACGACAAACTTGGCCCGGGTCTTATCCTTCAGACTGTTGATAAACACATCCACGCCGACGTGGATGCCGGTACGCACACCATAGGCAGCACCGAATTTAGCCATCCAGATGAACATGTAAATACAGAGTTCCTGAGCCCAACTCATATTGATGCTGAGCAGCCAATCCTGCAGTCCTGGAATCGGCCACCCAGCGGCGTAGCGATGCAAAACGGAAAAGAAAATAATCACCGTTGCAGCACCGATACAGCAGGCCACCAACCATTCTTCAATGTGATCGAGAACTTTCATCATCACTGGTGTCTCTCTGAGACCTTTATTGTTAGTGGTTACGGTGACACAAAAATGCCGCTGACCTTACGAGCAGCGGCATTTTCATCTCCAGATTATTTCTGGAAGCCTGTTGCCTGATAGACTTCCTGAATCAGGTCAGCTCCGATCCGGCCAGACATCTCGTCATGTACCTTGACCAGGGCCTTTTTCCAGGCGTCGCGCTCGGCCGGAGTCAGGTCGAGCACGGCCGACTTGCCGGAAGCCTTGACAGAGGCCAGGTCCTCGTCGTTCTTCTTCTTGGCAATGTCGTTGGCGTACACAGTGGCGTCGGCCATGGCGCCTTCCAACGCCGCGCGGATGTCGGGCGGCAGGCCATCCCAGAACGCTTTATTGACGATCACCGCATAGCCGAGATAACCATGATTGGTGACGCTCACGTGCTTCTGCACTTCAAACATTTTCTGCGTGTAAAGATTTGACGGGGGGTTTTCGGTGCCGTCAACAACCCCTGTCTGTAGCGCCTGGTAGACCTCGGAGAAGGCCATGACCTGGGGGATGCCGCCGAGGGCACGCATCTGCGCATCGAGGATTTTGGAAGACTGGATGCGCAGCTTCATACCTTTGACATCTTCTGGCTTGCGCAGCTCCTTGTTGGCACTCATCACTTTGAAGCCGTTGTCCCAATAGGCAAGGCCGGTGACACCCTTCGGCTCAAGCTTCTTCAAGAGTTTCTGGCCGACAGGCCCCGTCGTCACCTTGTGCAGGGCAGCGTAGCCATCGAAAATGAACGGCAGATCGAACAACTCAAACTCTTTCACCCCCAGGGGGGCGAATTTGGCCAGAGAGGGAGCCAGCATCTGCACTGCGCCGATCTGTAAGGCCTCAATCTCTTCCTTGTCCTTGTAGAGTTGGCTATTGGGATAGATTTCAATCTTTACTGCACCTTTGGTGCGCTCCTCGGCCAACTTTTTAAAATATTCAGCAGCCAACCCTTTTGGGGTATCGATGGCGACCACGTGACTGAACTTGATCACAATCGGCTCAGCCAGAGCGCTGGTGGTAAAAGCGCAAACCATGGTAATCGCCAACAAGAACAAGGCCCTTTTTGACATTTCATGCTCCTTTTTTACTGTGAGAGGTTCATTTCTGGGAATCAATAAAAAGCGGCAAAACCATCCACGATGATTGGGAGACGCCTTACCAGAACGCGAGATTATTCAGCTCAAGCCAGTGCTGCCAGAGTGAATTCGGTCAGAAAACCAAAACCAAAGGTAAACAGACAGACCATCAGGGGTACGTGGAAGTTGGCAACCCAACCATCGCTGAAGCAACCGCCAGTAACATTGCGTTGCGTGAGTCGGTAAATGACCAGAAAGAGAATAACTGAGGCTGCAACGAGGACGAGACCAAGAATCAAGCTGCCCATAATCAACTCCTGAAGGGTAAAAGGTTTAAACCCTTATACCATCAGGTGCATTACCGGAAACTTTCAGGAACATTACATTTTTGAAGGGTTCAGGATTCTGCCATGAGAGGGAGTGACATGATGAACAGAGCACCGCCGTCGGGTCGGTTTTCAACCCGTATTTCACCGCCATGGGCGAGCGTGATGGCCTTGACCAGGCTGAGGCCCAGGCCGATCCCGCGAGCCTCATGGCGTCCACGGTAGAGACGGTCCCAGATCCTGTCGAATTCCGCGGCATCGATTCCCGGGCCATTATCCGCCACGGAGATGTGCACCTCGTTGCTATTCTGTTCCAGGCGCAGCAGGATATTGCCGGATGGTGGGGTGTATTTAACCGCATTGTCGAGCAGGTTCGCCAGGACCTGGCTCATGCGCTCGGCATCGATGCACAGGGAGACAGCTGGTTGAATGTCGCTTTCGAGAACGACGCCCTTCTCTTCGGCCACGTAGCGGTACATTTCCGCGACATTATCCGCCAGGGAAGAGAAATCGACGACCCGTCGGTTGAGGTAAAGCGTGCCGGTCTCCGCCTCGGAGATGTCCATCAGCGTATTGAGCATGCTAAGGACATGGTCCGATTCCTCGACACAGACCTGCAACGCCTGCCGGCAGCCATCAGGGGCGGCGTTCTGGCGCAGCGCCGCTTCAGCCTGGTTGCGAAAATGGGTCATCGGAGTGCGCAGGTCGTGGGCGACGTTGTCCAGCGCATTTTTCATACCGCGGACCAGCACGTTGATCTTCTCGATCAGGTCGTTGAACAGGCGGCCGAGATCGTCCAGTTCATCGCCGCGGCCGGTTCGCGGGGCCCTCGCGTCCCAGGTTCCGCCATGGATGGACTCGACCGTCTGGATCAACTGCCGGACCGGGCGCAGCGAACGATGGGCCAGAAAAGCGCCACCGCAGAGACAGAGTAACAGCAGCGGCAAACTGACGAACAGTAACGTCTCCTGGAGGCGGGAGAAGACCGACAAACGATCCTCGGTGCCGATACCAACCTGGAGGCGGAAACCGTCCAGGAGTTCCGCATTGAGGATTTCCAGTTCGAAACGACCTGTTCCGCTGGGCAGGTGAATCCAGCCATCTTTGTCAGCAGGGAGGCCGCTTTCGAGCAGGCTCAGGTTGAATTCCTCCCAATAATGGGGAAAGTAAACCTCCGCTGCAGATCCGGGCCGCTGGATACGAGTGAAAAAGGGATTGTTCTTGCGGTAGCGGTCATTGTCAATAACCGCTTTTTCAAAGGCAGGAAAACCTCCTTCAAAGTATTTTACGCGCAGGCTGCGCAACTCGACTTCCACCTGTTTGCGATCATTGCCGGTCAAAGTGGCCGTCAGGAAGCTGTAGGCGATCCCCGTCAGCAGCAGGAAGCTCAAGAACACCAGCAGGGAATAGCCGGCGGCGATACGGAACCCGATGGTGCTGCTAAGTCGCTTGGTCTGGCCGTTTGATGACATAACCGATCCCGCGCAGGGTGTGAATGAGTTTGACGGGAAAATCGCGATCTATCTTGTTGCGCAACCGGCAAACCAACACGTCAACCACGTTGGTTTGCGGGTCAAAGCGAAAGTCCCAGATCTGTTCGAGGATCATCGTCTTGGAAACGATTTTGCCTTCATTGCGCAGCAGGCAGACCAGCAGGGCGAATTTGCGCGGCTGCAAATCGATGCGGGTCCCACCACGCATAACTTCGTGGCGAAGGAGATCAAGAGTCAAGTCACCACAAACATAGCGGGTCGCCTCCCCTGCCCCGCTTGCTCGCCGAACCAGCGCCTGCACCCGCGCCAGCAGTTCGACAAACAGAAAAGGTTTTACCAGATAGTCATCAGCCCCCCGCTGCAGGGCCAGCACCCGCTCATCAACCGTTTGCTTGGCACTCAAGATCAAAATCGGCAGATTGCTTGTGCGCTTGCGCAGCAATTGCAGGAGTGTGATGCCATCCATACGCGGTAGCATGATATCCAACACGGCCACATCGTAGCGAACCAGCTCAGCGCACTGCAGGCCCTCCTCCGCAGTGAGGACATGATCGACCGCAAAGCCTGCCTCTTTGAAACCCTTAACGATGAAATCGGCGATATTCTCGTCATCTTCGACCAGCAGCAGACGCATGGACATTTCCTTCAGGGTGGGATGGCAAGGAACCAGGAGAGGACTCATGATTATGCCGGGACATCAGAGTAGCACAAAGGCCTTCAGCCATCCAGATTCTTGGTTGGGACTGAGAGATTCTCCTCTGCGTAAACATCAATAATTCACAGGGAAGCAAAAACGACAAGACAACTTTGACGTCGCTTGTCGTTTTTGCTTTCAACCCGTTCGACCCTTCTTCTCTAGTCGGCCGATTTCCTGTCAAGGAACGGCTTGATCAGATCGATCGGGATCGGGAAGAGGATCGTCGAGTTCTTCTCCGTAGCGATTTCGGTCAGGGTCTGCAGGAAGCGTAACTGCAACGCACCATTCTCCGAAGCGAGAACCCGGGCAGCATCGGCCAGCTTTTGACTGGCCTGGAATTCACCTTCGGAATGGATCACCTTGGAGCGTCGCTCGCGCTCGGCCTCGGCCTGGCGCGCCATGGCACGCTGCATCTCGCTCGGCAGGTCGACGTGCTTGATCTCGACGTTGGAGATCTTGACCCCCCAGGGATCGGTCTGCCGGTCGAGGATCCCCTGCAACTGCTGATTGATCTTGTCGCGATGGGAGAGCAGATCATCGAGCTCGACCTGACCGAGGACGCTGCGCAGCGAGGTCTGGGCCAGCTGGCTGGTGGCGTAGAGGTAGTTTTCCACCTCGATCAGGGCCTTCTCCGGCTGCATCACGCGAAAGTAAAGGACCGCGTTGACCTTGACCGAGACGTTGTCCTTGGTGATCACATCCTGGGGAGGGACATCCATCGCGATCGTCCGCAGGCTGACTTTGACCAGCTTATCGATCCCGGGGATGATGAAGCGCAGTCCGGGCCCCTTGACACCGGCGAAGCGGCCGAGCCGGAAGACCACGCCGCGCTCGTACTCAAGCAGAATCCGTACGGCACTGCCGATGATCGAGACCACCAAGCCAAAAACGACAATCCATCCGATTAAACCAGTGGGGATCATAGCAAAGCTCCTTATCCGTCGAGTAAAAAAATCCTTGGTCGTCAGAACGAGCTAACCCCTGCTTTCCGGGGCTTCCTTCAATTACTGGTCGCCTGCCGGGCGAGGGAGTGAGCGCACCTCCAAGCGCATACCGCTGGCGATACGCACGATCTCGACCGGTTCATCAGCATCGATCGGCTCTGCGGCATAGGCATCCCAGTATTCGCCATGGACGAAGACCTGCCCCTCACCATGCACCGCGGTGACCGCCCGCCCCTGCTCCCCTACCATCGCCTCGGCTCCTGACTGAAAACGGCTCTTCTGCGTGCGCAACACGTAGTAGAGACAGAAGACAACGAAGCCGCTACAGACAGCCACCGTGGCAAAGATCACCACCCGGGACACCTGCAGATAGGGCTCCGAGCTGTCGACCAGCATCAGCGAGCCGAGCGCGAGAGCGACAATCCCTCCCACGGTGAGCATGCCATAGGAAGCGACCTTGATTTCGAGGATGAACAGAATCATTGCCAGAAGAATCAGCAGCACACCAGCATAGTTGATCGGCAGGGTCTGGAAGGCGAAGAACGCCAGCAGCAGGGCGATGGCACCGACGACCCCGGGGAGAATCACACCGGGCTGGGAGATTTCGAAGAAGATGCCAAGCAGTCCGAGCATCATCAGCATATAGGCGACGGTCGGATTGCTGATGGTGTCGAGAATCCGCTGCCGCCAGTTCATTTCGTAAAACGTCAGTTGCGCGCCGGCACTTTCAAGAAAGCGTTCCTGTCCATGGCGCAGATAGCGCCTGCCGTCGAGTTTTTCCAGGAGTTCCGATTCGCTGGACGCCACCAGGTCGATAACTTTGAGTTCCAGGGCCTCACTGGCAGCGGTGGAAATTGCATCCCGCACAATCTGTTCGGCCCAGTCGAGGTTACGACCCCGCTGCTCGGCGATGGAGCGGGCGTAAGCTACCGCGTCGTTGCGCACCTTCTCCAGCATGGCGCTGTCTTCATTACCACCGCTCATACCAATCGACACCGGTGTAGCCGCGCCGATGTTGGTGCCGGGGGCCATGACCGCGAAATCCGCGGCCAGGGTAATCAGTGCACCAGCAGACGCGGCACGTGCACCGGAGGGGTAAACGTAGACGATGACCGGCACATCCGAGGCGAGCATGGCCTGAATAATGCGCCGCATCGACGTATCCAGGCCACCGGGGGTGTCGAGCTCAAGCAGAAAAGCCTCACTGCTTTGAGACTGGGCCATCTCCAGATGAGTAACGATGAAGTCGGCAACCACAGGATTGATCGGGCCGGAAATCCGCACAGCAGTCCAACTCGGAGTTCCAGTCGAGGCGCTGACCAGAACCGCAAGGAACAGGCCGACGAGAATCAGGCTCAGACTCAACAACTTCCTTATTTCACGCATTATCTTCATGATAATCACAGTCTAGCAGAACGCTTTATTCTTGCAATTAGCCTTGCACCACCAATCGCAACCGTGCTAGCGTGACAACGTCAAAATACTGACGTGTACGGGTATCGCTATGAGCACAACACCTCACATTCTCCTGATTGACGACGAGCCCGGCAGCCGGGAAGGCCTCAAACTGCTGCTTACGCGCGAAGGCTATCAGGTGACCGCTGTTGAATCTGGTGAAAAAGCGCTCACCCTGTTTGATACGACAACGTTCGATGTGGTCATCACCGACCTGTTCCTCCCCGGCGTCAGCGGGATTGACATCCTCAAACGCGTCAGGCAGATGGCGCTTCCCGCCAACGTCATCCTGATTACCGGTAACGCCTCAGCCGAGACCGCCGTTGAGGCGATGAAAGAGGGAGCTTTCGACTACATCACCAAACCGATCAATTTCGAGAAGTTGAAGATCCTGGTCGCCAAGGCGGTAGAAAAGGGTCAACTGGTCGCGGAAAACCTCTTCCTGCGCCAGCAACTGCGCGGCAAGTACAAATTCGACAATATCATCGGCAACAGCCCCGCCATCCAGCCGGTCTTTACCCGCATGGAGAAGATCCTGCACACCGATTCGACTGTGTTGATTCTTGGCGAGTCAGGGACCGGCAAGGAACTGGTAGCGCGCGCCATTCACTATAATGGTAGCCGCAAGGACAAGCCGTTTGTCGCTATCAACTGTGGTGCCATTCCGGGAGAACTGCTGGAGAGCGAGCTGTTCGGCCATATGCGTGGCGCCTTCACCGGAGCGGTCAACGACAAGCCTGGCAAGTTTGAAACGGCCAATCTGGGGACCATCTTCCTTGACGAAATCGGTTCCATGCCGATGCACTTGCAGATGAAGCTGTTGCGGGTTCTCCAGGAGCAGGAGATTGAAAGGGTCGGTTCGACCCGGCGGACCAAACTCGATGTCCGGGTGATCTCGGCGACCAACGCAGACCTTGACCAGCAAATCAGCCAGGGGCAGTTCCGTGAGGACCTCTTCTACCGGCTCAACGTCATCCCTATTCCCTTGCCCCCGCTGCGCGAACGCATCGAGGACATCCCATTGCTGGCCAAGCACTTTCTGCGCAAAATCTGCGACGAGATGCGCCGACCCGTTCTGGATATCACACCGACGGCGCTACGCGCGATGGAGTGCTACGCCTGGCCTGGCAACGTTCGCGAAATGGAGAACGTCATCGAGCGGGCCATCGCGCTGACCGACGGCGAGATAATTGACAGGCATGACCTCCCGCCGCAAATAAGTGACACCTTTATTGCTCAAGGACATCTACCGACCCCGCGGATTCCTGAGCAAGGACTCGATCTGGCCGAGACCATCGCCCGGATAGAAAAGAATTTGATCTCGCAAGCCATGGATCGCTCTAGCAGCGTCAAGGCACAAGCAGCGACCCTGCTGAAAATCAACCGCACCACCCTGGTCGAAAAGATGAAGCGCTACGGTATGCAGTAACCCCCAGTCCGCACTGTCGTCGAATTCAAATCAGCAAGGAGAATGAGAATGAATCAGGAAGCGTCTGTCGCCACGACAATGCTCGGTAGTTTCGCCTACGCCATGATTATCCTGGCCGCAGGCTACTGGGGTGGTCGTGCGGTTTCCCGCTTTGTCAAGAACCTCATGGACCGGCGCGATGTCGATCAGGCCCTGACCGGCTTTGTCGGCAACCTGATCACCGCAGCCATCATCACCTTTGCAGCGATCGCCTCCCTCAATCAGCTCGGGATCGAAACAACCTCGCTGATCGCCATCGTCGGCGCCGCCGGCCTGGCGATCGGCCTCGCCCTCAAGGATTCCCTCGGCAACTTCGCGGCCGGGGTGATGATCCTCATCTTCCGCCAGTTCAAGGCAGGCGATGTGATCGAAGCCGCCGGGGTGCTTGGCGTGGTTGAGACGCTCAATATCTTCTCAACGCAACTGAAGACCGGCGACAACAAGACTATCTATGTGCCGAACGGCAAGCTGCTTGCCGACAACATCATCAACTATTCGGCCAAACCGATGCGACGGATCGACCTGGTGATCGGTGTCAGCTACAATGCCGACCTGAGCCACGTCAAGCAGGTCCTGGCCAACATCCTGGCCGATGACAATCGCGTCCTCAAGGACCCGGCAGCGACTGTCGGCGTCCTCGCTCTGGCCGACAGCAGCGTTAACTTCGCCGTGCGTCCCTGGGTCGCTTCAGCCGACTACTGGCCAGTCTACTTCGACCTGCACGCTGCGATCAAAAACAGCTTCGACGCCGAGGGGATAGGCATCCCCTTCCCGCAACGCGATGTGCATCTCTACCCGGCGGAGTATCAGGCGCCACAGAAGAACAAGTCGGATATAGTCGCCTGATGGGGAGATAAAAACGTGAATGGCCCGACAGGAAACTGTCGGACCATTCACAGATAATCGTGACATGTGAGAATAGAGTAACAGATCTCAAACTGTTGAAAAAACCCTCTATTCAGTGAGCCAGAATCTGCAATACGGAGAGCGTGGCCTGCCGGTTTACTTGATCAGTCGAAGTAGGCCGAGATATCGACCCCTCTGGTCAAAGGGTCAACGTCGCAGACAATCCGATCATGTTCATCCGGCAACAGTTCGGTCAGGGACTTTTCAGGATCCGGTTTGCCGTTGGCGGTGAACAGGCGGCGCAACTTCAAATGTCGGTTTCCTGCCTCGCCGAAACCGATGACCAGCAGGATTTCGGCATTTCTGAGCCGGATCAGGCTGCCCACCGGATAATCCCCGAGGTAATGCATAAAATAGCTGAGAAACTCCGGGTGCAGGACGGTTCCACGGACTGTTTTCATATAGCGGATGACCTCGCACGGTGGCATCGACCGCTGGTAGACCCGGTGCGTGGTCATAGCGTCGTAGAGATCCCCAATGGTGACCATGTCGACCAGGGGGGAAAGGTTTCTTCCCGGGCGCTTGGGATAGCCACCGGCACCTTTGTGGTGCAAATGGTGGTAATGCACCATGTCAATGATTTCCTGTTGAATTCCGGTAGTCTGGGACATCAATTCCATGCCGTTGACGGGATGCCTTCTGATTTGATCGAGCTCTGCCTCGGTCAGCCTGCCGGGCTTGTTGAGGATTTCTTTGGGGAGCTTCAGCTTGCCGATATCGTGAACCATGCCGCCGAATGCCAATAAATGCAGTTGCCGTGGATCAATATTACAGGCGTGACCAACAGACAGCGCAATGATGCCGACATTGACCGAATGGTTAAATGTGTAATTGTCATAGTCCTTGATCTGGGCCAGGGAGAACAAAGCGTGCTCCTGACGCAGAATTGACTGGACCATGCTCTTGGAAATGTTGCGAAGACCTTCCGTGGAAGGGACCCGCCCGCCCTGGATATCCTTGAAAACCTGGTCAACGGCTTGCATCGCGGCATTGTAGACTTCTCGCGGTTTTTCATCTTCTTCCAGTACCGTGATAATCCGCAGGTGGTGAAGTTTTTTAAGATGAGGGGCATCTATAATGTTTTTGTTTGACTGAAGGCAATAAGCACTCAGGGCAAAGAACAGATCCAGTTCTTCCAAAGTCAAACCCCGGATTATTTCGATGCCGTTTATTTTAAGATCATTCAGTATGTCCGTGGCTTCTGTCTCTGCGATATAGGGATCGGTGAGCAGATGATCCCCGATGAAAAGGGTTTCTTCCGTTAGACCGATACGCAGCGGGGAGCGATGCATCAGCAACTGAGACAGCTGCTCATAACACTGCTTCGTCCTCAGAGCTCGGCTGGGGTGCTTGGCCGGGTAAATACGAAAGCTCTGCCAAGCCCCTACGAGTTGACCTATTGTTTGGTGTGCTTGTTGAAGGTTCAAAGCGATTCCGTCAACCTCACTGTTAGTAGACAGATTATAACAAAACAAGCCACCCGAAAGCTAACGGATGGCCTGAGTCGTCTTACATTTTACCCTCAATACTCTCAGATGCCTGCATAAATCTGATATTGAAATCTAGCCCAGCCGTCGGATGATGTCAAAGAGAGGTGTGTCTTATTTATATTACGGGCATTAAACGGGGTGTGGAGGTATTTATTGATAGGGCGCGCCAAAGATCGCCGAGGTGCACGATACTTCTTCGGTGGTCGTTAATCCTCCCGCAGGCTCTGGTACGGCGTAAAATAGGTACGATAACCAAGCCGCAGGATCAGGAAAGTCGTCACGGCAACGCTGCCGGTGATGACGCACATAATGGCGATCTGGTATTTGACGGCGATCATCGGCTCGGTCCCCGAGAGGATCTGGCCAGTCATCATCCCCGGCAGGAAGACCAGACCCATGGCGGCCATGGCGTTGATCGAAGGGATCAGGGCGGCGCGGAAAGCACTACTGACTGCCGGTTCTGATGCAGCCTGCACACTGCCACCGAGGCTGAGCGCGGTTTCAATCTCCTCGCGGCGCTCCTTGAACTCTGCAGCGAGGCGCTCCACCGCCAGGCTGGCACCGGTCATGGAATTACCAATCACCATCCCTGCCAGGGGAATCAGGTAACGCGGGTCATACCAGGGTTCAAGACCGATCACCAGGGTGCAGAAAAAGAAGGTCATGCCGCCGCAACCGAAGAGGATGGCCGTGCCGACGATACGGTAGAAATGCGGCATACGGGTTTTGACCCGGGCGCCGATGGTCTGCACGGCGAAGCCGATCATCACCACCAGGATCAGCAAAACCGGCACCGGTGTCTCCAGGGCAAAGACCAGATGCAGCACGTAGCCGACCAGCAGCAGTTGAACGAACATCCGCAGCCCGGCCCAGAAGAGCTCGCGGCTCTGGTTGGCCTTGAGCAGATGGGCCAGGCCCAGGCTCAGGAGCAGCAGGCTGTAAACGGTTGCCAGATCCCAGAGGCTGAGATCAATGATCGCGCCGTTCATGAGGCCTCTTCCTCATCCACCGCAGACGGAGATGACAGAAAAGCACGAGCGGCCGCACTTGTGGGATTGCTCAGCACCTCGCGGGTCGGGCCCTCCTCGACGATGGCACCTTCCAAGAGCAAGGCGACACGGTCGGCGCAGCGCTCCGCGAGCGACAGGTCGTGGGTCACCAGCATGATCGCCAGGCCGCGGCGCTCGGCAAGGCGGCGAAAGGTCAGCGCCAGCTGCTCCGCTGTCTGCCGGTCGAGGGCGCTGGTCGGTTCGTCCAGCAACAGGGCCTGACAGGGGCCGGCCAGGGCGCGTGCCAGACAGACGCGCTGCTGTTGACCCACCGACAGCTTGCGGGCGTCCTTGTCGAGCCAGGCTGGACTGACCTGGCAGAGAGCGAGGATCTCCTGCATGTCCGTTGATTCGGCATCAGAGGCTGTGAGCTTGCGGAAACGCGCCGAGGCAGCCAGGTTGGCGCGCACGCTGCCTTCGAACAGATAAGGTTTCTGTGCCACCAGGGTGACTTGTGAACGCAGCGCAGGTGGATCGAGGGTGCGGATATCCTGACCGGCGAGCAGCACCCGCCCGGAGTCAGGTTCAAGCAGACGGTTGAACAACCTCAGCAGCGTGCTTTTGCCACTGCCGGACGGCCCGACCACCGCGAGAATTTCGCCGGCGGCCACAGCGACGGACGTGGCATGAAGTACCGTCTGCAGTTGCCCTCTTTCCCCGGAGCGCCGGACAATCACGTCTTGCGCTGCCAGCAGTGGTCCGGCGGTCATGACGTTTCCCCAAGGGAGTTCAATAGCCGCAGCACTTCCTTCATATCCTCCCAGACGTCACGCTTCCCCTCGGGGTTGCGCAACAGGTAGGCGGGGTGATAGGTCGGCATAAGCGGCACGCCCTGGTAGCTCTGCCACTCGCCACGCAGGCGACTGATCGGGGTCTTGCTCTGCAGCAGGCTCTGCACCGCGAATCGCCCCAGGGCAACAATCACCTGCGGCTTGACAGCAGCGATCTGACGAATCAGAAAAGCTTCGCAGGTCGCAACCTCATCCGGCTGCGGGTCGCGGTTATTGGGCGGACGGCACTTGAGGACGTTACAGATGTAGACCTCCTCACGGCGCATTCCCATAGCGAAGAGGATACGGTCAAGCAGACGTCCTGCTTCGCCGACAAAGGGTTCCCCCTGCTGATCCTCTTCCCGGCCGGGAGCCTCCCCGACCAGCAGGAGTCGCGCGTTCGGGTTGCCGACGCCAAAGACCAGTTGGGTCCGCTCGGCAGACAGCCCACAACGACGGCAGTCGCCAAGCTCACAGCGCACGTCTTCCAGAGTTTCACCGTCAGCACCTGCTGAGCTGGTGCCAACGGCCCTCTGGGCCGCCACAGTCCTCGCGACCGGCAGGCTCTCGACGCCGAGATCCCGGAGATATTCCAGCTGGCTTCGGGCCGCCGCCAGGGTCTCGCGTATTTCGTTGGTGAGCTGGTCTGGCATAATTGACTGACAAATCCTTAGCGCGGTGTATTATGTCTTGAAAGGGACGGTATACACTCCAATGAAATATTTGCTTTCTGTGACAATCCTGGCTGTCCTTGCGACGCTGCTCTGCCCCGCTGAAGCCTCGGCCTGGGGGATTGGCGTTCACCTGCAGTCCGGTGCCTGGATTCTGGAAAACGCCAATCTGTTGCCGGAGGCCTTAAAGGCTCTGCTGACAGCCTATCCTAACGACTATCTGTATGGCTGCATCAGCGCCGACATCACTCTCGGCAAGAAGCACACCCACTATCTGAAGCACTGTCATTCCTGGCGCATGGGCCACCAGGTTCTCGCCGCTGCCAAAACCGACAGCCAGCGGGCCTGCGCCTATGGTTATCTCAGCCACCTTGCGGCCGACACCGTAGCTCATTCTTATTTCGTGCCGTACAAGCTGATTCTGACCTACAACACGGTCCTGCTCAAGCACACTTACTGGGAGATGCGCTTCGAAGCTCACGTCGACCCGAAAGTCTGGCCGCTGGCGAGGTCCATTGGCCGCAAGAACTTTGCGGACAACGATGCCCTCATGCGCGGTGTACTGGCCAACACCCTCTTCTCTTTTGGCACCAACAAGTGGATATTCAATTCATTGCTGCTCCTCAGTCACTTGCAGCAATATCAGAAGATGCTCCGCTCTCTCGCCACGACTTCGAAATGGGCCATCACCCAGGCAGATCAGGAGGAATACCTGACCATGACCCGCGAAGCCGTGCTGAGTCTCCTTTGTGACCTTGAAGGCAGCCCCACCCTGAGCGCCGATCCGACCGGTGAGCGGGCCATCAACGCCGCCACCATGATCCGCAAGAACCTCCACAGCCTCTGGCTGGACGGTCGCCTCAGGGCCGAGGATGCCGAACCGATGATCGCGGTCATGAGGACCAGGCTGCGCGAATCGATCTGTCGACCTGACGAGTTGCTGGCACTGCTCTCAGCCGGCTGAAGGCCGGCCGCTCAGGAGCGATGCGACCCGGTCGAGCAACACGCTGGCGACCGCCTCCTTGCTCATCTGCGGCAAGGACTCAACCTGTCCGTCCGGCGTCAACAGGCGCACGATGTTGGTGTCGCCATCGAAGCCAGCCCCCTCCTCGGTGATGTCATTGGCGACGATCATGTCAAGATTTTTCCCTTCAAGTTTCTGCCGGGCGTTGGCCAGCAGATCATCAGTCTCCGCCGCGAAACCGACAAGAATTCTGGAGCCCTTGGCTCTGCCAAGCTCTGCGAGGATATCGGGGTTGCGCTCCAGATCGATCACCAGCCGTTCGTTGCCCCCCTTCTTGGTCTTACGCTCGGAGCGGACGACCGGACGATAATCCGCAACCGCGGCCGCCTTGATGATCACATCCGCTGCCTCGGCGTGCTGCAATACGGCTTGATGCATCTCATTGGCGCTGGTTACTCTCACCATAGCGACCTGTCTCGGCGCGGCAAGGCCAACCGGACCGGAAATCAGGATGACCCTGGCCCCTTTATCCCTGGCGGCGCGGGCGATAGCGTAGCCCATCTTGCCGGATGAATGATTACTTAAGAAACGCACCGGATCGAGTTCTTCCCGGGTCGGTCCGGCGGTAACCACGACCGTCTTGCCGGAGAGCTCACGACTGCCGAGCAGTACGCGGACGTCATCAAATATCTCCAGCGGATCGGGGAGTTTCCCCTGCCCTTCCCAACCACAGGCCAGGGAACCACAGACCGGCTCGATAAAACGGTAGCCGAGGCGTTCGAGCCGCGCCTGATTCTCACGGTAGAGCGGGTTCTCCCACATATTGGTATTCATCGCCGGAGCGAAGACCACCGTCGCCTTGGTCGCCATAATCGCCGTGGTCAGCAGGTCATCTGCCAGGCCGGCAGCGACCTTGCCAATCAGGTTAGCCGTCGCCGGAGCGACCAGCACCAGATCGGCCCGATCCGCCAGTGAGATATGGCCGATCTCCTGCTCCTGAATCAGGCTGAAAAGCTCAGTGTGCACCGGGTTGCCGGACAGGGTCTGAAAGGTCAGTGGCGCAACAAACTCCCGGGCGCTGCGCGTCATGATGACCTGTACCTCGGCACCAGCCTTCACCAGCAGTCGCAACAGTTCAGCAGCCTTGTAGGCAGCGATCCCACCTGTGACCCCAAGAATGATACATTTTCCCTTCAGCATGGCATTCTCCTAGCCTCGTGCAGCATCGCCGACAAACGGGTTTGTCCGCCGCTCCTGACCGATGGTCGTGTCCGGACCGTGACCCGGATGTACGATGGTCTCGTCCGGCAGGCTGAACAGACGCTCACGCACCCCTTCGACCAGCTGGTCAAAATCGCCACCGGGGAGATCGGTGCGCCCGATCGAACCAGCGAACAGCACATCGCCAACAAACAAATGCCCTGCGCTCAACAGGGCGATCCCTCCGGGGGAATGCCCGGGGACGTGAAAAACCTCAAACGTCAGTTCACCGACGCTGAAACGGTCACCCTGTTTGAGAAGACGGTCCGGTTTAGGAGAACTGTTCACCTTAAGCCCGTAAACCTGGGCGTGGCTGCTGGCATTGAGTAAAATTGCGACATCGTCCTCATGGATGAGTAATTCGGCACCGACCTCTTCGACCAGGTAGCGATTGGCGCCGATGTGATCAAAATGACCATGGGTATTGACCACGGTACGAATATTCAGGTTTTCCTTGCGGGCAAGCTGCAGGATTCGTGCGCCCTCTTCACCCGGATCGATGACCAGCGCCTCGTGAGTTACCCGGCAGCCGACAAGGAAACAATTAACCTGCAAGGGACCAACGCTCAGGTGATGCAGAATCATGGCGTCACTCATCTTTGCCCCCCCGCTTGCTCGAATCAAGTCCATCCAGTTTTTTTTCCAAGAGTTTCTCTCCCAATGAGTTACTGAAACGAGGCCGCGGTATGTCGCGCACCTGCGGGCTTGACCGGACAGGCTCCGCTAGCTTTTCGTGGGTTGTTTCAGGGACTGTTTCCTTCCGACCAAACGCCCCTTTCAAAAAATAACGGTCGTAAAGTCGATGGTACTGGGTCCAGGGCGAATCGCTGTCTGGTTCTTTATCGATATGGGTGCGCACACCGTTGATTTTGGAGTCGAGATCGTCGAGAAAGCTTAAAATCACCGCTTCCATGGTTTTCGGTCGTTTAGGCGAGCCATACTCGTACTGGCCATGATGTGACAGCAGCAGATGTTTAAGCAGCACAGCCAGCTCCAGAGGGAACCCGGACAGGTGACGCACCCTGGCTTCAACCAGTTCAACACCGATGACAATGTGACCAAGCAGTTTGCCGGCGTCAGTGTACTCAAAAGAACGCTGGAAGCGCAGCTCCTCGACCTTGCCGACATCGTGCAACAGAGCGCCAACGACCAGCAGATCACGATCAAGATCGGCATAACGCAGGCAGAGGTCATCCGCCAGCACTGCTACCGCCAGAGAGTGCTCGAGTAAGCCACCGAGGTAGGCGTGGTGCATGGTTTTGGCGGCCGGTGCACGAGTATAACCGGCCATGAACTCCTGATCCGCCAGGAAAGCCTCCATCAATTTACGCAAGTAAGGATTGACAAGGCTGGCGACAAGCGACTGCAATTGTTCAAGCATTTCGTGAAACTTGCGGGATGAAACCGGCAGAAAATCGGACAGGTCGACAGCTTTTTCCTCAAGCCGCTCCAGTTCCTGGACGATTAGCTGCATCTTCCCCATATAAACGCTGGCCTTGCCGGCAATCCGGACAAAATCATCCTTGGCAAACAGCGCCGAGATTTCATCGACCCGGTCCCAGACGCGACCTTCGACTTCGCCGGTGCGATCCATCAGCTTGAGCGTCATGTAAGGCTTGCCGTTTTTGGCCATGCCGACGATCTTGTCACGGACCAGAAAAGGAGCCTCAACCCAGTCGCGCTCTGCGATATCCTTTACGTAAACCTTCTTCAAGCAACACTCCAATTCTGCAGAGATTTGACAACCTGTTCTGCCGTTCGCAGGCCATCGAGGGCAGCACTCATGATACCGCCGGCATAACCAGCCCCTTCTCCGGCCGGAAAGAGCCCCGGGTGGCTCAGAGAAGCGCCGTCATCGCCCCGGGTAATACGTAACGGCGCTGAAGTCCTGGTCTCAACACCAATCAGCACCGCTTCAGCCGTCATGAAGCCGCGCATCTGCCGCTCGAAATGCGGCAACGCACGGCGCAATCCCTCGCTGACAAACTCAGGCAGGACTTGACTCAGATCCGTTTCAACCACAGCGGGTCGGCAGGATGACAGCAGAGGTCCATGACCACGGCCGGCAAATGCCAGAAGATTCTGAGCCGGAGCAGCAAAGCCACCGCCACCGGCCTGGAAGGCCAGTCGCTCCCACTTTTGCTGGAAAGCCATACCGCCAAGAGTCGTTCCACCCCAATCCTGTGGGTTGACAGAAACGACCAGGGCACTATTGGAAAATGCGCTGCGTCGCGCCGAACGACTCATACCGTTGACGACCAGACCGTCCGGTTCAGAAGCCGCGTTGATCACCTCGCCACCGGGACACATGCAGAACGAGTAGACTCCACGCCCGGTTTCAGGGTCATTATAACGCAGAGCATAGTCGGCGGCCGGAAGTTCATTGGCAAAGCGGCCGAATTGAATGCGGTTAATCAGCTCTGACGGATGCTCAACCCGGACACCGATGGCAAAACCCTTGGCATCGAGGCGCACACCGCGCCGCTCGAGCATAAGATAGGTATCACGGGCGCTGTGTCCGGGTGCCAGGACCAGCGCATCGGCCGGCAGGTGTTCGCTGTCATTGCAGATACCACCAGAGATTCGCTCATCATGCAAGTCGATATCCGTCAAACAGCTCTCGAAACGCAGCTCGACGCCGAGAGAGGACAGATACTCGCGAAAGCCGATGACCACCTTCCTCAGTCGGTCGGTCCCGACATGCGGGCGAGCCTCAATCAGGATAGATTCTGGAGCACCAAAGGCCACCAGGGTGTCCAGAACGCTCTGACGCAGAGGATGATTCAGTCGGGTGGTCAGCTTGCCATCGGAAAAGGTTCCCGCGCCGCCTTCGCCGAACTGGACGTTGCTGGTCAGGTTGAGCTGGCCGGTTGACCAGAAGCTTTCAACATCGCGCACCCGTTGTTCAACCGGCCGCCCGCGGTCGATTAATGTCACCTGAGCACCGGCTTCAGCCAGACGCTTGGCAGCGAACAGACCAGCCGGCCCCATACCGACGACCAGGACCCGGGCAGGCTTTGGCAGACGGGGCAGTGAAACATCGTCAGGCAGAGGCCGCAATTCCAGCTGTTTATCAGCGTGATTTTTCCGCAGCAGACCGACTTCATCAACCACAAAAAACTCTACGGTATAAACCCTCAGAATTCTGGCTTTTTTTCGCGCATCGAGCGAGCGACGCACAACCCTGAAATCCTTCAGTTCCGCCGGGTTGACACCCAGGCGGCTTGCGGTTTCAAGCAGCAGCCGGCTTTCATCATCATCCAGGGCGAGGGTCAGGTCACGCAACCATAGTGCCATGCAGCATTCCATTCATAACGCGCACTTCACGCGAGCGGCAAACTGATCCGAAAAGTGGTTCCCTCGCCCGACCGACTGTCCACAGCGATCCGTCCGCCGTAGGTCTTTACAATCCGCAAGACAACCGAGAGGCCAAATCCGGTCCCTCTTTCCTTGGTCGTGAAGAACGGATCAAAGATCATATTCAGGTGTTCTTCCGGGATTCCGCCACCAGTATCACCGACAACAATCTGCACATTCTTCTCGTCATGGCAAAGACTGACCGTCAGTACACCGCCGTCACTCATCTCGAACAAGGCGTTGGCGAACAGGTTGGAAAAAACCTGCCCCAGTTCGTCGGAGTCTGCCAGAATCGAGGGCGTTGAGTTTGACACATCTTTGACCAGCGTCACCCCCTGCACACGCAGTTGCTCGATAAACGGTGCCAGGCTGGCTTCAATAACCTCACTGATGCGGATGGAACGTAACTGAAACGGCGAGCGTTTACTGGTTGAAAGCAGTTTAACCAGAATGGCATCGATGCGCTCGACTTCGCTGACGATCTTGTCGGCGTAGGATTGCATCTCCTGATCCTCGCTCAACCCGGAACGAACAACTTGAGCAAACAGGCTGATCGAGTTCAACGGGTTGCGAATTTCATGGGCCATTCCGGCAGACAGATGCCCCAGGGCCGCCAGCTTTTCCGTCAAGAGGATTTCCTGATGAGCGCGTTCCAGTTCTGCCGATTTGAAAGCGACACGCTCCTCCAGGTCACGATTCCAGCGCTCAATCTCGTCGTGCAGCCTTTTCTGCTCTTGCAGGAGTTGTCGATTACGCAATTCGATAGATCGCAGGTGCAGGACATTTTCGATTCGTTCTACCAGCTTCGCGTTGCTGAACGGCTTGAGGACATAGTCGGAAGCACCGGCCTTCATCAGTTCGACGGCGACCTCTTCACTCCCCTTGCCGGTGAACATGATGACGTAGGTATCCGGAAAACGGGCCCGGATTTCCTTCAGCGCATCGAGACCGTTAACCTGCGGCATCATATAATCGAGTAAAACCAGCGCTGGCCGCTCTTCTTCGATGATTTTGTAGCCTTGCAAGGCGTTATCAACCACCGAAACGTCAAATCCACGGCTACTCAGAACCATACTGGTGAGCTCAAGGATCATCCGCTCGTCATCGATAATCAGAATCTTTTCACTCATTGCAGGCCGTTTTCTCTCAGTTTGAGTCGATGAGGCAGGATACCTGTCGCGCTCTTCTTTGACAAGCATGATGCTGCAATCGGACAACAAAAAAAGGCAGCGTTTCCGCTGCCTTTTCCTGCAAAGTGGAGGAGGTGCTACTCCTTGAAACGGATGGTCATGACCGGCACGCTTGATTTGCGCACCACCTTCTCTGCGGTACTGCCAAACAGAACATGATCAAGCCCGGTCCGACCGTGCGTACCCATGACAATGAGATCAGCACCAAATTCAACAGACCGGCGAATGATTTCGTCAGAAGGAATTCCTGGTAAGACCTGCGATTCAAAGTTAGGGAAATCACTCAAGTGAGTACGGCAGAACTGCTCC
>Ga0209231_1000517_pt1 | contig 21004 bp, 11 predicted proteins | sample Deesub45470m_DNA_FD_188086 | JGI IMG/M metagenome (GOLD analysis project Ga0209231, IMG submission 188086) | Deep subsurface microbial communities from North Pacific Ocean - 450_OLKR46/470m Metagenome (SPAdes) (version 2) | ecosystem: Environmental > Terrestrial > Deep subsurface > Unclassified ... | reverse complement strand
CGCCGTCGCCGTCATCGACTTTGAAACAACCGGCATGTCGCCCGATCAGGGCTGTCGCGCCACCGAAGTGGCTGTGGTGATTGTTGCGGATGGCAGGATAGTCGACCAATACCAGAGTCTGATGAATACCGGCGCATACATTCCGTCATTCATCGAGGAGCTGACAGGTATTTCAAATGCGATGATACGCACCGCACCCTCTGCGGCGCAGGTGATGAGCGAACTCGCGGCGTTCGTCGGCAACGTTCCGCTGGTGGCGCACAATGCCGGTTTTGACTGCCGGTTTCTCGATGCAGAGTGGGCGCGAATCGGCCATCGTCGCCAACAACCATTTGCCTGCTCGATGCTGCTGGCCAGAAGGATGTACCATGAATCGCCTGATCACAAACTGGGTACGCTGATCCGTCATCTGGGGTTGCCGGATACGGCTCGCCATCACCGGGCGCTGGCCGATGCCAGAATGACCGCTCACCTGTGGCTCAGGATGGTGTCAGACATCAAAAAACGGCATGGTCTCAGGGGCGTTACACATGAACTGTTGTGTGCGCTGCAAAAAGTGCCGAAGGCGAAGTTTGCCGACTATCTTGAAAAGCACGGTTAGCTGAAGAAGTCTTGGTGTGTGTATAAAGTATTGTCAGGCGTACATAAATCACGCAGGCGTTGTAGTGCTGCTTTGCTGCCTTATCCGGCCATGATGATGGGAGCGGCCGGTCGCAATACGGGAAGCTGAACCCAAAATCCGCGTCCGGCAAGTGTAATTCATCACCCGGAAAATCTTAATGGCCTCAGCCAGCACTTTCGATCCGTTTTTTCGCAAAGGCGCGTACAATCTGAACCGATATTCACGGCATAAAGCAGGTGTTCACGACATGCGGCAATGTGCCATAAGGAGTCCGTCAAGGTGAGGAGCCTGTGCGACTGGTTTCAGTAGTACAGCAGACGTTCGCGTGCAGAACGTCTGGCTTCCCCACGTCGACCTGAGCCATCATTGATGCTGACGAATGACTGCTGTCATTCAGCTTTTTGGCATTGGTAAGGACGCAGAGTTAACGATCCCTTCTTAGCGTGCGAAAAGAGCTGAGATTCAAGGCCGCATCACAGATATTGATGCATCCTGAATCCATATCGTTGCCAGCCAGCTTGCCAGCCAACTTGTCAGTCAGTTTGGTAGGCATTGGAACGATGGTCTGGCTGGATACTGCACCGACTGTTGCATCTAGGGAAACGCTGAATAATTCACCGCGCAGCAGAACCCGGCGCGCAGTTTTCGGGTTTTCTGGTTAAATTAGGCATTTTTTAGTCTAAATTGCGGCATTTTTCGCATTATTTCCCCAATTCCATATTCTCAGGACGCAACTTGGCTATCAGCGACACATAACCATCGGCGCGCCAGCAGCAAATTGGCGAAACCGAACAGCGAAAATAGCTGGGCGGTATTTTTGGCCAATCCTTTGTAGCGCGCCTTGCGGTGCTGAAACCATGGAACGGATGCTCAACTTTGGCGCGAATGCTGGCCTTGGCATGCTCAAGTTTTTCCATCAGTTCGCCTACAGCCGACTTGTCCAGTGCTTTGCGCTTGGAGGGACGCATCGCGACATGCCAAGTCACCGGCAGCTCAAGATTCTCTTCGCGTTTCTCAACGCCCTGGTAGCCCGCATCACCGAACACATCCGTTTTATCGCCGTGTAGCAGCGCCTGTGCCTGGGTTACGTCCAGGGTGTGAACCAGACCCGACTGAGCATCAACACCAATGTGCGCCTTCATACCGAAATACCACTGATTGCCTTTCTTGGACTGGTGCATTTCGGCATCCCGCTTCCCTTCCTTGTTCTTGGTCGAAGGCGGCGCAGCAATCAGCGTGGCATCAACAATCGTCCCCTCGCGAAGAAATAACCCCTTTTCAGCCAGATGGGCGTTGATCGCATTGAAGATGGATTCGGTCAGTTGATGCGCTTCCAGCAGATGGCGAAATTTGAGCAAGGTCGTGGCATCCGGTGCCGCTTCACGATTCAGATCAATGCCGACAAAACGGCGAATCGCCTGACTGTCGTAAAGCGCATCTTCCGTTGCATCATCCGAAAGGCCGAAGCACTGCTGAGCAACATACATGCGCAGTATCCGCTCAAGGCCAACCGGTGGACGACCACGACCACCGCTGTTCGGATAATGCGGGGCGATGACACTCGTTAGTGATGACCACGGCGTGACCGCTTCAATTTCGGCCAGAAAACGATCCCGCCGTGTTTGACGCTTCTTTGCTGCATATTCCAGCTCTGAAAAACTCGCCTGCATCACTTTATTTTCCAGTTACTTGGTAAAAACCACCGGCTTTAGCCGGTGACTTTGACTTTCATCTTTTGATTCATGCGCGTTTAACCGGGAGCGGGAGACGACTTTAGTCGTCTGCGACAGGTTGCGCTAACCCACCTACTTTAGTAGGTGGTAGTTTAGTCTCAATAAATCAAGCTATTAGCATTATATCAAATTTCAGAAACCAAAGCTGAGGCGTCTGAATAAATCAGCGTTATCCCTAGATAAAACTCTTCAACGATTGCAGGATACCGACACATAGGAAAGCGGGACGATAATAGTTATTAGTGACTGGATAAATCACGCGTAATGAGTGCACTCCGAGTAGAATAATGGCTGACGTTGCCGTCACAAGGGATTTCCTGAAGTCGGGGCTGTGAGTTTTCGTATTTTAAACTTTAGATATTGTAAGTGATGACAGAGAAACTTTTATATACAGCCATTGCCAGCTTCGAATCTGCTAGACGCGTATTAATTCTGCCTGAAGGGCATCGCTCAAGAAAACTCCACGGACATAGCTTCTTAGCTGAGGTGCGCTGTGCCTTGCCTGATGGTTGGGCGAGTTTTTCTGGCGGAGAGGTCGAAGAACTCAAGGAGAAACTCGCTTCTACCATCTCACCACTCGATTACAACGAGCTTAATTGTGAATTGGAACAGCCTACAGATGAAAATCTTGCGCGCTGGATTAGAACTCGTCTTGATTTGCCGAATATTGAAAGTGTAGGTGTTCAAAGTACACTACATGAGGGGGTGGATTTAGATCTAAAAGAGCATGCGCACATTTGGCGTCGCTACACTTTTGAATCAGCGCACCAGTTACCGAACGTGCCAGCAGGCCATAAGTGCGGTCGGATGCATGGTCATGGGTTCGAGGTAATACTTCATGCAAATCAAGATTTAGGCGGGCATTCGATTGGTGTTGACTACGATCATTTAGATGCATTGTGGGCACCGATTCATGCTGAATTGGATCATGTATGCCTCAATGACATACCTGGGTTAAAGAACCCTACAAGTGAAGTCATTTCGAATTGGATTTGGCAGCGTCTTAAGCCTCAGTTGCCAGAACTATCATGGGTTACCGTTTACGAAACTGCCAGTTGTGGAGCCCACTTTGACGGGAAAAATTATCGTATCTGGAAGGAAATGACACTCGATAGTGCTGTGCAACTTCGGCATGCTCCTGATGGAGATCGCCGTAGGCGAATTCATGGACACACATACACTCTGCGTTTACACCTTCACGCCAATTTAGATCAGGTTATGGGGTGGACAGTGGACTTCGGTGATGTCAAATGTTTATTCGATCCAATTTTCAAACGACTAGATCACCACCCCTTGTACGAAATTGCTGAGCTTGCTGATACTGATATAGCGAGTCTGATTAGGTGGATTAGGGATCAGGCAGCACCACTTTTGCCTCAACTCGATCGCATTGATCTCTATGAAACTAGGGGGTGTGGAGCCATATTGAGTTGGGGTGATATTGGACCTGCGTTGCCTATCTAAATGACATATACAGTCAAAGAGATTTTCTACACGCTTCAGGGTGAGGGTGCCAACACAGGGCGACCAGCTGTTTTTTGCCGGTTTGCAGGCTGCAATTTGTGGTCTGGTATTGAACGTGATCGTACAAATGCTATTTGTCAGTTCTGTGATACAGACTTCGTGTGGAATAGTACTACGGACGTGGGCAAGTTTAATTCTCCGGTTGCTCTCGCTCAGGCGGTCGCTGATGCGTGGTCTCAGAAAGTTGGCGGAACACCACTTGTGGTATGTACAGGGGGGGAGCCATTGCTTCAGTTGGATGAGACTCTAATACGTGCCTTTCACGCACGAGGCTTCGAAGTTGCCGTAGAGACTAATGGCACGTTGCCTGCTCCAGATGGGATAGATTGGATATGTGTAAGCCCCAAGGCTAATTCGAAATTAGTGCTTAAGGAAGGGCATGAAATAAAGTTGGTTTTTCCCCAGGAAGGTGCGATGCCAGAGGTATTTGAAAGTTTTGAGTTTAAAAATTTATATTTACAACCAATGGACGGATTGGCGCAGAAGGAAAATACGCGACAAGCAATTGAGTATTGCAAAGCGCATCCACGTTGGCGGTTAAGCGTTCAAGTCCACAAAATTGTAGGTATACGATAAAACTAAGGAGATAGTGTGTTCTGCATCGTAAAGGGTCATGAAGAACTTGGTTTTGGAAAATTAATAGAAGCTACAAGCAAAAACTGCTCAGTTGAATATTTTGATTCGCCTGCGCATACGTCAATGGATGTTCAAGTATTTCCAAAGGCAAGTATTGTTCCAAAGAAACTTGGCGCTAATACCCGACTTTATTATAGGCACGAAGCAACTGGGCAGTGGCTAGTTGGTCGCGTTCTAAAAGATATGGGGGATGGAGTAGAGGTTAGGTTTGCTGATAAGAGCGATTTGTTTCTTGGGTATGAACATCTATTTGCACGTTGTAAGAAACCAATTTCTGATCCTGTAGACTATTTAGCAAATGTAATTACAGAAACTCCTCAATATGCGGAGGCTCGTAGTGCTTTTTTGGCATCGTACATCTTGCAACGGGGGGCGGCTTGGGGAATCTCTGCACTGCTTTCATCTGTTATTGAACTTGAGTCGCATCAAATAAATGTAATTCGGCGAATTCTCAGCGATCCCTGTCAAAGATATCTATTGGCAGATGAGGTTGGGCTTGGTAAAACCATTGAGGCTGGGGTCGTTATTCGCCAAGCAGTATTGGACGATCAAATAAATCACCGTGTCATCGTGTTAGTACCAATGGTTCTGGTGCAGCAATGGCGTCAAGAACTTACTTTAAGGTTTGGATTGGCCAACTTTATTGATGAATCTGTTCATATAGTTGCTCATGAATCGTTGGCCGAAATAGATTCGTATTTGACGGGCGCAACTTTACTGGTAATCGATGAGGCTCATCATGTAGCTTCTTGGGTGGATGAACAATCCAGGGAGCTCTATAAGATTGTGCGTGCGCACTCGCCTCGTATCGAGCGATTGCTGCTCTTGTCAGCCACCCCTGTATTGCGTAATGAATCAGGTTTTTTGCGTATGCTTCATTTGCTGGATCCAGTTGTTTATGCTCTTGATGATGAAGATGGCTTCCGTGCCAAGATCAATCATCGGCAGGTTCTTGCTGAAGCTGTTGCCTCCTTAGATCCACAGAATTCGCTTTACCTAGATTCAATTTTGGATGAATTGCTTGAAAAACTTCCAAACGATGAACGTCTACTTGAATTAACCTGCGTTTTGAAGCAAGAATTAGTCGGTATGCCCGATGAAAATGATCCCGATCTCATTGAAGCGATTCGTATGCTGCGGGCTCATTTGTCTGAAACTTACCGTCTGCATCGTAGAATCTTGAGAAATAGACGGAAACAAGTGATTGGACTGACTCCAAACCGTTCTGGTGCACGTGTTGTGCCTATTCAAGAGACAATTTTGGAGCGTGTTGAGTCTCTCTTGGAGGCATGGCGAATTAGCGCTACCTTGATTGGTAGTGAGGCATTGCGATCTGACAGAGTTGAATTTTTCTGGAAAGTGATTAGCGGTATTCTCACCGGACCTGGTGACATTAAATTAATCTGTATAGAGCGCATGAACGCAATGCTTAATGCGCCAAAGCTCTCCTTCGAGGGTGAAGTCCCATTGCTTCGAGAACTTGCGGAATTGGTCGACCCACAGCAATGGTTAAGTAATCGTCTTGATCGTCTATGCCATGATGTTCCGACGCTACTAGTTGGTTCTACTAAAATTGTAGTTTTCTGCTCGCACAGAATGACTGCAGATGCGGTGTTTGATGCTTTACGTGTTGTTTTGCATGATGCTGTTGTTCGACATGAAATTATTGATGACGAGTTTGATAAGAATGCATCAACTTCCTCTAGGTTTAATTTCGATAATGCCGTTAGGGTGATCGTTTGCGATCATAGGGCCGAGGAGGGAATTAACCTTCAAGGTGGTCAAAAGATTGTTATTCACTTTGATCTGCCTTTTGAGCCGAATCGAATTGAACAGCGCATGGGAAGGGTTGATCGATACGGTTCAGGAGATTCAATTCAATCAATTGTGATGCTTGATAAGGGATCAAAGTATCAGTTGAATTGGTTTGCAGTTCTTGATAATGCGTTTGGAGTTTTTGGTCGTTCAATATCTAGTCTGCAGTATTTGGTTGAAGATCAGATGCAGCAACTTAAAAGCTCAATATTGGCGGAAGGAGTTGAAGCAATTGGGGCATTAGCGGAAAGTCTTGGCGGAGCAACAGGTAAAGTTGCGAAAGAGTTAAAACTTATCGATCAACAAGATGGATTAGACGAACTGTCACTACCAAATGAAGATGATTTGGATGATATCTTCGATGTTGATGCAAAATGGAGTGATATTCGTCGTTCAGTATTGTATTGGGCTTGCGATACATTGTTGTTTGCCAAAGTCGCTGATTCGAGTTCAGACAATGCTCTAGCTGTGGATACTCCCTTTAGGTTTCAGTATCAAGTTCCAGGAAGAGGGGGGCAAGCAACATTAATGGCGCTCTCTGGTTTTATGGGCGATTTTCTCGGTGCTGTAGACTATGAAGACCGTCGTTCTACTTCTGATCACCCTCTTTCATATTCACACTTGGCGAAGCGTCAATCAGCTGTTAAGCGTGGCATTCAACTTTTGCGATACGGTGATGATTTTGTTGAAGCCTTAAAGGCTTTTTCAGATCATGATGATCGTGGACGTAGTTTTGCAATGTGGCGTCATGTACATGATGGGTTCGTTAAAAGTCAGAATTCCATGTATTTTTGCTTTGATTTCTTGATTGAGGCATGCCTAGATCCTGCAGAGTCGGTATTGGACTCTGATTCAATAACACTTACCGATACATCACGAGCAGCGATTACTCGGCGAGGTGATGCGCTCTTTTCACCTTTGGTTATTCAGATATGGATTGACGAGGAGGGTGATGAGCCATCTACTGAATTTATTGAGAAATTTTTAAGGTCTCCCTTTGATAAAAATGGGCGTAATGGGCGCTATATTGATACCAACCTTAAATCATTAAGGTTCCGCTCGTTGATGGAGGCTGAGCAAGATACCTTTGCTAATTGGGGCGAACGCTGTGTTCGCATGCGTGATCGTGCTAACGCGATCTTGGATGCTAGGGCTGATCTTGCGAATGCAAAAGTTGTTGCGATTAAGCGTGCTCGGTTAGAAGACGAGGTGCGTGAAGCGCAGTTAGCAACCCGCATTCGTATGCTTGATGGGGGCGAAGCTGAAATGGAACGCGAACAGTTGGCGTTAGAAACGAAGCTGAATGCTGCGCTTTATCGGGGAATTGAGATGCCCTCGATAAAGGTAGATGTGGCGGGTGTGGTGTTTCTTTCTAGTACGCCGTTTCAACTTGTTTAGTAGAAATTCCGGGGCTTTTATATGAGTTTTGGTTTTGCTGAGCTTCAGGAAGTTCTGTCCACGTGGCCAAAGCTCCAAGTTTCACAAGAGACTGCAAGCGATTCTCTCATGGAGCGAATTCGACAAGTTCTGGCATCATTTGCGCTCGGAGATAGGCTTCAGAAATCAGATATACAACCACTGTTTAGACATCTGTTGCTTCGGGAATCTATTACCTCTGGCCATGAGAACTTGCGCGTCCCTGCGAATGCAACTTGGCCTACTAGTCAAGACTGGGCTTCTCATGGTGTTTCAGCAATGACTGTGGGACCTGACGCTTTCTTATTGACTGCGCTTCCATGGCATCCAGCATGGCTTGGTGGTGGGGAATCTGGAGTATTTGCTGATTCATTCTCCGATAAAATTGTCAGAGAGGACGGGCGCTGTTCGGCAGATCCTTTTATCGCTGATGTAACGGGGTATGCGCATTACTCAAGCCCAGGGCAACGTGAAGCAATTCGAGCGGCATTCCTAATTCCTGCGGGAGATACATTAATAGTGAATTTACCGACGGGTTCTGGCAAGAGTCTTGTTGGTCAAGCGCCTGCTCTGGTTCATCGCCAAGATGGTCACCTCACACTGTTTGTGGTTCCGACGGTTGCACTTGCAATCGACCAAGCAAGGCAAATGGAAAAGTACTTTCGTAACTTTGGTACGAACACTCAAATTTGGCCTTTAGCATGGTACGGAGGGGTATCGAAAGCAGATCGATCTGAAATGCGTCGTCGTATACGTGAGGGTACGCAAAGGATACTCTTTACCTCGCCGGAGGCGCTTACTACGTCGCTTCTGAGCACGATCTTCGAGGTTGCGCGAAACGGTATGCTTCGTTATCTCGTGATTGATGAAGCGCACCTTGTAACTCAATGGGGCGACGAATTTCGACCAGCTTTTCAGATGCTCGCCGGAGTTCGTAACAGCTTGCTTCGACAATCTGGTAACCAACCGTTTCGTACCCTTCTCTTGAGTGCGACGCTCACCACGGAAACTATCGAAACGCTCGCCGATTTGTTCGGCCCTTCTGATCGAGTGCAAATGGTATCTGCTGTTCACTTGCGACCAGAACCACAATACTGGTCGTATCGAGCGGCTAATCCCGAAGAAAAAATTGCATGTATTCTTGAAGCTTTGAAGCACGCGCCTCGGCCATTTGTCTTGTATGTGACAACACGGGACGATGCATCATCCTGGTATAAGATTCTCAGAAGTGCATGCGGTTTTCAACGAGTGAGGTGTTTTGACGGCGCCACGCCTGACCACGAGCGAAAAGAAATTATTAATGAATGGGACGCCAATAAATTAGACGGAATTGTAGCGACCTCCGCTTTTGGGGTTGGAATTGATAAGCAGGATGTTCGAACGATCATCCACGCTACGATTCCAGAAACACTAGATAGGTTTTACCAAGAGGTAGGTCGCGGCGGACGTGACGGAAAGCCCTCAGTCAGTTTGATGGTCTATGACGATTCGAACTGGTTGCTACCAAAACGTATGGCAACACCGACGTTAATATCGAATCAACTTGGATTCGTGCGTTGGCAAGCGCTTTATGCTAGCAAAGACGACGATGATCGCGATGGTTTATTCCGCATAAATTTAGAGGCTGTGAGAGTTGGCCTCCCTGGGAGCAACGATGAGAATGTGCGATGGAATATGAGAACCCTGCTCTTGATGTCGCGCGCAGGCTTTCTCCGCCTTGAGGTTGAACCCAGTGAACTAGAACAACGCGAAGACGACGAGGGCTTTGCATCTTCGCTATTGGCAACTATGGCAACGATTAAGATTCGCCTGCTTAAATATGATCACTTGATGCCTGAAGCCTGGGAGGAGTGTATCTCGCGATCCCGTATAAAGACCATCGAGGCAGGCACAAGGAACTTCGAATTACTCAAGAAGTTACTTCAAGAGACTCGTGAGATGTCGGAGACACTTGCAGACCTCTATCGTAGCAATTCTCCAGAGTGGCCAATCAGTGTGACGCGCGTATGCGGAGGATGCCCTGCCGATCGTTTCAACAAGACTCGAGAGAATGGATACAACGTCCCAATAGCGACTCCAGTGGGTCGCGTGCGAGAACTTGGTTTAGGCCGCTGGCGCTCGACATTTGGTTACTTGGAGCCGAGACATATTTTCGTTTTCTACAACCCGGATCAACAACGCCCGGATGTCGTTCGCTTAGTTAGATGGTTAGTCAGTGAATGCGGAGTTCAAGAAGTTTGTGCGAGCGAAGGTTCTGAATTGGTAACGTTGCCAGAGTGGCGCAACGTATATAAGCAATCCCCAGATGGTGTCGTGATTCATCGTAGTATTCAACAACTCGAAGAGGAGCCATATTCACCTCTCGCTAGAGTCACGGTTTTCGATACAGATGTAACTGGAGAGGAAATAAATTTGGCATTGATCATGCACCGCCCACTACATCTAGTCTTGTATCCGTTCGAGACGCGTGATCCGGAACATACTTTGCGACGATTGAGTGATACAGTAAATAACTCCATACGGTTGGAGCAGCTAATCTCGGTGATAAGCCAATGACCATAATCAATATCCCAAGTGACGGTCTTTATCCTGAACTTATTGTTATTTTTAGACTTATAGCAAGTTTAGGCGAGACCGAAAAAAATACGATTATCGAAATTTGCAGTAGGGGATCCACTAGTAGTGAGAGTATCACTCGACTGCGCGGAGCATTATTGCGCTGGACGAATCTTGGCTTGTTTAGCGAAGAAAATAGCGTTTTGAAAATAAATGATAAATTTAGTAAAAGTAAACGTGAGTCTTTAGATGACTACACAGCAAGGCTTCCATCATTTGCTCGAACTTTAGTGTTTGAAAGACAAAACTGCCATCCTCTATGGGGGAAATCTCCGGGGATATCCGCAGATTTTGTTCGTGGTTCCGCATGGCTATTGGCTCAGAATATCTACGGATTCCCTTCTGCTCGCAGTGGGGTCGAGCCAATTGAAGTGGCCCAGATGGGTGAAGATGGCACGATCTTTACGAATGATGTTCGATGGAATGGCATTCGGTTTTGGATGAGATACCTCGGATTTGCGACGGGAGATAGTGGTTCGTTCCAAATCGACCCCACCCAAGCGGTCAAAGCAGAATTGAAATCGTTATTTAAATCTCCATTGGCTATTCCCGCTCGAGAATTTCTCGAGTCACTTGCAGTACGGCTGCCGATATTAGATTTCGGAGTACATCGCAAAGAGGTAGAGGGTAGCCTCAATACAGCACGTTGGAGGAAGCCAGATGATGGTCACATCTCGATGTCTCTCTCGCTTGCTCTGCGACGACTAGCTCTGGAAAACGTCATCGGCTTAGAAGGAAAAGCCGACACAGGGAGTAGTTACCGACTAACTGGAATGAATTATCGTACGTGGGGTGGTTTTGAGTCTGTCAGGTGGATTGGAGAGAAGGCATGAGTTTGCTCAACTATTGGCCGACGCTGGAGGAGGTGGATCGGTGCATTAAGTCAGAAGCAGAATCAACTTCTGACGAAATACTGCTAGCTGTCCATCAACAGTTTCCCATTGTTTATTTGAAGGTTGGTGCCGACGGCAAGGTCATGCCCGATAGCCGGAAACTTGCAACAGAAGATGACTTACTTAGTCACCTTCTGGGGAGCGCACCTGAAGGCAGTCTCGTTGTTCCGATTACTGGCGCATCCGGGGTGGGCAAATCCCACCTAATCAGAATTCTGGACGCGCGCCTCCGTAAACTGCCAAATGCAGATAGATATCTGGTTATTCGCATACCAAAGAGCGCTAGTCTCAGGAGGGTCGTAGAGTTGATTCTAGAAGCAGAACCTCTTCGAGGACCTAATTACGAAACAGTTCGAGAAGAGTTCAATAAGGCACTCGCCGACGTTCCACTCGCTCAAGCGGTAATTCTCTTTCAGGCCCAATTAAGGATCGCTCTTGACGAATATGCATCTGTACTCCGACAGAGATTATTACAGGACAGAACAAACGAATTAGTCAAAAGCCATCTTCACTTCGCACGAGGTCTTCCTCAGTTGCTAAGTGATGCAGTTACCGAAGGTTACTTCCACAGTCATGTATTTCCACGAATCATTCAGCGCTCAGTGGAGGGCGTTACCGAAATCAATGCTGAAGTCAATCCAACTGATTGCCAGTTCAATGCGGCAGATTTTGATTTGCCAGACGAAGTGCAAATAGGCAATGCGGCTCTAGCGGTCCGTAATTTCTATCAGACGACCCTATGCACCATGAACGGCAGGGGAAAATCAATAGCGGCAGAAGTTTTAAATTCGGTAGTCGATCAAGCAACCCGCCAGCTGTACAAATTGAATGAGTCGCTCGGTGGTAAGACTTTGGGCGAAATTATTGGCGATATTCGCAGGCTTCTACTTGCAGAAGATTCCAAAAAAGAACTGATTATTTTGGTGGAGGATTTCGCGGCCTTAGTGGGGATTCAAGATACGCTCGCAAAGATTTTGATTCAGCATGGTCAGACCGACGGTAAGCAAACTCTTGCAACGATCAGATCGGTTATCGCCGTTACTGATGGATATCTTGCTGGCCGAGACACCTTGGCCACACGTGCTGGTCGCGAATGGGTGGTCGAAAGTCGATTGGAATCAGAAGCAGAAGTCCTACGGAGAATCAGATTGGTGGTCGCTTCATATGTTAACGCTGCTCGGCACGGGGAAGCCTACCTCAAGAATTATTACAGTCAGCTTAACGTATCCAAGAAAGGAGAGCGGAATGACATGGCGGTGCCCATTTACTCAGATGGCACTGACGAGTTTGAGGACATCCTAGAACATTTTGGACGAGTTTCAGAAATCCCCCTCTTTCCCTTTACGGAGGCAGCCATCGAGTGCTTAGCGCGGCCCTCACTTACATCTGGCAACGAACTTGTTTTCAACCCAAGATTCGTAATTAAGAATGTCATCCGTGAGGTTCTTATTTTGGGCCGAGAAGCATTTGTAGAAGAACAATTTCCGTCCCCAGGAATCAGCGGGAAACCTCTGTCTGGTGAAGTGGCTCAGTGGTTGGCATTACAGATTCTTTCGCCCGAACAAAAGAAAAGATATGAGCGTTTGATATCCGTATGGGGAAATAACCCCCAGACGTTATTGGATATCTCACTCATAACTCCACAAGTGTTTGATACTTTCCATTTGCCACGACCGGTTCTTGATATTAAGCCGCCGGGTAAACTTCCGGTCAAATCTCTCATCGAGTCTGATGATTTTCCTCCGCCACAGCCTGAAGATGAGAAGGTCAAAAAAGTCAATGAATATAGGGCCGCACTGGAGAGATGGGTTCAAGAAAGTACAAGGTTGGAGCAAGCGATTGCTAACAGGATTCGACAGTCGCTTGCAATATTAGTGAACCAGAGAGTCGATTGGAACGCGGAGTGCTGCATAAAGCGTGAACTTGGTCCGAATAAATTTTCTATCCCGAATGCAGGTGGTAATTCTGGGCTTGACGCAGATGCGATTAATATTGCCGCCTCTACAGAGGATCCTGAAGGTCGGTTGCGAGGAGATCTTCTGGCGCTACTGCGCTTGGTCGATGTCTATAACGGAAATGCTGATTATGTTGGCGCCGATGAAGATCTAGCTCGCGTTTCAAATTTAATTGATAGGTTACTACCTAATGCACTTGCGTTATTGCGCTCGTACGTTGTCAAACAATCCAGATCAGCAATCACTTTGCTTGCTGCTAACAGTCGACTCCTTGGTCTAGTAGCAAGAGGGCGTACACCTGTAACAGTTTCATCCTTATTATTTGGGGACGTTTGCGCAGTAATGAATGAGTTGCCTGACACTGCACCACCATCATTCAAAGACTGGAGATTGCTACAGGTCGACGCTGTTAAGGTTAGAGCGCAACTTCAGCAACTTGTCTTGGAAACGGTAGGGTGTTTTCAGGGCACAGGAAAAACTGCCCATGGCGTAGATATCGTCCGTTTAATCGAACACTATCCAGATGAAAATAGCGTAGCTGATTTTGCAGACTTACTCGGCATCTCTCCAGAATTGCGAGCTAATTTGATTAGATTGAGGCCGCCAGTGGTTGAAGCGCGTCTTGGCCAACTACTTCTGGAAGCCAATAAAACTCAAGGGCTAATAGTTAAGGAACTTGGGATAAATTTCGACAAAAGGGAACTCATCAATGTTGTCGGCGATGTAGCATCGAGTCTGAAGGCATCCGCTGTTTGGCGTTCCGAAGTGATTGGGATGACTCCAATTGAGTTCTCAAGGTTGTGTGAGGCGTTTAGAGATTCCGCAGTGAAAGAGTCAATATCAGTGCTACAAAGTCTACTTGACGAATCTGCTGATCAGGAAATAAGTTCACTTACGAAAATTAGTAGAGCAGCGCAATTACCCTTAGAGGTACTACTTGTTGTGCATCAGTTCATTATCTACGCAGACAAAGTTGTACGGACTGCTGCGACGCATGCCAAGACGTTGGAACTTCAATTTGGAGGAGTTACCACTGACGAAAAAGCAGAAGAATTGGTGAACGCATTTAATCAACTCACTGCAGAACTTGCGATTTTGGAATAGGGGCTAACTTGGGAATTCTTGAAGAAGCAAAATCTACGCTTAACTTATTGACAAAGGTTAAGGTGGTCGCCGAAGGGGCTAGCGAAGCGAATGCTATAGATCAATTACGCATTGAACTGGTGAACTTATCAACCCCGATTCGCCAACTATCCTCTAGGGCATTGATATTCCGTCAAGAAGGCGTTCCCCTATCCCAGATACCTGAGCTAAAGATCGTCGCAGATAGTGTGATTAAAAATCGAGATCGTTTCGTTGAAAATCCAAAGGCTACGACACTCAGAAATGGTACCCGTTGGACTGCCCTAACAAAAAAACTGGAAACCATTGCCACAGTTGGGGTTGCCACACAGGCAACTGATTGGAAAATGTTTTTCGAGGAAAACCTCTTTGTCGGACTACCTCCTGCACAGCGGGGGGCAAAATTAGCAAAGACTCCAGAGAATACGAAGGCCATCAATCACTATCAGTCGACTTACCAAGCATTCATTAAATATAGATCTCAACCCCCTAATGATTTAGATGGATTCAATACTCTTAGGTCGTTATCCAACCAATTGGCGGAGATTGTTTTTCAGGAGGAAGTTCCTGACGATGTACGCAAGTTTATGGATGCGACGAGTTTCGGCGCAGGTCTTGATCTCCTTACCCCTAGTGTGCTTGAGTGGTTAAGGGAGAATAATTTACTTACCAATTACACAGTACGTGCAAAAAGTTAACTGAGAGCATAAATGCATAATCTGAATAGGAATTTTTTGTCCACAGTCTTGGACAAAATTGAGGAACGCGAGTCTCGGTTGCTGGTTTGGGGTATTGTCGATGGTGCGTTTCAGAAGGACGAACTGTCAGACTTAATAATCCCGTTGATTGACGCGGCGCTAAATGCTGGGCATGTTGATTTCTTTGAATCAGATGAAGTTATATCGACCCTGATTTCGCTTAAATGGATCGTAGAGGTCGAACTGGTTGATGGCACGATTGGCTATCGCTCACGAATGGCTGAAACTGTTCGACTATTGCAACGGTTGCGCCAACTCTTTCCAAAACACGTAAAGCAGGCTAATGGATGGCAAGAGGCCCCAACTCTGGTTGCAGACTTCCGATTTCAACGTCGACGCAGGCAATATCCACGTCGCGATATTTCACGAGATGTTGTTCTGGAGAAATTAGGGAAAGTTACTAGCAACCAATCAATCTTAGCGGGTGCTGGTGCACTGCTCGGTCCGAGTGATAAAAAACAATTACTTTCTGGATTTCAGGTTCGGGCAGCAGAAAGAGTACTGCGTGGAATAGAGAGCAATGAAGCACTGGCAACAATTGTCTGTGCAGGAACTGGTAGCGGTAAAACACTCGCTTTTTATCTGCCTGCTCTAGCGTCAATTACACGGCATCTTCTTGGAAGTGACAAATTGCCGTGGGTGAAATCTGTGGCGATTTACCCGAGGTCAGAGCTTCTAAAAGATCAACTACGTGAAGTTCTTAGGCGCACGATTGATCTTGGTGGCGCATTAAAAGACGTTTTTGTTCGAGTGGGTGCTTTGTACGGCGATACGCCAACAGAGGCAAGATTCTTATCTACCACTAAGAGTTGGCGCAAGATAGGCGATGATTATATTTGCCCCTCATTAAGGTGCATAAAGTGCAATGGCGAGATGCGCTGGCATCATATTGATCATGCCGTAGGAAGAGAGCGCCTTGAATGTCAGGAATGTAATTGGGTAATTGGAGGTAATGTATTTCCGCTTACCAGAAAGTCATTAGCTGCGTCTCCGCCAGACATTCTGTTTACGACAACTGAGATGCTCAATCAACGCCTGTCAGACAATGGGTTAAATCATTTGTTTGGGATAGGTGCTAATGCGCAGAGACCACCAGAACTGGTGTTGCTAGATGAGGTACATACCTATGAGGGACGGCATGGCGCTCAGGTTGCGTACCTAATGAGACGATGGGCACATCTTGTCGATGGTCCACTACGATTTGTTGGGCTATCGGCCACATTGCGGGAAGCGCCTGCATTTTTCTCGTCATTAACCGGAGCGTGGCAGAGCCTTGTCGAGGAAATTTCACCGCACGCTAACGAAATTGAGGCCGAGGGTGCGGAGTACATGATCGCGTTACGAGGTGACCCAGTCTCTCGTGCGGCTCTCCTTTCCAGCACTATTCAAACAACGATGTTGTTGGAACGATGCCTCGACCCGAAGACAGCAGATATATGTGACTCTGTCAGCAAAGGAGCATTCGGCCAACGGACTTTCGTCTTTACCGATGATCTCGATGTAACCAATCGTCTCTACTTCGGCTTGCTAAGTGCCGAAGGACGTACAAGCAGCGGTAGTCCAGATATGCGTAATGCTCCCCAAGGCGGTCTCGCTGTGCTTCGCAAGTCCGGGTCTTCTTCTTCCCGTTATCGAGGGGGTCAAGATTGGCGTATGTGCGAGCAATTGGGGCACTCGTTATCCGAACGATTAAATATTGATCGTGTGAGTTCGCAGGATCGAGGAATCGATGCAAAAGCGAATGTTATTGTCGCTACAGCTGCGTTAGAAGTTGGGTTTGATGACCCAAGCGTAGGAGCAGTAATCCAACATAAGGCACCTAAGGGTATGGCTGGCTTTCTCCAGCGCAAAGGCCGAGCAGGCCGAAGCCGTGGGATGCGTCCTTGGACTGCTATTGTGTTGTCTGATTATGGGCGCGATAGGATCGCATATCAGGGTTATGACTTGTTATTTGACCCAGAGTTACCTGCACGAACCCTTCCCCTGTCCAATCGATATATTACTCGGATGCAAGCGGTCTTCGCTACAATCGATTACTTTGGCCAGAAGCTTCAGGATACCTCCAAAGGAAGCGTTTGGACGGATTTGTCTGCCCCTAAGAATGGACAGCGAACAGAACGACTAATTAAGGAAGTGAGATCCATTCTTGAATCACCAAATAGTGTTGGAAAACTTGAATACTATTTGAGTCGAGCTCTAAAAATCCCGCGTGAGGAAGTGTCAACGCTATTGTGGGAGTATCCACGACCTCTGATGACTATGGTTCTGCCCACAGCACTTCGTCGCTTAGCATCTGGCTGGAGTGCAAATGGACAGATTGGACAAGACATTCAGATTCGCAATAACCCCTTGCCTGATTTTGTTCCCGCAACTTTGTTTGCAGACCTCAATTTGGCTGAAGTCCGGATTGAATTGCCTCAGGGTAACGCGCAAAACAATCGAGACGAGCAGCATGGGATGCCAGTATTCTCTGCCTTAAGGGAGTTTGCGCCGGGACGCGTGAGTCGGCGATTCGGGGTGCATTATCGAACGGAGAGGTATTGGATAGCACCATCAGTGGATGCAATGGCTGGATTATCACAATCTCAGCCTATTGATCAGTCTGGAACTTACGTGCCATTGGGTAAATACAATTACTGGCAAGACAATGTCAGCGTCGATATTCCGGTACTTAGACCCCTGTGCCTAAAGCCTGCCATGCCAGATGCAAATATCACCGATACCTCGCAAGCACGCCTCAAATGGTTTACCCAGTTCGTGCCACTTGGTCATCCTAATTGGCTAAAGCCACCAGTAGGCAGTGTTTGGAGTAACTTGGTTCCACGCTTGGGATTTTTTACTCATGCAAGCCACGCTCCTGTCGAAGTACGTCGGTTTGCTGTTGGTTCAAACGCTGAAGTTGGCATTGGACCAGGCGATAAAATTACTCTAGACCTTAATTTTTCCAATAAGGGCGAACCTGTTGCGCTGGGTGCCGCATTTGCTGCAGATGGTGTGGTCTTTCAAGTACAGCTACCAGAAAAGCTGTGTGAAAATGGTGAAGATACATCGGCAAAATGGCGTGCGTTGAGGACCACTAGATATTTTGATTCAGCATGGCGAGGGGAAGCATTATCAATCGTACCAAGCCCATTTTTGAGAAAATGGCTTGCAGAGGTTTTTATATCGGCAATAACTTTCGAGGCGATACAGGGGAATATTGACCTTGAATCGGCGGCAGCATCGATTGTTTCCGGTTCGGCTAGTATTAATTTAAGCACAGTCCTAGTTATCATTTTTCAGTCGCAGGCGGCAGACGTACAGGAAGGCGTTGAACTATCCAGCCAGGATCGTTTGCGGAGTGATTTGGAGGCGCTGCTAACTCAACCTGTAATATTGGAAGAACTCATGGCATTGGGGAGGTTTCTGTGGGAGCCAGTTTCCGACCAGTGGGAACAATGGTTACGCAAAATTTATCAGTGTACTTTGGGTGCCGCACTACTGAGAACAATTGGTGACCTTTGCCCGACAATTAATCCAGATGATCTTTCTATCGATCTCGATAGAGGTCCTTTAGTTAATGCTCATCTTGCACCACGTGATGACTCACAAATGGAGATTTGGATTACTGAGAAAAGTCCCGGGGGAAGTGGACTCATAGAAGAATTTATGCGGAGTTATGCTGAGGATCCCCGTAGATTCTTTTCGATGGTTCGCACCTCTCTGGAAATGGGTGAATTTGAATTGATTGATCATCAATTAATCCAACTGCTCAACCTATTAGCTGGCGAGGGTTCAATAACCAAAGATGTAGTTCGGCGAGTGAGAGCCTCGAATCATCATGAACAACTGATCCAAGCTACTCGCGAATTGAGGCGGGCGCTTTTGCAAGATGGATTCTCACCTTTTCACGGATTTTTAGTTTCTATGGGAAACCGAATTTTAAGATCTGGTGCGGGTCCCGCTACAGATTCTTATCTAACGTCTGCTATTCAGCGTTGGAAACAGGAAGAAGAGCGTCTTGGCCTAGAGATCGATTTGCGGGTGATTTGTTACTGGTTAAGTCAAGCAGAGGATATTGATGCGGTGATATCTGAAGCAGGCATACCCGCTGGGGAGGACAGAATTGCTTGGCGGATGAGTGCCATCTATGGATTGCTTTGGGGGCGTGGTAGAGAAATTAGGCAGACATCCTTGCAGGTGCGCAATCAATTTTCAGAATTACCTCCAGTAGAGCGTCTCTTGGTAATCGATAGCATTGTGGATGACCGTGTAAGGATTTCGGTCGATAGTGATGATTGGATGATTCTGGCTACTGATCTTCTGTCACAAGGTCGGTTGGTGACATTGACCGGCTTAGAAACAAAGCGTGCTCTGTTAGGTTCTGCCCTTCATGCCTTAATTACCAATCCAGTTGAGACCGGATATCTGCAGGCATATGCGAGACTCCAGGGCGTTAGACAGACAGGTAGCATGCTGGAAGCTGACATCGAACTTTTGGAGGCCGTGCAATGACAGTCCACTACCGTCGTATTTTTAAGAGCCAGCAGACCGGAGTGGCAACAATCCGAGAATTGCTTCAAACAATGTTCGTTGGTGAGATGTTGCTTATAGGGAAGAAAATTTGGATTGTTTCTCCATGGGTCAGCAATGTCGTACTTATCGATAACAGGTCTGGGAATTTTGATACGTTGAACCCAGAGTGGAGTAGAAGGGAAATTCGTTTAGTCGATGTGTTGATTTCACTGATGGCGAGGGGGTGCCATGTTGTGATAGTGACACGTGATTTAGAAACCAACAGAGGATTTATTAATGCTCTTCGCGATATGGCAGAGCGAAACGCTCTTGAGAGTCAGGTGACAATCAAAATTCATGATGCCTTGCATACAAAGGGAATATTGCTATCAAGATGTTTGCTGATGGGATCTATGAACCTGACATATAACGGGTTAGAGATGAATGATGAATGGATTCAATTTTCAATCGATTCTGAAGACATAGCTAAGACAAGGTTGGAATTCGCGACTTATACGGAGGGGATATGAGTATCGAAGTGCCCTCTCAAGAAGTTTACTGGCTCAATCGATTCTTTGCCGGGCAGAATAATCTAAGGTGGCCAGAGATTGAGTCTGGCCAGGCGGCGGCAAGCCGATTGGCCCAAGTCACACCTTGGTTCACGTTTTTGAGTGGTTCGACAATTGATCACCCGATTGTGTTGCCTTTATATGGTTTAGAGGGGATTGTAGCTTGGTACGGAATGGCTGCAGATGACCAGATATTCTCACAGTTGGTTGAAGAGATTGGCAGTTTTATTGGGCCGAGTTATAGCGACTTTCAAGGTGACTGGTCAGATATTTCTGGCAACAGTGATCTAGAGCTTGCGCTTAAAGAGCGCTTTGGGAATCGTGTGCTTAGGTTTAGTGCACAACGATCTGAAGACCAGTTAGAGATTGAGCGAGCCTTGCTTTTATACCAGAATCTTCTTGCTCGCCGCCCAGTCATGCCAGAACGGACACAACGTCCCTTTGGGAAAATTCGAGGTGACTTTGATCGCGCATTGCTCGCTGGAAATGCGAGTCGTGCTCAAATTTTACTTGATGAATTAAAAGCAACGGGGCGTGTCGATGCAGGGCAACAGAAGTGCCTCGAAGTCAGGATGCTTTCCGGATTGGGGCGTCAAGCAGAATTGGCAAGGAATCAACCTTTGATTTCATCTGTGGCTGATCTGGCGCTACCGACCCAAACGTTGGTTGATGTGATTGATTCGCTTTATGAAACATACATACGTCCAGTCGAAGCGAGACCTGATGCGTATTCCACTGAAACTGGACACTCAGTCCAGAGCAAACTGGACAGTCGGAGCGTAGCGACGCGGGGGTTGTTTTTTACTCCTGATTGACGGGTTTAGTCAAACCTCTTTTGCTCTTTCTCATCG
>Ga0209231_1000516_pt1 | contig 21005 bp, 16 predicted proteins | sample Deesub45470m_DNA_FD_188086 | JGI IMG/M metagenome (GOLD analysis project Ga0209231, IMG submission 188086) | Deep subsurface microbial communities from North Pacific Ocean - 450_OLKR46/470m Metagenome (SPAdes) (version 2) | ecosystem: Environmental > Terrestrial > Deep subsurface > Unclassified ... | reverse complement strand
GGCTACTGCTGCGGCAAGGCTTGGGCTGCCCTCGTCCGCCCGCGCGATCAGGTCGTCCAGTACAGGGTCGTCGAAATCACGCCACCATTGCCCTCGCGGCTGCCGATCCGCCGGCGCGGCATCCTGCCAGCGTGCGCCATATTTGTAACTTTCCGCCACCGGCGTGGCCGGAATATTGAGTGGCGGCGCCATGGAACAGCCCGCCATCAACAGCAAGGCGGGCGCGGCGAGGTTAATTCTGCGCATTGGCAGTACCTTTCCCCCGGTTGCGGACGATGCGAACCCGATCGCCTTGTGACAGCGCTTCTGGAGGAGTGGCGATCACGCGGGCCTGCGGGGTCAGGCCGGAAGCGATCTGCACGCTGGCGCCATCGTCCCGTCCGATCATAACCTGGCGCATCGTCACGCGCCCTTCGCGATCGACCAGCCCCACCATCGTTCCCTTCGGTGTGACAATCAGCGCACTGGCAGGCAGTGTTACGGCGGTGCCCGCCGCCATGGGGATGGCCACTTCGGCATAGCCGCCCGGCTTCAGCCGCTGGCCAGTATTGTTCACCTCGAACTCGGCCAGTACCGTGCCCGATGCCCGGTCCACCGCACCTGCTGTGCGTACCAGTGCGGCGTCGAAACGCTCGCCCGGATATTCCGGTACGGTCAGACTGGCCACCACGCCCCGCGTCAGCTGTCCTGACAAGGCCTGGGGCACACGGACGCGCAGGCGCAGTCGGCGGTCATCTGCAATGGTGAACAGGGGGCTGGCCGCGCCGTTGCCCGCATTCACCAGGGCGCCTATTTCCGCGTTGCGGCTGGTCACCCGGCCTGCAAAAGGTGCCACAACACGGGTGAAGCCGAGTGTGGCGCGCAATCGTTCGACATTGGCACGGGCCGAACTGGCAAGGGCCGTTGCCGCCGCTAGCCGCCCGCTCTTTTCATCGGTTTCCTGTTGCGATACCGCGTCCTTCGCGCGCAGCGCGTCCCAACGTACGGCCGTAGTTTGCGCCAGTCCACGGTTGGCTTCTGCCGTGCGCAGGTCCGCTTGCGCCTGTGCCAGTTGTTGTTTCACCTCCGGCGCGTCCAGCACGGCCAGAACCTGCCCCGCACGCACATGATCGCCAATATCGACCAGTCGCTGCGCCACATAGCCGCTGGCGCGAGCATGGATGGCGGCTTCGTTATCTGGTTCCAACATGCCGGGTAGATGAATTGCGCCTGCTTCCGCCGGTTGTGGGTGCAAGACATTGACGGTCGGCAATGCATTGGCGCGGGCGAATTCCGCTTGTTCGGTATGGTCCGCATTGCGGGCAACGATGCCGCCACCCACCAGCAGCGCAATGCCAACAACTGCCGCCGCACCATAAAGGCGGCCCTTTCGCGATGAAGTCCGTGATGGGGTGGGATCAGACATGGCTCGGTTCCAGTTCGATAGTGCGGGTTTTCGGGGCGCCCTTGCGGTGGGCCAGCGCGAAGAGCGCGGGCACCAGCACCAGCGTGGCGATTGTGGCGAACGCCAAACCGCCGATCACCGCCCGGCCCAGCGGCGCGTTCTGTTCCGCCCCTTCGCCCAGGGCCAGCGCCATGGGCGACATGCCGATGATCATTACCAGCGCGGTCATCAGCACCGGGCGCAGGCGCACCATGCCCGCTTCCAGTGCGGCCGTTGCAGCATTGCCCGTTTCCGCCAGCCTTTCGCGCGCGAAACTGACGACGAGGATGGCATTGGCAGTGGATACGCCCATTGCCATGATCGCGCCGATCAGTGCCGGTACGGACAAAGTGGTGCCGGTCAGGAACAGCATCCACGCAATGCCTGCCAATGCGGCGGGCAACGCGCCGATGATTACAAGCGGATCGATCCAGTTCTGGAAGTTCACCACGATCACCAGATAGATCAGCACGATCGCCGCGATCAGGCCGAATGCGAGGCCGGTGAAGGCTATGTTCATCGTTTCATATTGGCCGCGCAGTGTGACGGTGGATGCTTTCGGCAGGTCCTTTTCCAGCGCGACGATGGCGGCGTTCACATCGGTCGCAACTGCACCCAGATCACGCCCTTGCGTGGTGGCATAGATGTTGATGACCGGCTGAATGTCATATTTGCTGACCACGGACAGTGTGTTGCCGCGCGTGATCCGTGCGACACCGCCAAGCGTTTGCGATGCTGCATCGACGCTGCCTGCGACCGGCAGCGCGGCCAGATCGGCGACGGAGCCTACGTCCCGTTCCGGCAATTGCGCCACGACAGGATAGGACACGCCGTTTTCCGGGTTGAGGTAGAATACGGGCGAGCTTTGCGCCGTACCGGCAAGCGCAGTGCCAAGGCTGGCCGTCACATCCCGCTGGCTTAGGCCATATTGCGCGATGCGTGCGCGGTCGACATCGACATTCAGTTGGGGATAGCGGGTCGATTGCTGAATGCGCGCGTCGGCCAGCCCCGGAATCTGCCGCACGCGTTTCAACAGTTTTTGCGCATATCGCTGATTTTCCGGGATGTTGCGCCCGCGTATCTGGATATCGAGAGGGGCTGGCGATCCGAAATTGAGAATCTGGCTCGTCATGTCTGCCGGCAGGAAAGCAAAATCGACGCCTGGGAATTTGAGCGGTAACTGGTGGCGCAATGCATGCACATATTCATTCGTATCCCCGTGATCCTTTGACAAAGTGATCAGGATATCGCCTTCATTAGAGCCGACCGTGCCGGAATTGGCATAAATATTGTTCAGCGCCGCCAGAGAGATGCCAATATTATCGACCATCGTTTCGATTTCCGCATCGGGGATCACGCTGCGGATATGTTGTTGCACCTGCGCGAAAGTGGCGGAACTCTGTTCGATCCGCGTCCCCGCAGGCGTCCGCACATGCAGGGCGATTTGACCGGCATCCACCGCCGGGAAGAAGTCCCGACCAAGCAACGGCACCAGCGCCAGCGACAGAAGCATGACGCTTAGAAAGACCATGGCAAAGCCGCGGCGAACATCCAGCACGCGGCGCAGCAACTGGCCATAACGCGCGCGCATCCGCTCGAACCATTGGTCGAACCCGCGCTGAAAACGAACGAATATATTGCGCGTTGGGCGGGTCTTTGCTTCCTCATCATGCGGGTGCAGCAGGAACATCGCCATGGTCGGCACCAGCGTGCGGGCGAGCACGAAGGACGTGAGCAAGGCGAATATCACCGCCAGCGCCAGCGGCACGAACAGGAAGCCCGCAATGCCGGGCAGAAAGAACATCGGCACGAAAACGATGCAGATGCTCAGCAACGCGACCAGTGCCGGTTTCACGATCTGTGCCGCACCATCCAGGATGGCAGCGATCACGCTCTTGCCTTGTTCCAGATGCCAGTTGATGTTTTCGATCGTGACAGTGGCATCGTCCACCAGAATGCCGATCGCCAGCACCAGCCCGCTCAGCGTCATCAGGTTCAGCGTGTGGCCCACCGCGCCCAGACCGGCAATGGAACCCAGGATCGCCAGCGGGATGGCCGTGACGATGATGATGGTCGATCGCCACGATCCAAGGAAAAGCAGAATCATGAGCGAGGTCAGTAGGGCAGCGAGAGCGCCTTCGGTCACCACCGACGAAACCGCCGCTTTGACCAGTTCTGACTGGTCACCTATTGCTGTCACTTTCAGCGTATCGGGCAGGCCTGCCAGCGCCTGCGGCAGGCGCCGCTTGATCCCGTCGACAATGGCGAGTGTGGATGCGCTACCGCTTTTAAGCACGGTCATCAAAGCGGATCGCTGCCCATCCACATGGACCACGTTGATCTGCGGTGCGGACCCGTCGCGCACCTGTGCGATATCGCGCATCAGGATGGTGGCGCCGTCCACCACCTTCACCGGCAGATTGTTCAGTTGCTCGACCGATGCCGGGGCGTTGTTCAGGCGGACATTATACTGCAGGTCGCCGATTTTGGCGAAGCCGACCGGGCTGATTTGCGTCTGCGCGGTCAGCGCGTTCGCTACGTCTTGCGCAGAAAGGCCACGCGCCTGCAACGCGGCCGGATCAACATCGATCTGCATCTGGCGCTGCTTCCCGCCAGAAGGGAATGGCATGGCTACCCCGGGCACCGTGACTAATAGCGGACGGACCTGGTTCAATCCCAGATCGAATAGCTGCTGTTCGCTCAAGCCCTTTCCCGACAAGGCCAGTTGCAGGATGGGCACGGTCGAGGCGTCGTAATTGACGATCATGGGCGGGGTGATGCCCGGCGGCAGCTGGCGCAGGATGGTTTGCGAAATGGAGGTGACCTGTGCCGTGGCCGTGCGGATGTCGACGCCCGGTTGGAAATAGATCTTCACCACTGCGACCCCGTTCAGGGACTGGCTTTCGATCCTCTCGATATCGTTGACCGCATTTGTCAGCACGCGTTCATACGGCGTGACGATGCGCCCGGCCATGTCCTGCGGGGACAGGCCGGTATAGGTCCATGCCGTCGCAATCACCGGCACGCCGATGCGCGGGAAGATGTCCACCGGCATCCGCAGGATAGACAATACCCCAATGCCGAAGATCATCACGGCCATCACGATAAAAGTCAGCGGTTTCGTCAGCGCGGTGCGCACTAGCGCGATCATCGTTCGCCGCGCCCTGATGAATTGGTCATGGTTTTGAGCCTCCCGTCGGGGAGGTCAAAAGCGGCACTACCTTAAGGCAGGCTTATGCCAGAACTATAAATTTGCTGCCGCGCAGCGCGGATCTTGCCGCATCCGCGAGTGGTAAGGATGCCTTAAGCTGCAAGGCTATCATGCGGGGCTGCAACGCGCGCGCGATATTCGTTGTACTAACGTATCGCCACCCGCGACGGCCAAGGAGATTACTATGCCACACTATGATGGTCGCCCCCATGTCCTCATTCTTGGCGGCAATTTTGCCGGGTTGGCCTGCGCACAGAAGGTGCGGCAATATGTGGGGGACAAGGCGCGCATCACCGTAATCGATCGCAAAAGCTATCTGCTGTTCATTCCCAACATCCCGGCTGACGTGTTCGAAGATCGCAACCCAGCGCTGCACCAGCGGATGGATCTGGTGCCCATTCTGGCAAAGGATGAGATCGATTTTATCCATGGGGAAGTCACTGCTGTCGACATCGCAGCGCGCAATGTAACCTTCAGGCCCGCAGAACGGGGTGGCGCCGAAGATCATGTCGAACATTATGATTATGTCATCTTCGCACTGGGTGCCCGGCTTGCTTATGACCGGATCGAGGGTTTCGCCGAGCATGGCCACACCGTCAGCGACCTGTATCACGGGGAGCAGCTGCGCCGCTATCTCAACACCCGCTACGCAGGCGGCCCGATCGCGATCGGATCGGCAAGGTTCCACCAAGGGGACGGAGCTGACGGTCTGGAACCCTATCCCGGCGGATCGATCCCGCGGGCGCTTGCCGCCTGTGAAGGGCCTCCCGTCGAGGTCATGATGTCGATGGCGACCTGGCTCAAGGATCGGAAACTTGGCGGCCCCGAAAACGTCACTGTCTTTACGCCAGCCCCCATGATCGCGGAAGACGCAGGCGAGGATGTCGTCAAACAACTCCTGACACTCGCGACCAAGATGGGCTTCAACTACTGGAACAACACGCAGGATATCACGCGACTGACGGCCGACGCCATCGAGTTTGCCGATGGCCGCACCTTGCCGGCAGAGGTGAAGATCATTTTCCCCGACTGGGTAGCGCACGACTTTGTCAAAGGCCTGCCTGTCAGCGATTCCGAAGGGTTTATCAAAACCGACCTGCTGATGCGCAACCCTGACCACCCCGAAGTGTTCGCCTGTGGCGATTGCGCCGCTGTTACGGTGCCCAAATTGGGCGCCATCGGACATCAGCAATCAGACATCATCGGGCTTCAACTTGGCAAGATTTTCGGCACCGTGGATGCCGAAAAGGCTGACGTTCCGCTGAAGCCCGAGGTGCTGTGCATCGGCGATATGGGCGATGGGAAGGCGTTCTGGATACATTCCAACAGCTGGTTCGGCGGTGACCGCCAAATATTGAAGATGGGGCGCGTGCCCTATTTTCTGAAAATGCGATATCGCGACATGTTCTTTGCCGCAGATGGCAAAGTGCCCGCATGGGGACTGGATGCCGCAGCGCTGATCGCGGAAGGGGTTTGAGCCGCCATGACAAACCTGACCATTTTGCAACTGAATGATCTGCACGGCTATGTGGAGCCCCATTCCGAACTGCGGCGCGATGCGCATGGCGATTTCCAGTTCGCGCAGATGGGTGGGCTGGCGCGAATCAAGACTCTGTTCGACCAGGCACGGCAGGAAAATCCCGGCGGAGTGATCGCGCTGGATAATGGCGACACGTTCCACGGCACCCATTTCGCCGTGCAGGATCGGGCACGGGCGATGGTGCCACTGATCAACGCGCTGGGCTTCGACGCGATGACGCTACACTGGGAGTTTGCCTACGGCCCGGAACGTGTGGCTGAGATATCGAGCGAGCTGGCCCACCCTATGCTCGCTGCAAATATCTTCTGCGAAGACAGTAGCGAATTGTTTATGCCGCCCTCGACCATCATCGAACGCAACGGGGTGCGGATAGGCATTGTCGGCCTAGCCTGCCCGATTGTGGACAAGACGATGCCGCCATCTTTCAGCAAGGGGCTTCGCTTTGTCACGGGCAATGCCGAACTGCCCGGCCATATTGAACGGCTGCGGCAGGATGCCGATCTGATTGTGGTCCTGTCCCACCTCGGTTTTCCGCAGGATGTGCAACTGGCCAAGGACGTGGCCGGAATCGACGTGATCGTCAGCGGCCACACCCATAACCGCATGGAAAACGCCGTCGTCGTCAATGGAGCGATCATCTTCCAGTCTGGCTGTCATGGCTCCTATGTCGGGCGGCTCGATCTGGATGTTTCGGAAAATGGCATTCAGGGCTGGCGCCATCGCCTGATACCCGTCGATGACAGCGTTGCGAGCGATCCGGGCCTGGCGGATGCTGTCGCCGCGGCTCTCGCAAGCGAAAGGCAGTCGATGAGCGAGGTCGTCGGGCACACGGACGTCGCGCTGCATCGGTATGCGATGCTCAACAGTCCGATGGATGACCTGTTGCTCGAAGCTATTGCCGAGGCAGCGGGAACGCCGATCGCCTTTTCTAATGGCTGGCGTTACGGCGCACCGATCGCGCTTGGACCGATCACGATGAACGACCTTTGGAACATGGTGCCGGTGGACCCACCTGTTTCGGTTGTGGACGTTACCGGCGCGGAAATCCGCGAAATGCTGGAGGAAAATCTCGAGCGAACCTTTGCGTCGGATCCGTATGAGCAGATGGGCGGCTATATCAAAAGGATGCGCGGCGTGCGGCTCGTCTTCAAAGCGGAGAATGATAAAGGCCGCCGTATTGACCGACTATATATCGACGGCGATCCGATTGAGGAATCTGCTCGCTACACCGCCGCTTTTATTACTGCCCAAGGTGTCCCAGCGAAATTCGGCGCTAACCGGCGTAAACTGCCTATCTCGGCGATTGACGCTCTGCGTCGAAGGCTTGCGAGACCATGGCTTGGGGCCGATGGCGCGGAAAGCTCAAGCACTGAACTCATATAATTGCGCATATTCATATACACGATCACAGAAAGTTATATATTATGTTGGTCGCTTTCGGTATCCTGCGGTAGGTGTCTGTTATCGCAACCCCGAAAGGACCCGACATGAGCCTGCACATTGGCGACATCGCACCCGATTTCACCGTCGATACCCAGAACGGCCCCATCAGCCTGCACGAATGGGCCGGGGAATCCTGGGTCTTCTTCTTCAGCCACCCGGCCGATTTCACGCCGGTCTGCACGACCGAAATGGGCCGCACAGCCCAGCTTGCCGATCAGTTCGAGGCCCGCAACGTCAAACCGCTCGGCCTGTCGACCGACACTGCCGACGAGCATCGCAAATGGATCGAGGATGTCAACGACACCCAGAACACCAACCTGACTTTCCCCATCGTCGCTGACGCGGATCTGTCGATCGCCAAGATGTATGACATGATCCACCCCGATCAGAGCGCGACCGCAGCGGTGCGATCGGTCTTCATCATCGATCCAAAAAAGAAGATCCGGCTGACAATGACCTATCCGATGAGCGTGGGACGTAACTTCGATGAGATATTGAGGGTGATCGATGCGCTGCAACTCGGCGACGCCAAGCGTATCGCGACTCCGGCAGACTGGCAGAAGGGTAAGGAAGTGATCATTCCTCCCTCGATCAAGGATGACGAGGCACGCGCCCTCTTCCCCCAGGGCTGGACCGAGCATCGCCCTTATCTGCGCACCGTATTGGTGGACTGAGAGTTTGATGCTGCGAGGCTTTTGAGCCTCGCAGCATCATTTACGTGGCGTGATCCGCGCGAACATGGCCGCCCCCCCGCCAGCCTGCGGTCGGGCCGCGACCGCGTCTGCACGGGATATGGCTACCGTCCCCGCATAGGCATCAAGCAGCGCGCTGACTTCAGCGATACGGGCCTGGTTGATTCGATAGAAAACCAGCTTTGCCTCGCGTCGTGTATGCACAAGGTCGGCCTTTCGCAGAACACCGAGCTGTTGGCTGAGGCCGGGCTGCACCACATTGGCTAAATGTTCGATCTCGCCGACCGAGCGCTCGCCATCTATGAGCGTGCGCAGCAGGGAGAGGCGCACCGGATGTGCAAGCGCCCGAAGCAAATCCGCCGCGGCCTCGAGATCAAGCGTCGCGATATCCGCCATCATGCCTGATCCTTGATCGGCGTGTAGAACCAGTCGGTGCCGGCGGGCGCTGCCAGCACGTCTGCGACATCGTGGCTTGGGACCGCGAGCAGATCACTGCCTGGCATCCAACCTTCCGGCGCCAGAGCCGATCCATCATGGACACGCTGAAGCGCGGCGACGAGGCGCAGCATCTCCTCCACGGAGCGCCCGACGCTGGCCGGATAGCAGGTCGATGCCCGCAATATCCCGTCCGGATCGAGGAAATAGGTCGTCCGCACCGCGCTGGCATCCATCGCGTTTGGGCCGACCATTCCATAGGCGCGCGCGATCTCCAGCGTCGGATCTTCGATGATCGGGAAGTCCACGACGACATCGAACCGATCGCGGATCGCGCGGATCCAGGCGAGGTGGGAAAACAGGCTGTCGACCGACAGTGCCATAAGTTCGCATCCCAGTGTCGCAAACCGGTCATGCGCGCGCGCAATCGACACAAACTCGCTGGTGCAGACCGGCGTGAAATCCGCCGGATGCGAAAAGAGCGCAAGCCAGCGTCCTCGGAAATCTGAAAGTGACACCTGGCCACGGGTCGAGCGCGCGGTGAAATCCGGCGCTTCCTCGCCAAGGCGCAACGCGGAACAGGAGGGGAGTTCAGAAGCCAAATCGAACCTTTCATTCATGCTGATCGACATTGTCATCAATCTCGTCGGTTGACGCAACCATAATACTCGATTATTTGAACCGTGTAAGTGAGAAAGTTTGGAGAGTCGAGATGGACCACCCTGATGAGCCGCTCATGCTCGCAGCGCAGATTGTAACGGACACCCGCGCCGGCGAAATACCCGCGCCAGTTGTGCGCTCTTTCTTTGACGAGGCGACATTCACTGCAAGCTATGTGGTGCATGATCCGGTGACCCGCGCCGCAGCGATTATCGACAGCGTGCTCGATTTTGATTCTGCATCAGGCCGCACCGAGCACGGCTCTGCGCAGGCCATCATCGACTATGTCCAGGCTGAAGGACTGAAAGTCGAATGGCTGCTGGAAACGCATGCCCACGCAGATCATCTGTCCGCCGCGCCGTTCCTCCAGGAAAAGCTCGGCGGCAAGCTCGCGATCGGTCGCGCAATCACGACAGTCCAGAGCGTATTCGGCAAAATCTTCAATGAGGGCACGCAGTTCGAGCGTGACGGGTCGCAGTTCGACCATCTGTTCGATGACGGCGACAGGTTCGCGGTCGGGTCGATTCCTGCGGTCGCGCTGCACGTGCCGGGGCACACGCCCGCCGACCTGGCCTATGTGATCGGCGATGCTGTGTTCACCGGCGATACGCTGTTCATGCCGGACTATGGCACCGCCCGCGCGGATTTCCCCGGCGGCGATGCGCGAATGCTTTATCGCTCCATCCGCCGTCTGATGGATTTGCCGCGTGAAACGCGCACTTTCCTTTGCCATGATTACAAGGCGCCGGGCCGCGACGACTTTGTGTGGGAAACCACGATCGGCCAGGAACGCGATTCCAATGTCCATGTCCATGTAGGCGTGGGCGAGGACGAATTTGTCGAGATGCGCACTCGGCGTGACGCGACGCTGGGGATGCCGCGGCTCATCCTCCCCTCGATACAGGTGAACATGCGTGGCGGGCATCTGCCCGAGCCAGAAGAGAATGGCACGCGCTACCTCAAGCTTCCGCTGGACGTGCTGTGATGCCTGATTATGCGATGCCGGGGCAGGGGCTGATCGGTGGCCTGATGATCGGCGTGGCGGCTGCCATCATGCTGCTGGGCGCGGGCCGCATCGCCGGCGTCAGCGGCATGGCGGCGCGAGCGATCGGGCTGGGCAGCGGCGCACCGCGCTCGCTTGCGCTGGCATTCATCATCGGCCTGCCCCTCGGCGCGGCACTTGTCGCATGGGCGGCGGGACCGATCCTGTCACGCTTCCCCATGAGCATGGCAACGCTCGCGGTCGCAGGGCTCGTCGTCGGCATTGGTACGCGGCTTGGGTCGGGCTGCACGTCCGGTCACGGCGTATGCGGCATGTCGCGCCTGTCGAAGCGATCCATCGTTGCGACATTCACCTTCATGGCGACGGGCTTTGTGACTGTGGCAATCGTCAATGCGGTTGGAGGTAGCTGGTGATGCGCGGCGTGATCGGCCTTGTCTCTGGCCTGTTGTTCGGCGCGGGCCTCGCCGTGTCGGGCATGATGGATCCCGTGCGGGTCCGCAGCTTCCTCGACCTGTTTGGTGCCTGGGATCCCACCCTTGCCTTCGTCATGGGCGGCGCGATGATCCCGATGGCAATCGCCTGGCTGATCCAGCGGCGGATGGCGGCGCCAGTTGCCGATGCCGATTTTCATCTGCCCGACACCGATCCAATCACGCCGCGCCTGCTCGGCGGCTCTGCCTTGTTCGGCATCGGCTGGGGGCTGGGCGGCCTTTGCCCAGGCCCGGCGCTGGCCGCATTTGCCATCAACCCTCCGGCAGCCGCGGTTTTTACTGCTGCGATGGCGGTCGGCTTCGCGATCGTCTGGGCGCTTGATCGCCCGTCGGGACCACGAACGCCGGTCCACGCCTGAACTTAAGAAAGGAGAGGTTCGATGAATCCCCATAAGCTCGACGAAAAGCTGCTCGTTTGTGGCCAGATTACCCCGGAAGACATTGACCAGGCCGCATCTGCTGGCGTCCGTCTGATCATCAACAACCGGCCTGATGACGAAGAGCCCGGCCAACCTCTCTCAGCCGACCTGAAGGCAAAGGCTGACGCGCTCGGCATTGCCTATCGTCATATTCCCATCAGCGGTGGCAATTTCGACGAGGCATCTGTTGCGGACTTTGGCGATGCGCTGGCCTCTGCCGATGGCCTGACCCTCGCTTTCTGCCGGACAGGAACCCGCGCCACGACGCTCTGGGCATTGTCCCAAGCCGGATCGCGCCCGACCGCAGCCATCCTGAGCGCGGCAAATGCAGCTGGCTATGACCTGTCGCAATTGCGCGGCCGGATCGAGACCGCATCGGCCAGCAGCCCCAATGGCCCCGCGACCGATCGACCCGCCGCCCGCTATGACGTTGTCATTGTCGGCGGGGGTGCAGGCGGCATCGCGACGGCGGCATCGATCCTCAAGCGGGATTCCAAGCTTTCGGTGGCGATCATCGAACCGCGTACGGAGCATTATTATCAGCCCGGCTGGACGATGGTCGGTGCAGGCGTGTTCGAACCGAAATCAACTTGCCATTCGATGGCGTCAGTGATGCCCAAGGGTGTCACCTGGATCAGGGAAGCCGTGCAAAGCTTTCAGCCCGAACAGGATCAGGTGACGACAGCCAATGGCCGCGCGATTGGCTATCGCGCGTTGGTTGTCGCGCCGGGCAATGTGCTCGACTGGGACGCGATCGACGGGCTGGCGGCAACGCTGGGCCAGAACGGCGTGACGTCCAATTATCGCTACGACACAGCGCCCTATACTTGGGAGCTGGTACGCAATCTGCGGGAAGGCGTGGCGCTGTTCACCCAGCCGCCGATGCCCATCAAATGCGCCGGCGCGCCACAGAAGGCGATGTACCTGTCGTGCGACAACTGGCTTGAACGCGGCGTCCTGAACAACATCGATGTTGCCTTCCACAATGCGGGCGGCGTGCTGTTCGGCGTGAAGGACTATGTCCCCGCGCTGATGAGCTATGTCGAGCGGTACGGCATCGACCTCAATTTCGAATCCACCCTGATCGCGGTCGATGGCGCGGCAAAGACCGCGACCTTTCGCGAAAAGACGGGCGAAGTGACGCGCGCGTTCGACATGATGCATGTGACCCCGCCCCAGATCGCGCCGCGTTTCGTTGCGGACAGTCTGCTGGCGGACAAGGCAGGCTATGTCGAGGTCGATCAGGTGACGTTGCAGCACGTCGGCTATCCTAATATCTTCGGCCTTGGCGATGGTGGCTCCACACCCAATGCCAAGACCGCCGCCGCGGCTCGCAAACAGGCGCCGATCGTGGCGGTCAATCTGCTGTCGGTACTTAAGGGTGGAGAGCCGGTTGCCGGTTATGACGGCTACGGCTCCTGCCCGCTGACCGTCGAGAAGGGCAAGATCGTCCTTGCCGAGTTCGGCTATGGTGGCAAGCTCATGCCGAGCTTCCCAAAATGGCTGATCGATGGAACGCAGCCTGCGAGGCTGTCCTGGCTGCTCAAGTCCGAGGCGCTGCCGTGGATTTATTGGAACGGCATGCTCAAGGGTCATGAGTGGCTGGTGAAGCCGCAACCGATCGAACGCGTGCGTCAGGCGGCGTGATCACCATGCTCGAACCCCTGCAATATGTGCTGGGCCTCCTGTCAGGCTCGCTGGTCGGCTTCTCGCTGGGACTGGTTGGCGGCGGCGGCTCGATCCTCGCCGTGCCGCTGATGGTCTATCTGGTCGGTGTATCCAGCCCGCATGTCGCGATTGGCACGTCGGCGCTGGCGGTCGCCGTCAACGCCGCGACGGGGCTGGCCAGCCATGCACGCGAGCATACGGTCAAATGGCGCTGCGGCGGCATGTATGCCGCGGCAGGTATCCTTGGCGCGCTGGGCGGGTCGACGGTCGGAAAGGCGTTCGACGGACAGAAGCTGCTGTTCCTGTTCGCCCTGGTGATGATCGTCGTCGGCATACTGATGCTGCGCGGGCGCAAAGCGCTGGGCATCCCGGGTGCCCAATGTAATCGTGAGAATGCGCCCAAAGTTCTGGGCTATGGTCTGGGCACCGGCATCTTCTCGGGCTTCTTCGGCATCGGTGGCGGTTTCCTGATCGTCCCCGGCCTCGTTGCATCGACCAGCATGCCGATTATCAACGCGGTCGGAACCAGTCTCGTCGCGGTAACGGCATTCGGCCTGACGACAGCCGCCAACTACGCATTTTCCGGGCTGATCGACTGGGTGCTGGCTGGCGTGTTCATCACTGGTGGCATCGCTGGCGGGTTCATCGGCACAATCGCCGCCAAGCGGCTATCCGGGACCGGAACGCTGACAACCGTGTTCGCGGTGCTGATCTTCGTCGTCGCGGCCTATATGCTCTGGAAGAGCGCGGCGGCCCTGTGACCGCGATCCCCGACAAGGAACGCCGCTGCCAGGCGATCGCCGCGCTGATCGCATCCGGGCAAGGCGTTTGCATCAGTTGCCGACAAATCGGTATATCCGAAAAGACATTCAATCGCTGGCGGCGCGCACAGCGCGCAGCTTTACCGGAAGACTAAAGATGTTCGACGGACTCGATGCCCTGCTGCTCGCCCGAATCCAGTTCGGGTTCACGGTCAGCTTCCACTTCATCTTTCCGGCCTTTTCGATCGGCTTGGCCAGCTATCTGATGGTCCTGGAGGGACTGTGGCTGAAAACCGGGCGGGACATCTATCTCGACCTGTTCCGCTACTGGGTGAAAATCTTTGCAATCGCCTTTGCGATGGGCGTGGTCTCCGGCATTGTCATGTCCTATCAGTTTGGCACCAACTGGTCGGTTTTCTCGACAAAGGCTGGACCGGTGATCGGGCCGCTGATGGCCTATGAAGTGCTCACCGCCTTCTTCCTGGAGGCCGGATTCCTCGGCGTCATGCTGTTCGGCATGTCCAAGGTGGGCAAAGGCCTGCATTTCGCCGCTACCTGCATGGTGGCGCTTGGCACGTTCATTTCGGCCTTCTGGATCCTGTCGGTGAACAGCTGGATGCAGACGCCCACCGGCTTCGAGATGTCACCCGATGGCCGTTTCCTGCCGGGCGAATCCTGGCTGGCGATCATCTTCAACCCTAGCTTCCCCTACCGGCTCGTCCATACGGTGATCGCCGCCTATCTGACCACCGCTTTTGTCGTGGGCGCGGTCGGCGCCTGGCATCTGCTGCGCGACCGCGCAAACCTGCATGCGCGAAAGATGTTCAGCATGGCAATGTGGATGGCAGCGATCGTCGCGCCGATTCAGATTTTCGCTGGCGACATGCACGGCCTCAACACGCTGGAGCATCAGCCCGCCAAGGTCATGGCCATGGAGGGGCATTACGAGAGCCACCCGGACGGTGCGCCGCTTATCCTGTTCGGCATTCCCAACAGCGCGGAGAAACGCATCGATTATGCCGTGGAGGTTCCCAAAGCGTCATCGCTGATCCTGAAGCATGATCTGAACGCACCGCTCGCCGGCCTCGATACGATTCCCGATGACCGTGAGCCTCCCGTGCCGGTCATCTTCTGGTCTTTCCGGGTGATGGTCGGCATCGGCTTCGCCATGCTGGGCCTTGGTCTGTGGAGCCTGGTCGCGCGGATGCGTAAACGTCTCTACGACTGGTCGTGGCTGCATCGCGCCGCCGTGCTGATGGGGCCGTCAGGCTTCGTGGCAGTGATTGCCGGGTGGATCACGACGGAGGTGGGGCGCCAACCCTATACCGTTTATGGCCACATGCTCACGGCCCAAAGCGCGTCGCCTCTCGCCGCGCCTGCGGTTGCCGCCTCGCTGATCGCGTTCGTCATCGTGTATTTCGCAGTCTTCGGTGCGGGCGCTTGGTACATTCTACATCTGATGCACAAGCCGGCCGGGCCGGATGAGTCCGAGCCTGAGCATATGCCGGTACGCACTGCGGGTATTACGCCTGCGCCGGCCATCGCGACTGGGGCGGAGTAAACAAAATGGGCATTAACGTCGATTTGACGGTCGTCTGGGCTTTCATCATCGCCTTCGCCGTATTCATGTACGTTGTCATGGACGGGTTCGACTTGGGCATCGGCATCCTGTTTCCGAGCTTCAAAGTTGGGGATGAGCGCGATCAGGCGATGAATTCGATCGCGCCGGTGTGGGACGGCAACGAAACATGGCTAGTGCTGGGCGGCGGCGGGCTCTTCGCTGCCTTCCCGCTCGCCTATGGTGTCGTCCTGACCGCGACCTACCCACTTATTATCGCGATGCTTTTGGGGCTCGTTTTTCGTGGTGTGGCCTTTGAATTCCGCTGGCGCGACCCACGGCACCGTGCGCTATGGGACATTGCGTTCAGCCTGGGCTCGTTCATAGCCGCCTTTGCGCAGGGCGTGACGCTGGGCGCGATCCTCCAAGGCGTTCAGGTCGAAAACCAGGCCTATGCCGGTGGCTGGCTCGACTGGTTGACCCCGTTCAGCCTGTTGACCGGCGCTGGGGTGGTTATCGGCTATGCGCTGCTCGGCGCTGCCTGGCTGATCTGGAAAGTCGAAGGTAGCGCAGAGGCGCATGCCCGCCGACTGGCGCTGTGGGCGGGGGCAGGCACGCTGGTCGCGATGGCGGCCGTCAGCGCCGCCACCCCGTTCCTGCAGTTCGAATATTGGAAGCGCTGGTTCGACATGCCCGGCGTGCTGGCGACGGCGCAGGTGCCGCTGCTTACCGCGATCGTCGCTGTCCTGTTTTTCCGCAAACTGCGCGGCGGTGCCACCGCTGCACCGTTTCTGCTTGCGCTGGCCCTGTTCGCGTTAGGATTTGCAGGACTTGGCATCAGCCTATTTCCTTACATCGTGCCCGACAGCATCACCATATGGGATGCCGCCGCGCCCGAGCGGAGCCAGATATTCATGTTGGTAGGGACCGCGATCATCATGCCGGTCATCCTTGCCTATACTGGATGGGCCTATTGGGTCTTTCGTGGCAAAGTTGGCACGCACGGCTATCACTGATGAAGTATACGCCCTTTTGGAAGCGGCTGGGATGGATGGCGCTGATCTGGACCGGGAGCGTTGTTGCGCTCGGTGCAGTATCGATGATTCTGCGCTTCTGGCTGAAGCCCTGATATCGACAGGCAGTCAGTTTTCGCCATAAAGGTCGCGCTGCGAACGATCGATCTCGTCAGCATAGCGTTTGCGAACGTATTTTTCGGTCAGCATACCCAAAATCCGTCGATCTTCATCGACAACGGCTAGATCGTCGGCTCCACTCACGTCGAATGCTTCCATGATTGAAGCGATCGACATTTCAGGTGACAGCACGACATTCTGGAGGATAGCCAACTCGGAGATGGCCCGCTCCGCCGAGCCCAAATCTGCAAAGACGGCCGCAGTCGGCACCAGGCCCGCGTAGAGGCCTGATCGGTCCTGCAGGAGTACCCGGCTCGTCGAACCCAACGGGAACTGCTGCCTGAAATCGGACATCGAAAGTGTCGGCAGTGCGGTCGCCGGGGCAGCGCGCATCATCTTGCGTGCCGTCAACGAACGCATCCAGCCAATATCGCGCGCGCTTCGGATCACTTCACCACGCAGGTGCAGGCGCCAGGTCGAGAAGGAGTAACCGAAGCGCTCCCGGACCAGAGCGCTCGAGCACAGCGTTGCGGTGAGCACCACCGCGGTGATGCCGAAATCATGCGTCGCCTCAAGCACCAGAAGGGACATGGTCATTGGCCCTCCGACGACCGCTACGGCCAGCGCCGCCATCCCAACCAGTGCTGCGTCCACCGGCGATAGTGAGACAACCCCGGGGATCAGCATCCATAGCCCGGCAAGAATTTGACCGAGCAAGGCGCCCAAGAAAAGTGATGCAAAAAACAGACCGCCACGAAAGCCGAAGCCCAGCGACACCACGGACGCGAGGCATTTGAGTACAAAAATAAAAGCGAGCGCGCCGATCGCCAGCTCTCCACCGATGGTGAGATGCAGCGCCCCGTGCCCGGCCGAAAGCGCGTGAGGAGAAGCTAGTGCAATCGGGATAAGCAGCGCCCCGCCAACTATCGGCCTTGCCCACTCCGGCAGTGGGGTTCGACGGACGCAAGCTTCCGCAAGTGATACCAAGCGCATAAGTGCGATGCCCACCAATGCGCAAGCGAGACCCAGGATGGCGTAAAGCAGATAGTCCACTGTCTCGAGGCTCTGGCTGCTGGTGGCGGCAATGAGATACGGTGTGGCGCCGAGCGTACGTGCGGTCACGACGGCTGCTAGTGTCGCGGCCACGACGGGAGCGATGCTCGCCGGCGTGTAGGCGCCGATGACGATTTCAAAAGCATAGAAAGCGCCGGTCAGAGGCGCGCCAAACGCTGCACCGATCGCGGCCCCCGCCCCTGCCCCTACCAAAACGCGCAGGTCGTTGCGCCGCAGGTTCAACCATTGGCCGATGAGCGATGCAATGCCGCCTCCGGCCTGTGCATAAGCTGCCTCCAACCCCACCGATGCACCGCAACCGTTGGAAATCAAGGTCTGACCGGATACCAGCATCGTGTCCCGAAAGGGTATGCGCCCGCCATGGAGGGCGTTCGCCTCGACAACGTCGATAGCTGTCCGCTTGTGATTGCGGACAAGGAGAACGATCCCTGCAAGCACCAGGCCGCCTAGCGGCAACGCTAGAAGCCGTACGGGCGGGATGTGCGCAAGACCGCTCAAGCGATCATCGACCTGAAACCCGTAGAGCGTGGACTGGAAAAAATGCGCAGTTGCGCCGAGCATAGCCGCAAGCAGGCCCGCAGCAATGCCAACGCCGACTGCCAAGAGAATGAAGCTGGCTTCACTGGAACGAAAAATACGGCGCGCCGCCGACACGATGCCCGCAGGACGCAAGAAACGCTCACTCATCCCGGATTTCGCAGAGCGCCGTTCTGCTGCGCAAGGACTTTTGGAGGAGGAGCATGCCGAGGATACCATTTGAGCCTGAGTTAGGGAGATGCGAAGGGGCATTTTCCCTTAGAATGGACTATCCTATGAGTCTCGCGGGTCATGCCCAAACCGCGATCTATTTTTCGTCGCTGCATCTCAATCCCGTGCTGGTTCAGATCGGGCCGTTCGCGCTGCGCTGGTACAGCGTCGCCTATATTTCGGGCATTCTACTGGGCTGGTTCTATCTGATCCGGTTGCTCGCCGAAGATGGGGCACCGATGACGCGTGACCAAGCCGACGGCTTGGTAACATGGGTGACGGCGGGCATCATCATCGGCGGGCGTCTTGCCTACGTTCTCTTCTACGACTTGAGCACCTACGTGGCCCAGCCTTGGAAGATCTTCCAGCTCTGGGCGGGCGGCATGTCCTTCCATGGTGGTGCGTTCGGCGTGGCGATCGCAATCATCATATTTGCGCGCAGCCATAGCCTGCGGTGGCTTAGGATCATCGACTATGTCGCGATGTGCGCCCCGATCGGGCTGCTGCTTGGCCGCCTTGCGAATTTTGTAAATGGCGAGCTTTGGGGGCGGCCAACGACTTTACCCTGGGGCATCGTCTTTCCCGGCGGCGGCCCCTATCCGCGCCATCCGAGCCAACTCTATGAAGCTGCGCTCGAAGGGCCCTGTCTGTTCCTGTTGCTCTGGTGCCTGTTCCGTTTCACGAATGCACGCCAGCGTCCCGGCATGCTGAGCGGTGCGTTTGTCCTTGGCTATGGCGTGTTCCGGTTTCTCGTTGAATATGTTCGCGAGCCCGACAGGCAACTCATTGCTTTCACGACAGCGACCGGGCTGCATATGGGGCAATGGCTCTGTATCCCGATGATCGCTGGCGGAACGGCCCTGATGCTTTGGGCCATCCGGCGACAGCCATTGCCGTGCTAGACGAACGCAAGCCGAACCACCAATGCTTCGATCCACTCGACCTGGATCAGCTCGCCACGGCAATCCCGGCGATAGCGAGGCTGATACGGGCGAGGACGACAGGCTTGACGATCCTTCCAAAGACCGGCGTCATCATCAACTTGCGCAGCTTCTCACGCGAGATTCGGAGATCATGCCGTTCCGCCAAATACTCCGCAGCCAGGGTAGGACCAAAATCATGATAATGGGTCCGAACGAGTGCGACAATCTGATCTCTGATGGCATCATCCAAGCGCCGGTTGCCGGGTCGACCAGGGCGGCGCGACACAAGCCCGGATGATCCATCGCCGCCTGCTTTACGCTTCGCCCAGTCTGCACCAGACGATATAATATTCGCCGCTCGTCCAATCCGAGGTGATGATACCGGCCCATCATTCGCATTCCTTGAAAAGGGGAAACCCCATAGAAATCCAAGGAATTCGCACTTCAATCTAGAATCCGCCGCCTACAAAAAACCGGGTTGATAATAATAGGTATGTTAAATTGTTTAGGAGCGTGCCCTGTATGGTGACGACATCACATTTCGGAACAATGTAGATGTTCGAATTCCCGGCACCTTTCGCCCCAGGGGATTTGAGTGAATGGAAATCTACCGGCGAGGCGTCACGACAATGTCTATGGGTCAATCGCTTGATATTTTCGACCGCCAAGTTTCTTTTGGCGAAAAGGGCGGATCGAAACTTATCAATCGCGTAGCCGTCACAAGCAAACACAGCATGCATCAATGGGGACCGTGCGCGGGCCGCAGAACGGTCTGTGGAGTAAGTATTCACAGTGATGTAAAACTTTGAATAATATTGAAAATATGGAACTTCGATCATATACGTGAGGATATTGGATGTCGCCTTCGGTTGTATCGCCCTCCCGCAACCATCTGAAATTGCGATACCCCACAGGGGGTCGCAGCCTTCGAAGATCCCGCCCTTGAGGCGGGTTTTTTGCGTTCTACAGCAATCGAGAGGATGCCCGCCAGATCGCCGCGCACGTCGATCTTGAGTTCTCCACCTTCTGGCACCAATATGATCGCGTCGATGAGCGAACGAATGACCTCAGCCGCCTCAAAGCGCTTGTTCTCGTCGTCATGCTCCAGGGCCTGATAGAGATTATCAAGCTGAGCCCGATAATGGTGCGCCATGTTGGGATGGAGCAGGGGAGGGGGCTCCTGGGCCTGAGCGAGGTCGCGCTCCAGTTCCTTCTTTCGCGCTTCGAGCCCAACCATTTTGGCGTTGATCTTGTCAGCAGCGCCCCCGCGCAGGATCAGGTTCACAAGCATATCCAGATCCCGGTCGATCTTTTTGATCTCTGCCTGAGCGCCGGCTATAGCTGCGCCTGCATCGCCTCTTAGCCTATTGGTCTCGCGCGTGAATTCGTCGCAAAACTCGGCAAACAGAGCAGGATCCATCAGATGATGGCGAAGCGCATGGAGCACGCGCCCTTCCAGACGATCGCGCCGGATATTGAGCCGGTTGTCACAGGTACCCTTGTTCCGGGCTGCCGAGCAGCCCAGCATCATCGCTGAAATCATTGAATACCCGCCGCCGCAGCAACCGCATTGCAACAGGCCGGACAGGAGATATTTCTGGCGGCGGCGATCGCGGAAATTTGCAGAGTTCATGGGGCCATCAGCTTGATTCACCCGGCAGGATCTTTGCCGTTCCTTGGCCTGCTGCCAGAGAGCATCATCGATGAGGCGCAGTTCGGGCACGTCCTGGATGATCCATTCGGATTCTGGGTTGGGCCGGGCTTGCCGTTTGCCAGTATCTGGATCCTTGATGAAGCGTTGCCGATTCCACACCAGCTTGCCGA
>Ga0209231_1000515_pt1 | contig 21041 bp, 20 predicted proteins | sample Deesub45470m_DNA_FD_188086 | JGI IMG/M metagenome (GOLD analysis project Ga0209231, IMG submission 188086) | Deep subsurface microbial communities from North Pacific Ocean - 450_OLKR46/470m Metagenome (SPAdes) (version 2) | ecosystem: Environmental > Terrestrial > Deep subsurface > Unclassified ... | reverse complement strand
TACCTAACTGGCGACCATGCTCATCCATTACGCGGAAATTCATCAGCAGATGTGCCGGCAATTGCTCCAGACGGAACGCATCCAGCAGCACATCCAGCTGCTTCTGATCACGGATATAACGCACCAACGCCTGCAACAGCGGTGTGTTGGCAGATACCACGTCTCGACAGAAGGCGGCGGCAAATTCCGGCACGGGAACCAGATTGCGGCGCAGTTTTTGCGGCAGCGTCTTGATCAGTTGCGCGACCTTTTCGGCCAGCAGACCGGGAACCAACCACTCGCAACGGGTGGACGACACCTGATTGATCAGCGCCAGCGGCACAGTAAGCGTGACACCGTCGTCGTTCTTGCCCGGTGAAAAGTTGTAGCTCAGCGCGAAACTGACGCTATCGATTTTAAGCTGCGGCGGAAACTGGTCGGTGGTAATGCCCGCCGCCTCGTGGCGCATCAGATCATCTTTTTTAAGATATAACAGCTTCGCATCCGTGCGCTCGGCATCCTTGCGCCATGCCTCGAAGGTCGCGCCGTTGTGGATGTGCGCCGCGATACGACTGTCGTAAAACGCGAAGATCAGTTCATCGTCCACCAGCACATCGGGGCGGCGCGCCTTGTGTTCCAGCGCTTCAATTTCCCCGATCAGTTTCTGATTGTGCGCAAAAAAAGGCGCACGCGTATCGAATTCACCTTCCACCAGTGCCTGTCGGATGAACACCTCACGCGATTCCGGCACATTCATCGGCCCGTAATGCACGCGTTTTTTGGCATTGAGCAATAGACCGTGCAGCGTGCTGCGCTCGAACGCCACCACCTGTGCCGGTTTCTTCTCCCAATGCGGATCGTAATAATGGCGCTTGATCAGATGCCCGCCGGTTTCCTCCAGCCACTCTGGTTCGATGCGCGCCACCGTGCGTGCATACAGGCGATGCGTCTCGATCAGTTCGCCCGCCATCACCCACTTGCTGCCCTTTTTCGCCAGCACCGAATTGGGCGCAATGAAAAATTTTATGCCGCGCGCGCCCAGGTATTCGTTGCCTTCCATGCTCTTCATGCCGATATTGCCGAGCAGACCACACAGCAAAGCCTTATGTATCTGCTCATAGGAAGCGGGCAGCTCATTGCTGCGCATGCCCATCTCGGCCACCTGCGTGTGCAACTGCTGATGCAACTCGCGCCATTCGCGCAGACGCAGCGGAGACAGGAAATTTTTGCGGCATTCTTCCGCCAGCAGACGATTGGATTGCTTGTGCGCCACCGCCTGCTCAAACCACGCCCATATTTTGATAAACGCCAAAAAATCAGATCGTTCATCAGCAAAGCGTTTATGCGCCGTGTCCGCCGCCTCCTGTCTATCGAGAGGACGCTCGCGCGGGTCTTGCGTCGAAAGCGCGCTGGCAATGATCAATATTTCCGTCAGGCACTGGTATTGCCGCCCCGCCAGCAGCAGACGCGCGATCTTCGGGTCCAGCGGCAATTTAGCCAGCTCGTTTCCCAGCGGGGTGAGTTTTCGCTCTTCATCAATGGCATTCAGTTCTGCCAGCAACTGATATCCGTCCGCGATCATGCGCGGTGTAGGGGGTTCGATGAACGGAAATTCAGCAATATCGCCCAGCTCCAGCGCACTCATGCGCAATATCACGGTGGCCAGCGATACACGGAAAATTTCCGGGTCGGTGAATTCATCACGCAGTAAAAAGTCAGCTTCTTCGTATAAACGCAGGCAAATACCGCTCATCACGCGCCCGCAACGCCCCGCCCGCTGATTGGCGGCTGCGCGGGAAATTTTTTCGATGTGCAGCTGTTCGACCTTCTGGCGGATACTGTAACGGTTCACCCGCGCCAGACCGCAATCGATTACATAGCCGATGTTAGGTACAGTTAGCGATGTTTCAGCCACGTTTGTCGCCAGAACCACACGGCGCTTGGCGCCGGTCTTGAACACCTTGTCCTGCTCGGCTGCCGACAGGCGCGAAAACAGCGGCAATATTTCAATGCCTTTGGGATGATGTTTACGCAACGCCTCCGCCGTATCGCGTATTTCGCGCTCACCCGGCAGAAAAACCAGCACATCGCCGCGCAGCCCGCCCGCCGCCAGTTCATCCAGTGCCGCGCTCACCGCCTGCGGCACATTCTGCGCCTCGCCTTCATCGCTGACCTGCAAAGGACGATAGCGCGTCTCGACCGGATAACTGCGCCCCGACACCTCGACCACCCGCGCGCCGAAATGCCGTGCGAAGCGATCCGCATCCAGTGTGGCAGAGGTAATGATGAGTTTGAGGTCAGGACGGCGCGGCAACAGCTGCTTCAGATAACCCAACAGAAAGTCGATATTGAGTGAGCGTTCGTGCGCCTCGTCGATAATGAGGGTGTCGTACCTTTTGAGCAGCGGATCGCTGTGTATCTCCGCCAGCAGTATGCCGTCCGTCATCAGTTTGATAACTGTGTCCGTCGCAACCTTATCGTGAAAACGCACCTTGTAACCGACCAGGCCACCAAGTTCGGTTTTCAGTTCAACGGCGATGCGCGTCGCCACAGAGCGTGCCGCCACTCTACGCGGCTGGGTATGCCCGATGCAGCCCAATACACCGCGCCCCAACGTCAGGCAGATTTTGGGCAATTGCGTAGTTTTGCCCGAACCCGTCTCACCGCAGACGATAACGACCTGATTTTCGGAAATTGCGCGCGCCAGGTCCTCACGCCGCGATACCACGGGCAGATCTGCCGGGAATTCTATGGCTGTCAGCGAGTCAAGCCGTGCCTTACGGCGCAGGGCGCTGGGTGACAATGCGCTATTCACTAATTAACCCGCATCTGGCAGCCAGTCGGGATGAACTGGAATCATGGGAATCTTTGTTGCAGATATTTAATGATATTGCCGGATTCATACATCCACTGCACATTGCCCTGCTCATCAGTAATCTGCAAGCAGGGCGTTTGAATTTTCCCGCCGCCATTCTGTAAATCGGCACGATGTTCAGGATTATGCTGTGCATCACGCAAAGCTATCGACAAAGACAATCTTGCCATTTCATGGCGCACCTTGATGCAAAAAGGGCAGGTTTTGAAATGATAAAGTGCCAGTCGGGTGCATTCCTGATCAATCTGTTGCTGCGCGTCCGCTGGGCGCACTATTCCCTTGGGGGTAGCCCATTTTGCCCACAACAGCATAAAAGGCATCAATACCAGTCGCAGCGTTTTAAAAAATATTTTAATCATCGTTTTGATCATTTTTATCCTGTGAGTGTTTTAATCTTCCAATCGCGGCACTGGCTGCGAACTTGTCGTTAAATTCACGACTATCAGCAACGTTCAAACAACTAAAAACAAAGGGCCTACATTTCTGTAAGCCCTTGTTTTATTGGTGGGTCGTCACGGACTTGAACCGTGGACCAAAGGATTATGAGTCCTCTGCTCTAACCAACTGAGCTAACGACCCGTAAACTATTAACCTTCGCTATCCAGGAAGCTCTTGAGCTTTTCGGAACGTGAAGGGTGGCGCAACTTGCGTAGCGCCTTGGCTTCGATCTGACGAATACGCTCACGCGTCACGTCAAATTGTTTGCCCACTTCTTCCAGCGTGTGATCCGTGTTCATTTCTATACCGAAACGCATGCGCAACACTTTCGCTTCGCGCTGGGTCAGACTATCCAGAATGTCTGCCGTTGCCCCACGCAAACTCTCATAAACCGCCGCATCTATCGGCACGGTGGTGTTCGAGTCTTCGATAAAGTCGCCCAGGTGCGAATCATCATCATCGCCCACCGGTGTTTCCATGGAAATCGGCTCTTTGGCAATTTTCAGAATCTTATGGATTTTATCTTCCGACATTTCCATTTTTGCAGCCAGTGTCGCCGCATCCGCTTCCTGCCCTGTTTCTTGCAGAATCTGGCGTGAGATACGATTCATCTTGTTGATGGTTTCGATCATGTGCACCGGAATACGGATGGTGCGCGCCTGATCCGCGATGGAACGGGTGATTGCCTGACGTATCCACCAGGTCGCATAAGTCGAAAATTTATAACCGCGGCGGTATTCAAATTTATCAACCGCCTTCATCAGGCCGATATTGCCTTCCTGAATCAAATCGAGGAACTGCAGTCCGCGATTGGTATATTTTTTGGCAATGGAAATCACCAGACGCAGGTTGGCTTCGATCATGTCGCGCTTGGCGCGGTGCGAACGCGCTTCGCCATTCGTCATGCGGCGATTAATTTCCTTCAGATCGGGAATAGGCAGGCCTACACGTTTCTGCATATTGATGAGATTTTGTTGCTTCTCAATAATCGCGTGCTGAAAGCGCACCAGCGATTCGCTGTACGGCTTGTTGGCCTTAACTTCCTGCCCCAGCCACTCCAGGTCAATTTCATGACCAATAAAGCTTTTCAGGAAATGCTGACGTGGCATTTTGCTCTTGGTCACGCATATTTCCATAATGCCGCGCTCGTTATTGCGTATTTCTTCCACCAACCCGCGCATGGTATTGCACAACGCATCCACTTGCTTGGCGGTAAAACGAAAAGCCATCAATTCTTCAGTGATGCTTTCCTGGTGCAAATTATACTGTGCGCTGCGGTAGCCGTGCTTCTCAAAAGCCTTGCCCATTTTGTTGAACAAATCAGCAATCACGGCAAATCTGGCCAGTGCATCCGCCTTTAATTGCGCCAGATCGGCAGCGGCGGCGGCGGCTGAAGCGGCAGCAAGCGCCTCTTCGTCCTCTTCTTCTTCGCCTTCATCATCATCCGAATCGTCTGAGTCATCTGACGAATCGTCGTCGTCCTCATTCTCATCATCATGATCGCTGTCTTCCAGGCCGTGCTCACCCTCAACATCCACTTCCACGAAGCCATCAATGAGCTCATTGGCGCGGATTTCATCAATTTCAACTTTAGCCGCCAGCGACAGTATTTCGGCTATGCTCACAGGGCAGGCCGAAATCGCCTGTATCATGTTCCGCTGACCTTCTTCGATACGCTTGGCGATCTCAATTTCTTTTTCGCGGGTAAGCAAATCGACCGTACCCATTTCGCGCATGTACATGCGCACCGGATCCGTGGTACGACCGAATTCAGAATCCACCGTCGACAAAGCGGCCTCAGCCTCTTCTGCCGCATCTTCGTCCGCCGCCGCAGGCGCGGTATCGGTCATGATCATCGTTTCCGCATCCGGCGCGACATCGCACACGCGGATACCCATATCGTTGATCATGCTGGCTACGCTCTCGATCTGCTCAACTTCGAGCATATCGGGCAGATGGTCATTGATCTCGGCGTAGGTCAGATAACCGCGCTCTTTACCCAGCACAATCAGTGCTTTCAGGCTAGTACGGCGCGCATCAATATCCTGCTGCAATTCGGCAAGCGGTTTAGCGATGATGTCTTCCGGTTTTTTATCCTGCTTTTTCTTGCTTTTTTTAATCGTTGCCATATTTCATGTTCCAGTTGCGTAAGACCTACGTTAGGACCGCAGAAAAGCGCTGCATTATACCTGAAGATACTTACGTTTTACTGACCTTTATAGACGTTTAGCATTGTATTCATTATCAAACCCGCTTGCGCAAGCCACTGGAGCGCAGCTGCTCAGCGTTGCAACAAGCGCAAATATTGTTCGCGCTCCTGGCTGCTCAACCCGGACAAGCCACCTTGTGCCGACTTGCCCTGCAAAGCCTGGAATTGCTGGCGGCGCTGCCCGTCATCAAGCTTACTGAGCAGCCCGGAAAATTCAGCCGCCACGTCAAATGTTTCACCCCAGGCGAGCATATCAGCCTCAGCCAGGGCGAGCGTTTTCGCATGTGTCGTGCCTTCAAACATCTGCATCAATGCAGGACTGCTGACGGTGTAACCGACATCGCACAACACCGACAACACAGCCACAACCGCTTCGGCATCCGCGCCCTCTTCATGCCAGCCGGCCGGCATTTGCGCACCCAGCTCGGGCTGCGCAATCAAACACTGCAACAGCAGGCGATGCACAGAAAATGAGCTGCGAGCCGCTTTTTTCAAGGCGGGGCGCGGCGTGTGCGCAATCGGCTTAATCTCAAACAGCGCCTCCAACTCTGCCTGACTGACACCGGCGAGTGCGGCCACCTCTTTGCGCAACAGCAAAGCGGCTACCGGAGAAGTGATGGCAGACAACAAGGGCTTGGCGCGCTGCAACAACTGATTGCGCCCTTCCTGGCTGCGCATATCCAAATCAATACTGATTTCATGCAACAGATAACCGGACAAGGGCATCGACTCCGTTATACGCTGCTCAAAAATCGCTTTACCAAATTCCCGAATAAAACTATCAGGGTCATGTTCGACCGGTAAAAACAGAAAACTGATGCGCTTGCCATCCTGCAAATGCGGCAGCGCATTTTCCAGCGCCCGCCACGCGGCCTTCTGACCCGCCTTGTCCCCGTCAAAACAAAATACAATCTGATCCGCCAGCCGCAATAATTTTTGTATGTGATACGGCGTAGTTGCAGTCCCCAGCGTGGCAACGGCATATTCAACACCGTGTTGCGCCAGCGCCACCACATCCATATAACCTTCTACAACTAATGCTCGCTGTCCGGCGCGTATGGCTTTTTGCGCTTGGAACAGCCCGTACAACTCGTGACCTTTTTCAAACAGCGGCGTTTCCGGAGAGTTGAGATACTTGGGCTCACCCTTGTCCAGCACCCGCCCGCCAAAACCGATAACCTGGCTGCGCACGTTGATGATGGGAAACATGATACGGTCACGAAACCTGTCGTAACGTTTATCATTATCATTGTCGATTACCAGACCTGTTTCATGCAGCACGCCGGCCTGATAGTCAGGAAAGGCTGCCGCCAGATTTTGCCAGGCATCCGGCGCAAAACCGATAGCAAATTTTGCGGCAATTTCTCCACTCAGACCGCGCTGCTTGAGATAATCGATCGCCCGTACAGACAGCTTGAGCTGTTCGCGATAATAGCGCGTGGCGGTTTTCATCACCTCGTACAAATCCGGCGCGACTCTCTGATGCTGTTCGCCTGCGGCCGACTGCTCATGCGGAACATTCATGCCCACGTTCTGCGCCAAATCCTCGATGGCCTCGACAAATCCCAGTCCGAGGTGCTCCATCACAAAACTTATTGCCGTTCCATGCACGCCACAGCCAAAACAATGATAAAACTGCTTGGCCTGACTGACGGTAAATGAAGGGGATTTTTCGTTATGAAATGGGCAGCAGGCGACGTAATTCGTACCGGTTTTTTTTAGAGGCACGTAGCGCTCAACAACGTCCACGATATCCAGACGATTAAGCAGATCCTGAATAAAACTTCTTGGAATCATGCCAACAGTTCCTTTGCCATCTAAATCAGCCGATCCGCGCCCTGCAAATGCTTGTTGCAAACCGCCAACTTCGGCTCCGCGAATTTATCGAACAGTGATGCAAGCATCAGTATCGGATGTGACCAGGAACAAGGCGTGATGTTTAGTGCTACTAAGGAAAACTACTTGGAGAGCTGTGCTTTTATCAGACCCGAAACTTTACCCATATCAGCCAGTCCGGCCAATTTTGGCTTGAGCAGCCCCATTACCTTGCCCATATCCTGCGGACCTGCTGCGCCCACTGCTGCAATGGCTTCGGATACAGCCGCAACGACCTCAACATCGCTAAGCTGCTGCGGCATATAGTCTGCCAGAACACTCATCTCGAACTTTTCAACATCCGCCAAATCCTGACGGCCTGCCGCTTCGTATTGACTGATGGAATCACGCCGCTGCTTATTCATCTTTTCGATGATAGCAACCACATCCGCATCAGACAGTTCGATGCGTTCATCCACCTCGCGTTGCTTGATAGCCGCGAGCAATAGACGTATAGCCGAGAGGCGCGCCGTTTCCTTGGCACGCATCGCAGCTTTCATATCATCGGTGATTTGTTGTCTCAAACCCATAAAGCCTCCCATTGCCGCGCATCCTGCGGACACGGACAAACGGAAAGTTTAGCCTAGTAAAGCTTAGGAGGCAGAGTTTGACTACGCAGACGCTTGTAGTGACGCTTAACAGCAGCAGCCAGCTTACGCTTGCGTTCAGCTGTTGGCTTTTCATAAAATTCGCGTGCGCGCAAATCAGTCAGCAGACCGGTCTTTTCTACAGAACGCTTGAAACGACGCATTGCGACTTCAAACGGCTCATTCTCTTTAACACGTACGGTTGTCATCTACGAACTACCTTCTACCAAAAAATTGAGGGCGCGATTCTAGCAAAAGCATCCGCAGCCCACAACTCATATTTCAATACACACGCAAATAAACCTGATTCACTCTTATTGAATCGTGATTCTGGCGAACTTACGCTTACCGACCTGCGCCACAACCACTCGGCCAACGTCAACCATATCACCCTTATCATTCACGCGCTCACCATCGAGCTTGACCGCTCCCTGCGCAATCATGCGCATAGCCTCCGAGGTGCTGCTCACCAGATCAGCCTGCCTGAGCAACTGCGGCACGGCAATGCTTCCGCCTGACGCCACCACATTGATTTCAGGCATATTGTCCGGCAACGCCCCTTGACGGAAACGCGCCTCAAATTCACTCAGCGCTGTTTCAGCATCCTGATGACTGTGGAAACGCGTCACTATCTCTTGCGCCAGCAACACCTTAATGTCACGCGGATTACGTCCGCCTTCCACCTCAGCACGCCAGACTGCAATCTCGCTCATGCTGCGGAAGGACAACAATTCCAGATACCGCCACATCAAAACATCAGAAATTGACATCAGCTTGCCAAACATTTCTTGCGGCGCATCAGTAATACCGATGTAATTGTCCAGCGACTTGGACATCTTATTCACGCCATCCAGCCCTTCCAGCAACGGCATGGTCAAAATACATTGTGCCGGCTGCCCATAATGCCTTTGCAACTCGCGACCCATCAGCAAGTTAAACTTCTGATCTGTCCCGCCCAGCTCCAAATCCGCCTTTAATGCAACAGAATCATAGCCTTGCACCAGCGGATAAATAAATTCATGTATCGCTATCGGCTGACTGCTTTTGTAGCGCTTGGAAAAATCGTCGCGCTCCAACATCTGCGCCACGGTATGCGTGGCCGCCAGCCTGATTAAATCCACCGCGCTGAATTTATCCATCCAGGTTGAATTGAACACAATCTCGGTTTTTTCCGGATCGAGCACCTTAAACACCTGATCACGATATGACTGTGCATTTTCAAGCACTTGTTCACGCGTCAGGGGCGGGCGCGTCGCATTTTTTCCGGTCGGATCGCCTATCATCCCGGTGAAATCACCTATCAGGAATAATGCATGATGACCGAGGTCCTGCAATTGCCGCATCTTGTTAAGCAACACCGTGTGGCCGAGATGCAAATCGGGAGCGGTAGGATCAAAGCCAGCCTTGATCCGCAAGGGGCGGCCGAGCGCCAGCTTCTGTTTCAATTCAGATTCTATCAACAGCTCATTTGCACCGCGCTTGATCAAATCCAGCGCATCAGTTTGTGTCATTTCATTCATAATCATTTCAAATCAAGTTTCAAGGGAGCCGCTACCGCTCATCCGGATTTCATACCGCCTGTCAGGCAGACGATACCAATTAAAAAAATCCTTACCAATTGTCAGTTTAACCTTTAAGGAATCATGTGTTTCTGTTAAAGTTCGCCCCTAATTTGAAACGAAGCTGCTTACAACAATAAAACAGGCAGTTCACGGAGATGCGAATGTTAACGCAAAACATGCTCAACCAAGAACGCAAAAAGAAATTGCGGTGGTTTGTTACCCTTTCCACCATGCCTTTACTGGGCGTAGTGACAGCGTTCGGACTTGTACCAACCAGCAATCTTGGATTGAACACCGGCAATATCGCCATCGAAGAAATTGCACTGTCCGGCCCGGCAGCGAACCAGACAAGCACAGCTGCCACCTTCTGGCATACCGAGCGCGTACAGCGCGGCGACACCGTAGCCGACCTGATGCAACGTTTGAACATCAAGGACACTGCCGCCAGCGACTATCTGCGCAACAGCGCCGAAGCCAAATCTTTTCGCAAATTATCTTCAGGCAACGAAGTGCAAGCCGAAACAGATGCAACGGGCGCACTGGTTTCCCTGCGTTATCTAGGCGGACAGAACGCGCAAATTATAATCAGGAAGCAGGGCGAAGCCTTCAGCTCCGAAACCATAGCCGCGCAACTGGAAAAACGTCTATTTGTACGCACCGGCGAGATCAAGACCAGTTTGTACGCCGCCACCGATGCGGCCGGAATGCCGGAATCTGCCGCCAATCAACTTACCCAGATTTTCAGCGGCGACGTAGATTTTCACCACGATTTGAGACGCGGCGACAAATTCACCGCCGTGTATGAAATGACTTACAGCAATGGCGCGCTGGTAAAGGCAGGCAAGATACAGGCCGCCGAATTCATCAACCGCGGCCAGGTTTATCGCGCCGTGCTCTTCCAGAGCGATGCGAAACACAGTGATTATTACACCCCTGAAGGCAAGAGCCTGCGCAAAGCCTTTCTGCGTTCGCCTATCGCTTTTTCACGCGTCAGCTCCGGCTTCACCACATCGCGTTTCCATCCCGTGCTGAATAAATGGCGCGCACACAAGGGCGTGGATTTTGCTGCGCCCATAGGCACGCCAGTCAAGGCCACTTCAGATGGCGTGGTGTCCTTTTTCGGCAAACAAAATGGCTACGGCAATGTCATCGTACTGAAACATCAGGGACAGCTTTCCACGGTTTATGGGCATCTGTCGCGCTACGCCAAAGGACTACGTAACGGCAAACGCGTGTCACAGGGTGATGTAATCGGCTATGTCGGCATGACCGGCATGACCAGCGGCCCGCATTTGCACTATGAATTTAAGATCAATGGACAGCAACGCGATCCCTTACGCGTAGCATTGCCCAATGCCTTGCCTCTGACCGGTGCCAACAAAGTTGCCTTCCGCGTCATGGCGGATAAATTTGTAGCAAGCCTGAACCAGTTGCGCAACACCAATCTCGCCAAACTTGACTAAACCAAGTTGAAAGTTTGCGCAAAGCATCAGACTGAGCTGTACGTCGGACTGATGTCGGGAACCAGTCTGGACGGCATTGATGCCGTCCTCGTGGCATTCGGACAATCCCATCCTGCACTCATCAGCCAATATTACCTGCCCTACCACGACACACTAAAACAAGCCGTACTGGATCTGCACCAGCCGTCTCTCAACGAGCTACATCAGACTCAATTGGTCGGCAATCAACTGGCACAGCTCTATGCGCAGGCCGTCAATGCCCTGCTGACTCAGACCAATTACACCGCTGAACAAATAATGGCCATTGGCTGTCACGGCCAGACCATCCGCCACTGCCCGGAACACGGCTACACACTGCAAATCGGCAATGCCGCACTGCTGGCCGAATTAACCGGCATCACCGTGGTCAGCGACTTTCGCAGCCGCGACATTGCCGCCGGCGGCCAGGGCGCGCCACTGGTTCCCGCCTTCCATGACAAGCTGCTGCGTCACCCCGAGCGACACCGCGTCATCGTCAATATCGGCGGCATCAGCAACCTGACCAACCTTCCTCCTCATGGCAGCACGTCCGGCTTCGACTGTGGCCCGGGAAATCTCATGATGGATGCATGGTGTATGCAGCACCTTAATAAACCATTCGATGCAAACGGCGACTGGGCAAAAACAGGGGAAGTATTACCTGAACTACTGGGAAAAATGCTGGCTGAACCCTTTTTCGCACTCGCACCGCCCAAGAGCAGTGGGCGCGACTTATTCAATATGGCGTGGTTGCAAAGCAAACTTAAAGGCAATGAATCACCCGAAGATGTGCAAGCCACCCTCACCGAATTGACGGCTCAAACTATCGCCCTGGCCATCAATGCGCAATGTAACGGTGCTGAAGAAATTTATCTTTGCGGCGGAGGGGCGCACAACCAGGTTCTACGCACCCGCCTGGCTGGTCTGCTGCCCACATGCAGCGTGCAAACCACTGACATTCTTGGCGTGGACGGCGATTATCTGGAAGCCATTGCCTTCGCCTGGCTGTCGCAACAAGCCCTGCTGGGACAAGCGGCCAATTTGCCGCTGGTTACCGGCGCCAGACACCCCTGCATACTGGGCGCGATTTATTCAGCATAAAAAAGGGCGCGACATGTCGCGCCCTTCTCATTCACCATTTCTGCACTTATGCCGAGAAAGACGATCCGCAACCGCAGGTGGTTGTAGCATTCGGATTCTTGATAACGAACTGCGAACCTTCCAGACCTTCCGTGTAATCGATTTCCGCGCCAGCCAGGTATTGGAAGCTCATCGGATCAATCAACAATTGCACACCATTTTTTGTCAGCACGGTATCGTCTTCGTTGACGATTTCATCGAATGTAAAACCATACTGAAATCCGGAACAGCCGCCGCCACTGACAAATACGCGCAACTTGAGCTCAGCATTACCTTCTTCCTCAATCAGCTGCTTTACCTTGTCGGCTGCACTATCGGTGAACAACAACAGCTCCGGTGATTCTGTTACAACAGCTTCGGTCATCGCATTCATAATTTCTCCTTAAGATTGTTGGGTACTACCCGTTTTAAACGCCAGCACATTTTCCTGATCGTTGACATCAACATGAACCAGACGACCCTCAAGAACGGCGCCCACCTGAATTTCCAGGGTTTTATAATGCACGTCGCCTGTGACACGGGCCTTGGTGTGTAGTTCCAGATACTCACTTGCCGTCACTGCACCACAAATAACGCCATTCACGACCAGATGTGTGGCGTTGACCTCGCCCGTCACACTTCCCTGTTCGCTCAACACCAGCGTAGACGGCTTGCCCGGCTTGGCGATCACGTTTCCGTTTACCTGACCATCAATACGCATGCCGCCAGTGAAACTCACATTACCATCGATAACTGTATCTGCGCCGATCAAAGTATCAATCCGGTTTTGCGGCTTGCTGTACTTCTTGTTGAACAAATTTTCCTCCCGACCTAAAGATTGACGCTCTGCCGAACCATGGGATCACGTACGCCTTGCTCGAACAATCGTACCTGAATATTCTGCAATTGCGCATCAGGAGGCAGCATTACATTTTGTTCCAGACGCTGATAATACTTGAAATTCAATTTAAATTGGGCATACCCTGACACATCCGAGGGGAATAACCGGGTCGTTTTCCGCCCGTTTTGCACCACTGTCGCAACGAGTTGATAACCACCGACGAACTCCTTGACGCGCTCACCGCTCTGCACCAGCAACATGCGCACACGATATTCACCGCGTATCTGTTCACGCTCCAGGCTCAGGCGATGAATTACCAGTTCACCTTCCTTGCCCTTCGTTGCCGTCAAATTCTGAAAAAAATTCAGATCCTCCTGCAAGCGGGCATTTTCTTCATGCAGGCCTTTCAACTGCCTGGCGGTCTCCTGACTACTGCCCTGCTCGATCCGAATTTGTTGTTCGTATTGCGCAATTTTTTTGCTGAGCTGCACATTTTCATCGCTCAGCCCGGCAAGCCTTGCGTTCAAGCTGGTCAATTCGCGCTGAGCTTCACTGCGGTGAAAGCCTGCAAATTCCAACCCGCTTTCATAGGCGAACCAAGCCAAGCCGCCCACTCCCAGCACAAACGGCAATATCATGCACCAGCGCAAGTACCAGGCAATATGCGTGCGTACAGATAAACGCGGCGCAGCGATGCCGAAGCTGCGTTTAACCTGTCGTAACACCTTAATGACAGCCTCGCGCCATCAGGGGAGCAGGGGAACGATATTTAGCGCGGTGTTTTCGGGCAGATCGAACATGATATTCATATTCTGCACCGCCTGCCCTGCCGCACCCTTGACCAGATTGTCGATCACTGACAATACCACCACCGTATCGCCGCCTTGCGGGCGGTGCACGGCGATGCGACAACGATTCGATCCGCGCACCGAACGCGTCTCAGGATGACTACCTGATGGCAGCACATCAACGAACGGCTCATCCGCATAGCGTTGTTCGAACAAGGCCTGCAAATCCACATCGCGCGTCAGCTTGCCGTAAAGCGTGGCGTGTATGCCGCGTATCAGCGGAGTCAAATGGGGAACGAAAGTCAGACCGACATCGTGACCGTGCACACAGGCCAATCCCTGTCTAATTTCCGGCAAGTGGCGATGACCCGCCACACCATAAGCCTTGAAGTTATCACCTGCTTCGGCAAACAACGCCGGAATCTCCGCCTTGCGCCCCGCACCCGACACGCCTGATTTGGCATCGGCAATCAGGCTGCCAACATCGATTGCACCCGCTTCCAGTAAGGGGATAAAGCCCAATTGCACAGCGGTCGGATAGCAACCCGGATTAGCAATCAGGCGGGCCGATTTGATTTTTTCTCGATTGATTTCGGGCAAGCCATACACCGCTTCAGCCACCAGATCAGGACAGGCATGCGTCATGCCATACCATTTTTCCCAAGTTGAGATGTCCTGAATCCGAAAATCCGCAGCCAGATCAATCACCTTGACGCCCGCATCCAGCAATGCACGCGTCTGCTGCATCGCAATCCCATTCGGCGTAGCAAAGAAAACCAGGTCGCACTGTTCCAGATGCGCCTCATCGGGATGAACGAACAGCAGATCGACAAAACCCCGCAGACTGGGAAACATCTGACTGACCGCCATGCCGGCATCGGCACGCGAAGTAATCACCCGCAAGGAAACCTGCGGATGCAGCGCCAGAAGACGCAACAATTCAACCCCGGTGTAACCCGTCCCGCCCACTATGCCAACTTTAATCATGACAGTCCTTTTTAATACGCGGCATGATACAACAACAATGCAAAAGCCGCCCGAAGGCGGCTTTGTGATACATCCAACCGATTAACGCTTGGAGAATTGCTTCCTGCGGCGCGCCTTGCGGAAGCCGACTTTCTTACGTTCGACTTCACGCGCATCACGTGTAACCAGACCAGCAGCCTTCAACACAGGCTTGAAGTCGGCGTTGTAGTCGATCAATGCACGTGTAATGCCATGACGCACTGCACCCGCTTGACCCGCTTCACCACCACCCGATACGTTAACCATGATATCGAACTGGCTCAATGTTTCGGTCAGAGTCAATGGTTGACGAACAATCATGCGTCCGGTTTCGCGAGAGAAGAACACATCAACAGGCTTGTCGTTTACCACGATATCGCCTTTACCAGCCTTGATGAATACACGTGCTACCGCGCTTTTGCGGCGACCCGTTCCGTAGTTATAAGATACGCTCATGATTACGCCTTCAACAAGTTAATGAGTGTCGGTTGCTGTGCTTCATGAGGATGTGCAGGACCTGCATATACCTTCATCTTGCGCAACATCGCGTAGCCCAACGGGCCTTTTGGCAACATGCCCTTAACGGCTTTTTCCAGAACGCGGGCCGGATGACGACCTTGCATCTTGGTGAAGTTAGTTGTGTACAGGCCGCCTGGATAACCAGTATGACGATGGTACAACTTAGCTTCAGCCTTATTGCCTGTTACTCGCAATTTATCCGCATTGATGACTACGACGAAATCGCCAGTATCCACGTGTGGGGTGTAAATTGCTTTATGCTTGCCGCGCAGACGCGAAGCAATTTGTGCTGCCAGACGGCCGAGCACTTGATCAGCAGCATCAACTAGAAGCCATTCGTGCTGGACTTCATGTGCTTTTGCGGAAAATGTTTTCATATCCACTATTCCTAAAATTCTATATTGAAACCTCGAAGGGCGCGAATTTTAGTGCATTCAACATAACGCTGTCAAATGATATTTGGCCAATCTCACTGGCACAGCCTGCTTATTTTTGCATATGCATGGCAAATCGCATCTGCTGTATTCTATCGTCACTGATATTTGTAATAATATGACCGAGCTCTGTAAATCCGAAGCCCCTATGTCCTGGTTTGCTACTTATTTTATAAGTACGTTCATGCTGCCTCCGCTTAGCCTGCTGCTGCTGTTATTGCTTGGCTTGCTTTTTTATCGGCGCCCCGTAATTGCACGCAGCCTGTTTGTCGCGTCGTTCGCATTGCTCTGGCTGGTTTCCACGCCCTATATAGCCGAAGGCGCATTACACCTGCTGGAACAACATACATCACCCCTGACTATTGAGTCGCAAAGCGCCTCAGCCATCGTGATACTGGGTGGCGGCAGCTATTTTCATGCACCTGAATACGCAGGCCGTGACACGGTCGGCGAGGCTACGCTGGTGCGTTTACGCTATGGCGCCAGATTGCAGCGTGAATTGCAGCTGCCCGTACTGGTAACGGGAGGCAAGCCTCTCGGCAATACTGTCTCGGAAGCACAGCAGATGCGCATCTCGCTGGAACAGGACTTTCAGGTTCCGGTGCGCTGGACAGAAGATAATTCGGACAACACTTTGGAAAACGCACGCAATTCATTTCAGACACTGGAAAAAGTCGGGGTCAAAAAAATATATCTGGTTACCCACGCCTGGCATATGCCGCGCTCGGCAGGCGTTTTTCGCCGCGCCGGCTTTGAGGTGATCGAAGCGCCCACTGCGTTTACCACGCGATACCATACCGACATGCTGGCCTTCATTCCACGCGCCGAATCGTTGCGCGACAGCAAAATTTTTATTCATGAAATAATCGGTTTGCTTTGGTATCAGGCAAAATCAACGTTTTCTCATCAAATTTAAGGAGTCAGCATGAAAGTACGCGTCAAGTGGGTAGAACAGGTTTCATTCCTGGGTGAAACCGAAAGCAATCACGCTGTACTGATGGACGGCTCACCCGCTGTCGGCGGTCGCAATCTCGGACCGCGTCCTATGGAAATGCTGCTGCTCGGCGCGGGGGGCTGTACCAGTTTCGACGTAATCTCCATCCTGAAGAAGAGCCGTCAGGCTGTTACCGACTGCTACGTGGAACTGGATGCAGAGCGCGCCGAGACTGACCCCAAAGTATTTACCAGAATACACATGCATTTCGTCGTCAAGGGGAAAGACATCAAGCCAGAGGTAGTTGAAAAAGCCATCAAACTTTCCGCCGAAAAATACTGCTCCGCCTCTATCATGCTGGGCGCGACTGCCGTGGTAACACACGACTTTGAAGTCATTCAGGAAGCGAATTAACCGCCAACTGAAAACTTGAAACTTGAAACTTTCACTATTGATACCATGAGCCAAGTCTTTCTCTATGACACCACCCTGCGCGACGGCACGCAGCGCGAGGACATTTCCCTGTCGGTTGACGATAAGCTGGTCATCGCCAAACGACTCGCCGACTTTGGATTCCATTACATCGAAGGCGGCTGGCCGGGTTCCAATCCCAAGGATGCAGAATTTTTCGAACGTGCAGCAAGGCTCGATCTGGGCAATGCCAGACTCGCCGCTTTCGGACGCACAAGGCAGAAAAACAGGACCTGCGAAGAGGATTCCAACCTGCAGGCGTTGCTGAATGCAGCAACACCCGTCGTCACCATGGTGGGCAAAAGTTCGGACTACCATGTCAAACTGGTGCTGTCGGCCACCCTGGATGAAAATTTGGCCATGATCCGTGACAGCGTGGCCTATATGAAAGCCCGCGGGCGCGAAGTCGTATTTGATGCGGAACACTTCTTCGACGGCTTTCTGGCCAACAAAGACTACGCGCTGGCAACCTTGCGGGCGGCGGCCGATGCTGGCGCTGACTGGCTGGCGTTGTGCGAGACCAATGGCGGCAAGCTGCCCTGGGAGGTCGAGGAAATCGTACGCGAGGTGAGCCGGCATATCGCCACCCCGCTGGGCGTGCATTGTCATAACGACAGCGGTTGCGGCATCTCCAATTCACTGGCTGCAGTGCGAGGCGGATGCACTCAGGTGCAGGGCACCATCAACGGCTATGGTGAGCGCGTCGGCAATGCCAATCTGACCACCATCATTCCCAATCTGCAGCTCAAGATGGGCAGGAACGTAGTCAGCCCGGAGCAACTTCGCGAACTGACCTCGCTTGCCCACTTCGTCGCTGAAGTCGTCAACCTCAAGCACTACAACCATGCGCCCTACATCGGTCACAGCGCCTTCGCACACAAGGGGGGCATCCATGTCGCTGCGATACTCAAAGCCAGCGACACCTACCAGCACATCGATCCGGCCCTGGTCGGCAACGTGATGCGCTCAGTGGTCTCCGAGCTGTCAGGGCGCGGCAACATCCAGTTCCATGCAAAGACACTGGGCATAGATCTCAATAACGATGATGCTCAGCACGTACTTGGCCACATCAAACATCTGGAACACGAAGGCTTCACCTTCGAAGCGGCTGAAGCCAGCGTAGAGCTGATGCTGCAACGTCTGCGTCCCGATTATGTGCAGCCGTTCGAGCTGGTCGATTATTTTGTCGTTACCGAGCGCCGCCATAGCCGCGGCCTGCTTTCCGAGGCAACGGTAAAAGTAAAGGTAAATGGCGAAGTCAAATTCGTCGCAGCAGAAGGCAATGGGCCGGTTAACGCCCTGGCGGGCGCGCTGCGCAATGCGCTGGAAGGCGTTTATCCCATATTAAAGACCGTGCGCCTGATCGACTACAAGGTGCGCATTCTGGATAGCGCCAAGGGCACCTCTGCACAGATACGCGTGCTCATCACTTTTCAGGGGGGCGGCCACGTCTGGACGACTGTGGGCGCGAGTGCCAATATCATCGATGCCAGCTGGCATGCGCTTTCGGACAGCCTGGAATACGCGCTGGTGAAACTACAGCAAGTAGCAAGTAACAAGTAGCAAGTAGCAAGTAGCAAGCTACAAGCTACCGGCTATTTCTTCTCCCCATCTGGGCAGTAGTGTGTTGGCTACGCCAAGGTGATCGAGAATGCGGGCGACGACAAAATCCACCATATCCTGCACGCGGTCAGGCTGATAATAAAACCCCGGGTTCGGCGGCATGATGACCGCTCCGGCCCGGGCGAGTTTAAGCATATTTTCCAGATGGATCACTGAAAAAGGCATTTCACGCGGCGCGAGTATCAGCGTGCGCCGCTCTTTGAGCATCACATCGGCGGATCGGGCGATCAGGTCGTCACTGATGCCAGCGGCGATTTTACCCAGCGTACCCATGGTACAGGGGCAGATCACCATCGCATCGCCCGGATTAGAACCGGACGCCATAGGCGCATACCAGTCATCGCGCCCGAAAACATGCAACTCCCCGCTGAACGGACCCAAGCGCGCGCTTAACGTACGCTCAGCATCCTGCGGGCGATTCGGCAACACCAGATTCATTTCCTGTTTCGCGACGATCTGTGCCGCCTGTGTATACACCAGGTGCACGCGCTGCCCGCTGTTCAGCAGATATTCCAGAAGACGCATGCCGTAAGGCATGCCGGATGCGCCGGTCAGGGCCAGGGTGATGGTTTTCACGGGATTCTAATCTCCAATATTTGGAATAGCTTAAAAAAGCAATCTCACGCGGAGACGCGGAGCAGGGGAAACAGCACATAATATATTCGCTGGTTAAATCTGAGATGTTGAGCCTTGGTTCTGTTTTTCATTTTTGACTTTCTCCGCGTGAGCAAAAGCCTTTTACATGATTATCCATGAAACGCGCCGCAATCATTCCGTTCACCGTACCAAACACCAGCGCAGTGGCCGCAAAAATCGGGATCAGATAAGCGATGCCCGCATGCGGAATCAGCCACAGATACACTATAGCCATCTGGCCTGCGATATGTGCAAAAGCGGCGTAAATGCTCAGGCTGACAGCGCCAAACCAGCGCGATGGCAAATGTCGCGCGAAGGCCAGCACCAGCAGACTCAGCACCGCGCCGGACAGGCTGAGAAAGAAACCCGGGGTAAGAAAATTGCCGAACAACAAGCTCCCCGCCAATACCCGCAGCAGCGATACCCACGCGGCGGTACGCCAGCCGTATCGCTCCAGCACGATCAGGGTGACGATATTGGCCAGGCCGGGCTTTACACCCGGCAAGGGAGACGGAATGGCCGCTTCCAGCACGGTCAACCCTAGCGCCACCGCCGCCATACGCGCAATATGGTGATCTTCGGCAGTGGCATCAAGTTTAATGGTTGTGCTGGTCATATTTTTCGAGGACTGAGGACTGAGGACTGAGGACTGAGGACTGAGGACTGAGCAGGATGCACCACCCGCTCATCGCCCCCTGGTTTTGAATCCTCAATCCTCAATCCTCAATCCTCAATAATTAAGGCTGTCATAGCGTTTGTGACTGCCGAGCAGTTCGACGCTCACCTGATTGGGCAAACACAGCGCAATCTCGCCCGCGTGTTCCAGCCAGCCCTGGCGTACGCAATACTGACGTGGACTGGGATCCGAAGCGATGCGTACTTTACGATGTTGTATCAGTATCAGACTGGTTCCCAGCGAGCCGGGCACTTCTATGCTTTGGTCGCGCGCGAGCGGCACTTCACGAAATATTTTCCCGCCGCTGCGTATCACCGCCTTGTCGGCAAGCTCAGCGCTCCACAGCGACAGCATGAGCCACACCACACAAACACCGCCTGATAACAGCGTCAGCCAGTCACCCGGCCTGAAGTGCCGCAGCGCATGCATCAACTCAGTTCGCGGTGACGCAACAGCACTTGTTGCTGCGATTGAAAATACTGGCTGAGTTTTTCGCTGATATACACCGAGCGGTGCTGCCCTCCGGTGCAACCTATCGCCACGGTGAGATAGCTGCGATTATCTGCGATGAAATGGGGCAGCCAGCGTTCCACAAAATTGCGTATATCGTCAAACATCTGCTGTGTGGCGGACATGCTTTCCAGAAACTCGATGACGGGCTCATCCCTTCCGGTGAGTGCGCGCAGTTGCGCGTTGTAGTACGGATTGGGCAGACAGCGCACATCAAACACGAAATCAGCATCCAGCGGAATGCCGTGTTTGAAGCCGAATGATTCAAACAACAGCGTCAGCCGTGCGCGATCCAGTTTGATGAATTGCTTGATCCAGACGCTGAGCGCATTGGTTCTGAGTTCGCTGGTGTCTATATGATGTCCGATGTTGCTGATCTCTGCGAGCAGTTCGCGTTCGTATTGAACGCATTCCGGCAAAGTGCGCACCCCGTCGCTTAACGGATGCATGCGGCGCGTCTCGGAAAAGCGCTTCACCAG
>Ga0209231_1000513_pt1 | contig 21067 bp, 18 predicted proteins | sample Deesub45470m_DNA_FD_188086 | JGI IMG/M metagenome (GOLD analysis project Ga0209231, IMG submission 188086) | Deep subsurface microbial communities from North Pacific Ocean - 450_OLKR46/470m Metagenome (SPAdes) (version 2) | ecosystem: Environmental > Terrestrial > Deep subsurface > Unclassified ... | reverse complement strand
ACCGTGACGCAAACGGCAAGTACAGGCGGATTGGCTTCAAACTTTCCTGTGAGTAGCACTACCAATTTGGGTAGTATTGCATTCAGTTTATTTAGATTGCCAGCAGGTTTGTTATTAAACTTAGAGTTGACTGCGCTAGAAACAGACAATCGCGGTAAAGTTGTATCAAGTCCGCGCGTCACAACGGCTAATCAACAAAAAGCTAAAATTGCACAAGGTACCGAGATTCCATACTTAGAGGCTTCGAGTAGTGGCGCTGCAACGGTTTCATTTAAAGAGGCTGTCTTGAGCTTAGAGGTAACGCCACAAATAACCCCAGATGACAAAATTATTATGGATTTGGATGTGCGAAAAGAACAAGTAGGGACTATCTTTGCAGGTGTGCCTTCTATTGACACGCAAAATATTACAACACAGGTATTAGTATCTAATGGCGAAACGGCAGTGCTAGGCGGTATTTATGAGCAAGAAGAAAGAAATCAAGTTCAGAAAGTACCATTTTTTGGAGATATCCCAATCCTTGGTAATGCATTCAAAACGCGCAGCAGACAAAGCGATAAAACCGAGCTGTTGATTTTCGTTACCCCAAAAATCATGGATGAAAGTTTAGCGCTACACTAAATACGCGATATTAGTCATACGTCAAATCTTAAGTTGAACTGACAGAACGTTGACTTTGCCTTAAAATGCCTATCATTCAATTGATAGGCATTTTCATTGTGTCCAAGCAAAACAATCTATTCCTTATCGGGCTGATGGGAGCAGGAAAAACCACCGTCGGCAAACAGCTTGCTAAGCAATTAGGAAAAACATTTTATGATGCGGACCATGTTATTGAAGAACGTACTGGCGTTAAAGTAGCGGTTATTTTCGATTTAGAAGGTGAAGCTGGCTTTAGAAAACGTGAGGCCGCAGTGATTGAGGAATTAACGCAGCTTGATAACATTGTATTGGCAACCGGCGGAGGTGCTGTTTTGTTAGCAGAGAACAGAGCAGCCTTGCTAAATAATGGTTACGTTATCTATTTGCGAGCAAGCGTGAATGATTTGTGGAAAAGAATGCGCAATGACAAACAACGCCCACTATTGCAAAATGTTGATATACATGCCAAGTTAGATCAGTTATATCAAGAGCGTCACCCTATTTATACAGAAATTGCCAACTGCATTGTAGATACTGGAAAACAACCAGCCACGGTACTTATTAATCAGATTAAGAAAACTTATAAAGAGTTATGAAGCAAATATTAAATGTCGCTTTAGCGGAACGTAGCTACCCTATTCATATTGGAACGGGGTTGTTAAACGAAACAGAGTTGTTGCTGAAATACCTAAAGCAAAAGCACGTAGCGATTGTGACTAACACTACCGTTGCACCGCTTTATTTAGAAAAAATATCAAAACCATTGCGCGATGCTGGGGTACAAGTTGTTGAGATTATTTTGCCAGATGGTGAACAGCATAAAAATAGCGAAACCTTAAATACCATTTACGACGCGCTCATTAGTGCGCGTTGTGAACGGAATACAACACTTATCGCATTAGGTGGCGGTGTTATTGGTGATTTAACAGGTTACGCAGCAGCGACCTATTTGCGTGGCGTGCCCTTTATTCAAATCCCGACCACGTTACTGTCGCAAGTGGATTCAAGCGTAGGTGGCAAAACGGGCATCAATCATCCGCAAGGTAAAAATATGATAGGTGCATTCTATCAGCCCAAACTGGTCTTAATAGATATCGATACCTTACACACCTTGCCACAACGGGAGTTATCAGCAGGTATTGCAGAAGTCATTAAGTATGGGCTTATTCGCGACGCAGTATTTTTTGATTGGCTAGAATCAAATATGCCAAAACTAATGGCATTAGACAGCGCAGTTATCTCAGAAGCAGTCTATCGATCATGTCAAAACAAAGCAGATGTGGTTGCCGCAGATGAAAGAGAAGCAGGCGAGCGTGCACTCCTTAATCTAGGGCACACCTTCGGACATGCTATTGAAAATGCCATGGGTTATGGCGTTTGGTTGCATGGAGAAGCCGTTGCGGCAGGCACGATCATGGCAGCAGAGCTTTCACTGCGCATGGGCTGGCTACAAACAAAGGATATGCAACGCATTAAAGCCATATTTGAATCGTCAAAGTTACCGCAAACACCACCCGCATTAGGTGTAGAAAAATACCTTGAATTAATGGGTTTAGATAAAAAAGTACAAGATGGAAAAATCCGATTAATATTACAAAAAGGCATAGGCAGTGCGGTGATTACCAGTCAATACGATGCTGAGGCTTTGCAATTAACGCTTGCGGCGTATCATTAGTGCTGAATTAAATTTTAGAAGATAGCTTAGATTGCTTCACTACCATCGCAATGACAAAGCGGTAGCAAGCTAGTGGTATTGTTAACGTATCAATGTGAGCCAAGTGTAGTGATTCAGTAATGCAAGTATAGTAATCTAGAAAATCAGTCCGAGTAGAAAAGCTGGTTTACTGTAGTAAAAGCGCACAGCAGAAGTGCCCATGCATTGCTTCGTCACTTTGTTCCTAGCAATGACGAGTTTCGGTCGCCATCTTTATTCTCAACATTCAGAGAAGTTTTTAGCCGTCATTGCGAGCGAAGCGCAGCAATCCATAGCATGAAACCAATAATAAAAAAGCTAGATTTTTTCCCAGCACTACGTTCAAGAGTAAAGACACATTAACAATCATTGCTGGTTGCCTGATAACAATGAGCAACCTTCAATACGCTCACCATGACATTTCGTTACCATGAGTATTATGACTATGCGTCTATGAATGTGTTGTAACAGAACAACAAAAACTAATAAACATAAGCAAAAAAGAACAAAATACTTGCTACAGAGCAGCAAGCTTTGGCATTATGAGTCATAACGTTCTTATGCAAAAACTGTTATGTAATTAGCATGCTTTGTAGTGAGGAAGTTTAAAAAAATACTCGTTGCTTTATAATTGTTTAAACAGTTAAAAGTAAAATGAGGATAATTAGTAGTACAAAAGGCAGTAAAAAACTTTAAGTGAAACTTTAGGAGAATTACATGAACAAAACATTAAAATTAGCAGTTGCAGCAGCTCTTGTTGCTGGTGCTTCAAGCGCTAATGCTGGCATCATGATCCCAGCTGGTGATTGGACACTAGACATCGGTGGCGTTGTAAACGCTTACTACACACATACATCATTTAGTGGTGACACTGGTGCTGGTGCTGGTCCTTTAGGTCTTGGTGGTGGTAATGCTGATTCAACAGCAAACATCACTACTGGTTTGTTACCAAACTATTTATCAGTTTCTGGTAAAACACGTCAAAACGATTTAGATGTTGGTTTCACAATCTCAATCAATCCAGGTGCTTCAACAACTAACTCAGGCCAACAGAACGGTGCAACTCCAGGTGGTCGTACAGGTAACCAAGAAAATCGTCAAGCATTCTTAACATTTGGTGATGCTTCATGGGGTTCTATCAAATTGGGTAAAGATTTAGGTATCTATGCTTCTGATGCAATTCTTAACGACATGACATTATTAGGTGTTGGTTCAAGTGCTGGTTCATTAGCTGGTAACACAACAACTCTAGGTCGTATCGGTACTGGTTTCATCTATGCAGATTGGAAATCACAAGTTGCTTATACATCACCAAACTGGAATGGTTTTAACTTCACAGTAGGTTTGACACAAGGTTGGGATGCAAGTTCGAGTGGCGCAGCTGCTACAAATCCTAATGCATTTAGCGGATCACGTGCTGGTTCACAAACTGCATACGAAGGTAAAGCTTCTTACGCATGGACTGGTGACGTTGCAGGTAAAGTTTGGGTTTCTGCAATTACACAAAAAGTTGAAGATTTAAACTCTGCAATTGCTCCTGGCGGGTTAGATGATGACCGTGCTACTGCTTTTGATATCGGTACAACAGTTAATGTAGCAGGCTTTGGCTTAACAGCATACTACAATAATGGTGATGGTATTGGTCAAACAGTACAACTAAATAACGGTTTTGATGCTAACGGTAAATCACGTGATTCAGATGACTGGTATGTACAAGGCACTTACACACTTCCTACTGTAGGTACTAAATTAGGTTTATCATACGGTGAGTCAACATTAGACGGCAACTCAATTGATGCTTTCAATGATATTGAAGATAGCATGTGGGTAGTTGGTGCTTACCACCCAATCACTAAACACTTAAACTTAGTAGCTGAATATTCAGTGACTGAGCGTGATGTTGATAATAAAGCAATTGCTGATGCAACTGCAAAAGGTAAAACAATCTCATTGGGTGCTATCTTATTCTTCTAGAATTAAGTTAACACTTGCACAGATTAATTTCTGTGTTTGAGATAAAACTAAAACGGCAACTAAGGTTGCCGTTTTTTTGTAACTGCGTTCGCAATGAAGAATTGTGGGATTGTGCTTTGAAGTTTAACAATGACACCGCCGTCACTGCGAACGAAGCGCGGCAGTCCATGCAATACGGTAATCTCCACGAAAACTGGATTGCTTCGTCACTATGTTCCTCGCAAAGACAGTAGTTGCGCTTATCAATGTTGTCATTTACACTTATCATCAGCAAAATCATCAATTTAAAAATACTTACGCGTCCAAAGCAACCATGAATTTATATCCCGTCACCATTGTAGAAAATTTTTATGATAATCCTGATGCAGTTAGAACCTTTGCATTGAATCAAAAATATCAGTTTAGACATCAAATCAAAGGCGCTGAGTTTGTGTTTCCTGGATGTAGAACAAAAGATTTGTCACTAATTAATAAACCATTGTTTGAAAGTGTTTGCAGAAAAATTAATGCTTTATTTCACAACGAAAGCCATGATGTTATGCGTTGGGAAATTAACACTAGTTTTCAAAGCGTTTCAGAAGAATATGGGCAAGGTGTGATACATACAGATCAGAATACTGTTTTTGCTGCTGTATTGTATTTAACGCCTAACGCACCGCTAGGTTCAGGCACATCGTTGTTTAAGCCTAATGATAAGTTTGATGAAGAAAAATATCAGTGGTGCTTAAAGGAAAATGATAAACGATTTGATGAAGGTAAAATCATCATGGATACGTCCTATCATGAGATGTTTGATGAGATAGTGCGCGTTAATAATGTCTATAACACATTGATTTTATATGAAGGTCGTCATTACCATGCTGCGAATCAATTCTTTGGAAATACACTAAAAGACTCACGCTTAGCGCAGGTGTTCTTTGTGACTAAAATTGATGCACAAAAATATAGCTCGTTTCCTGTGTGGCGTAGTCAGCAAGTAAAAGTCTAGATGCAGTGTTCATGATGCTGGATTGCTTAGTCACTCTGTTCCTCGCAATGACCTTAGCCGTCACTGCGAGCGAAGCGCGGCAGTCCAGCAATGCCTGAACAATCACAAAAAGCTAGATTGTTTCACTTCGTTCGCAATGACAGATATCGTCATTACGAGGGCATAGCCCGTGGCAATCCAGACTATCTTTTAATAATTACAAAAGTTGGATGGCTTAACTTCATCTGAAAAGATTAAGTTGTTATACAGAGTGCATGATAGCAGTCTGCTCATTCATCTATTCCTAATTCTTGTATTTTTCTGGTTAGCGTATTGCGTCCCATCCCTAGCTGCGTTGCTGCCTCGATGCGGCGACCATCGGTATGCTGCAAGGCCTTCTTAATCATGACGCGTTCAAAATCTTTTGTAATGCCATCTAGAATGCCTTGTTCGCCGCGGTTAAGGGCGTCTGAAACTTCTTGCGCTAATGCTTCTTGCCATGAGTTAGTAGAAATAGTTTTTGCAGCATTTTCTTTTAGTTCGGGTGGTAAATCTGCAACATCAATATTTTGACCTGGTGCCATCACCGTGAGCCAATGACAGACGTTTTCTAATTGACGGACATTACCACTCCAGTTAACGGTGCTTAGATACTTAAGTGCATCGGGTGATAATACTTTTGCATCAACACCTAGATTGATTGCGCTTTGTTGTAAGAAGTATTTCGCTAGCAACGGAATATCTTCTCTTCGTTCGCGTAATGCAGGTAATCGCAAGCGAATCACATTTAAACGGTGGAATAAGTCTTCGCGGAATAATCCAAGTTTAACGCGTTCTTCTAAGTTTTGATGGGTTGCAGCGATGACCCTTACATTGACTTTGATAGGTTGGTGACCGCCAATGCGATAAAACTGGCCATCACTTAATACACGCAATAAGCGTGTTTGTAAGTCAGCTGGCATATCGCCAATTTCATCCAAAAATAACGTGCCGTTATCAGCTTGTTCAAAACGTCCGCGTCGTGCGGCTTGTGCGCCAGTAAATGCGCCGCGCTCATGTCCAAATAGTTCAGACTCTAGTAAATCTTTAGGAATCGCAGCCGTATTAATCGCAATAAATGGATTGTCTGCTCTGGGGCTATGGCGATGTAAGGCGCTTGCTACTAACTCTTTACCGCTGCCAGATTCGCCATTAATCAATACCGTTGCATGTGAGCGACTAAGGCGACCAATGGCGCGGAATACTTCCTGCATGGCAGGTGCTTGGCCGATGATTTCAGGTGTTTCTTCAAGTGGGGAGCTTTCAACTTCTTGGCGCAGTGTTTCATCCACTGCACGCTTAATCACATCAATCGCTTGGTCAACATCAAACGGTTTTGCTAAATACTCAAATGCGCCGTGCTGGAATGCCGCCACTGCACTTTCTAAATCAGAATACGCGGTCATAATAATGACAGGAATATCAGGAAACTTTTCTTTTACTTCAGTTAAAAAGTCTAAACCAGAACCGCCTGGCATACGAATGTCGCTAACAATTACTTGTGGCAATTCGTTCTGCATTGCATCAAGTGCATCTGCCGTGGAAGAAAAAGTTTTGAAGGCTAAATCTGAGCGCGCAAGAGCTTTTTCAAATACCCAGCGTATCGATTTATCGTCATCTAATATCCAAATTGGTTTCATCTGCGTCTGCTTTACTTAAATTTTTACTCGAATTTTATTGTTCAATAATTGCATTTTTAATAACCGTACTTTCTACGGGCAGCAAAATGGTGAAGCATGTATTACCAGGTTGGCTTTTACAATCAATCATGCCATGGTGTTGCGTAATAAATGTTTGCGCTAAAGCAAGCCCAAGGCCTGAGCCACCTTCGCGTCCTGTCACCAGAGGGTAAAATATTTTATCTAATAAATCAGCGTCAATGCCAGGCCCATTATCAATAATCTCTAACTTAATGGCTACGCGATAACGTTTTCTACTCAATGTGACCTGGCGTTCTGCACGTGTTCTTAATGTTACTTTAGCTTCTTGTACTTTATGTGACAATAACGCTTGCACGGCGTTGCGTGCAATATTAAGAACGGCCTGAATTAACTTTTCGCGGTCACCAATCAGTTCTGGCAAGCTAGTATCATAATCGCGTTGCACTTTAATATTATTAGGTGATTCGGCCAATAAAAGACTGCGCACACGCTCTAGCACTTCATGAATATTAGTTGGCTCGTATTTAGGCACCCGATGTGGCACTAACAGTCTATCCATTAGGCTATGTAGTCTATCTGCTTCTTTGATAATTACTTGCGTATATTCGCGCAGGCTTGGTTGCGGTAACTCATGTTCTAACAGTTGTGCTGCGCCTCTTAAGCCGCCTAGTGGATTACGAATTTCATGTGCTAGATTACGCAATAGCTCAGAGTTCGCTTGTTGTTGAATTAGCATGCGCTCTTCTTTTGCAATACGCAATTGTTGATCCATTTGCTGGAACTCTAATAAGAGTTTAGCTTCATGCATATCAATTGGCGTTACTGTGCACGTGACGGCAAAAGACTCTTGACGTACCGTGGTGATTGCAAACTCATGTTCTCTAAAAGGACTGTCGTTCTTAGTTGCATTTGCAATAGCGGTATCTAAAATCTCGCAGTTTAAAAACACCGCAGATATATCGCTATTAACGAGCTGAGTAGAGCTAAGTGCAAACAGTACTTCAGCGCTCGGATTCATATAAACAACTTGTTTAGCCGCATTCAGCAAAATGACTGAAGTGGCGAGATTTTCTAAACCTGAAAAGCAGGTAGGGATTTTTTGAACCATGAATAATACTAGCACTAAATGTGATTAATGCCAGTATATAAGCAAGAGATAAGCCAGTTTTAAATGTTAGTTAATATTGCTAATTTCTTTTTCTAATAGCTCAATATTGCGTTGATGAACATCAACATTGAGTTGTAACGCTTTCATTTTTTCTTGAAATTTAGCTACATTACGAAAAGTGCTTGTGGTGCCGTTCGCATTCCTGCGTTGATAAACCTCAGGATTCGCTTCGCCTTCTGCATAAGCTCTTTTCGCTTCTTCTAAAGCCGCTCTTTCGGATGCTAGCTCTGATAATAGAATATCTTTGCGCGATTGATCTCTTTGCCTTTGCGTATTGTTATCTACATTAGGAAAGTCAGAAGGACCCGATGACTTTGTTTGGGATCTAGTCTTTAATTCATTCTGTGCCTTGGTGCCAAAATTAGTATCGGCAGGTTCTATATCAATCTTCTTGCCGCCTGGTATTTTGACATTTGAATAAGTAACATGGCCATTGGCATCCACATGTTTATAAATCGCCGCTTCGCTGAGCGTGGGAAAACTAGCTGCGATTAAAAAGAGTGTATAAATAAGTGGTTTATGCATAGTCAAAGTGTTCATAGACATTTGTTAATTAACATAGTTTAGTTGAGACGGTTAGTGTTAGCAACGAAGATATCGCTAATTGGTTGACGAGGGTGCAATTGTTGATCAGTTGAAGACAAAAGAAAAGGACAGCAAGCTGTCCTTTTTCTGATGCTATTAAAAACCTAGCAGCTGTAATACATATCAAATTCTAATGGTGTTGGTGTCATGCGTTGTTGCGTCACTTCATCCATTTTGAATGCGATATATGAATCTACCCAGTCTTGTGAGAACACGCCGCCACGAGTTAAGAACTCATGATCGTCTTGCAATGCTTGTAACGCTTGCTCTAATGAAGAGGCAACTGTTGGGATTTTTGCGTCTTCTTCAGGTGGAAGATGGTATAAATCTTTAGTTGCTGCTTCGCCTGGATGGATTTTGTTTTGCACGCCATCTAGACCAGCCATTAACAATGCTGCAAAAGCTAAGTATGGGTTAGCAGTTGGATCTGGGAAACGTGCCTCAATACGACGTGCTTTATCAGAATGTACGAATGGTACACGGATAGAAGCAGAACGGTTTTTAGCAGAGTAAGCTAATTTTACAGGCGCTTCAAAACCAGGTACTAAACGTTTGTATGAGTTTGTACTTGGGTTAGTAATGGCATTTAATGCACGCGCATGTTTGATGATGCCGCCGATGTAATAAAGTGCAAAGTCGCTTAAGCCAGCATAGCCGTCACCTGCGAATAAGTTTTTACCATCTTTCCATACAGATTGGTGCACATGCATACCAGAACCGTTGTCGCCTAGTAATGGTTTTGGCATAAATGTCGCTGTTTTACCATAAGCGTGCGCTGTGTTTAACACAACGTATTTTAAGATTTGTGTCCAGTCAGCACGTTGCACTAGGCTTGAAAATTGTGTACCAATTTCACATTGACCTGCAGTTGCCACTTCATGGTGATGCACCTCAACTGGTACACCCATTTCTTCTAATGTAATACACATTGCAGAACGAATATCATGTAATGAATCGACTGGAGGAACTGGGAAATAACCACCTTTAACTTTTGGACGGTGGCCTGTGTTGCCGCCCTCGAATGAGTCGCCTGATTGCCAAGCTGCTTCTTCAGAGTTGATTTTAACTGAACTACCGCCCATGCCAACATTCCAAGCAACATTGTCAAAAATAAAGAACTCTGGCTCTGGACCAAAGTAAGCAGTATCACCAATACCGCTAGACTTTAAGTAAGCTTCAGCGCGTTTAGCGATAGAACGTGGGTCACGGTCATAACCTTTACCATCGGTTGGATCAATAACGTCACATGTTAAGACTAATGTTGGCTCATCCATGAATGGATCGATATTCGCAGTTGATGCATCTGGCATCAATTGCATATCAGATGCTTGGATGCCTTTCCAACCTGCGATAGAAGAACCATCAAAGGCATGGCCTTCTGTAAATTTTTCTTCGTTAAACGCTGATACAGGCACGCTAGTGTGCTGCTCTTTACCGCGTGTATCTGTAAAGCGGAAATCGACAAATTTGATGTCGTTTTCTTTGATGAGCTTCATTACATTTGCTACGGACATTACAATCTCCTAATATTGAATGAATTAAACGTAAAAATTGAATATAAATAATTATTTTAAATAACAGAATCCAATACCGAATATTAGCAGGAACTATGCCATTATAAAATGGATATAAATGGCGGCAGTGCTTAAGTTTTTGTATGAAGATATAATCGTTCGCACTAATAAAGTGCTTACTTGCAAAAAATGCACCATAGTGGTGCTTAATATGATTTTTTCTTTCAATTGAAAAAACGATATACTCAGCATTGTTTAAGTGATTTGAACGTGTATTATTCAAAGCATGAAATACCGATAAAGGAAGAGTAGAAAAAATGGAAGCGATTCGTGAAATACTTGAGCGTGCAAAAAAGCGGGCAGAACAAAATGGCCTGCCTTATTCTGGCGCATTAACACCGAGTGAAGTTTATGATGTGCTACAAAAAACGGAGCATGCTGTTTTGGTGGACGTACGGTCGCATGCCGAGCTGGCATTAGTTGGTCAAGTGCCGAATACCATTAGCATTGAGTGGGCTTTTTATCCTGGCATGGTAGCAAATCCTGATTTTGCAAAGCATTTAGAAATGCAGCTAGATAAAGAAGCGTTGGTTATTTTTATGTGTCGCACTGGCGGACGCTCACACCATGCGGCTGCCTTGGCTGCATCTTTAGGCTTTACCGAATCTTATAATATGCTTGAAGGCTTTGAAGGTGAGGCGAATGCTGAGCGTCAGCGCACCTTGATTAACGGATGGCGACACGCTGGCTTGCCTTGGCACAATTAAAGCAATATGACAGATAAATACGCAGTTTTAGGCAATCCAATTGCCCATAGCAAATCGCCCATGATTCATGCTGCATTTGCAAAACAAACGAATCAAGATATGCAATATGAGGCGATACTCTCGCCGCTAGATCGTTTTGCTGACACGGTAAGACGCTTAAAAGCTGAAGGTTACAAAGGGCTCAATGTGACGGTGCCATTTAAGTTTGAAGCTTATCACTTAGCTAGTCAGCATAAACCCAGTGCGATGAACGCTGAGGCTGCCAATACGTTAATGTTGGATGGTGAAAATATTGTTGCGGATAATACGGATGGTGTAGGTTTAGTGACCGATATACAGAAAAACTTTGCTGTTGCTTTACAAGGTAAGCGTGTGTTGATGATTGGTGCTGGCGGCGCTGCGCAAGGCGTTGCGATGGATATTGCCAAGAATGCACCTGCGCTATTTGTCGTTGTTAATCGCTCGATGGATAAAGTGTCAACCATGCAAAGAAAAATAGAGCTGATAAAAGATGATGCGGTTACACGTATTACCGCATCAACCTTTGAAGCTTTAGGTGGTGAAGTATTTGATATTGTCATTAATGCGACTTCAACAGGATTGACTGATTCGGTTTTACCGATTCCAGATAGCATTTTCACTGAAAGCACATTGGCGTATGACATGATGTATGGCCGAGAAACACCATTTATGAAGCAAGCACGTGCTGCAGGCGCACAAGTGGCTGATGGCTTAGGGATGTTGGTTGAGCAAGCGGCAGAGGCGTTTTATTGTTGGCGCGGCGTACGACCTGATACACAACCAGTCATGCAACAATTGAGGGCTTTATAATTTTGTTACGTTGGTTCTTTAATGATAAGCCAAATGCAAAGCCTTTAAGATTTTGGGGTTATGTCAATCGCTTGATTGCATTAATGATGCTTTGGTTTGTCATTTTTAATCTGTGGGTATTTTTGAATATTGCTTGGTGGATTAAGTTTAATCCTTCTTCAACTGCTTTTATGCGGGATAGATTGAGTGTGATGCGCGCAGACAATCCAGATGCGACCATTAAGCACAAATGGGTTGATTACAGCAAAATATCAAGAAATTTAAAACGGGCAGTGATTGCTAGTGAAGATGCCAAGTTTTTGCAACATCAAGGTTTTGACAGAGAAGGCATTGAAGCTGCTTTTAAGAAAAACCTTAAAAAAGGTAAGTTGGTTGCTGGCGGTTCAACCATTACCCAACAGTTAGCCAAAAACATGTTTCTATCGAGTCAACGCTCATTCTTTAGAAAGTTTGAGGAAGCGATTATTACTGTCATGTTAGAGACGATGTTGAGTAAACAACGCATATATGAAATTTATCTGAATATGATTGAGTGGGGTAATGGCGTGTTTGGCGCAGAAGCAGCGGCACGGCATTATTACAATAAAGGTGCGCATAGCTTGAGTACAACGCAAGCGGCAAAATTAGCGGTGATGATACCTAATCCACGGTTTTACGATAGCAATCGTCACACAAGATATATCAATCGACGGACGGCGACGATACAGGCTCGTTTATACCAAGTGCAGGTGCCGTAAATGGATTGGTATTGGATTGTTGTCGCTTTGTTAGTCGTTTCAGGCTTTGTTGGTTTGTTGCTACCAATATTGCCAGGCATCGTTTTTATTTTTTCTGGATTGTTATTAGCGGCATGGATTGATGATTTTGCGCGCGTGAGTCAAACAACCATGATTGTGATTGGTGTGATTTCATTACTCGCGTGGGCAATTGATTTCTTCGCTTCTTACTTGACTGCTAAAAAAGCCAAAGCCAGCAAGTTAGCTTTATACGGCACGTTGATTGGTGCGATTGTTGGCATTTTCGGCGGTGTGGTTGGTTTGATTATTGGCCCTGTAATTGGTGCTGTTATCGGTGAATTTATTGCACGTAGAAATACAAGCGATGCAACGCGCGTAGGCATTGCGGCAGGCTTTGGTTTTGTCGTGGCGTTGGCAGTCAAATTAGTGCTTGCAATCATCATTGTCGCCATCTTCACCTATACCTATTTTAATTAATCCATCCTCTTCTCATTTAGCTAAGTTGCTTAATTAAGTAAGTTACTCTGGTTTTCCCTCTTTATTTCAACAATCAATCATCATGTTTAAGCAGTATGCTTTGTAGAAGATTTATCACTACTACTGAGGTGCTCATAATGAAGTTAATGGATGATTTTTTTGAACAAACACATAACATGCCGATGCTACCAAAAGTGGTGCAAGAGGTGATGCAATTATTGAATGCAGATGACATTAATGTTCAACTGTTAATCGAAAAAATCAACCACGATCAGGTACTTTCGGCAAAAGTGTTACGCATGTCAAACTCAGCTTATTTTGGACGCAGTAAAAGCGTTAGCACCATCCAAGAAGCGGTTTCTTTAATTGGATTAGAAAAGTTAAAAACACTGGTGATTGCCTCTGGCGTCACTTCTGCTTTTACGGCAGTGCCAGGGTTGGATTTAAAGCGATTTTGGCAACATAGTTTGGTGACCGCCAGCGTCGCTAGGCAACTCGCATCAGAATTAGGTATGGCTGCTGACAACGCTTATATTGCAGGGCTGATGCATACTGTTGGTCAACTACCCATTCATATGGTGTTCCCTAAAGCAGGTGCTGATATTGAAGCGGTTTGTAAGGGGCGTAGCGTGTTAGAGCGTCATGAAGTAGAGCACGATATGCTCGGCATCGATCACAATGTAGTTGGTGAGAAGCTGGCCAAACATTGGAATTTTCCAGAAGAAATTTCACGCGTGATTCGTTACTATACTGATCCGCTCAATAAAGAAGCTTGCGCTTTGGCGCCTGTGGTTTATGTGGCGGCGCATATTGCATTTGATTTAGAATCGACGCAACAATCACAATATATTGCGGAAACGCTCAGTATGGATGTGGCGGAAAAATTAGGATTGGAAGACACCAATGCATTGGTTGAACGCATTGATTCTTACCGTGTTTTTGTTGCTGAAGCAAAAGATTATCTATAGAAAAATGAATCCAAAAGGAGCTAATTTAAGTAGTACTAATTTAATTGCAGTTAATTTTAATGGTGTTAACTAAATTAGATTAATGCAAGCGCTTTAATCTATTTAAGCATTTCCTTCAGATATTTACCTGTATAGCTAGCCTGATTATCTGCGACTTGCTCAGGCGTGCCTTCAGCAATCACCATGCCACCACCATCACCACCTTCTGGACCCATATCGATAATCCAGTCAGCTGTTTTAATTACATCTAAATTATGTTCAATAATGACAATCGTATTGCCTGCATCACGTAAGCGATGAATCACATCTAGCAATAATTGAATATCTGCAAAATGTAAACCTGTGGTTGGCTCATCCAAGATATAAAGCGTACGGCCTGTATCACGCTTACTTAACTCTAAAGCTAGTTTTACCCGTTGCGCCTCACCGCCAGATAGCGTAGTAGCACTTTGACCCAAGGTAATATAGCCTAAACCAACATCTAATAAGGTCTTCAGCTTTCTCGCAATCGTCGGTTGCGCGCTAAAAAAGGTATACGCTTGCTCTACCGTGAGTTCTAAAATCTCACGAATATTTTTACCTTTGAAATGAATTTCCAAGGTTTCACGGTTGTAGCGATGGCCTTTACACACGTCACAAGGTACATAAACATCGGGTAAGAAATGCATCTCAACGCGAATAACGCCGTCGCCTTGGCAAGCCTCGCAACGACCACCTTTTACGTTAAACGAATATCGGCCAGGGCCATAGCCGCGTGCGCGACTCTCAGGCACGGCGGCAAATAAATCACGAATCGGCGTAAATAAGCCCGTATATGTCGCAGGGTTAGAACGTGGTGTTCGTCCGATTGGGCTTTGGTCTACATCAACCACTTTATCAAAAAACGCTAGGCCATCAATACTGCTATGCGCGGCTGGTTCTGCATTGCTACGATATAAATGCTGTGCGACAGCGCGATAAAGCGTGTCATTAATCAGTGTTGATTTTCCGCTACCTGAAACGCCAGTAATACAGCTTAATAAACCGACAGGGATTTTGACCGATACATCACGCAAGTTGTTACCAGTTGCATTGCTGACGGTAATCCATCGTGCAGGGTCTGGTTTTGTACGTGCTTTTTTATAGATAATTTGTTTTTTGCCGCTTAAATATTGACCAGTGAGTGATTTAGGGTTGGCCAACACTTCTGCTGGTGTACCTTCTGCCACGATAGAACCGCCATGCTCGCCTGCGCCAGGACCAATATCAATCACGTAGTCAGCCGTCAGAATCGCATCATGATCATGCTCAACCACAATGACGCTGTTGCCGATATCACGGAGTCGTTTAAGCGTTTCTAACAGACGATCATTATCACGCTGGTGCAGGCCGATAGATGGTTCGTCTAATACATACATCACGCCTGTTAAACCGCTACCAATTTGACTGGCTAATCTAATCCGTTGCGCTTCACCGCCCGATAAGGTTTCTGCCGAGCGAGAAAGTGATAAATATTCTAGGCCAACATTGGTTAAGAATTTTAGACGGTTGCCAATTTCTTTAACGATTTTGTCGGCAATGGCCAACTTAGCGCCTTCTAGTTCTAATGTATCAAAAAATAGATAAGCTTGTTTTAATGGCACTTCACAAACCTCATGAATGTTTTTACCACCCACTTTCACATGACGCGCCTCTCGACGTAAGCGTGTACCGCTACAATCAGGGCAGCTTGAAACATTGATATATTTTGACAACTCATCACGAACAGCCGCTGAATCACTTTCACGATAGCGACGTTGGAGGTTATTTAAAATACCTTCAAAATTATGCGTTTTGGTAAAAAACGTACCGCGCTCATTTAAGTATTTAAAGGCAATTTCTTCTTTGCCAGAACCATTGAGCAACACATGTTTAGCTTCTGGTGATAAATCTTCAAATGCTGTTTCTAAATCAAAACCATAATGCGCTGCTAGGCTGGATAACATTTGGAAATAGAATTGATTGCGTTTATCCCAGCCCTTAATCGCGCCACTAGCAAGTGATAAGGTAGGAAAAGCGACGACACGTTCTGGATCAAAAAAGTTAACATTGCCTAAACCATCGCAGGTAGGACAAGCGCCTAATGGACTGTTAAAACTGAATAAACGCGGTTCTAATTCAGCTAGTGAGTAATCACAAACTGGGCAAGAGAATTTAGCTGAAAAGAGATGTTCTTTTTCGTTATCCATCTCTAACGCAATGGCTTTGCCATCGGCTAATCTAAGTGCAGTTTCAAAGCTTTCTGCAATCCGTTGTTTCATGTCCTCACGAATTTTTAGACGATCAATGACGACATCAACATTGTGTTTAGTTGTTTTAGCCAGCTTAGGCAGTTCATCAATTTCGTAAATTTTTCCATCAATTCTTAAGCGCACAAAACCTTGCGCTTTTAAGTCATCAAACAAATCAAGTTGTTCACCTTTGCGATTAGAAACCACTGGCGCCAGAATCATGACTTTGGTTTCTTCGGGCAATTTTAAAATCGCATCGACCATTTGGCTGACGGTTTGCGCTTCTAATTTAATCTCATGCTCAGGACACTCAGGATCACCAGCGCGCGCATACAATAAACGTAAGTAATCGTGAATCTCTGTCACAGTACCGACGGTTGAACGTGGATTATGAGAGGTCGATTTTTGCTCGATAGAAATCGCTGGCGATAAACCTTCAATTAAATCAACATCTGGTTTGTCCATGCGTGCCAAGAACTGTCTTGCATAAGCGGACAAGCTTTCGACATAACGTCGTTGACCTTCTGCATAGAGCGTATCAAACGCCAAAGAAGATTTACCGGAACCTGATAAACCAGTAATCACAACCAATTGATTACGTGGAATATCGAGAGAAATGTTTTTTAAGTTGTGGGTGCGCGCACCGCGAATTTTGATAAATTCCATCATTGCTTTAACTAAAAATTGGGGCAACCTGCTAATATACGCAATTATTTTGATTTCAGCTAAGGTTTCATGCAAATTTCTGAAAAGATGTCGTCAGCAGAGCAGCGCTCGACCATTAGTTTAGCCGCAATTTATGGTTTACGCATGCTGGGCATGTTCTTAATTCTGCCGATTTTTGCAATCTATGCCCAAACATTAGAAGGCGGTCATGACCATACGATGGTTGGTTTGGCGCTGGGCGCTTATGGCTTAACACAGGTTTTATTACAACTACCTTTTGGCATTGCTAGTGATAGATATGGTCGCAAAAAAGTCATCTATGTTGGTTTATTGATTTTTGTAGTTGGTAGTGTGGTTGCTGCAATGGGTACTGATATTATTACCGTCATTATTGGTCGCGCCATTCAAGGTGCGGGCGCTGTTTCTGCAGTGGTCATGGCCTTGGTTGCTGACTCGACTAGAGAAGAGCATCGCACCAAAGCCATGGCAACCATCGGTGGCACGATTGGGGTTACTTTTGCTTTGTCATTAGTCGCTGGCCCTATACTCAATCAATCCATCGGTGTACCAGGTATTTTTTGGATGACGGCTATTTTGTCACTCTTTGCGATAGGCGTTGTTAAGTTTTTGGTGCCAGATCCAGTCAATAGTCATTTCCATTCTGATACAGAAACGGCACCAGATAAAATTAAAGAAGTGCTCAGCAATACGCAATTGCTACGCTTAAATTTTGGCGCGTTTAGTTTGCATGCGGCGCAAATGGCGATGTTTGTGGTGGTGCCTTTTGCATTAAAAGAAACCAGTGGTATGAATGAAAATCAGCATTGGTTGGTGTATTTGCCTGTACTGACGATTTCGTTTGTCATGATGTTGCCGGCCATTATTTATGGTGAAAAACGCGCAAAATTAAAACCCGTCTTTATTGGTGCGGTTGCCACCATGTTGTTCGCCCAATTATTGTTCGCTGCCAATATCCATCATTTTTGGGGTGTTGTGATTGCCTTATTTTTCTACTTTTTGGCTTTTAATTTATTAGAAGCGACCTTGCCATCGTTGATTTCGAAAATGGCACCAGCCGCTTCAAAGGGAACAGCAATCGGCGTCCATAATACGGCGCAATCGCTAGGTATCTTTATTGGTGCGGTTGCTGGTGGATTCTTGTCAGGTAATTATGGTTTTTCTAGCGTGTTTGTCTTTTGTTCGGTGTTGATGGGTATTTGGTTAATCTCTGCTTTTGGCATGAAAACGCCACCGAGTGTTAAAACAAAGATGTATCATGTAGAAGCACTAAGTGAGAAACAAGCGGCTCAATTGAAACAATCAGTTGAAAGCATGGCTGGCGTAGAAGAAGTTGCCGTGTTGGCACAAGAAAGCACTTTAATTGTTAAAATTAATAATCAACAAACGGTTGAAGCGCAAGCCGCAATAGAGCAAAATATATTGAAATTGATAGGGAGTAAATAATGGCATCAGTCAATAAAGTGATATTAGTAGGCAACTTAGGACGTACCCAGAAGTGCGTTACATGCCAGATGGCGGCGCAGTTTGTAATTTTAGTATTGCTACATCAGAAAACTGGAAAGATAAAAGCGGCGTTAAGCAAGAAAAAACCGAATGGCACAATATTGTGATGTATCGCCGTTTGGCAGAAATTGCAGGCGAATATTTGAAAAAAGGTAGCGCAATTTATGTAGAAGGGCGCTTGCAGACGCGTAAGTGGGAAAAAGATGGGGTAACCCGCTACTCAACAGAAATTATCGGCGACCAAATGCAAATGTTAGGTGGGCGTGAGAGTGGTGGCGCTAGTTATGACGGCGGCCAATCGAGTCCATCAGATGACTACGATCAAACGCCTGCAAGACAACCAGCTAATAAACTAGCCGCACAACCTGCCTCTTCTGCACCAGCTGCAGGCGCCGCAGCGTTTGATAATTTTGATGATGATATTCCGTTTTAAGCGTTAATTCAGATGTGCTTAAAAAAAGACCTTTTTATGAAGGTCTTTTTTTTATGGCTATTGTTATTCGATAGAATTATTGATTTGAATGGTTAAGTTGTTTAAATGCTTGAATAGATTAACCAATTGGGTTACATCAGTTATAATCTCGCTTTTGATTAACTTTAGCTATTTACTACCTATATGCCAATTTATGATTTCAAATGTACTGCGTGTGGTCATCAGGATGAAAAGATGCGCAAAATTAGTGATGACAGCACGATAGAGTGTCCAAGTTGTAAACAGCTGGCGTTTTCTAAAATGTTGTCTGCGCCAAGCTTTCAGTTGAGTGGCACGGGTTGGTATGCGACAGATTTTAAAGATAAGCCGAAAGCACAAACCAAGGCGGAGCCTGAAAAAGCAGTAGAAGCGCCAGCGGCGGCCAGCTGTAATCCTGGCTGCGCTTGCCACTAAATGATTGGTTAATGACTTTATTCTGATGAAAAAATACTTTATTACCGGTTTGCTAGTGCTCGTGCCAGTGGTTATTACCTTTTGGGTGCTAAGTTCATTGATTCAAACCATGGATCAAAGCTTGCTACTGCTGCCTGAGCAGTGGCAACCACAGCAGCTATTCGGTTTTAGCATGGTAGGCTTGGGCGCTATCCTTACCGTCCTTATCGTATTTGTAACAGGCTTGATAGCAACCAATATTTTTGGACAGCAACTCATTTTGATATGGGAAGCCATGTTGTCACGTGTGCCAGTGGTCAAGTCAATTTACGCTAGCGTTAAACAAGTGTCAGATACTATTTTTTCTGATTCAGGCAATGCGTTTCGTAAAGCGTTGTTGGTTGAATTTCCAAGAAAAGGCTCATGGACGATTGCGTTTTTAACAGGTGAGCCAGGCGGTGATGTAAGTAATCACTTGCAAGGTGATTATGTCAGTGTCTATGTGCCAACAACGCCAAACCCAACAGGTGGCTATTTCTTGATGATAGAGAAAAAAGAGGTCATAGAGCTGGACATGAGCGTTGATCAAGCCTTGAAATATATTATTAGTATGGGTACTGTGGTACCTGAAATAAAATCAGTCGTAAAAGCCAAAGCGGTGGCAAAAGCCAAACAAACCAAAACACTTTAAATTTTAACTAATAGAACTTTAACCAAATAAAACTTAAACCAATAGATTAAATATTATGATGCGTACACATTACTGCGGCCACGTAAACCGCGAACTTATCGGACAAACTGTTACCCTTTGTGGTTGGGCGCATCGTCGTCGCGATCACGGTGGCGTTATTTTTATTGACTTGCGCGACCGCGAAGGCATGGCGCAAATCGTGATTGATCCAGATACCAAAGAAGCATTTGCGATTGCAGAATCTGTGCGTAATGAGTTTGTATTGAAAGTGACCTGTAAAGTGCGTGCGCGCCCTGAAGGCACTGTGAATAAAAATATTCCAACGGGCGAAGTGGAAATGTTGGCGAGTGAGATTGAGATTTTAAATCCATCACTCACACCACCGTTTATGTTGGATGACGACACATTAACTGAAACTGTGCGTTTACAGCATCGTTATATCGATTTACGTCGCCCAGTGATGCAAGAAAACATGAAATTGCGTTATCGCGTATCCAAAGTGATTCGTGACTATTTAGATGACAATGGTTTTATTGAAATTGAAACGCCAATGTTGAACCGCAGTACACCAGAAGGCGCGCGTGACTATTTAGTGCCATCGCGCGTGCATCATGGTGAATTCTTTGCGTTGCCACAATCACCACAATTGTTTAAACAATTGTTGATGGTGTCAGGCTTTGACCGTTATTTCCAAATCGTTAAGTGTTTTCGTGATGAAGATTTACGTGCTGACCGTCAGCCAGAATTTACCCAGATTGACTTGGAAACTTCTTTCTTAGAAGAAAACGACATCATGACGTTGGTTGAAGAGATGATTCGTCAGATGCTTAAAACTGTACAAAATGTTGATTTGCCAGCTGAGTTTCCACGTATGGCATACTCAGAGGCAATGAGCCGTTACGGTTCAGATAAGCCTGATATGCGCGTGACCTTAGAAATCACCGAGCTTTCAGATGTGATGAAGGATGTGGATTTTAAAGTATTCTCTGGCCCAGCCAATAGCGACAATGGTCGTGTAGCAGCGATTCGCGTACCAAATGGTGCCGAAA
>Ga0209231_1000511_pt1 | contig 21131 bp, 18 predicted proteins | sample Deesub45470m_DNA_FD_188086 | JGI IMG/M metagenome (GOLD analysis project Ga0209231, IMG submission 188086) | Deep subsurface microbial communities from North Pacific Ocean - 450_OLKR46/470m Metagenome (SPAdes) (version 2) | ecosystem: Environmental > Terrestrial > Deep subsurface > Unclassified ... | reverse complement strand
ACAAGAAACGGTAACAATTTCACCTTCACGTAGTAAATCGGTTGCATCGACAGAGCCAACAATCGCTGGAATGCCAAGTTCACGCGCAATAATCGCAGCATGACAAGTGCGGCCGCCACGATTGGTGACTAAAGCACTTGCACGCTTCATCACAGGCTCCCAATTAGGGTCTGTCATATCGGCAACTAATACATCACCTGGTTGCACTTCATGCATATCAGCCGGATCTAATACAATACGCACTGGACCAACGCCGACTTTTTGCGTCACTGCGCGACCAATCACGATTGGCTTGTTTTGATGTTTTTTTAATGCATACGTTTCTGTTACGTTGCTTTTTGCTTCTTGAGATTTAACTGTTTCAGGACGTGCTTGTAAAATGTAAAGCTTGTTATCTAAACCATTTTTACCCCACTCAATATCCATTGGACAGCCGTAATGCTCTTCAATGGTCATGGCGTAAGTAGCTAATTCTAAAATGTCTTCATCGGTTAAAGAAAAACGCTCGGCTTCTGCTTTATCCACTTCAACTGTGTTGGTTGATTTACCTGCTTGGGTCGCATCTGAAAACACCATTTTAATGAGTTTTGAGCCTATCGAACGGCGCACAATCGCTGGTTTTCCTTGCGCTAACAAAGGTTTATGCACATAGAATTCATCTGGGTTAACCGCGCCTTGCACAACCGTTTCGCCTAGACCGTAAGACGAAGTGATAAACACCACATCTTTAAAACCAGACTCTGTATCAATTGTGAACATCACACCTGCACAACCAATATCTGAACGTACCATTTGTTGGATGCCTGCAGATAACGCAACATCAGCGTGCACAAAGCCTTTGTGTACACGATATGAAATTGCACGGTCGTTATATAAAGAAGCGAATACTTCTTTAATCGCATGATTAATATGATCTAAACCATGAATATTCAAGAAACTCTCTTGTTGCCCAGCAAATGAAGCATCTGGCAAATCTTCTGCAGTTGCAGATGAGCGAACAGCAAACGTAGTGCCTTCACCTGAGCGCTCGATTAAGCGTTTGTATTCTGCGGCAATCGCCTCAGTCAATGCGGCTGGAAAATCAGCTTCCATAATCCATTTGCGAATTTTTTCACCACAGATGGCAAGTGCCTGTGTGTCGTCGGCATTCAACGCATCTAGTTCTGCATTGATTTTTGTATCTAATCCATTTTGCGCTAAGAACTCACGATAAGCATCTGCTGTCGTTGCAAAACCCGTTGGAACGCGCACGCCTTTTGCATTTAATTGAGAAATCATTTCACCTAACGATGCATTTTTTCCGCCAACTGATGGCACATCAGTGTTACGTAGGTTTTCAAATGGAATGACGTAGCTAGACATACAGTACCTTTAAAGTTTTGATATTCATGAAATTTATATGTGGATTGTTACACTTTGTTACAAGTTGTTCAATCGTTATTTTTAGACTGGATTCATTATGCCAAATTAGCTTAGGCATGTCACGCTGGAATAATAGCCTTTTGCGGCGATACACAAGCCTATATAATGCATCATCATCCTGCTAATCACTTACCTACACATTATTTAATGAACAATCCGCAAACTAACCAACCTGTTTTTGTGAATGCTTTTGCCAGATTACATATGGGATTTTTAGACCTGAATGGTTCGCAGGGAAGACGATTTGGCAGTCTGGGCGTGGGCTTGGATGCGCTAGATACATTGATTGAGTTGGCTATTGGCGACAATGTGTTTGGTGAGGTGGAACCTGCCTATATAAAACAAAGTAAGCAATTGATTTTGCAGCACGCGAATATTAAGCAAGCGGTTAGTATTAAAGTGCATCGAGAAATTCCACGGCATTTTGGCTTGGGTTCTGGTACACAAATGGCACTGGCGATTGGGGTGGGGATTAATCAGTTATTTGACCTTAATTTAAGCCTGACCGAGATTGCGCAAATAACAAAACGTGGTTTACGCTCTGGCATCGGAATTGGTACGTTTGTTAAGGGCGGTTTGGTTTTGGATGGCGGTAGAGGCGTTGACACAATCGTTCCGCCGATTATTACGCAGCAACCATTTCCAGAAGACTGGCGCATTTTATTAATCTTTGATCACCAACATGTGGGTGTGCATGGCGATGAGGAAGTACAGGCTTTTTCGCGTTTAAAAGATGCAGGTTTGGCAGAAACGCAAGCCGTGAATCATCAAGTGCTGATGCGCGCATTGCCAGCCATACAAGAAGGTGATTTAACGATATTTGGTGAGGCGGTTGCGACATTGCAAGCCTATACCGGTGATTATTTTGCACCTGCTCAAGGTGGGCGCTATGCGAGTCAGCAGGTTGCGCGGGTATTGAATTTTTTAAGTGAACATAAGATTAACTGCGTTGGACAGAGTTCTTGGGGGCCGACAGGTTTCGCGGTTTTTGAGAGTGAAGAGGTGGCTATGCAGTATTTGGCAGAGCTACAATCAATTTTTAAACAGACTGAACTGAGTTGGTTGTTATGCAAAGCGAGAAACAAGGGTGCTTTAGTAAATACCGAAATTAAGGCTTAATTTTATGGTTAATCATTTGATTGAATGGTTACAAAGAACGATAAAGTATGGTTTATCAACAGGTAGTCCGAGTGATACTAAAACAACTGAAAAACAAGGAATTTTTATGGAAAAAGTCTCGATATTACATCTCATTACAGCAGCCAGTAACGCCAGTCCATTTGACGTTAATATGGCGTTTGATGCAGGCTTTGAAAAGGTCATGCCTTATACATCCGTTTCGATAGATGAAATATCCGCATTAACGCAAGATGCGATTTTTTCTCGCAGTCCGAGTGGTGTAAAACGCGAGGCTATCTTCTTTGGTGGTCGCGATGTGAGTTTGGCCATTGATATGCAAAATGCGGCTAAAAAGGCGATGTTTCCCCCATTTGCTGTATCAACAATGACGGATCCTTCAGGCTCTTTTACGACTAGCGGTTCTTTGCTTGCAAAAATCAGTCAGCACTTGGTGCGCTCTCATGATGCTTTAGCAAAACAGACGTTTGCTATTTTTGGTGCAAGTGGAACAGTTGGTTCAACATCCGCGCTGATTGCAGCAGCACAAGGCGCTAAAGTAAAATTGGTTGCCCATAATGGTGTGGATCAAATGCAGGCGCATGCAGATATGTTAGAGAAAAAATACGGTTATCATTTTGAAGTGGTTGATGGCGCAACCGATGAAGATAAAATTAACATTTTGAATTCAGCAACTGTGGTTATTACTGCAGCGCCGATAGGCTTGCGCGTATTGGAAACTAAACATTATGTTGACTCAACATCGCTAAAGGTAATGGCAGATGTGAACGCTGTTTCACCGTCTGGTATTGAAGGCGTTGATGCTCAGTTCGATGGCGTTAAGCTTGGTAAAACCAATATTTTAGGTGTGGGCGCACTCGCTATTGGTCAACTCAAATATGTGACGCAACAAAAACTGCTACAGCAAATGTTACAAGGCGAGAAACCTGTGCATTTAGACTATAACCACGCTTTTAATATCGCGTGTGTCCATAGCCAATAAACCAAAAATCATTATTGTCGCTATTGCTTGCAGACCTTATGTGGAAGCGGCAGTAGCTTGCGGCTATACAGTAGTGGCAATTGATGCCTTTGCTGATGTTGAAGTGAGTAACTTAGCAGAAAGTTGTCATCAGCTTGAGTTCAGTAATGGGCGATTAAATATGCATCAGCTAATGCAAGTGATGGGAGTTTTATATTTGCAGCAGTTTGTTGGTTTTTTCTATGGCGCAGGTTTCGAAAAAGAGCCTGCAATGTTGTCAACAATTAATGAGTTATTGCCAGTTGTCGGTAACTTGGAACAGGTGGTTAGTCGCTGTAAAGCACCAGATGATTTTTTTTCGCTATGTGAGCAATTGCAAGTGCCTTATCCTAAGGTGATGTTTAGTCAGCCAAATAGTACAGAGGGATGGTTACGGAAAGAAATTGGCGCGAGTGGCGGTGGGCATGTTCAGCGGGTGGATTTACAAGTGAGTCATGGTCAGAAAGGCCAAGAGGATACGGTTTATTATCAGCAGTTTCAGCAAGGTCAGCCTGTTTCTTGTTTGTTTATTGCAAGCAAAAATCAGAGGCAAGAGCATCTTGTACAAGTGATTGGTTTTAATGAGCAATTAATTATTCCGTCTCATGATGTGCCATTTCGCTATGGCGGGGCAGTTAGCCATGCCGCCATCAGTGATGTGGCAAAAGCGCGTTTTGAACAGTATGTTAATCAGTTGTCACAAGCAATGGGTTTAGTTGGGCTAAATAGTTGCGATGCGATTTGTGATGGCGATGCTATTTATGTGTTGGAAATTAACCCTCGTTTAAGTGCAACGATGGATTTATATACTGATATGCAACTATTCGAGAAACATATTGCTGCAGTTGCTGGTGAAGCAGTTGAGTTTGAACAAGATTGTAAATCAAGTCATGCGCAACAGGTTATTTATGCTGAGTATAAAGTGACAATAAAAGACGATATTATTTGGCCTAGTTGGGTATATGATAGACCAAAAGCTGGTAGCTTTTTAGATGAAGGGATGCCAGTATGCACTGTCGTTGCAGAGGCGGAAACGGCTGAACAAGCTAAATGCTTGTTGAGCGAGAGAGTGGTTGCGATTAATCGTGAATTTTTAAATTAATTTGATGGACATAAAAAATGAATGCAATAGATGATAATAACGTCAGTGTTAATCAACGCACCAATCTACTGGTAAAAGATTTATTAATGAATGCAAGTGCGTTAAACGTGCTAGTGAAGGAGCATGATTCAGGTGCAATGATTGTTGATGCGGGTATTAAAGCGCTTGGCGGTTTAGAGGCGGGGCGGCGTATTGCGGAGATTTGCATGGGTGGTTTAGGCTTTGTTTCGTTACAAAATGATAGTACGTTTAAAAATTGGCCGCTAAGCGTAAAAGTACATGCAAAAAGCCCTGTCATTGCTTGTTTAGGCAGTCAATATGCAGGTTGGGCATTGTCGCATGAGAAGTTTTTCTCATTGGGTAGTGGGCCAGCAAGAGCGATTGCGCAGCGTGAAGATATTTTTAAAGAATTAGCTTATAAAGATCAGAGTTCACACACTTCTTTAGTATTAGAAACAGATCAAATTCCGCCGATAGAAGTAATAGAAAAAGTATCACACGATACGGGCATTAGAACGTCAAATTTAACCTTTATTCTCACGCCAACCAGAAGTTTAGCTGGTACGGTGCAAATCACAGCACGTGTGTTAGAAGTTGCTCTGCATAAAATGCATGCGGTTCATTTTCCTTTAGAGCAGTTTGTTGACGGTTACGGTGTTGCACCCATTCCTGCACCTTCGCCTGATTTCCTGACAGGCATGGGTAGAACTAACGATGCTATTTTATTTGGCGGTTTTGTGCATCTTTACGTGAATTGTGAAGATGTTGCCGCAGCTGAACTTGCGCAAGCAATGCCAAGCAGCGCTTCTAAAGATTACGGTCGCCCTTTTGCTGAGATTTTTAAAGCAGTGAATATGGATTTTTATCAAATCGATCCTTTACTTTTTTCACCTGCCAAAGTCACTGTGACCAATATGAAAACAGGCAATAGCTTTTTTGCAGGCGCGTTTAACGAAGCACTTCTAGAGCAATCATTTAATTAATATATATTAATATAAATCAAATAATTAAATTACATAGTTAAACAATAATATTAAGTAAATTTGCAATCGATGAAAGTCCCTATTATTACGGATGAAGCTGCGCAAGCAGGTGGCTGGCATGGCATTGCTTTACAGCAGGCGTTTGCGGCGAGAGACATTGAAGCTGTTTTTGTTGAGTTGCAAGATTGTGTGATTGATTTATCAGGCGAACAGCCGACAATCAATATGCCTAAATTTGATGCATTGCCCAAAATGGCATTTATTCGCGGCATTGCCGCTGGCACATTGCAGCAAGTCATCACGCGCCTCAACATTTTGCATATCCTCCGTATGCAAGGCGTGAAAGTGTATAACGATGCAAAGGCTATCGAGCGTACGGTTGATAAAGGCATGACCAGTTTTTTATTAAAACAACACAATGTCCCAACGCCTGCGACTTGGATATGCGAATCTCGTCATATCGCCCATCAAATCATTGCCGACCAATTAGCCCATCAAAGTACATTAGTCATTAAGCCATTATTTGGTTCACAAGGTCAGGGTGTGCGTTTGGTTAATCAAGAAAGTAAATCTCCGTTACCTAAAGACAGCTTTGTCGATGGCGTTTATTATTTACAATCCTATATTGATTCAGGTGATAGTCATCATGATTTCAGAGTGTTTGTTGTGAATAATCAAGCCATTGCAACTATGCGAAGAAGCGGTTCTGGTTGGCTTAACAATGTGGCGCAAGGTGCTCAATGCAATAGTGAGCAAGATACTGCGATTGAGTCGTTAGCAATTGCCGCAGCACAAGCCGTGGATATTGATTATTGTGGTGTTGATATTATGCGCGATAAACAAGGTCAATTATGGGTGCTTGAAGTGAATAGTATTCCTGCTTGGCGTGGTTTGCAGAGTGTGACACATGTAAATATTGCCCAAACATTAGTGGACGATTTAATTCATAAATCAATCAGTAAAACACATGCCAAATGAGGATACGTTAAAGTTGTCAAAGCAGCTTGCACAAGCATATAAAGTGGCTTGTTTAGCGGAAATAGAAGCGCTTAAACCTGGCAATGTCCATATATTTGCAGATGGTCATGGCATGCAAGTGCAAGACTTTGTGCAAAGTGCAGAAGCTTCTTCTGCCGTTATCGCGCAAGCTGAATTAGCATTGGGTGAGCGTATTTTTCAAAGTGTAGAGGCGACTTGGGGTGCCGTTAACTGTAATACCAATCTTGGCATTATTTTGCTCTGTGCGCCGATTATTCAGGCAGCATTATTGCCAGCCACAGCTGACTTCCGTAATCAGCTAGTACAGGTGCTTGCCAACACCACACAAGCAGATGCTGAATGGGTATTTAAAGCGATTCAATTGGCTAATCCAGCAGGATTAGGTAGTGTCAAGGCGCACGATGTCAGTAATGCCGCAGATTGTACTTTGCTGGAAGCAATGCAAGCTTCTGCCGATAAAGATTTTATTGGTCAACAATATGCAAATGGTTTTTTGCAACTATTTGAACAAGGCTTGCCTATTTTTGAAGCCGCGTTGTTACGCTGGCAACGGCCAGCTTGGGCAACAACTGGTTTGTATTTATATTGGTTGAGTCATTATCCTGATAGTCACATTGCTCGAAAATATGGGATTGAAACAGCAAAAGAGATTCAAGCTGAAGCCGTTGCACATTATGAAGCGCTACAAATATTAGAAAATCCTAAACAGTATTTATCGCCATTATTAGCATTCGATCAATCATTGAAATCGCGGGCGATTAATCCAGGAACCAGTGCCGATATGACGGTTGCTACACTATTAATCTATCATTGCGATAATTTGTAGCTAAAAATCGCGCCATGGTGTCTGTTTTTATGAAGTTGTGTGACAATACCGTACTATTTATTGTAAAGTCATCAAATGAATATCGTATTTTTAGAAGATGATACCTCCTTTGCAGCAGAGATTGTTCTTAAGCTGGAAGTAGCAGGGCATCAAGTAACCCACTTTGCTTCAGGTCGGGCCTGCCTCAAGGCTTTAAATGAGTCGCAATATGACCTTGCCTTGTTAGATTGGGAAGTGCCAGATATGACGGGGGCTGAGATATTGCAGAGTCTTAAAATTAAAGGCAATTGCCCACCTGTTATTTTCTTGACAGGTCGTGATGCGGAAGAGGATGTGGTTGCCATGATGAATGCGGGCGCTGATGACTATATCGTTAAACCACCGAGCGCCAACGTGTTAATTGCGCGCATCAATGCTTTGTATCGAAGAGCAAATATGCATGAAGCTGAGTTGGCGGTTAAAACATTTGGCAACATAACCATTGATTTTGTTAAACGCAACTTTACAATTGACGATAATGCGGTCAAATTGACAGAAAAAGAAATTGATTTGGCTTTATGTTTTTTTAGCCAAATAGGTGTGTTGCTTTCTAGGGCGCATTTGACAAAAGTAGTGTGGGGAACAACGCCTGATATTGATACACGAACCTTAGACGTGCATGTCAGCCATTTGCGTAACAAGCTAAAATTGATGCCTGAACACGGCTGGCGTTTAGCTTCTGTCTACCATCAAGGTTACCGATTAGAAACAGTAGAGTAATGATGCAGATAATAAGAAAAGTCTTAGGCGATATGAAATACATCCGACTATTTCTGCTTAACACGCTTTTATTCAACTCCGTTTTATTTAATAGCATTCTATTCAGCGCACCTGCCTCTGCAGAAGAAACCATGTGGCGCTACACCGTTAGGCCTGGCGATAATCTCATTACTTTAGGTAAGCGACATTTGATTAATGCCGATGATTGGACCGTGTTGCAACGGATTAATCGCGTTCAAGATCCTTATCGATTGCCTATTGGCAGTGTGTTGCGCATGCCATTGGCATTGGTTAAGCAAACTGCAGCAAACGCGGAAGTTATTTTCGTTTCAGGTCATGCGCATTGGCAACAATCAGCAACGCATTGGGCGCCTTTACAGATAGGTAAACTATTAGGCCCAGGTGCGGTGATTGTGACTAAAGAGAATAGCAAAGTCGTGATTCAATTTGCCGATGGATCTACCACCAATATTGTTTCGAACTCAACTTTATCATTAGATGCGCTTAGTTTGTATAGCGGTGGCGCGATGGTTGATACTAAGCTTCGGCTACAAAAAGGGCAGATAGAAACAAAAGCTAATCCAAAGCATATTAAAGGTAATCAAATGCAAGTGATTACCCCGAGTGCTATCGCGGCGGTTCGTGGTACTACCTTTCGGGTTACTGCGGATGAAGAGGCCACTACACAAGAAACGCTTGATGGACGCGTAGGATTGAATGCAGCAGGCCAAGAAGTGATTGTGAATCAAGGTTTTGGAAGTAAAGCAGAGCAAGGTAAGCAGCCAATTTCACCGGTTGTTTTGTTACCAGCGGTTGATACGACTAGCCTGAATGCGCAATATGCGGCTTTGCCCGTTATATTTGAAGTGCCTCAAATGAAAGGTGCTGAGCGTTGGGTAGCAAGAGTAGCAACAGATGCAGGTTTTAATCAAATGGTTGCTGAGGGTGAATTTAACACTAATCAATTGGTTTTTGCGGATGTGCCAGATGGTCAGTTATATTTGAATTTACGGGCAAAAGATGGAGAAGGTATTGTTGGTTATGAGGCCGTCCATGCGTTCAATGTCAATGCCAGACCTTTTCAACCTGAGATAATTTCGCCCAATGCTGATGCTATCGTCAGAGAGGCGCAACCTACTTTGCAGTGGCAAGCGGTTGCTGATGCACAACAATATAAGGTTGAAGTGGCTAGTGATGCGACATTTAATCAGTTGATAGAAACAAAACAATTGGATGCATTGAGTGTTCAATTAGAAAAACCGCTGACGTCGGGTCAATATTATTGGCGTGTCATTAGTCTTGCAAAGGCAGATGATGGTCAGTTGGAAAAAGGACCTGCTTTGCAAGTCAATGCATTTAGTTATAAAGCTGCGCCAGTTATGCCAGATATTAGCCAATTAAGCGTCAATGTTGCGCGCAATCGCGTATTTGTGCAGATGCCGCCACCGCTGAGTGGACTCAGCTATCACGCTAGTTTGGACAATCCATTTAATCATCAAGTTGATGTTTGGCAGGGCGCTGATTTAGCCAATCAGTTTCACTTTTTGCTAAGAGAATATGGTCAGCAAACGCTCTATATTCGCCATGTTGATAGTGATGGCATTGCAAGCGAGCCTGCTATCTATGCGTTTGACGCGCAACCAGAATAGTGTTTGGCTTCTCATTTCATCGTTTCCAACTCAATGATTTAGCCTCTTCGGCGCTTATTTTATTGGCGCTTACTGTTGTCATTCACCTCACCCAATTATTTTCCCGCATCGATAATTTAATTTTCGATTATGGGCAAAAAATCACAACAACCGCAGCACCAGATGATGTCATTATCATTGCTATCGACCAAGCAAGTTTGTCACAAATAGGGCGCTGGCCGTGGTCTAGAGAGGTGCATGCTAATTTATTGCAACGCTTAAAACCAGAGCAACCAGCGGCGATTGGCTTAGATGTGATTTTTGCAGAGCCTGAGCAAGCGAACGCTGCCGCTGATAATTTGTTGGCAAAAGCCATTGCCGAATCAGGTAATGTGGTATTGCCCGTCTTGCTGGAAACCGTTAGAGCGAATGGGCAAGTGATTGAAACGTTACCTTTGCCAGCTTTTATGCAGCATGCCGCTGATGTTGGACGCGTGCATGCGGTGTTAGATGAAGATAGTATTGCGCGCAGTGTTTATTTGCACGAAGGCATTGGCGAACCAGTTTGGCAATTGTTTTCGCAAGCGGTGTTGAATGTGGCTGCTAATCAGTCAACGCAAAACAAATTTACTGCCAATACGGTTGAAACAAGCGTTAATGCATACGGACTGGCAAGAGAAAATCAGCGGCGAATTAATTTTTTAGGTCCTGCTAATCATTTTAATAGCATTTCTTATGCGCAAGCCTTAACTGGCGACTTCTCACAAGGGCTATTTACTAACAAAATTGTACTGGTGGGTGCAACCGCGCTAGGCATGAATGACTTGCTAACAACGCCAGTTGCAGGGCTGAGCACGCCAATGGCAGGTGTCGAATTTCACGCCAATGTGTTGGAGTCCATTCGAACCAATCAGCTTATTCACTTGGTGTCACCTTATATTAGTTTAGGCATCTTGCTAGCGTTATCTGTTATGCCATTACTATGGATGCCCAAAACTTCTGCCTTAATTGGCTTTTTAAGTACGTTATTGTTTATGGGTTTTATTGCGCTAGCGGCTGGCTTATTGCCAACATCTAGCGGGCTTTGGTTGCCACCTTCTGCCGCACTGGTTTCTTTGTTACTGGCGTATCCGATTTGGAGTTGGCGTAAGTTAGAAGCCGCACAACGGTTTTTAGATTTTGAGCTAAGTTATTTAAAGCAGAATATGATTACTCTACCCGACGAGTCGCTTGATTCATCATTAGCAGGCTACGATCAATTTGATACGCGGATTGCTCAAGTGCGTACCGCTACGCAGCAGTTACGATTTTTAAATGCAGAAAGAAAAGAAACCTTAGCGTTTATCTCACATGATTTGCGCGCACCAATTGCAGGCGCGCTATCTGTGTTAGAGCAACATCATGAGGCCAAAGAAAAGTTACACAAACCATTGTCGCAAGCGCTTGATTTAGCCGAAGATTTTTTGCAGGTTTCACGGGCAGAAATGATGGATAACACGGCATTTGATGAGCTTGATTTTACTGGGTTAGTACATCAAGCCATTGATGATGCTTATGATGCGGCTCAAGAAAAGCAAATCATGTTAGAACGTAATATTGTAGAAGGTGTTGTGTGGGTGAATGGTAATTTTGGTTTGCTACACCGTGCAATGCTCAATCTTATTTTAAATGCAGTGAAGTATGCCCCGGAACAGACAGAAATTAAGGTAGGTGTTGATTTAAACGTCGAACATACACAAGTCATGTGCTCAGTAAGTAATTCAGGTGCAGGCATTCCGATGGAAAAGCAAGAAGAGTTGTTTAAACGATTTTCGAGATTAAAAAAACACGATAAACAAACCAATGGTGCAGGTTTAGGTTTGTATTTTGTGCGAACGGTGGCTGAAAAGCATCATGGCTCGGTTTCTGTAGAAAGTGACGTTGACGCGATGACAACGTTTAAACTGCAATTGCCAGCAGTGGATTATTGGGTTGATGAAAGTTAGGTAAGATTTTAGTTGATTCGTGCTTTTGGACTGCATCGCGTCAACAAATACGGCGGACTGCAAGCAAGTCCGCTTATGCGAGCTTAATATATGCCAGCCATTGATTCATTTATAAGTTCCCTATCAACGATAACATAATCAAATTGCAGTCATTAAGTTTCGAGTCATCAACGTTAATTTACGATATAATATTGGAGTTCGATTTTCGTAAAAACGATTTTCAATATCTCTTTCAATAAACCCAAGTTTCAATTAGCTCAAGTTTCAATAAAACGAAGAGCAAGAACTTTCTAGGAGGATGCAATGGCAAATTTATTAGACCAACTTAAAGCAATGACGACTATCGTGGCTGATACAGGAGACGTAGAGGCGATTAAATCAGTTAAACCTGTTGATGCAACAACCAATCCATCATTAGTATTAAAAGCAAGCCAATTGCCACAATACGCACACTTGATTGAAGAGGCGATTGCTTATGCAAAAGCTGAGGGCGGTAGCAAAGAAGCGCAAATTGATAATGCAGCTGACAAATTAGCTGTGTTAATCGGTACAGAGATTACAAAAGTAGTGCCAGGCCGTATCTCGACAGAAGTTGATGCACGCTTGTCATTTAACTTAGATGCAATGGTGGCTAAAGGCCGTAAATTAATCAAGTTGTACGAAGATGCAGGCGTGAGCAAAGACCGTGTGTTGATTAAATTAGCATCAACATGGGAAGGCATCAAAGCAGGCGAGATTTTAGAAAAAGAAGGCATCGAATGTAACCTAACATTGTTATTCGGTTTTGGCCAAGCACGTGCTTGTGCTGAAGCGGGTGTGTTCTTAATTTCACCATTCGTTGGTCGTATCTTAGATTGGTACAAAGCGAAAACTGGCGAAACTTATGACCAAGAGTCAGATCCAGGCGTGATTTCAGTACGTGCAATTTATCAATATTACAAAGAGCATGGCTACAAAACAGTGGTTATGGGCGCTTCATTCCGTAACACTGGTGAGTTGATTGCTTTAGCTGGTTGTGACCGTTTAACTGTTTCTCCAAATCTATTACAAGATTTAGCGGCAACAGAAGGCACATTAACACAAGTGCTAAAAGACAATGGCGCAACAAAAACACCACCTGCAAAAATGACAGAACAAGAGTTCCGTTTTGAATTAAACCAAGATCCTATGGCAACTGAAAAGCTAGCTGAAGGAATTCGCGGTTTCGTTGCAGATCAAAATAAATTAGAAGCAGCTTTAAGCGAAAAACTATAAGTTTAGGGTGTTGAGTGACTGTTGAGGCAGGTGATTGCGGATTGTTAATGATGTTTTATGACATGTAATAATCTTGTAATAAACCCGCTTTAACATTGACATAAATCTACCGGGCACTTATCATGAGTGTCCAGTTTTTTTGTAGTAACAAAAAATAACACAATAAGTCTTCAAGGCTTCATTGTAATAATTAACTTTTTATCGGAGATTAACCATGGCTTTAACCCAAATGGCATTAGATTCATTAGATTTTGACGCAACAGTTGCTTTAGCAGCTACAGTTGCACCACACGTTGACATCCTAGAAATCGGTACACCATGCATCAAGCATAACGGTATCAAATTGCTAGAAACTCTACGTGCTAAATTCCCAAACAACCAAATCTTAGTTGATTTGAAAACAATGGATGCTGGTTTCTACGAAGCTGAGCCATTCTATAAAGCTGGTGCAGATATCTGTACAGTTCTTGGTTGTGCTGATATCGGTACTATCAAAGGTGTAATTGATGTTGCTAACAAATACGGCAAAAAAGCTCAAATCGACTTAATCAACGTTGCTGATAAAGCTGCTTTGACTAAAGAAGTTGTTGCTGCTGGCGCGCACATCATCGGTGTTCACACTGGTTTAGATCAACAAGCTGCTGGTCAAACTCCATTCACTGACTTAGCTGCTATCGCTGCTTTAAACTTAGGCGTTGAGATTTCAGTTGCTGGTGGTGTTAAAGCTAACACAGCTGCTCAAGTGCGTGATGCTGGTGCAACGATCATCGTTGCAGGTGCTGCTATCTACGGTGCTGAAGATCCTGCTGCTTCTGCTGCAGAAATCACAAAAATTGCTCACGGATAATTTTCACTATCAATAATTCATTATTGATATGAGCATATAAAATCCCGACCCAGTAATGCGTCGGGATTTTTTATATTAGGTTTGGCATCGCTAACCATATAAATTAAAAGGAAAAGACAATGGATCATCAACAATTTATTTTAGATAATTTAAAACGCATCTTAGATGTTACTGATAAAAGCAAAGCGGCTGAATTGGTTAGCTTGGTTAAAAGTTCTGGTGCAACATTTATCGGTGGCGCAGGTCGTTCACTATTAGTTTCACGCTTTTTTGCAATGCGTTTAGTGCATTCTGGCCATAAAGTATTTATGGTTGGTGAAGTGGTAACACCAGCAATTAAAGAAGGCGATTTGCTTATCTTGGTTTCAGGTTCAGGTGGTACAGCAACACTATTGCCATTCGTGAAAAAAGCAAAAGAAGTAGGTGCTAAATTAGCGGTTATATCAATGAAGAAATCTTCAGCAATGGCTGATGTAGCTGATTTAGTGGTGCAAATTGGTCAAGATGACAGCTTCCCATTAGTAAAAGGCATGCCGATGGGCTCACAATTTGAGCTCTCTACATTGGTATTCTTGGAAGGTGCAATTTCCGAGTTAATTCATGCACAAAACTTAACAGAAGAAGGTATGCGTGCATTGCATGCTAACTTAGAATAGTTTAGTTAGTTGTTATATCAAAAAGCCTGAGTTTACTCAGGCTTTTTTATGCATCTAAATTGGTTAAATCTTGACTTGATAATTGTAAGTTATGAAAAGCTGAGGCAATTAAAGCGCCATGCACGGATAATTGTTTGAGTTGCATTAAGTCGTTGAGGGCGCGAATGCCACCAGCCGCATAAACGTGATTATTTTGCGCTTTATTTGCAATCGCGTTAATAGCGCTATTATCCACGCCGATATTTGCACCTACTTGCGCCAATGTCATTACAATCACTTCTTCTGGCCAGTGTTGCGAATCTTGCAATAATTCGGCTGGCCCTGCATAGCCTTGCGGTAGAAAATCTAATGATAAAACATAAGGATTGTTTAGCTCAGTAATAAGTGTTTTATATTGCGATAAGCTAGTAAAAGACTCGCTGCCTAATACGAGTTGTGTATATGTTTTTTGCCATTTATTTGCTTCGATTTCATCGTTAATACCCGCATCAATCCACAGCGTTAAATGCGGAAATAATTGATGAATCTCTTCGAGTATTTGCTGATGGCATTGACCAGTATTACTTAATTTTTGAATGGCATTTAAATCTGCGATATAGAGCGTTTTAAATGGATATAAAGCCATAAAACTCTTTACAATATCGACTGGATGGCTGGAACTGGTCAATGATGATTGAATAGCTCTATATTGCGCCCGTGCGCCTTGCTTAGCGTGAACAACAACGCCATTTAATAAATCTATCACAGGAATAATGTGCAAAATAAACCAATCAAAACAATCTTTGTGTGTGAGTTTATCACTGCAGGCGGCTTAAATCATCAGACGTTACCACAATCGCTATTAGACCAAGGTGAGGCGATGCGAGATGCTTTGTTGCGAGACTTGTCTGATTTGCCCTATCAAATCGTCACAGCAGTCGATGCGCGATTAACAAAGCCTAGTGATTGTCATGTTTGTTATGCGATTCAAGCAGAAGACGATGTTTGGCAGAAGTGGGCTGAGGTAATGAATAGCGTTGATGCAGTTTGGCTGATTGCGCCAGAAACAGATGGTGATTTAGCTAAATTAACAGCATTAGCTTTACAGCAAAATAAAATTGTTTTGGGGTGTGGGTTAAACGCAATTAAGGTGTGTAGTAGCAAATTAGCGACGTATCAATTATTAAAGCAATGTGGCGTGAAGACAGTAGAAACGTATTCGTACGTTGAATGGCCAAAGACAAGTAGCATTAGCTGGTTAGCTAAACCAGATGATGGGGCAGGCTGTGAGCAAACGGTTTGCTTTGATGACGCTGTGAACTTATCGCAGTGGTTGTTAGCGCATCAGCACACTGAAACGCATGTGATTCAGCCATATTTGGTCGGTACTGCGGGCAGTATTTCCTGTGTGATGCATCAAAGTGAAGCGCATGTGTTAAGTTGTAATCAACAGTTAATTACAGTGAAAAATAATGTGCTCAACTATCAAGGTTGTGTCGTGAATGGCATGCGGCAACATTGGGAAAAATTTGTCGCTTTAGCCAATCAAATCGCACAATTGTTACCAGATTTAGCGGGTTATGTTGGTATTGATGTTATCGTTAGTCATCATGAAAAAGAAGAAACAATCACGGTGATTGAAATTAACCCACGGCTAACGACTAGCTATATCGCGCTAGGTGAGGCGACAGGTTACAACACAGCTGAACGTATCATGAATACACTTACTAACACAAATTATCATTGGTCAGTCATGCAACAAAATGAAGTATTGCTCAAGGTTGGTCATGCATAAAATCGTCGGTTGGGATATTGGCGGCGCGCATGTGAAAGCGGTGCTGCTTGATGAGAGTCAAAATGCTATCCATGTTCAGCAAATGGCTTGTTCTTTATGGTTGGGTTTGGGTCAGCTTCAAATAGCCATGCTCGCTATGTTGAAAAGCATGCAGGTTGAATCGCAGCAAGTGCGACATGCGGTGACCATGACTGGTGAGTTGGTTGATTTGTTTGCTAATCGACATGAAGGTGTGTTAACGATTGCGCAATTTGTCAGTCAGTTATTAGGCAATCAGGTCTTGTTTTATGCAATTGATAGCAAGATCAATACGCCACATTTTGTCACCCTCAATCAAGTGCCAGAGCACGCCAAAATGATTGCCTCTGCCAATTGGCATGCCAGCGCGTCTTTAACTGCTCAAATTTTTCCATCTGCATTGTTAGTCGATATTGGCAGCACAACGACCGATATTATTGCAATCGAGAATGGCAAAGTAATCAATCAAGCATTGACGGATGCAGAACGTATGCAACAAGATACTTTGGTTTATACAGGAGTGGTGCGTACGCCTGTTATGGCGGTTGCACAGAAGTTACTGCTGGGTGCTACCGAAACCAATGTGGCGGCTGAATATTTTGCAACCATGGCAGATGTTTATCGATTAACTGGAGAGCTTGCTGAGGCCGTTGATATGGCAGAAACGGCGGATGGTGGACCAAAAACCGTCTTAGCATCGGCAAGGCGTTTAGCACGCATGGTTGGGCATGATGCGGAAGATAAACCGCTTGAAAGCTGGCAGCAATTGGCGCAAGCTTGCCGTGTGAAACAATGTCATCAAATTCAATCAGCGATTAACAAACAATTAAGAAGCAACATGACGATTCTTGGCGCAGGTGCAGGGCATTTTATAGTAAAAGCAATTGCCGAATCATTGCAACACCCTTACGCGACGCTCAATTCAATATTGCCTCATCAACAAGAGCATTTGGGCGTTTGCTTACCCGCTTATGCAGTCGCTGTATTAGCGGATAAAAAGGGTATCGCTTAATGCCAATGCTGAAAAAAATGCTACCTTATCATCACGATAGTGCGCGATTATTTGAGCGTATTGCACATGAGCCATGGGCGATGTTATTAGATAGTGGTCAAATGCTAGATGCCAATACAGGTAAGCCTGGTAGTCAATATGGGCAGTACGATATTATCGTGGCAAGGCCAATCACCACCTTGATTACAAACGCAGATGCGACAACGATTCAAGATGACGATGAAGTGAAAGTCTCTACGGAAGATCCTTTTGCATTGCTTAACCAATTGCTAAAGCGTTATCCAGCGCAGGATATTGGTGTGCCATTTGCGGGCGGGGCGGTCGGTTATTTTGCTTATGATTTAGGACGAAGAGTAGAAAAAATTAACGATAAAAATACGCCTGAAAACATACCTGAAATGATGATTGGTATTTATGATTGGGCGGTTGTTGTAAATCACAAAAAAATGAAAACCATGTTGATTTCACATGGGTTTTCTGATGAAACAAAGCGGAATTGGTCTGAACTCACTCGTTTGTTTGAGGGTGTACTTGAACCTAAGCAATCTGCGTTTAAAGTGCAATCAGAGACGCAATCCAATTTTACCGAAGCAAGCTATTACAATGCATTTGACAAAATAAAAGACTATATTCAATCAGGCGATTGCTATCAGGTCAATTTAGCGCAACGCTTTTCTACACAAGTGAGTGGTGATAGTTGGCTAGCTTATAAAAAACTACGTGAAATTAGTCCAGCGCCGTTTATGGCCTTCATGCAGTTGCCAAATAATCAGAACGGATTTTTACAAGTGTTGTCCAATTCTCCAGAACGGTTTGTGCAGGTAATAGGCAATCATGTGGAAACGAGACCAATTAAAGGTACAAGGCCACGTGCAGAAGATTTAGAGCAAGATTTAGCCTATGCAAAAGAATTGCAAGCAAGCGATAAAGATCAAGCTGAAAACTTAATGATTGTTGATTTGCTAAGAAACGATATTGGCAAAAGCTGTGAAACGGGTAGCGTAAAAGTTGAACAATTGTTTCAATTGCAAAGCTTTGCTAATGTGCATCACCTAGTCAGCATAGTGACAGCTAAGTTGAAGCGAAATGCAAGTGCGATTGATTTATTAAGAGCGTGCTTTCCTGGCGGATCGATTACAGGTGCGCCTAAAGTACGCTCAATGGAGATTATTGAAGAATTAGAGCCGAATAGACGCGGTGTATATTGCGGTGCAATTGGGTATATTGGCTTTGATGGTAAAATGGATACCAATATCGCTATTCGAACAGCGGTGATTAACAACGAAAAGTTAAGTTATTATGCTGGTGGTGGTATCGTTGCAGATTCAAGTGGTTCGAAAGAATATTTGGAAACATTGGATAAAGCGTCTACTATGATTAAACTGTTAAAGTTTTTTAGATGGCGTGATTAAGTATTGACGTGACTAAATCGATGATAAGTGTGCTAAAAGCCAACCCTATTTTAGGGAAGGTAATAAGAAAAATAATGGATTGTTTTGCCTTATTAAATAGTGCTCAACAATGGTTAGATACGACAAACAATAAAAAAGGAAGAGCTGTGTGGGTAGTTAAAGTTGGAGGAAGCTTATTAGGATCGCCTGAGCTAGAGCGTTGGCTGGGGTTGTTTGCTAAATTTAGCGATGGCAATATTATTATTGTGCCAGGTGGTGGTGTATTTGCCGATGCCGTGCGAGATGCGCAAAAAGTATCAAAAATAAGCGATGCCTGTGCACATAAGCTAGCAGTGTTAGCTATGGACCAATTTGGGTTGTTGCTGGCCAATATGAATCCTGAGTTGGTCGTTGCCAAAACAGAAATGGAAATAGACGAGCGGACTTGGCAGCACCGTTGTATTGTATGGCTACCTAGCCAAATGGTATTAGCGGATGACAGTATTCCTAAAAGTTGGGATGTGACTTCAGATAGCATTGCCGCTTGGTTGGCGGAAAAAGTCGATGCACAACAATTGGTTTTAGTGAAATCTGATAAACCTGATGGTGGGCAATTAAGTTTAAGAATGATGACGGAAAATGGTGTTGTCGATGAGGCTTTTAGTGACTTTGTATTGAATAAAACTTTTGGTCGTTGGGTGCTCAAAAAAACAGATTGTGAATACTTTTTAGAAGGCGTTAATTATGAAACGTTGGGCAAAGTAGCGGGGGCACTTCATTAATGAGGGGCAGTATTAATGACGGACAGTAAAATTTATACAGAAGAAGAAGTTGCTGAGAAGCTAGCAGCAGAATTGCCACATTGGTTTTTCGAAAATGGCTGGATTCGCCGCAAGTATAAAACCAGTGGCTGGAAAGCAACTCTGATGGTAGTCAATACCGTAGGCCACTTAGCAGAAGCTGCTTGGCATCATCCTGATTTAACTGTTTCTTATGCTTTTGTGATTGTTAAGCTTTGCACACACGAAGCAAAAGGCATTACTGATAAAGATTTTGAATTAGCGGCTAAGATTGAGCAGGTGATTGCATGGCAGCCAGCGTTGGAAGAGGGTGCTTTAACGGGCACACCAAATGACGATCCGCGCTTTAAATACATTAAATACGATTAATACATAGCGTAAGTTAAGTTCTCTAATCTAGTAGTCTCTTTTTAAACCGACCAAAATGCAACATAATCGTCGGCAATATTAATAAATTCAGAATGGTTGAAGTCACCAAACCGCCTACAATAATTGTCGCCATTGGACCTTCAATTTCACGACCTGGTTGATTGCTACCTGCCGCTAATGGCAATAAGCCTAACCCCGTCACTAATGCAGTCATTAGAATAGAAGGTAGGCGCTCGGTTGCACCGCGTATGCATGTTTCTAGGTTCCAAACACAATCCTCTTCATCGATTAAATGTTGAAAATGCGAGACCATCATAATTGAGTTTCTGAGCGTAATGCCGAATAGGGTGACGAAACCAACCAATGAGCCCAGTGAAATCCAACCGCCAGTGAATAGTGCTGCAATCACACCGCCAATCAAGGCGAACGGTAAGTTGACAAAGGTGAGTAGCAAGTTACGTAATTGACCAAAAGCCACATAGAGCATTAAGAAAATAGCGACGCCAGCTAGAATGGAATGCACTAATAAATCTTCGCGAGATTGGGCATTGGCTTCGGCTTCACCAGTAAACTCTAAATAATTACCTTGATGTAGTTGAACGTCACTTTTAATACGCTCGCGAATTTCTTCATTAAAACTGGCAATATCACGATCCTCTACATTGGCAGTAATGGTTTGGATGCGCTTGGCGCCTGCATGTAATATCTTAGAACGTCCGTTTTCTTGGGTAATAAACGCGATGTCTTTTAAGTAGAGCAATTTACCATCTGGATTAAAGAATGGAATGTTTTTGATATCGCCAATATCATCGCGCGCTTCTTCTTCTAAAACAACGGTTAAGCCAACGACGTGATTACCGAGATAAACCTGAGCAATAGGCACGCTTTCATAAGACGCGCGCAATGCATCTAACACATCAACTGTTTTTAAACCCCATTCAGCTAACTTTTCAGGCCTTAACCGAATAACGGCTTGTGGGGTGCCTGGCGGCGATTGTAGGAGTACATCTTCTGCACCTCTTACTTCAGAAACTACGGCTGCAATCTTTTGTGCATCACGGTCTAGTGCATCTAAATCAGTCCCGTAAAGATTAATGACAGTAGATGCAGCATAGCCTGAGATGGTTTCTTCAATACGCTCGGTTAAAAAGGTATTGATGGCAAAGTTA
>Ga0209231_1000510_pt1 | contig 21141 bp, 23 predicted proteins | sample Deesub45470m_DNA_FD_188086 | JGI IMG/M metagenome (GOLD analysis project Ga0209231, IMG submission 188086) | Deep subsurface microbial communities from North Pacific Ocean - 450_OLKR46/470m Metagenome (SPAdes) (version 2) | ecosystem: Environmental > Terrestrial > Deep subsurface > Unclassified ... | reverse complement strand
TTAATGTATGAGGTCTAAAAATTAAAAACGCCTCAAAATTTTGAGGCGTTTAAAAAATAGGGGTTGCTTTTATTACATATTTAATACAAGTGTAGCAGTAAATTTTGAATTATCAATATTTAAGCCTGTTGCATTTATACCATTGTACTGTGGGTAAAAATTATAAGTATTTGTATTGGTTGATTTTTGATAAGAAAAATCTATTTTACCTCCTCTAAATTTGTATCCTGCTCCTAAAGAAAAACCTTCTTTATTATCAGATGATAATGCATTTTTATAGGGGCTTTTTTCCAAATGGTAACCGCCTCTAATTGAAATATCATCCAAACGCCATTCAGTCCCAATTCTTAGTTCACCTGAGCCTTCCAAATCGGTTTTAAAATTTTGGTTTTCAGAAGTAAAATTGCTGTTACTTAATTTTATGTTGCTATAATTTTTGTAAATATAATCCACACTAATCAAGCCTTGCTTGTTGAAAATATACGCAAAACTTCCAGTTACTTTACTAGGAGTTCTTAATCTATAGTCAAAAGCATTTAAGCCAGAAAAAGTGTCTTCAGAAGGAAAATCATTTGTTATATTTATATCGTTTTCATAGATATTTACATCATATTCAATAAATTCTTCAGAAAGACGATACCAAACAGGTGATTGGTATGACAATCCCAACCGAATATTTTCATTAGGTTTAGAAATTAACCCAAAATTAAAAGAGATTCCATCACCATAGGTTATTAATTCTTGGTTTTGAGTTACCGTTAAATCATTTCCACCACCATCATTGGTATATTCTTCAATATAACCATATTGATAATGTTGAATATCATAAGTGCTTAATGAAGCTCCCAGAAATAAGTTTTCATTGTGTTGAGATGCAATTGTAAAGGTGTATTTATTATTTCTGCCATCAGAGAAATTTTCAAAATAATTACCACCAGAATTTCCATACACAGGAGTGGGGTCATAAAAATCAGATATTGGTGCATAATCACTGTTTCCAGATGCCAACCATAAGTTTTCAAAATCGTTTACGATGCTAAAATTAAATCCAACAGCTATTCTTCCCCAACCGTTGTTACCATTAAAAACAAAAACGCCACCAGCTTGTGATAGGTTTAAATAGTCATTATCGGTTATTTCATTATTTCCATAAAAAGATGAAGTAATTTCAGTAGTTCTATTATTTAATGAAACAGCAAATTCGCTTTTTAAAAATACTGCAGCTCCAGCAGGGTTGGTTTCCATAGCTGAAAGATCACCACCTAATGCTCCAAACGCTCCGCTCATAGCATTAAAACGAGCTGTACCATTTATATTTTCTTTTGAAAACAGCACGCCTAAATCATTATAACTTAAAGTTTGTGCACTAGATATGTAAGTAATGCACAGCATTACCATAAAATAAATTTTTTTCATAATGTGGGTTTTTTAATTATTACGTTTATTTCCTCTGCTTGAAGAAGAACTTCTTGAAGAGGAGTTTCCACTACTTGAACCTGATGAGCTTCTGCTTCCTGAAGATCTTGCGCTTTGGTTTCCGGAAGAATTATTTCCAGAACGGTTAGCATTTGAACTTCTAGTTGGTGTGTAATTATTGGATGAATTATTTCTTCTTGTATTTGTAGAAGAATGATTGCTTCTGCTTCTATTACTTGAATTATTTCTTTGAATGTTTGAATTAGATCTTGTTGGTTGTCTGTATATGGTGTTATTTCTATTGATATTATCATTAGACCTAGTTGGTTGTCTGTACAAGCTACTGTTACTTCTTGAAGCAGAGTTAGATCTATTTATAGAATTTCTATTGGAAGTATTCGCGTTTCTATTGAAAGTATTTACGCTACTACTTCTTCTGTTTGCTACGGAGGAAATACTTCTATTACTTCTATTCGAATTGGTACTGTATGAAGTTCTTTTGCCATAGCTATCATATCTGTTATAGTAAGAATTTGGTGAGTAATAAGAATAGTAAGGGTAACCATAACCATAGTTGTTATAATAAGGATAGCCATATCCATATCCATATCCATAACCATAACCATAAGAATCATAATAAGGGGAATAACCATAATAATAGCTGCTCCAAGGTCTATAGTAGTTTGAGTAATAGGGATAATAACCGTAGTAAGAACCGTAATAAAATGGATTGTATCCATAACCATAATTATCGTAACCTGCATTTAAATTTATAGTAACATCATTGGTATATTCCCAAGGGGCGTCATAACTTGTAGTTAAGGAATCATTGTCGTAATAAGGATCTTCATCATAATAACTGTCAATATCTGTAAACGTATCTTCTTTAGTAATGGCTTGAAGATCTTCTAACTGACGAGAAAAATAACTTTTATCAAATTCAGATTTGTCAACAATTACAACAGCATTCTCTTGATTAACATCTTCATAATAATTATTATTAGAAGTGTAAATTCCATCATCATCATAATTGTAAGCACTTTGGTAAGAGCCACAAGAATATAAACCCACTAATAGGACTAATAAAATGCTAATTTGTGAGACTTTTCGATTAATTGTGTTTAAAACTTTCATAATCAGTTGTAATTTTATTGTTGAACTATTTAAAAAAAACTAATTTTGTCGAAATTTAGTATTTTTTATTATAAAAGGTGCAATATTTATGCCAAACTTTTGATTATGAGCAAGAATTTAACAAAGAGAGAAACCGACTATTCTAAATGGTATAATGAACTTGTAGTGAAGGCTGATTTAGCTGAGAACTCGGGGGTTAGAGGCTGTATGGTGATCAAACCTTATGGGTATGCAATTTGGGAAAAAATGCAAGCCCAATTGGATAAAATGTTTAAAGAAACAGGTCATGAAAATGCATATTTTCCACTTTTTATACCAAAATCCTATTTAAGTAAAGAAGCGGCTCATGTGGAAGGTTTCGCAAAAGAATGTGCTGTTGTAACCCATTACCGTCTAAAAAATGCTGAAGATGGAAGTGGTTTAATAGTAGATCCTGATGCAAAATTAGAAGAAGAATTAATTGTGCGTCCAACTTCTGAAACCATTATATGGGACACTTACCGAAGATGGATTGAATCTTATAGAGATTTACCCTTATTAATAAACCAATGGGCAAATGTTGTACGTTGGGAAATGCGTACGAGATTGTTTTTGCGAACTACCGAGTTTTTATGGCAAGAAGGCCATACTGCTCATGCAACAGAATCGGAAGCTGTACAAGAATCCGAATTGATTTTGGATATTTATGCAGAATTTGCTGAAAAATTTATGGCAATGCCAGTTATTAAAGGGTTAAAAACGGAAAGTGAGCGTTTTGCTGGCGCTGAAGAAACCTATTGTATTGAAGGTTTAATGCAAGATGGAAAAGCATTACAAGCAGGAACCTCACACTTTTTAGGTCAAAATTTTGCGAAAGCATTTGATGTTCAATTTACTTCAAAAGAAGGAAAAAGAGAGCATGTTTGGGCAACATCTTGGGGAGTTTCTACAAGATTAATGGGTGCGTTGGTAATGACACATTCGGATGATTTAGGTTTGGTACTTCCACCAAATTTAGCTCCTATTCAAGTTGTTATTGTTCCTATTCACAGAACAGATGAAGAATTAGATGCAATTTCTATGAAGGTTGATGAAATTGTTATAGCGTTGCGGAAAAAAGGTGTTTCAGTAAAATTTGACAAAAGAACAACGCATAAGCCAGGATGGAAATTTGCGGAGTACGAGTTAAAAGGAGTTCCTTTAAGAATTGCCGTAGGACCTAGGGATTTAGAAAATGGGACATTAGAAATTGCTCGAAGAGACACTTTAGAAAAGCAAAGTATTTCTCAAGATGTTGTTGTTGAATATGTTGAAAAAACTTTAGTGAAAATTCAAGAAAGTTTGTTTAATAAGGCATTAAATTATAGAGAAAGTCACATTACCGAAGTAGATTCGTTTGATGAATTTAAAGATATTTTAGAAAATAAAGGAGGTTTTGTATCTGCACATTGGGATGGATTGGCTGAAACTGAAGAAAAAATCAAAGATTTAACAAAAGCAACCATCAGATGCATTCCTTTAAACAACACTAAACAAGAAGGAAAATGCGTGTTAACAGGGAATAAATCGACTCAAAGAGTATTATTTGCAAAAGCTTATTAATTTTTTTTTAAAAAGTTTTGCAGAACAAAAAATAGTTGTATTTTTGCATCCGCATTGACGAAATAGAATCGTCTTGAATAACATAACGGTCCGTTCGTCTAGGGGTTAGGACGCCAGGTTTTCATCCTGGTAACAGGGGTTCGATTCCCCTACGGACTACAATAATTTAATTAAAAATTAAAAAATGGCAAATCATAAGTCAGCATTAAAGAGAATTAGAGCTAACAGTGTTAAGCAGTTAAGAAATAAATATCAGCATAAAACAACTCGTAATGCTGTAAGAGATTTACGTGCTGCAACTGAAAAGAAAGAGGCTGAGGAAATGTTTCCAAAAGTGGTTGCCATGTTAGATAAATTGGCAAAAAAGAATATTATTCATAAGAATAAAGCAAGTAATTTAAAATCTAAATTAGCCAAACAAGTAGCGGCTTTATAAATTTTAGAATAACCATTATATAAAAAAAGCATCCTAATTTCAGGGTGCTTTTTTATTTCAATCTAATTTATGGAATTACCATTCATAAACTTTATTAGCATCTAACTTTATGAAAATAAAGAGTAGTACTGTAAATCCCCATAGAGCTGATCCTCCATAACTAAAAAAAGGCAACGGAATACCAATAGTTGGTAATAACCCAATTACCATACCAATATTTATGGTGAAATGTGTAAAAAAGATAGCTGCAATACTATAACCATACACTCTGCTAAATTTTGATTTTTGCCTTTCTGCCATTTGAATAATACGCAGCATAAAAAAAACGAAAATAAGAATGACAAATGAGCTTCCTAGAAATCCCCATTCCTCTCCAACGGTTGAAAAAATATAATCGGTTTGTTGTGCTGGCACGAAATTACCCTGTGTTCGTTCTCCGTCTAAAAACCCTTTTCCTGTTAAGCCACCAGTTGCAATAGTAGTTACAGATTGATTGGTATTGTATCCAATGCTTTTTATATCTTGTGTTTTACCTAATAATATATCAAATCTATCACGATGTCGTTGTTCAAACACATTATTAAAAACAAATTCTACACTAAAAATAAATAGAGAAGAAATTAAAAACAGTCCAATTAATTTATACCATCCTTTTTTAAATGCTTTTTTTCTATAAAAATTAAAATATAAAAGGATAATCATAAATAACAGGAATAAACCTAAAACTGTATTATTAAAACCAAATAAGAGTGTTATAACAAATAAAATCACCAAACTAAATCCGCCAGAAATATAATAAATAGGTAACCCTTCTCTATATAAAACAAAGAGGAAAGCTGTATAAACGATTGCTGAACCAGGATCGGGTTGCAGAACTATTAGAAATGCAGGAATGAATAAGATAAGTGAAACTTGTAATTGAGTATTCCATTTTTTTAAATTGAATTGTTTATCACTCACTAATTTTGCTATTGCAAGTGCTGTTGCAGCTTTCACAAATTCAGATGGTTGAATGCTAAATACGCCAAAACTATACCAAGATGTAGCGCCATTGATGTTTTTACCTGCAATAAAAAGACCGAGAAGGAATAACAGACCTACTAAATAAATAACGGATGCGTATTTTTCATAAAATTTTGCTTCAAAAATGAGAATTAAAAGAATGATAGGAAAGCTTAGCCCAATCCAAATAAGTTGCTTTCCATATTCGGTTGAAAAGTTGATTAAATTATAGGAATTCTCATCTATGATTATGGTTGCGGAATAAATATTAATCCATCCTAAAAAAATTAAAATGACATAAAATAAAATAAGTATCCAGTCTATGCCGTAGAATATGTTATTTTTTTTACTTCTCAATTTTTATTATTTCTTTAATTGTTTATCGTATTCTTCTTGAATACTTCCGTTGAACATGCGTTCTTCTTCCCAAGGTCTAGAAGTATCCCCTATTAAGTATTTTTCAATCATTAAACTTGCAATAGGGCCCGCCCAACGTGAACCCCAATAGCCATTTTCAACAAATACTGCAATGGCTATTTTAGGATTATCTTTCGGAGCAAAAGCAATAAAAACTGAATGATCTTGTCCATGCGGATTTTCTGAAGTTCCAGTTTTTCCACAAATTTCAATGCCTTTTACTTTCGACCAACTTGCAGTCCCTCTCGGATTTTCAAATACATCAAATAAACCTTGTATGACAGGGTCGAAATTTTGTTTATCAATAGTAGTGTATTTTGGAATTGTATATTTTTCTGGAAGTTTTTGACCCTTTATATTTTTAACAATATGGGGAATATAGTAAAAGCCTTTATTAGCAACAGCAGCGGTCATATTTGCTAACTGAATAGGCGTAGTCAATACTTCACCTTGGCCAATGGCGTTAGATATAGTTGCAGTAGATTTCCAACGACCATTTGGATAAATTTTATTGTATAAATCTCCATTTGGAATCATTCCTTTTTGACCTACAGCTAAATCATTATCCAAATAATTACCTAAGCCAAAACTCTCAGCATGTTTATTCCAAACATCCATTCCTTGAGTGGGTGTTGGGTATTTTTCAATAATTTTTCGATAGGCATTTGCAAAATAACTATTACATGAACGGTAAATAGCTTTATTAAGTTGAACAGGACTACCGTTGGTTTCGCAGTGGCATTTCATAAAAGCATTTGCACCGCTTCCGTATTTATAACCTCCAAAACACCTAATACTAGTTTCAGTAGTTATTACTTTTTCTTGTAAAGCTATTAAAGCTGAAATTATTTTAAATGGAGAGCCGGGTGGGTATTGAGCTTGCAACCCTCTATCTAATAATGGTTTATTAATAGAATCTAAGTAGAGTTTTGAGAAATTTTTAGAACGTTCTCTTCCTACCATTAAATTAGGGTCATATGTTGGTGTTGAAACCATCGCTAAAATTTCACCAGAAGAAGGCTCAATTGCAACTATTCCCCCTCTTTTATTAGCCATTAATGCTTCAGCATATTGTTGTAATTTAGAATCTATAGTTAAAGCCAAATCAGTTCCTGGTGTAGGAAGTGTATCAAAAAGTCCATTTTTATAGGGTCCAATTTCTTTGTTAAATCTGTTTCGTTGAATGTGTTTAACACCTTTGGTACCTCGTAATATTTCTTCATAGGTTTTTTCAACACCTGCTGCACCAATTAATTCGCCCAACTGATAGTAAGAGTTTTTCTGAATCATACCTTCATTAACTTCACTAATGTAGCCTAAAACATTAGCTGCCGAGTTTACGGGATACTCTCTAATAGATCTTTTTTGGATATAAAAGCCTTTAAACTTATACATTTTTTCTTGTAAAAACGCATAATCATTTTTAGATAGCTGTGCTAAAAATGATGAAGGAATTCTGGTTGAATAACGTGCTGCTTTATCGAATTTTTTTATAAAATCTTCTTTAGTTATTTTTAATAATTCACAAAATTCTAGTGTGTCTAAAGCGGTTACTTCTCTTGGAATTATCATAACGTCATATGATAATTGATTGGCAACTAGTAGGATGCCATTTCTATCAAAAATATAACCTCTTTCCGGATAATCATAAATAACCTTTATTGCTGCATTATTAAATGTTGGTTTATTATAAGAATTCGGAATTATTTGTAAGTAAAATAAACGTAGGGTATAAACAACACTAATAAAAATTATTAAGAAAGAAAATAGGCCTGCTCTTTTCATTTATTTCTTTTTAGTGAACAACGAAATTCCTAATAGACTTATTGTTATTGTAAATAAACTTGTAAATAAAGTTGTAGAAATAATGTTTATAATAGCATTAAAACTAAAGTATTCTAAACTAAAAACGATGAAATGATGGATAATAGTTAAGGAAGAAATATACGTAAAAGTTTTACTGGTGGAAATTGACCTTAAATTAAATAGCAGATAATCAAAATCTGTTTTTCCTAAAACAGCTTTTAATATGGGCAACCTAATAAATGCAATAAACAAAGTTGCTGCTGCATTAATACCACCTGAGTCTGAAAAGAAATCGATAGAAAGACCCAATAAAAAACTCAATATTAAAAATAAGCTTTTGTTTTTTTTAATGGGAAATAAAAATACCCAAACAATGTAAACCATTGGGTTTATGTACCCAAAAAGAAGTATGTGGTTTAAAATCAATACTTGTAAGAAAAGTAAGATTATAAAACGAACACTATTTGCTATAATTAAATTATTCATTACCTGTAGTAAGTTTTTCTAGGGTTTCTTGCTCAGTTTTTTGAAGGTTTTTAATAATTTGAACATAGCCCAAATTACTCATATCATTAAATAACAAAACATTTATTTGTTGATATAGGTTTTTTTCAAACTTGAAATCAGTTACAACTCCAATTTTAATTCCTTCAGGAAATATAGTTGATTTGCCACCAGTAATTATGGTATCTCCTACTTTAATAATAGCCTGCCTCGGAATATCAATAATTTGGACTGTATTGTATTTTTTACCATCCCAAGTTAAGGTTCCAAAATGGCGACTATTTTTTAAACTAACATTAATTTTTGAGCTACTATTTAATATGGATAATACGGTTGCATAATGGGGAGAAACATTTTTAATTACTCCAATAATACCATTGCTGTTTATGACTCCTAATTCAGATGTTAAACCTAAATCAGTTCCTTTATCTATAGTTAAAAAATTATTCCTTTTGGTATAATTGTTATTGATGACCTTTGCAACAGAATATTGATATTTTTGAAAATAAGATGTGTCAATAACTGTAGTTGTATCATTAAAAACAAGCGTTTCCTTTTGTTCAAATAAATTCTTCAAATGAATATTTTCTTCAACTAAAAGTCGGTTTTCTGTTTTCAAATGAAAAACTTCAGTAATTGAATTTACCCTGCTATAAATGCCACCTGTAATTGAATTTGCAGAATTAACAAATTTACTTTGATGATATGAATGATGTTGAACAGTAAAAAATAAAGCTAAAAACTCTAACAATAATAGCAGCAGAAAGTATCTAAATTTTCTAATAAAATAAATTAATTGCCGCATCTATTAATTGAACTATTTCATTAATACATTTTGGTATTTATCAAGATCTTTTAAAGCAATTCCAGTGCCTCTAACCACGGCTCTTAAAGGGTCTTCAGCTACATAAACAGGTAAGTCGGTTTTTCTAGATAAACGTTTATCCAAACCACGAAGCATGGAGCCACCACCTGCTAAATAAATTCCAGTATTGTAAATGTCAGCTGCTAATTCCGGAGGCGTTTTAGACAATGTTTCCATTACTGCATCTTCAATTCTTAAAATTGATTTGTCTAAAGCTTTTGCAATTTCTCTAAATGAAATTTGAACTTGTTTAGGTTTTCCACTTAATAAATCACGACCTTGAACAAGCATATCTTCAGGGGGAGTTTCCAAATCTTCTGTAGCAGAACCAACTTGTATTTTAATTCTTTCAGCTGTGCGCTCACCAACGTATAAATTGTGTTGCGTACGCATGTAGTAAGTAATATCAGAAGTAAATACATCGCCTGCAACTTTAACAGATTTGTCGCAAACAATACCTCCTAAAGCAATAACTGCAATTTCGGTTGTACCTCCTCCAATATCTATAATCATGTTTCCTTTGGGTTGCATGATGTCAATTCCTATACCAATAGCTGCAGCCATTGGCTCATGAATTAAATAAATTTCTTTTGCATTCATGTGCTCTGCAGAGTCAATTACTGCTCGTTTTTCAACTTCAGTGATTCCTGAGGGAATACAAATTACCATTCGTAATGAAGGCGCAAAAAAACGTTTCTTAATACTTGGAATATTTTTAATGAACTCTTTTATCATTTGTTCCGAAGCTTCAAAATCAGCAATTACACCATCTTTTAAAGGTCGAATGGTTTTAATATTTTCATGCGTTTTTCCTTGCATTAAACTAGCTGTTTTGCCAGTTGCAATAATTTTACCCGAATTTCTATCTCTTGCAACTATTGACGGTTCGTCAACAACTACTTTTCCATCATGAATAATTAGTGTGTTAGCTGTGCCTAAATCAATAGCTATTTCTTCGGTCATAAAGTCGAAAAACCCCATATATTTTTATTGTTTATTAAATTTTTAATTCGAAATCTTTCAAAGTTACTAAAATTAGTGTTTAAAATGACGAGTTCCTGTAAATATCATCGACATTTTATGTTCGTTACAATAATCAATTGACAATTGATCTTTAATTGAACCACCCGGTTGAATTACAGCACTTATTCCTGCATTTTTAGCAATCTCTACACAATCTGGAAACGGGAAAAATGCATCACTAGCCATTACAGCACCGTCTAAATCAATATTAAAATGATTGGATTTTGTAATTGCTTGATTTAAAGCATCTACACGACTAGTTTGTCCAGTTCCACTTGCACAAAGTTGTTTGTTTTTTACCAAAACAATCGTGTTAGATTTGGTGTGTTTACAAATTTTTGATGCAAAAAATAAATCTTCTAATTCTTTCTCCGAAGGGGTTTTTAAAGTTGCAGTTGTTATAACGTTACTACCATCAGTTTTGTTGTCTTTATCTTGAAAAAGAACACCGTTTAATGCGGTTCTATATTGCGTTTTTGGTAAATCAATATTTTTTTGAATTAAAATAATCCGATTCTTTTTACTTTTTAATACCACTAAAGCTTTATCAGTATAGCTTTTTGCAATTACAACTTCACAAAATAAATTGTTAATTTCTTCAGCGGTTTCTATATCAATTTCTTTGTTTGAAATTAAAACACCCCCAAATGCAGAAGTTGGGTCGCCTGCTAAAGCATCTAAATAGGCTTTTTTTAAAGTAGTTCTTTGCGCTAAACCACAAGCGTTATTGTGTTTTAAAATGGCAAAAGTTGGTTCATCGTTTTTAAACTCTTCCATTAAGTTTACAGCAGCATCAACATCCAACAAATTATTATAAGACAATTCTTTTCCATGAAGTTTTTCAAAAAGCGCTTCCATATCTCCAAAAAAGTAACCTTTTTGATGTGGATTTTCTCCGTAACGTAATGTTGAAACAGTATCAAAACTTTCTCTAAAAGCAAGTTCATTTTGATTTAAATATTTAAAAATAGCAGTATCATAATGGCTTGAAACAGCAAAGGCTTTAGCGGCAAAACTTTTTCTTTGTTCAATTGAAGTTTTACCATTTGTTTCAATCATTATTTTTAAAAATTCTTCATATTGATTCATTGATGAAACGCAAATAACATCTTTAAAATTTTTTGCTGCTGCTCTAATTAAAGAAATTCCACCAATATCAATTTTTTCAATAATTTCTTGTTCTAAAGCATCGCTTGCAACTGTTTTTTCAAAAGGATATAAATCTACAATTACAATATCAATTTCAGGAATTTCATATTGTGATAACTGGGAGATATCATTTTCATTTTCACGTCTTGCCAATATTCCACCAAAAACTTTTGGATGTAATGTTTTAACTCTTCCTCCTAAAATAGATGGGTACAATGTTAAATCTTCAACAGGAATTACAGGAATATTTAATTCTTTAATAAATTGTTCAGTTCCTCCAGTAGAATATAAAGTGATTCCTAGTTTATTTAATTGCTGTACGATTGGAGCTAAACCATCTTTGTGAAATACTGAAATTAGAGCAGTTTTTGCTTTTTTTGAAGTGTTCATTAGTTCTTTTGTTAGGTTGTGCAAAGCTACTAATTCTCACAGTTTCTTCAATGCAAAATAACTGTTAATTATTTTTAATTTTTTGATGAAAACTATCTACCATTTCGCTATAGTTTTTTGTCTCAGATCTAGAAGTGTTTTTACGTAATAATTTATAAATTGAATTTATTTTTTTAGATAAGCTATTCTTACTTATGTGATTTTTGGAATTTTTGTTTAACATTAATGGTAGAAAATATGTTGAATAATTGGGATGTAAATATAAAGAAATTAGTTTGGTTTTGAAAGAATTACAACTTAAAATTTAAATAAATTAGAATATTGAAGCCACTTTTTCACATACAAATTCCAATAACAATTCATCTTCTTTAGAAAATGGATTAACCGTGTGAGAATCAATATCTATTTGACCAATATTTTCCCCATTTACAAAAATAGGTATCACAATTTCACTTTTAACCTTCCAACCACAAGAAATATAATTGTCTTGTGCAGACACATCTTCAACAATAAAATTTTTATTACTTACTGCAACTTGGCCACAAATACCTTTTCCGAAAGGGATAATAACATGTTCGGTTGGTTCACCGGCAAATTCAGCTAATTTTAATTCCTTTTTATCGCCGTTTTTAAAGTAAAATCCTACCCAGTCATAATATTCAATTTCATGTTTTAAATAATTACAAATGCTCTGAAGTTTTTCAGATTTAGTGCCGTTACCACTTATCAAAGTGGTGATAGAAGTTTTTAATTGAGAAATATTCATATTAATTTGTAGTTTTATGCAAAATTAAAACTCTTTTTTGGTGAATAGTAATAAAACAGTCGTAATATTTTTAATTAAATTTTTTGGCGTTTATGCTGTGTTGTTTTTTATGTATTCATTTTTTTTGGATACTACTCAAAAAGCAACCAATGTTTTTGCTTGTGACCCTATTACCAAAACAGTTGCCAAACAAACAGGAAATGTTTTAAATGCATTAGGTTATGAAACTGTTTATGAGCAAGATACAAAGGAATATTCTGTGAAGTTAATTGTAAATAATGTGTTTGTTTCACGTGTAATAGAGGGTTGTAATGCCATTGCTATTATTATATTGTTTATTTCGTTTATTATTGCTTTTTCAAGTGATTTTAAAACTACTTTCATATATATTTTAATAGGAAGTTTATGTATTTATGTATTCAATATTTTAAGAATTGCTTTTATAACAATTGCTTTATATAAATATCCACAATATCAATATATGTTGCATGATGTTGTTTTTCCAATCATCATTTACGGCGTTACATTTATACTGTGGTTTATTTGGGTTAAAAAATTTTCAAGGTTGAAGAGATGAAAAAAATCACTAAAATAGTTTTAATAATAGGGTTATTTTTCATGTTAATTGCTATTCGTGCTTTTGTACAACCTTATTTTTATGACCCGCTTATTGCCTATTTTGAAAGCGATTATTTACACATGACGATGCCTGAAATAAAATTAGGAGCTTATTTCTTAAATATATTTTTAAGATATTTTTTAAATGCTTCAATTTCATTGGCTATTTTATTTTTACTTTTTAACAGTAAAAAAGATTTCATTTTTTCAATGAAGTTTTATGTTTTGGCTTTTTCGACCTTAAGTTTGGTGCTTTTTATATGTCTTAAATTCGCCATTTTCCACAGCTATTTGCCTGTTTTTTATTTGAGAAGATTTTTAATACACCCCATATTTTTATTGATTTTAATTCCTGCATTTTATTATCAAAATCTTAAGAGGAATTATAATTTATAAAATTAATAAGAAGGAAGAAAACTATTTACATCATTAAATTATTTTAAAATGATTATTTCTATTCTTCTGTTTATAGCATGTTCAGCATCAGAGCATTTAACATTGTTTTTGCAGTTATTTAGCAATTGTGTTTCTCCATAACCTTTTGCTTCAATTCTACGAGGGTCAATACCATTTTTCACTAAATATTCTTTGGTAGTGTTTGCTCTATTAATCGTTAATTTTATATTATAATCATCAGGACCTCTACTATCTGTATGGTAATTTATGATAATATTAATATTTGGATTCTGATTTAAATAATAAACCATTTTATTTAACTCAACAATTGCTTCATTAGAAACTTCATATTCATCTAAATCAAAAAGTGTTGACTTTGCTTCAAGAATTCTAATGCTATCATTTTCTTTAAATTTAACAATGGGTTCAACAATTAATTTTACTTCATTGTCGTTAAAATGGTCAGTGTTAATTTCTTGAATGGCTTTGGTATAATTCTTTTTTTTAGCATGTAAAGTATATGATTTATCACATTCAATTTCAAATTGAAAAGCCCCATTGGAATCAGTTGTAGCTTCTTTTACTTTATCTGAATCCAGTAGTAGCATTACTGTTATATTTGCCATCCTATTATTTGAAAGGTTTTCTATAACATATCCTTTTACCATTTTAAAACATGGTTGTTGCTTTATTTGTATTGCTTTTTCATGTTCAATTATTTTCTTTTTTATAGGATTTGCACTACTTTCTAGAGGTTCCAAAAACAAATCTTTTTTTAAATGAAAATAATCGGGCTGTTTGTTTGGACCATAATCAGTCAAAAAATTATAAGAATCAGCTATGTAGTTTGTTTTACTTGCTATGATTCTATAATTGGTTGTGCATTGGAATTCTACGAAGTAGTTGCCATGATTGTTAACATGAATCGTGTCTTGTTCCATATTATTGATATAGAGAACGAGCTCAGCGCTTAATGGCTCTTCAGTTTCTTTGTGTAAAATGGTGCCACTTATTGTTTGAATACATTCAGGTTTTAAGGAAAAATTTTGAACGACAATTTCATTTTCTTTTTTTGAAGTAGTAATGTCAGTTGCATTGGTTATAAAGTTTTGTGAACTGACGCTAAGGTTATATTTTGAGTTGCATCTTATTTTAAAATGATAAGTTCCCTCAAAATCTGTTTTTAAGAATCTTGTTTTATCATCGTTCATTGAAAGGTTTACAGTAGCATTTGGAATTATTTCATTTGTTACATTGTTTGTTATTTTTCCTGTAATAGTTTGATAGCATTCTACATCCAATAAAAAATTATTAAAGATTGAGACTTTGTTTTTTGTTGAGGTTTTAAACTTATATACTAAATTGAAATAATTGCTGGCTGTAACAATAATTTTATAATTTGTATCGCAATTTAAAGAAATTGAATAGTTGCCTTTCGAATTTGAATGGATAGATTTAATTTCTTCTCCATCAAAAAATAGAGTAACCAATGCATTTTCAATAGGTAAGTTTGTTTCTGAATTTAAGACTTGTCCAGAAATTGTTTGTGTACATTCACTTCTTTTTTCAATAGAATATTCTTGTAAATTTTCAGTAGTTGAAACCAATTGTTTTACGGAATTTCCTGCATAAAATATCATAACTACAGAAAAAAGAGAAATAAATTTTATATATCTCATAGGTGTTATCTTTTTAGTTATTTAATTTGATTTATAAAATCAAAAAATAATTGCAACAATTTTTAATTCAGATACTGATTCTTAACAGCATTAATTTTTTTGGGGAGTACCAAGGAGGAGTTTTATTTAATCATAAATATATAATCTAATTTTTAATGTATCAAATATTTTGCAATAAAAGATGCTGATATACAGTGTTTTATTTTTTTTAAAAGTAATTTGAACAAAAAAATCCGATAGATTACTATCGGATTTTTAAAAATTTATATAAAAAAAGATTACATCATTCCACCCATTCCGCCACCCATTGGAGGCATTGCAGGAGCATCTTCTTTAATATCTACCAAAGCACAAGCTGTGGTTAATATCATACCTGCAACAGACGCTGCATTTTCCAAGGCAATTCTTGTAACTTTAGTTGGGTCTATAATACCAGCTTTGAACATTTTAGTGTATTCACCGGTTTTTGCGTTATAACCAAAATCTCCTTTTCCTTCAATAACTTTAGCCACTACTACTGAGCCTTCACCACCTGCATTTTCAACAATTTGACGTAAAGGTTCTTCAATAGCTCTATCTAAAATTTTCACACCGGTTAGTTCGTCTAAATTATCGGTTGTAATCGTTTTTAATACATCTTTGGTTCTTACCAAAGCAACACCACCACCAGCAACAATACCTTCTTCAACAGCTGCACGTGTAGCATGTAATGCGTCATCAACTCTGTCTTTTTTCTCTTTCATTTCTACTTCACTTGCAGCACCAACATATAAAACTGCAACTCCACCAGCTAATTTTGCTAATCGTTCTTGTAGTTTTTCTTTATCATAATCTGAAGTAGTAGTTTCAATCTGAGCTTTTATTTGGCTTACTCTTGCTTTTATATCTTCGGCTTTTCCAGCACCATTTACAATAATAGTATTGTCTTTATCAATTGTAATTCTTTCTGCTGTCCCTAACATTTCTAAGGTAGCATTTTCAAGAGATAAACCTCTTTCTTCAGCAATAACAGTTCCGCCTGTTAAAATAGCAATATCTTCAAGCATTGCTTTTCTTCTATCTCCAAAACCAGGTGCTTTTACAGCAGCAATTTTTAAAGCTCCACGTAATTTATTCATTACCAACGTTGCTAAAGCTTCACCTTCAACATCTTCAGCAATAATTAACAAAGGTTTTCCACTTTGTGCAACAGGTTCTAAAATTGGTAATAAATCTTTAAGGTTTGTTATTTTCTTTTCAAATAACAAAATATAAGGATTCTCTAAATCTGTTAACATTTTTTCAGCATTTGTAACAAAATAAGGAGATAGATAACCTCTGTCAAATTGCATACCTTCAACAATATCAACATAAGTTGAAGTTCCTTTGGCTTCCTCAACAGTAATTACACCTTCTTTGCCAACTTTTTCAAAAGCTTCAGCAATTAAATCACCAATGGTATCATCGTTATTTGCTGAAATTGAAGCAACTTGCTTTATTTTATCAGATTTGTTTCCAACTTCTTGAGATTGCTCTCTTAAATTTTCAACTATTGCTGCTACAGCTTTATCTATTCCTCTTTTTAAATCGAGTGGATTTGCACCTGCAGCAACGTTTTTTAAGCCTTCTTTTACAATTGATTGAGCCAAAACAGTCGCTGTTGTAGTTCCGTCACCTGCTAAATCATTAGTTTTAGAAGCTACTTCTTTTACCATTTGAGCTCCCATATTTTCCATAGGATCTTCTAATTCAATTTCTTTTGCAACAGTAACACCATCTTTGGTAATTATAGGTCCACCAAATGATTTACCAATAACAACATTTCTTCCTTTAGGTCCTAATGTAACTTTAACAGCATTTGCTAATGCGTCTACACCACGTTTTAATCCGTCTCGTGCTTCTATATCAAATATTATATTTTTTGCCATTTTATTTAATTTTTTATGCATAAAAAAGGCTTTAGGCCATTGGCTTTAAGCTTTATGCTAGATTAATTTTTGTTTTAATTGATAAGTTTTTCTCTTAATTGAATTTACTTCTTTTAATAAAGAGATTGATTTTTCTATTGTTATATAGTTCAAATCTTTTGAGAGTATTAGTAAATATTCAGTTTCATTTGCAGAACCTAAGGCAATTGTAAGGAATCGATTAAATTCAGCATCAGAATCTCTTCCACAACCTTCAGATATATTTGTAGGAATTGATGAAGAAGAACGTCTAATTTGTGATGTTAATCCATAAATTTCTTCCTTTGGAAAAGTTTGAGTTACATCATAAATATCTAAAGTTAGCTTATGACTTAGTTCCCAAATTTCGTATTTCTTAAAATCTCTCATTCTTTTTGCCTAAGGCGTAGTGCTTATAGCCTAATACTCTTTTTAAACGATTGCTAAGATGTCAATTTCTCTCATGATTAAATAATCATCATTTTCTAAAACAAGCTCAGTGCCAGCATATTTTCCAAATAAAACGGTATCTCCAACTTTAACAGTCATAGGTTCGTCTTTAGTCCCTTTTCCAACGGCAATTACAGTACCTTTTTGTTGTTTTTCTTTTGCGGAATCAGGTAAAATAAGTCCTGATGCAGTTTTAGTTTCAGCGGGTAGCGGTTTAATTAAAACTCTATCGGCTAATGGTTTAATATTGATTTTGCTCATTTTTAATTTTTTATAAATTCTTAAATTAAGTTGTCTAAAAGTATGCCAATTAGTAAAAACTGACAAATGTGCTTTTTAATAAAATGAAGGTAATAAAAAATGCCAACGTGTCATTCACATTGGCATTTTATTAAAATATTTTTGGAATACTATTGAACGGTATCTTGTATAGGAGTTGAAACTGGTTGTACAGGTGTTTGAACTTCACGATTTTCAAGCGTGTTTTCAATTTCAGAACTTGTATCAACTTTTGTAGCTTTTGGAGCTGCAAAATTTGATAACAAAATTAATGCTAACATCACTATTGACAGTGTCCATGTGCTTTTATCTAAAAAGCTAGTTGTGTTTTGAACTCCACCTAAAGCTTGAGTTCCTCCTCCACCAAATGAAGATGACAATCCTCCTCCTTTTGGGTTTTGTACCATGATGATTAGAATTAGCAAAAATGCTACAATCATAATTAGAATTAAAAATAATGTATACGTTGTCATGACTTAATTTCTTTGTAAAATTTTTATTGCTTTTATTCGGTCTGCAAAGAAACCACTTTTTTCTGGATATTTCAAACTTAAAATGTGATAAGCTTTTATAGCATTTTCATACTTTTTTTGCTCAAGATAAACTTTTGCTAAAGTTTCAGTCATTAAACTATCATTTTCTGTAGAACTTTCAGCAGTTAAATCAATAGTTTCAGCATTTTTATCTATGGGCTTTAATTTTGGATTTGATTCAATAAATCGATCAATTAAATTAAATTTTTCTTCAGTTTGAGTAGGTTTTAAATGGTTGCTTTTAGTTTCTTCTTCTCTATTAATTGGTTCTTGAGAAATTAGTTGCATCCATTCATTAAATGAATGCGGTTCAGCGCTATTAAAAGGAATTGGTTTGCCTATTCCTAAAATTTCACTTGCTTTTTGTGTAATCTCTTTAATGGCATCCTTTTTTACATCTGAATTTTCAATACTAATAGAATCTGTTATTTTCTTGTGAAGCCCTTTAACGGTTTCTGCATCTATAATTTCTAAATCTTCAAAATGTTCAGGTGTTTCAACTTTTTTATGAATGAAAGTAGGCGAGGTAATTAATTCAAAAAGTACTTTTCTGTCAATTGTATAAGCAGCAGTTTTTTTTAAATTCGCGTTGTATTTGTAATTATTTGTTTTGTTTAATTCTTTTAATTGAAGTGATCTGGCTGATTGAAAATATGGAAATTCTTGAATGATTTCTTCTAATTGTAACGCAATTGAAGTGTTAATTTTTTCAGGATTTTTTAAGATATCTATGTATTCTGAACTATTCATTTATTACCATTTTGCTACGGATGCATTAAAAATATCTTGTGTTATACGCTCTAAAATTTCATTAAAAGCATCTTCTAAAATTCCGCCTGTTAGTTGTGCATTGGCATCATAATCATAATAATGCGAAAAAGTTTTTTCAAAATTATCATCTTCAAATTTAGTGTTAAAAAATCGAACATTTACAGTAATGGTTAGCCTACTTTGTGCAGCAGTTTGATCTGCTGTTGCAGTCATTGGATTAATTTTATACCCAGTAATTTCACCTTCAATTTGTAAATCACCACCAGATTTTACCAAGTTTAAATTGGTTTGTTGCAAAAATATATCTTGTAACTCTGTGTAAAATGTTTGACTTAAGGAAGGTTCAATTAATATAGCATTGTTCGGAAAATTATCAATTTGAATAGTCTTAACATCGCTTTTAATGTTGGTGCCTGTAAAGGAATAAATACCACAACTTTGTGTTATGAATACAACTAAAATTAAAAGAAGGTAATCATATTTTTTCATCATTATTTTTAAGTTGTTTTGAATAAAATTTGAAATAGGTTCAAAGTTAATTATTTAAATTATAAATCGTATTGTTTTATTTTTCGATACAATGTTCTTTCAGAAATGCCTAATTCTTTTGCCGCCATTTTTCGTTTTCCATGATTTCTTTCCAACGATTTTTTAATCAATTCAATTTCTTTATCTTGAATTGACAAGCTTTCATCATCATCAATAGTTTCTGTAAATTCATATTCATCAGAAGTATCGTTATATTTTTCGTTAATTCTTACAACTTCAACCTGATTTTCACTCGGCAAATTTATAGGGTCTTCTTTGTATATTTTTTTAATAAGATTTTTGTTTTCTTCTTTCACTTTATGAGAGTCTCCACTTTCCATTAAATCCAGCGTTAATTTTTTTAAATCGTTAATGTCGTTTCGCATATCAAACAGGACCTTATACATAATTTCTCGTTCTGATCCAAAATCACTATTCGATTTTTTAGTATCAATTACTGAAGGTAAATTAGTGCCTTTACTTGGTAAGTATTGCAATAATTTTTCAGCAGAAATATCTCTGGTTTCTTCAACAACGGAAATTTGCTCAGCAATATTTTTTAATTGGCGAATATTACCGGGAAAGCCATAATTTTCTAAAACTTTTATAGCGCTATCTGAAAGCCTAATCGTTGGCATTTTATATTTTTGAGCAAAATCTGCAGCAAATTTTCTGAATAATAAATGAATATCACTTGCTCTTTCACGTAGTGGTGGAAGGTGTATTTCAATGGTTGCTAAGCGGTAATACAAATCTTCTCTAAATTTTCCTTTAGAAATAGCAGTATGCATGCTTAAATTTGTTGCTGCAACAATGCGAACATTGGTTTTTTGTACTTGTGATGAACCAACTTTAATAAACTCACCATTTTCTAATACCCTTAATAACCGAACTTGGGTAGTTAAAGGCAATTCACCAACTTCATCTAAAAAAATGGTGCCACCATCAGCAACTTCAAAGTAACCTAAGCGGGTTGCAGTTGCACCTGTAAAAGAGCCCTTTTCATGACCAAAGAGTTCACTATCTATAGTTCCTTCAGGAATTGCTCCGCAGTTTACCGCAATATATTTTCCGTGTTTTCTATGTGATAAATGATGTATAATTTTTGGAATACTCTCTTTCCCAACACCACTTTCACCGGTTACTAAAACAGAAATATCTGTTGGCGCAACTCGTATGGCTTTTTCTAGCGATCGGTTTAAATGCGTATCGTTTCCAATAATTTCGAAACGTTGTTTTATAACTTGTAATGATTCCATCATGTTAAACTCTTTTTCCTAATAGCGTGGCGGAAGTGCAATCTTCAATAAAGATACTTACAAAATCACCAACTTTTTCATTTCCTTTTGGAAAAACAACCACAGCATTTTGTGAATTTCGTCCTTTCCAATGAGCATCAGATTTTTTTGAAGATCCTTCAATTAAAACTTCAACCGTTTTACCAATAAATTTTTCTGAATGATATAAGCTATG
>Ga0209231_1000508_pt1 | contig 21228 bp, 21 predicted proteins | sample Deesub45470m_DNA_FD_188086 | JGI IMG/M metagenome (GOLD analysis project Ga0209231, IMG submission 188086) | Deep subsurface microbial communities from North Pacific Ocean - 450_OLKR46/470m Metagenome (SPAdes) (version 2) | ecosystem: Environmental > Terrestrial > Deep subsurface > Unclassified ... | reverse complement strand
CCGGCGCGCGGCGCCTCGACCTCCATTGCGAACGGGTCGATGGCCAATATCAGTCTGTCAGGATCGGTATGGCGTCTCCCACCAGGGATGCCCGGCATTTGACAAAGCTCCTGGTTCCCAGGATCGAACGGATTGATCCAGGCCTTGGGATCGAGACCATGATCCTGATTGCGCCGATCGTTGAACCGCTCCGCAGCGCACAGGCTGATCTTGCAGGCGATACGCATCGCGGCCCGGACCTTGGTGCCCTTATCGACGCGCTGGCGAACCGTTTCGGCTATGACCGGCTGTACGGCACGACGCCCTGCTCGTCCGCCATGCCCGAACGCACGGTCAAGCGAACAATGGCGCTGCGCGAGGGTGCGGATCGGCGCTGGAACGCTGTCCTGCCGCGCCCGGGCCGCATGATCGAACCGCCTGAGCCGGTCCAGGTGATCGCGATGATGCCGGACCATCCGCCTGCCCAGTTCGTCTGGCGGGGCAAGCGGCGAAAGGTGGTTCAGGCCGATGGTCCCGAACGCCTCCAGGGCGAATGGTGGCGCGCCAAGGGCCTGGAAGCCGACAGCCCCTATCTCGTGCGCGACTATTTCCAGGTCGAGGTCGAAGGTGGCGGGCGCTACTGGCTGTTCCGCTTGGGCGACGGCCAATGGTCGTCGACCGGACCCATGGCCTGGTTCATCCATGGCGCCTTCGCATGAGCCTTGCCGATCAGCGCTATGTCGAGTTGCAGGTGACGAGCCATTTCAGCTTCCTGCGGGGTGCATCCTCGCCTGAGGAACTCCTGACCGCCGCCGCCATGCTGGGCCTGCCGGCGGTCGGCATCGTGGATCGCAACAGTCTGGCGGGATTGGTGCGCGCCTGGGACGCTGGCCGTTCGACGGGCGTGCGCGTCATCAACGGCTGCAGGCTGGATCTTTACTGTGGCACTGGTCTGCTTGTCTATCCGACCGACCGCACAGCCTATGGCCGTCTCTGTCGTCTGCTGACGCTCGGCAAATCGCGCGCCGGTAAAGGGGGCTGCGAACTGCATTGGGATGATGTCGCCACGTGGAGCGAGGGGCTGATCGCCATCCTTATCCCCGATAGCGGCGACGCAAAAACGCAGGCGGACCTCGTCAGTGTCTCATCCATCTTTCAGGAACGCAGCTACCTCGCGCTGACCCTGCAGCGGCGGCCCGGCGACGCGTTACGGTTGCGACGGCTCACGCAGATGGCACAGCAGGCGCGCGTCGCAACAGTGGCCACTGGCGATGTCCTCTACCACATGCCCGAGCGCCGAATGCTGCAGGATGTTATGACCTGTATCCGCGAGAAATGCACGATCGACGATCTGGGCGAGCGACGCGAGCAGATCGCAGACCGGCACCTCAAGGACGCCGACGAACTGGACCGGCTGTTCCTGCGATATCTTGGGGACACAGGGCCAGTTCGGCGAAGTGTCGCTATCGCCGAGCAATGCCGCTTTTCCCTTGAAGAGTTGCGCTATCAATATCCCGATGAAATCGGTAAAAGCGGGCGCACGCCGCAGCAGGAACTTGAGCGCCTTACCTGGGCAAAAGCCCCTGCCCGCTATCCAGACGGCATCGACGACAAGACAAGGGCCCAGCTGGAGCATGAGCTGCGTCTCATCGCCCAGCTCGATTACGCACCCTATTTTCTGACGGTTCACGCGATCGTCAATTTTGCGCGCTCGAAAGACATTTTATGCCAGGGCCGGGGATCGGCGGCCAACTCGGCGGTCTGCTACTGCCTTGGCATCACCTCGATCGATCCGGTGCGCACCGAACTGCTGTTCGAACGGTTCGTGAGCGCCGAGCGACGCGAGCCACCCGATATCGATGTCGATTTCGAACATGAACGACGCGAGGAAGTGATCCAGTGGATCTACGAGACCTATGGCCGCAACCATAGTGCGCTGACCGCCGTCATCTCCCGCTTCCGTACCAAAGGCGCGATCCGCGAGGTTGGCAAGGCGCTTGGCCTGTCGACCGACGTCACCGATGCACTGTCAGGACAGGTGTGGGGGTGGAGCCGCGAGGGTGTCCAGGACCGCCATGTCGCCGAGCTCAATCTCGATATGACCGATCGCCGCCTTGCCCTCACGCTGGACCTGTCGCGTCTGCTCATGGACACGCCGCGCCATTCCTCGCAGCATCCTGGCGGGTTCGTGCTGACCCGCGACCGGCTCGACGAGCTCGTACCGATCGAACCGGCCCGCATGGATGATCGCCAGATCATCGAATGGGACAAGGATGATATCGACCTTATGGGGTTTATGAAGGTGGATGTGCTGGCGCTGGGGATGCTCAGCTGCATGCGACGCGGCTTCGATCTCCTGCGCGAGGAGAAGGGCATTAACCTCGACCTCGCCACGATACCGGCAGAAGATCCTGCAACCTATGCGATGATCCGCAAGGCTGACACGCTTGGCGTCTTCCAGATCGAGAGCCGGGCGCAGATGGCGATGCTGCCCCGTATCAAGCCAAGGACATTCTATGACCTGGTCGTCGAAGTGGCCATCGTGCGACCTGGCCCCATCCAGGGCGACATGGTCCACCCTTATCTAAGGCGCCGCGAAGGCAAGGAAGAGGTCAGCTATCCCAAGCCGGAGCTGCGCCGCGTCCTCGAAAAGACACTCGGCGTCCCGCTCTTCCAGGAGCAGGCGATGCGGGTCGCGATCGAGTGCGCCGGTTTTACCGCTAGCGAGGCGGACCTTTTGCGGCGGGCGATGGCGACGTTCAAACTGACCGGCGGGGTCAGCCATTTTCGCGAAAAGCTGATCGGCGGCATGGTCGAGCGCGGCTATGAGCAGGCTTTTGCCGAACAGACCTTCAAGCAGATCGAAGGCTTTGGCTCCTATGGTTTTCCCGAAAGCCATGCCGCAAGCTTCGCGCTCATCGCCTATGCCTCCTCCTGGCTCAAATGCCATCATCCAGATGTCTTCTGCGCCGCACTGCTGAACGCCCAGCCCATGGGCTTTTATGCGCCAGCCCAGATCGTGCGCGACGCACGCGAGCATGGCGTCGAGGTCCGCCCCGTCGATGTGAACCATAGTCGCTGGGACTGCACGCTTGAAGTGGGGAACCGGCGGTACAAGGCCGTGCGCCTTGGGTTGCGCATGGTCCGCGACCTTGCCAATCCGGACGGCGCGGCGATCGTCTCGGCCCGTGGCGCAGAGCCCTATGCTTCAGTGGAAGAAATCCAGCGCAGAGCCGGCGTGGGCGCTGGCGCTCTCGATCGGATCGGTGATGCCGATGGCTTTGGCTCGCTCCAGCACAGCCGTCGCACTGGCCTGTGGGATGTGAAAGGGTTGCGCGACAGCCCCCTGCCCCTCTTTGCCGCCGCAGACGAGCGCGAGGGGAAGCTCCGCGCCGAAGCGGTCGAACCGAAAGTTGCGCTCTCTGCGATGGCGGAAGGCCAGGAAGTAGTGGAAGACTATCGCAGCTTCGCGCTATCGCTCCGCGCCCACCCGGTGGCCTTTCTCAGGGAGGATTTGGCAGCTAGGAAGATGGTCCCGTGCGCGGCGCTTGCTGACATCCGCGATGGTCGCTGGGTCAATCTTGCAGGGATCATCATGGTGCGGCAGCGCCCCGGCTCTGCCAAAGGTATCATGTTCATCACCATCGAAGACGAGACGGGCATCGCAAATCTTGTAGTGTGGACCAAAGTGTTCGAAGCCAATCGCGGGACTGTCCTTGGCGCATCCATGCTCGGCGTCCGTGGTCAGGTCCAGAAAGAAGGCGAGGTCATTCACGTTATCGTCCAGCGGCTAGAAAATCTGTCGGGGTTGCTGGCAAGCGTGGGCGAACGGAGCGATCTTGCTAATGTCTTCCGCCCGGCGCGCGGCGATGGCGTGAAGAGTGGCGGCGGACCTGATCCCCGGGACCCGGACAGCAAATTGCTCGGTCGAAAAGCGCGTGAGATATACATCCCTGACCTGCGGCTGGGATCGGGCATTATGCCCGGGAAGCCGACCGAGGGCATCAAGGTGAAGCCAAGAAATTTTCGGTGAGAATGTCAACATCGACATCGGCTAAGACAAAAATTGGAGGGCTGATAAGGCATTTTTACGAGATTGCCCCGTTGCCAGATCCGCTTGATTTACCTTTTGCAGTTATCGACCCACCACGATCGCGTCAGAACGCGATATGGAAGCCTGCCAGTGTCGACCCTTGTGAGACATTCATGACCGACTTTTTCGTTCCCGGTTCCGGTCAGTCTGCTTCTTCATGTCGCAACAGGATAGAGATGCTGCTCGGCGACATTCCTCACAGCCTCGGTCATGGCTTGAAGGGCTTGTGCATGGAGACGGGATACTGTCCAGAATAGCGGGACGTCCATTGTGTCTCCGGGCACTAATTCAACCAAGTTACCCACGTCGATATGCGGTTGCGCCAAGGCCTTTGGTTGAAGCCCCCAGGCAAGACCTGCGCAGGCGAGGTCGAGAAATCCCTGTGTCGATGGAATCCAGTGCGTTGGTGCATTTAGCTCTGCGTCGAAGGCGGCTTTAGCCCACCTTCCCTGAAGCTGGTCTTTCCTGTTGAAGCGCATAACTGGCGCTATGTTAAGACTGTCTCTGTCGATCCCGTTCGGGAAAGATCGACCGACAAAATCCGGGCTGGCGCAAGCGACATAGCTGAGCGATCCCAGTGCAATCGTCCTGCATCCTGCAACGGGTTCCGGGTCGGACGTGACGACAGCAAGCACTTCTCCGGTCCGCAGACGATCGGCCGTGTGCCCTTCATCCTCAAGCGTCAATTCCACCAGCATGCCGGTCGTTCGGGCAAAGTCAGCCAATGCATATGGAAACCATGTCGCCAGGCTGTCCGCATTGACCGCAATGCTCAGCGATGGGCGGGAGCTATCCTGTATGCCATTGGCAAAACTCATGGGAAGGTCTGCTTCAAGCAGACGCACTTTGTCGAAATGCGCGCATAACGCCCGGCCCTGCTCTGTCGCCGTACAAGGTTGCCCACGAACGACGAGGGCGATCCCCAACCGCTCTTCAAATCCCCTGACCCGCTGTGAAACCGCCGAGGGCGTTATCTTGAGCAGAGCGGCGGCTTTTTCGAAGCTGCCTTCGCGCACCACGGCGGCGACGGCCGCGAGAGAGGGATAATCCAGCATGATGAAGCATTGCTTCATCAGGGTTAGGATAACAAGTTATGCTAAGCTTCGGTATTGCGGGATATGGCGAGAATGACCAACATGTTCGCTCCCTTTCTCTCCGGCTTCCTGCTGTCTGCGGCATTGATTATGGCTATCGGTGCCCAGAACCTGTTTGTGCTCCGACAGGGGCTCAAGCGCGAGCATGTCGGGCCAGTCGTCCTGTTCTGCGGCGGCGCAGACGCTCTGTTGATAGCGGCGGGCGTTGCAGGCGTCGGCGCCTTTCTGGCAGCTATCCCGCAATTGACGCTCTTTTTAACAATCGGCGGCGCGGCCTTTCTGGGCTGGTATGGCTTCAAAGCGTTGCGACGCATGGCCGCACCGGAGATTATGGCAGTAGATTCAAACGGCAGCATCAGCCTTGGCGGGGCGATTGCTGCGACGGCTGGCTTCACCTTTCTCAATCCGCACGTCTATCTTGATACCGTCTTGCTGATGGGCGCGGCAGGGTCGGCTCAGCCTGCCGCCCTGCGGCCGATCTTTGTCGCAGGGGCCGTTTCAGCCAGTTTCACATGGTTCGCTGCGCTGGGCTATGGTGCCCGTTTGCTTGTGCCGCTGTTCGCCCGCCCCACGGCCTGGCGCGTGCTGGATGCCATCGTCGGGATCACCATGCTTTCCCTTGCGGCATCGTTGCTGATGCGCACTTTCGGTTGACGGGTCCCGCCATGTATCGGCCTCCCGCCTTCCGCGAAGATCGCATCGAAATCCTCCATCAAGCGATCGTCGCCTATCCGCTCGCCATGCTCGTGACATCGGGCGCTTGTGGTATCAGCGCCAACCTCATTCCTTTCACGCTGCATTCCGACGCTGGCGAAAGAGGGGTGCTGCAAGCCCATATGGCGAAGGCAAATTCGCAGCTTGCGGACCTTCGCGCGGGCGCGGAAGCGCTGGTGATCTTTCAGGGACCACAGGCCTATGTCTCACCGTCCTGGTATCCCACCAAGCGGCTGCATGGCAAAGTCGTTCCAACTTGGAATTATGTCATGGTGCAGGCAAGAGGGCGGCCGGTCATCATTGACGACCCCGACTGGCTCAGGATGCAGATCGATGCTCTGACCGGGCAGCAGGAGCAATATCAACCCGAGCCATGGTCCGTCGCCGATGCGCCAGCATCCTATATTGAGGGCCAGTTGAAAGGCATCACTGGCATCGAAATCGCGATCGAACGGATTGAGGGTAAGTGGAAGGCCAGCCAGAACCACCCAGCCGCCAACAAGGCCGGTGTGGTTGATAGATTGATGGCCCTGAACCCGCTCTCGCCGATGGCTTTGATCATGCGCAGCCTTGCCGATAGCAGGGCATGAAAACCATGCTGTTCGAAGCGGATTACGTCGAATGACACATAGTGCTCATGCGCCTTGATCCTATCATTATCCTCTTATCGTCAGGAATGCTGCATGACACGCTGGCCGCTTATCTCTTCCGCCTTCCTACTCGCCGCGGTGATGGTCGCGCGTGGAGACGCCGTGCCAACAAAGAAGTCGGCCTGGAATGGCACCGCAGCAGCCGCCTATCTGGACAATCGCCTCACCTGGTGGCGTCAATGGCCCAAGGCTGAGCGGGATCACGGCACCCGCTGTGTATCCTGCCACACGTCGTTGCCGCATGTTCTCGCCATGCCATCGCTACGAAGCCAGTCAGGCAAGCAGAGGCAAAGCGTCGATGAGATGGGAATGTTCGATGAGGTGGTTAAGCGCGTCTATCTCTGGGATGAAGTCGAACCCTTCTATCCCGACCAGACGCGCGGCGTGCCTAAATCTGCGGAATCTCGCGGCGTCGAAGCCGTTCTTAACGCGCTGATACTGGCGACGCGGGATCAGGAACGCGGCCACCTTGGACCCGACACGCTACAGGCCTTCGCCAACATGTGGGGCGTGCAGATGAAAGCGGGCGACCAGAAGGGCGGCTTTACCTGGCTCAACTTCCGGCTGGAACCCTTCGAATCCCCGACCGCGACCTATTGGGGGGCGACGTTGGCCGCGCTGGCTGTCGCGCGTGCGCCGGACGGGTACGCCGCCGATCCGGCGGTTGCTCCGCAGATTGATGCACTGCGCGCCTATTTACGAACCGGTACGGGCGGGTCGCTCTATTCCCGCGCACTCATCCTGTGGGCTGACAGCCAGCTTGGCGGCATATTAGCCGCATATGAGCGGAACAGCATCATTTCGGAACTGGTCGCTTGCCAGCAAGCAGACGGCGGATGGAATTTACCAAGCCTGTCGACCTGGCAGAGGACCGACGGCTCCAGCCTGCCGCAGGAGAGCGACGGATATGCCACCGCGATTGTTGCGGTCGTTCTGCGTGAAGGGGGAGGACCGACCAGCGCGGTGGCGCTCAAACGGGCCCAGGCTTGGCTGGCTGCTCATCAGGACAAGGACGGCTCTGTCACGGCGAAGTCGATCAACAAAGATCGCAAGCCTGAGACGGACGCCTATCTCTTCATGACCGACGAAGCGACCGGCATGGCTGCGCTTGCCATGCGCCGTTAGAGATTGGCAGGCATAGGTCGACCCAAATCGGACGTCCATGCACAATTTTGCTGATCCTAACTGCTAACCGTCAGCTATTCGAAGTACGGCTATTCCGGCCAGGGCTAGATCAGCTTATCAAGCGTTAGGGGCAGATCGCGCACGCGCTTGCCGGTTGCGTTGAAGACGGCGTTGGCGATGGCGGCCGCGACGCCGGTCGTCCCGATCTCGCCTATCCCGCGCGCGCCGAGCGGCGTGCGGGGATCGGGTATGTCGGTCCACAGCACCTCAATGTCGGGCACGTCCAGATGCACCGGCACATGATAGTCGGCCAGTGACGTGCTCATAATGCGGCCGGTACGCTCGTCGAGCAGCGTCTCTTCAGTGAGGGCCATGCCGAGCCCCATGATCATGCCGCCCTTGAACTGGCTGCTCGCCGTCTTGGCATTGAGGATGCGGCCGCAGTCAAAGGCACCGACAAGACGGTCCACGCGAATTTCGCCCGTGACCTCGCTGACGCGCAACTCACAGAAGTTCGCCGACGTGCTGTGCATCGAATATTTCATGATCTCCAGCGGCGCGCCGCTTTCGCCGACCACGCTCAGATCGCTCCGATTGGCGCGGCGAAGGATGGAGGCAAAGCTTTCCTGGCGAGCGTGATCCCCGACGCTGCGGACCCCGCCGTCGGAGAACTCGACCTCGCTCGGCTTGAGCCCGGCCAGCGGCGTGTCATTGCCCGCCATGCGCATGAGTTCGGCCACGAGCTTGGCGCTCGCCGCGCTGATCGCCGCGGCCAATGAGGCGGTCTGAGACGACCCGCCGGCAAAGCTTGCGAACGGCAGACTCGAATCCCCGATCGTCACCGTGACGCGATCAAGCGGAAGGCCTAGCCGATCGGCGGCATGCTGGCGCTGCACCGTCGCCGTGCCCATGCCCATTTCGTGCGCGGCGCTGGAGACTTGGGCATTGCCACTGGCGTCAATGGTTATGCGCACGGACGTGCCGGGCATGCGCATGAACGGAAAGGTGCCACTGGCGCAGCCCATGCCGATCAGCCACTCGCCCTCGCGCCGCGCGCTTGGCTCCGCCAAACGACGATTCCAGCCGATGCGTGTCGCGCCGAGGTCATAAGCCTCCATCATCGCGCTCTGCGAATGCGGCGCGCCGCTAACCGGATCGCGGGTGGCCACGTTGCGCCGGCGCAACTCTATGGGGTCCATGCCGATGGCATGCGCGAGTTCATCCATAGCGCATTCGATCGCAAAGGTGCCGGGCGTCTCGCCGGGCCCGCGCATGAAGCTGTTTGCCAGCAGGTCAAGGTCGACATAATGCTGGACGATATCGAAGCTCTCGCTGGCGTAGAGCGAGCGGCCGGTAAGGGTGAAGGCTTCATCGCAGATACTGTGCAGCGGCCTGACGCCATAGCCATGGTGCAATAGCGCATTGAGCTTGCCGTCCGCATTCGCGGCCAGCGCTACCCGCTGCTCTGTTTGCATGCGACCACCGATCAGCCGGTGCATGCTGGCGCGTGAGAGGGCGACGCGCACAGGCCGGTCAGCGAGCTTCGCCGCCGCCGCGCCCAATATCTGGTGATCCCACAGACCTTTCGCGCCAAAGCCTCCGCCCACATAGGGCGAGCTTACCTGGACATCACCGGCGTTCAGCCCGAATATTTTCGCGAGCGACCCGGCGGTCCCATGGATCATTTGGGTCGCGTCGTGAACGATCAGCTTGCCGTCCCGCCAGACGATCGTCGCGGCATGCGGCTCGATCGGATTATGGCTCTCCCAAGGCGTCGTATAGACCGTGTCGATCTTGAAGGCGGCCTCGGCGAACTTTCGGCTTGGGCCGCCCTTTTTGAGACGGTTGCGTTCGACCAGCATGGACTCCGGCGTATAGGCGCTGGCCTTCCCTTCCTCGAATCGCGTGCGTCCCTGTGCGGCGTCATAGCGCAAGCGGACCAAGGTGGCCGCGTGATCTGCCTGCTCGCGCGTTTCAGCCAACACCACCGCCACGACCTGTCCGTTCCAGCGTATCTCGGGATCCTGCATGATTGGCAATGTATGATTGCCCGCAGCCTTGAGGTTGGTCATGCCGATCGGCGGCGGAACGCTCATCTTGGGCGCATTGCGATAGGTCATGACCAGCGCGACGCCAGGTGCTGCCTCGGCTGCCGATACATCGATATCGGCGATGCGGCCCCGAGCGATCGTGGAATGGACGAAGGCGGCGTAGAGCAGATTTTCCATCGCCACTTCGGCGGCGAACTGCGCCGCCCCGCGCACCTTGTCGGGTCCGTCGACCCGCGACTGCTGCTCGCCGAGCGACACGCGCTTATCGATCAGCGGATCGGGCGTGCCGCCGGGTAGCCAGCTTTCGGGCACATGGCCGATAACGGCGCGTACACCGCCCACGATGGCATTTTGTAGCTTGGTCATGCGTGCGCTCCTGAAAGAGAGGTCAGGACGGCGACCACCGTGCGTTCGACGAGGCGGATCTTGAAATCGTTGCCGGATAGCGCTCGCGCGCCGACAAGCTCTTTGCGGATCGCGGCAAGGAAAGCCTCGGGGGTCGGCGCGACCCCGACCAGCGCCGCCTCTGCCTTCGTCGCTCGCCAGGGTTTGGCGGCGACGCCGCCGAGCGCAAGGCGGGCGTCGGAGATGCGCCCGTCGGCGAGCGCCAGGCCGCCCGCGACGGAGATCAGCGCGAAGGCGTAGCTGGAGCGATCGCGGACCTTGCGATATTCGGCGTGGGTCACCGCGTCCGACGGCGGCGGCAGTTCGACGGCGGTGATCATTTCGCCCGGTTTCAGCACGGTCTCTACATGCGGCGCGGCATCGGGCAGGACATGAAAGTCTGTCAACGGCACCGACCGTTCACCCGCTGGGCCGGAAAGATGGACCAAGGCATCGAGCATGGCGAGCGCCACGCACATGTCGGAAGGATGTGTCGCGACGCACTGGTCCGACGCGCCCAAAATGGCATGATAGCGGTTGAAGCCGTCGAGCGCGTCGCATCCGGTGCCCGGCTGCCGCTTGTTGCAGCGCGCGCCGTCGACATCGTAGAAATACATGCAGCGCGTACGCTGGAGGATATTGCCGCCGGTCGTGGCCATGTTGCGCACCTGCGCAGAGGCGCCGGCGAGCAACGCGCGCGCAAGCACCGGGTAGCGGCAGCGCACGAGCGGATGGGCAGCAACGGCGGCGTTCTTGACCGACGCGTCGATCAGCAGCCCGCCGCGGTCGGTTTCACGGATGGTGCCATCCAAGAGGCTTACGTCCACCAAGTTGCTCGCCTGTTCGACATTCTGCCGCAGAAGATCGACGAGGTTGGTCCCGCCGCCCAAAAACCGTGCGCCACTCTCAACGCGGGCAAGAGCGTCGGCCCGATCCGCCGCACGGACATAGGTCAAGGGCGTCATGCCGCCGTCTCCGCCAGCATGGCCTCGATCGCCTCGACGATCCCGTTATGCGCGCCGCAGCGACAGAGATTGCCGCTCATACGCTCGCGGATCTCTGCGCGCGTCACAACTTGCTTCCCTGCAGCGATATCGAGGGTCACATAGCTCGGGTCGCCCCGACGTAATTCCTCCGCCATGGCAATCGCCGAGCAGATTTGGCCGGGGGTGCAATAGCCGCATTGTAGCCCGTCATGCTCGACAAAGGCCTGCTGCAACATGTGCAGATCGCCGGCATCGCCGGTGATGCCCTCGATTGTCAAAACGTCGCTCCCATCCGCCTGCGCGGCCAGCGTGAGGCAGGATAGGACGCGATTGCCATTAATGAGAACCGTGCACGCGCCGCAGGCGCCTTGGTCGCATCCCTTCTTGGTGCCGGTGAGGTGAAGGTGCTCGCGCAGCAAATCGAGCAGCGACACCCGGGCGTCCTCGGGCAATGAGACTTCCGCGCCGTTTACCCGTATCGCCATGACGTCTCTCCTCAAGCTCGTGCGCCGCCTGACCTCCAGCACCAGATCAAGATACAACGAGATTCGAATTATTCAACTGTCGTTGTAGACGATCTTGGTAATCATTGCGATGAACTGATCACGCTCGTGCGGCGACAGTCGGGAAAGCATGAGCAGATACATTTGCCGATAGGCGTTGACCTGGGCCTCGGCATAGGCCGCGCCGGCCTCGGACAGTGTGAGGGCAACGGCGCGACGGTCGGCTTCGATGCGCTCTCGCTTCAGGAAGCCGCGCCTCACCAGCCGGTCGGTCGCGGAGGACAAGGTGGTTGTGGGCGCGGCGAGGAAGCGCGCGACGTCAGTCGGGCCACAACCGGCATGTTCTGCAACATAGAGCAACACGGCCTTGTCCAACTCGGCGAGCGGCCGCTCGGACCGCAGGGCGTCGGCAAGCTTGTATCTTCTTGCAAAGGTTTCGAACGCAGTGCCGAGCACTGCGAGTTGTTCTTCGGTCGGATCGCTCATTGCACCCGCATATCGCGTCAATGCCTCAGTTGGCCAGCCCTGCCTGCGCCGGAAGACCGAGATGGATAGACGCAAGCAGCATATCGTCCCGAGAGGTTCCATACACAGCCGACCCATGCCAGACGCTCAGCGTCCAGCTTTCTCTTCCTAGGAGCGGTCCGACCGCTTTTCGATTCTACCCGTCCTACTTTGAGGTGTAGCAGTCGCTTGATCGGCTCTGGCTCCACCAGCTTCGACCTTCAGCCAAAACGGTAGTTGGACGGAGGGTTCTGCACAATCTAAGCTAAGAAGATCGCTTGCCCGAGTTAAGCGCCGGTATTTTTCGCGATTCCTGCCTTTTCGACATGCGTAACAATAGGTTCGTCGCGTTCCTTGCGTTCCGAATAGCGATCGACCAGCTGGTCGGCATGGGGGCGTAGCAAAACGGTGAAGCGGACAAGTTCCTCCACGACATCGACGATACGATCATAATAGGCCGACGGCTTCATCCGTCCCGCTTCATCGAACTCCTCATAGGCCTTCGCGACGGAGGACTGATTGGGGATCGTGAACATCCGCATCCATCGTCCAAGGACACGCAGCGTATTGATGCTGTTGAACGATTGTGATCCCGCCGACACCTGCATAACCGCGAGAGTCCGCCCCTGTGTCGGTCGCAACCCTTTATAGGCCAGCGGCAGATGGTCGACCTGCGCCTTCATGATCCCGGTAATCTGGCCATGGCGTTCCGGGCTGCACCAGACCTGGCCTTCCGACCAGAGCGAATGGGCACGCAGTTCGTGGACAGCGGGATGATCGTCGCCAGCAACCTGATCGGGCAGCGGCAGGTCGCTTGGATCGAAGATGCGCGTCTCGCATCCGAAATAGTGCAGCAGGCGCGCCGACTCCTCGACAACGAGCCGCGAATAGGACCGATCCCGCAGCGATCCGTAGAGCAGCAGGATACGGGGTGGCGGATCCAGTTCGCCAAGGCCGAACGCCGGACGGCGATGCGCATAGTCCGGGTTCAACGCCGGCAGCGCGTCGATATCGGTCAGGGTGCGAAGATAGCGGAAGTCGGCTGCATTCCAATTCTGTTCCGTCATGGTCATGCCCGATCTCTCGCAGGAACCGTATCCGGGAACCAGCGGCGTCCGAACCAGAAGGCGACATTGACCAGCAGGATCAGAACCGGCACCTCCACCAGCGGTCCGATCACCGCGGCAAAGGCCACGGGGGAGGCAAGGCCGAACGCGGCGATGGCGACCGCGATCGCAAGCTCGAAATTATTGCCCGCCGCCGTGAAGGCTACCGCCGTGGTGCGTGGATAATCGCTGGCGATCAGCTTGCCCATGAAGAAGCTGATCGTGAACTGCACGACGAAATAGATGGTCAGCGGGATGGCGATGCGGATCGCGTCGCTGGGCAGCGTGACGATCTCATTGCCCTTCAGGCTGAACATGGCGACGATCGTAAACAGCAGGGCGATCAGCGTGACGGGACCGATCCTTGGCAGGAATACGCCTTCATACCAGTCATCGCCTTTCGCCCTGACCAACAGTTTGCGGGTCAGATATCCCGCCAGGAACGGAACGCCGAGATAGATCAGCACGGCCTCTGCGATCGTCCAGAAACTGACGTCGATGACGCTGCCCTCCAGCCCGAACAGTGGTGGCAGGAAAGCAAGGAAGAACCAGGCATAGACGCTGAAAAACAGGATCTGGAAGATCGAGTTGAACGCCACCAGCGCCGCGACATATTGATTGTCGCCCTTGGCCAACTGGTTCCAGACGATGACCATGGCGATGCAGCGAGCCAGGCCGATCAGGATCAGACCCGTCATATATTCCGGCTGGTCACGCAGGAAGAGAACCGCCAGCGCGAACATCAGCACCGGCCCGATGATCCAGTTCTGGATCAGCGAGATCGCCAGCTCCCGCCTATCCTCGAACACGCGCGGCAGTTCTTCATAGCGCACCCGCGCAAGCGGCGGATACATCATCAGAATAAGGCCGATGGCGATCGGGATGTTCGTCGTGCCCCAGGACAGGCTGTTGATCGCTTGCGGCAGCCCCTCGACGCTCGTACCCAGGCCGATGCCGAGCGCCATGGCGAGGAAAATCCACAAGGTCAGGTAGCGGTCGAGGAACGACAGGCGCGGACGACAGGTCTGGGTCATTGAGGTTCCTTGAGCGGAGGGGCGGAATCTCCGGCACCCAGCGCAATCTGCATGTAGATGGTGTCGAGCCAGCGACCGAACTTGCGCCCCACCGAGTGCATGCGACCAGCGTGCTGGAAGCCGAGGCGGGCATGAAGGGCGACCGACGCCGGTTCGCCACCCCCGATGACGGCGATCATCTGGCGAAATCCGGCCGCCTGTGCCTGCCCCAGCAGGGCACCCAGAAGCGCTTTGCCGATGCCCTGGCCCTGACGGTCGGGATGAACATAGATCGAGTTTTCGCAGGTCGACCCGTAAGCAGGGCGGTCACGGAATTGCGTAGCATAGGCATAGCCCACCACTTGCCCGTCCTGCTCAGCGACCAGAAAGGGCCAGCTTCTCGCAAAACATTCCGCGATCCTGCCTTCGGTTTCGACCAGTGAGCGCGGCACGGTATCGAAACTGGCCGTGCCATGGCGGACATGATGGGCGTAGATGGCGGCAATCGCCGAAGCGTCGGCTTGAATTGCCTGACGGACAGCGGTAGCCGCCATCGTTCAGGCCGCGCCCACGCGGGCACCAGTGGCATCCACGACCTGCTCGCCATCCTCCTTGGCAAAGGCGCCTTGCTGGGCTGCCGGGATCAGGTCGAGAACGGCTTCGGAAGGACGGCACAGTGTGACGCCCAGCGGCGACACCACCAAGGGGCGGTTGATGAGGATCGGATGCGCCATCATCGCATCGATCAGCGCGGCGTCGGACAGGCTGTCATCGCCCAGCCCCAGCTCTGTGAAGGGCGTGCCCTTTTCCCGCAGCAGAGCGCGGGGGGCGATCCCGGCACGCGCAATCAGGCCTTCCAACATGGCTCGGGATGGCGGCGTCTTGAGATATTCCACGACATGCGGTTCGATACCCGCGTTACGGATCATAGCCAGCGTGTTGCGCGACGTACCGCATTCCGGGTTGTGATAGATGATGATGTCCGGTGTCATAGGTCCGCTCCCGCCTTGGTGCTGGCACCGTCGCTCTGTCCGATTTCCTTGAGCTTGCGGCGTGTCGCCATGTCATCCAGGCTGGAGAGCGGCAGTGCCAGGAACAGGGCGATGCGGTTCTGCAGAAAGCGCAGCGCCTGAAGGAATGCGTCGCGCTGCCCATCCCCCTCGACCGCCGCGGGATCTTCGATGCCCCAATGCGCGGTCATCGGATGACCGATCCACACCGGGCAGGTCTCGCCTGCCGCATTGTCGCAGACGGTGAAGATGAAATCGAACTGCGGCGCACCGGGCACGGCGAACTCGTCCCAGCTTTTGGAGCGCATCCCCTCGACGTCGAAGCCCAGCCCCGAAAGGACGGACAGCGCCATGGGGTGGACTTCGCCCTTGGGCTGGCTGCCTGCACTCCAGGCGCGAAAACGGCCTTCGCCCAGCTTGTTCATCAACGCTTCGCCCAGAATGGAGCGGGCGGAATTGCCGGTGCACAGGAACAGGACGTTATAGATCTTGTCGGTCATGCTGGGGCTCCCTGGGAAACTGCATCGCAACGGATGGATGAAAGAAGGCTGTCGCACATCTGGGGATCGCCCTGGCAGCAATCGGCCATCAAAAAGCCGAGCAACGCCTGCATCCCGGCATAGTCCGCAGCATAGTGAATGAGACGGCTCGTCCGCCACGAGGTGGCAAGTCCGGCCTGCTCCAGCTTGGCCAGATGGTGGGACATGGTGGACGGCGGCACATCCATTGCCTGCGCAAGCGCGCCCGCAATCATGCCATCGGGACCGGCCTTCACCAGCAGGCGGAACACCGAAAGCCGTGTATCCTGCGCCAGCGCGGCAAGTGCGGCGACAGCTTTATCCTGATCCATTGCTACCCTCGATTCGATCATCGTCGAATTATGGTCCCACAAGACGGCCGTCAATGATATTTCGAGAAACGCAAAAATATCGAATCATTGTAGTCTTTATGTCATCATTGCGTGGAAGGAGCTTCTCCCAAAGGAGACCTTTCATGCTGGCAGCCCGCCGTTTCGCTTGCCCTTTTATCGTTGCGCTACTCATCACCGCAGGTCCGGCGCTGGCCCAGCACGCCACGACGACGGACGCCTATCGCGCGCAGGCGATGGCTGAACTGGAGCGTATCAAGGCGGATGCACCGGTGATCGGCAAGGCGCGCAACATCATCCTGTTCATCGGCGACGGCATGGGCGTAAGCACCCTGACCGCAGCGCGCATCCATCAGGGGCAGCGGCAGGGCGTGGATGGTGAATCCTTCGTCCCCGCCATGGACCGCCTGTCCAACACCGCGCTGATCAAGACCTACTCCCATGACGGGCAGGTGTCGGACTCGGCACCAACCGCCACGGCGATCCTGACCGGCGTCAAGACGCGCAATGGCGTCATTGGCGTCGGCCCCGAAGTGGCGGAAAATGACTGCGCCGGCAGCAAGGCGCACGAACTGCCGTCACTGTTTGGCTTTGCTCAGGTGCAGGGCATGGCGACAGGCGTGATCTCCACCGCCCGCATCACCCATGCGACGCCTGCCGCCACCTATGCCCACACCGCCAGCGCGACTGGGAAGCCGATGGCGACCTGTCCGCCGACGCCCGCGCGCAGGGCTGCATCGACATTGCGCGGCAGATGATCGAAGGCGATGTCGGTTCACGGCTCGACCTCATCCTGGGCGGTGGCCGCGCCAACTTTCTGCCGACGACCAGTCGCGACCCCGAATATGCCGCTGCCAAGGGAAAGCGCACCGATCGGAAAGACCTGACCAAAGCATGGCAGCGGCGCAATCCGCGTGGCGCCTATGTCTGGAACAGCGACGCCTTTGCCAAGGTCGATTTCGCCAAAACCTCGCGCCTGCTCGGCCTCTTCGAGCCAGACCATATGCAATATGAAGCCGATCGCGCGAAGGACTTCGGCGGAGAGCCCTCGCTGGCGGATATGACCCGTGCGGCAATCACCATGCTGGGCAGCCGCGAAAAGGGGTATGTCCTTTTGGTGGAAGGTGGCCGGATCGACCACGCGCATCATGCTGGCAACGCCCGCCGGGCGCTGGAGGACACCATCGCCATGGACGAGGCAGTCAAGGTCGCGATGGAGGTGACCGACCGCACAGATACGCTGGTGCTGGCAACCGCGGACCATAGCCACACCTTCGCGATCAGCGGCTACCCCGGTCGCGGCAACCCGATCCTGGGTACGGTGACCAATGGCGGTCAGGCGCTCAAGGCGAAGGACGGCAAAGGCTATACGACGCTGGGTTACGCCAATGGTCCGGGCGCAACGATCGACACGCCGCGCGCCGATCCGCTCCAGACCGACACGACGGCGCTCGACTATCGCCAGCAGGCGCTGGTGCCGCTGGGGTCGGAAACGCACGGTGGCGACGATGTGCTGGCCCGCGCATCAGGGCCGATGGCGCATCTGGTCAAGGGCACGATCGAGCAGCACAGCCTCTATTACATCATGCGCGAGGCGCTTGCAGGGTCGTCCGCCGAATAGCGTTCGCAACTAGCGCCGCCCTCCATCGTCTATCGTCACAGGTGACATAATAGCCCATGCAGGACTGACCCGGCACGATCCCTTCTGCCGGCTTGAGTCAGGACCAGGCATTGAACAGGCATGACATCATCATCGTCGGCGGCGGACAGATGGGCCTGGCGCTCGGCTATTATTTGCGCCGCGCCAAAGCGGACTTCCTGATCCTCGATCGCGAAGACGGGCCTGGCGGTGCGTGGCGCCATGGCTGGAATTCGCTCCGGCTGTTCTCGCCGGCTGGATATAGTTCGCTTCCCGGCTGGATGATGCCGCCGCCCCATCATGAAGGCTATCCGACCCGCGACGATGTGCTCGCCTATCTGCGCGCTTATGAGCACCGCTACGACCTGCCGATCCGCCGACCTGTCCGTGTGGAGACGATCGAGCCAGGCGGCGCAGGGCTGGAGATCGCCACGAACCAGGGCAAGATGACGGCGAGGATGGTCGTCAGCGCGACCGGCACATGGTCGCATCCCTATGTGCCGGACATAGCCGGACGCGCGTTGTTCGAAGGCGGTCAGGTTCATTCCGCGCACTATGTTGGCCCCGAAGACTATGCCGGTCAGACCGTGCTGGTGGTCGGCGGCGGCAACAGCGGCGCGCAGATCATAGCCGAGATTGCCCCGATAGCCCGTACCCTATGGGTAACGACCCAGGAACCGATCTTCCTGCCCGATGACGTCGATGGCCGCGTGCTGTTCGAACGGGCTGTCGCGCGCATGAAGGGCGACGCAAATGATATGCCGGTCGGAGGCATTGGCGACATCGTCATGGTTCCGCCGGTCAAGGCCGCGCGCGACCGGGGCGACTTGTCTTCGGTAAGGCCTTTTGACCGGATGACGCCCACTGGCATCGTCTGGCCGGACGGATCGGACATGGCCGTCGATGCCATCATCTGGTGTACCGGGTTCAGGCCCGCGCTGAATCACCTTTTCGAACTAGGCGTGGTCGAGGGAGATGGCCGCGTACTGTTAAACGGGCAACGATCGATCAGGGAACCGCGGCTTTGGCTTGCGGGCTATGGTGACTGGAGTGGGGCGGGATCGGCGACATTAATGGGGGCAGCACGCACCGCGCGAGATTTGGCGGCAAGGCTGGTTGAGCAGTCGGGAAAATGAGAGAGTGCGACTGTTTCATTAGCAGGGCGAATTCGGCCTTGAATGCATATCAGCGTAGGCCGTCACCCGGCTGCGATCGCGACCCATGCCGGTCGCTCGGCGCCAGATTTGCGATTCCCAGCGGCAGACATTCCGCTTTTCCGGCAGCTGTCGACCAAGATGCCTCGTTTACGTTCGGACTTGGATAGACAGCTCCTCCTAGAACTTGCTGTCCGCTAAATGCGAAGCCGCCAGATAGCAATGTGCCCCAATACTGGCAGTTGCATTCAGCGGTCAATCAGTGGTGACCCCTTGCCCATACTGAACGTACGATTGGTCGATGCCGCCCCGTGTTTATCATCCCAATGATTGAGGGTGAAATGGAAGGGCGAAGGCGAAGCGTCAGAGGTCGAGAAAAATCCTGTGCCACCTCGCCCGTCGCAACGGTTGTATTACTCGGCTGAATGGTGTCGATATGCTATCGTAACTGGATCAGGGATGACGCGTGAGCGAAGCGGTAAATACTCAGGACGAAAATCTGGCACCGGCGCCAGCACCGACCTCAGGCTTTTCTTTCATTCGACAAGGTGATCACGCCGCTCAGGACTTGGACTGGGAGAAGGGGCCCGATCAGGTACGCAAGGCCCTTGCCGAGGCGTTGGGTGCACGGAACGTCGCGTTCTTGCTCGGCGCAGGCTGCTCCTCGATGGTGGTCGATGATAAGGAGCGCGGCATCTCGACGATGCTGCCATTGGCCAGGGAATTCTGCGCTGCTCCAGAAGGTGCCGAGCCTTGGGTGTTCGACGCGTCGGAGCGAAGCTGCCTTGCCGGCTACGGTTTGAGCCTCGAAGGCGAGTATGCACGCAACCTCGAACGCCTGATGGAGACCCTACACGCGCTGCGGTTCGTGCTGAGGCGCAGTGACGATGATGGCGACGAGGAGGAGGCCGCCAAGATCGAGAAGATGATCGGGAAGGTGCAGGCCTTCCTGTGGGAGAGGTGCACCGCAGGCCTGTTCTCGAAGGGCGACGACTCCGTGCTGGGAACGTACGAGTCATTCTATCGGCGGCTGATCCTTCGCGACCGATCACTCCCACGACCGTGGATATTCTCCACGAACTACGACCTGTTCAACGAGCGAGCGATGGACCGTCTGGGTCTGCCATATGCCAACGGCTTCTCGGGCGTGGTCGAGCGCCGGTTCAACCCGTCCACCTTCAGATACGCGATGGCGGAGCAGCTCGACATCACCAACAGGAAGTGGTCGGCGGTCGACGGCTTCGTCTATCTGTGCAAGCTGCACGGTTCGATCAGCTGGACCGAGGACGATCACGGTCTCTTCCCCATCCGGGAGCTGTGGCCGCAGAGCGAGCCGTCGAAGGTGATGATCTTTCCGACACCTTCGAAGCAGAACTCGAGCCTCGGTTCACCCTATTCGGATCTGTTCAGGGAATTCCAGTCGCGCATCGTACGCGAGCAGAGCGTTCTCATCACGATGGGATTCGCATTCGGCGACGAGCACATCAACAATATCATATATCAGGCCCTGACCGTCCCAACCTTCAGGCTGATCATTTTCGCCGACCCCGAATCGGAAGGCGATATCGCCAAGTTGCGCGCCCTAGGCGATCCGCGGATATGGATCATCGGCGGACCAGGCCCGAAGGACGGTGCGCCAGCTCATTACTTTTCCACGATCGTGCAACACCTCCTTCCACGTCAGCCGTCCGACCGGATAGACGACGCCGTGAAGCTGGTCCTTCAGAAGATGGCCAAAGGCACCGGCTCGGCGCAGGACGCGACCGATGGCGACTGACGATCGCCGGCGGGCGATCGGCTCGGTCGTCGCGGTTTCGGCCGACAAGTTCGTCATCGAGATGCGCGGTGGGACAGACAGCTTCACCGTGGTGGGCTTCGACGACCTTCATTACGTCGCGCGGCTAGGATCGTTCGTGATGATACCGGCGCAGGCCGAGTATGTGGTCGCGGAGATCGTCGGCCTGCGCGAGAAGGATGCCGGGTCGGGTGGAGACATCGACAAGGCGGCGTCCGCCAAGTTCCTCGACGTGGTGCCGGTCGGCATGCTGCCCATCGAAGGGGGGCGGTTCAGGTTCGGCGTATCAGTTTTTCCTTCCCTCTACGCAGATGCGCTCTACGCGCTGGATCATGAGCTGGATCGGATATTCGACACCAACCCGGCGTCGGAACCCTCTGCCGGCCCCGATGAGGGGCCCTGCGTTCCCCACGATGCGACACGCCTGCGCATTTGAGAACGGCGGAGCAATATTCGACCACGGTAGCGGCGGGATAGTCCTGCTGCGGGCGGCGTAAAAGTCGTCCACCTTGAAGCCTTTCTGCCGAGTCAGGGAGGTGTGGGGATCTACAGCGTGGAAC
>Ga0209231_1000507_pt1 | contig 21312 bp, 24 predicted proteins | sample Deesub45470m_DNA_FD_188086 | JGI IMG/M metagenome (GOLD analysis project Ga0209231, IMG submission 188086) | Deep subsurface microbial communities from North Pacific Ocean - 450_OLKR46/470m Metagenome (SPAdes) (version 2) | ecosystem: Environmental > Terrestrial > Deep subsurface > Unclassified ... | reverse complement strand
CTCTGGGGACTTGCTTCGGTTTCACTTGGTTCCCCCAATGGGGTTTTTTATGAGGAGAGGGATAATGGCCCGTGCAGGCGCAAACAGAGCTGCTTGGCGAGGCTCGCCGCAATCTGCAACCGAATGAACGAATCAAATTCAATTATCCTGCTACCGAAGGCGTTCCGCCAAACTGGACCGGGATGGCTTCAGCCATCGTGTCCGATGTCGCATTTTCGGAAGAGGTTGCCAGGGTCGAAAATTAAATAACCTAAGCTGCAATGCAATAGATTTGTTTTGCCGGGGGATTTTATGAAGATTGAACCAGCCAATGATCTGGAAGCCAAATTTGAATGCCCTTCCTGCTATCGTATACTTCAGTGTGAATCAGCAACGGCCGAAAACGGGGCATCTATTACCTGCCCGTTCTGTGGTAAAAAATCCGAACTTCCAGCGCAAAAAAGCAAAGAATTAAGTCGCCAAACCGGCATTAATGCGGGGTCTCAATACGTCCCGGGAAAATGGCGTAAACTGAACAGGATTTATTCTGGGTGCAAGTTTATCGTTAAGTTGGTTATTTTGTTCCTGCTGTTCTGGGTGCTCGGCGGCGGCAAATATAATGAAACCTACTTTTTAGGCGCAAAAAGAAATCCCGGATTCGAAAAAACCTTTATCCGTCTGGATCCGGTGTCTGCTTTCGGCATACCCCGAATGGAACAAAAGCTAAGGGCGAGCTATTCGTATATCATCGTTAAATACCACAAGAAAACCGGGCCGGTTTTTTTTGAGCGGTTGTAACGTCAATTGGGACACCTCCCATTTTAGAAAGCCCGTGGGGTTCCACGAGATAATTGAAAGGGTTTCAAAGTCGAAACCTGATGGGCGCAGATTCACCGCAGGCGTCAGGCCATCGCACCTGTCTGATGTTTTAAACTGAAAGCCACCGTCAGACTGTATCTCTTGCTGAACATTGGAGATTACCTTGATGTTGAAGACATCTAACCGGATCGTCCTTCTGATCAGTGTGCTGCTGGTTGTCGGCTTTCTGACGACCAGTCTGGCGAGCTACTTCGTATCCCGAGCGTCCCTGCGGTCAGAGATCGACCAGAACACCCTGCCGCTGACCAGCGACAACATCTATTCCGAAATCCAGCGCGATTTGCTGCGTCCGATCTTCATCTCTTCGCTCATGGCCTCCGACACTTTTTTGCGCGACTGGGTCATTGCCGGGGAGCAGGATCCGCGTGCGATCACCCGTTATCTCAATGAGATTCAGACCCGCTACGGCACCTTTACCAGTTTTTTTGTGTCGGAAAAAACCCGCAATTACTATCATTCAAGCGGCGTCCTGAAGCAGGTCAGCCCTGATGCGGAGCGCGACCGCTGGTACTTCAGGGTCCGGACCATGGCGACCGATCACGAGATCAATGTCGACCCGGACATGGCGAATAAAGACGCCATGACCATCTTTATCAATAACAAGGTTTTTGACTACCGGGGGAACTACATCGGCGCGGCCGGCGTCGGCTTAACCGTCAACGCCGTCAAGACCCTGATTGAGAGTTACCGGAAACGCTACCACCGGGACATCTATTTCGTCGATCACACCGGAACCATCAATTTAAGCAGCAGCTCTTTTGCCGGGCAGGGGCAGCGTCTTCAGGAGATGCCGGGCCTTGCCCCTCTGGCGGCGGACATCCTCGCTTCTGATTCCCTGAGTCTCAAGTACGAGAGGGCCGGGCACGTGGTGCACCTGAACACCCGCTACATCAAGGAGTTCGATTGGTATCTGCTGGTGGAGCAGACCGAAGAGCAGGCGATTGCAAAAATCTTCAGCGCCTTGCTGGTCAACATCGCCATTTGCATTCTGGTGACCTTCATTGTTCTTCTGGTCACCCATCGGACCCTGCGCAGCTACCAGCGTCGACTCGAAGATTCGGCTGCCACCGACAAGTTGACCGGGGTTTATAATCGCAAGGCCTTTGACGATTTCTTCGATCACGCCCTGACCGACAGTCGGCGTACCGAGACTGCTCTTTCGTTGCTCTTGTTCGACCTCGATCACTTCAAGCGGGTCAACGACACCTTCGGCCATCAGGCCGGGGATCAGGCCTTGCAGGAGATTGCGCAGCGGGTGAAAGTTGCCGTCCGTGAGTCGGATATCTTCTTTCGTTGGGGGGGGGAGGAGTTTCTCGTTCTGCTCAAAGGCTGTCATCTCGAACGTGCCCTGCAGGTTGCCGAGAAGATCCGCCTGGCGATCGCCGAGCTGCCCCTGACTTATGATGCTACCGAAATCCCCCTCACCGCCAGTTTCGGCGTGGCGGAACATCGCCCCGGCGAAAGTCTGGACAGTCTCATGAAGCGGGTGGATCAGGCGCTTTATCTCGCCAAGGCCGGCGGCCGCAATCGTTCTGAGATCGCCCCATTGCTGCAACCGTGATCGCGCCCGAGTAACCGGCAATGTGCAGCTAACTCGCGTAAATTGTTCCGGGCGGAAAACGTTTCCGAACCGATGCTGCCCATTCTTGATAACCGATTTTCATAACAGTGGGTATGATTGTTGTTTTGGAAAGGCCGCTTTATTGAACCTGAATGTTGAATAGACTTGGGAGTGTTTTTACAAACTACGGCTGCAGGACGGGTTAATGGCGGCGTCATATTCTTAAATGTCAGGGTTCATAGGAGATAGAAAAACTGAAAAGTTTAAAACTTCAGATGAGAAATTGCAGTATGTAATAAGAAGGCCAATTGATCGACCGTTCAGTTTATATCCGTTACATTGAATTTCATTGTTTATGTAGTTTTATTGGAATCTGTAGTCCGGAGGGGGCTGTTGCATTGATTACAACTACTTTGTGCGCAGGGTGGTTGTATTGTTGCTGCTGTCTACGAAATTAGTGGCGATTCAATTTTCAACTTTTTTATGTCATTTACCCACGCGGGATTGTACTGATACAAAAAACCTTCATCTGGGTCAGTGGAAACATTGTTGAGTAGCGCACTCTTTTTTCATCCTTAAGGGACACCTCCCTGGTTAGGTGGATGTGTCTACTTTAACGGGTCAAGATCCTACTTCTGGATGTTTTTGTGGTTATATTTAATTTTCTCAACAATGAGTACTCCTACAAGTGGATGGTTTAACTGCAGACTGTGCCAATATTAAGCTAAAATGAAGCTTAATCCTACTCTATCAATCAAGGATATATGCATGCAATTATCGTTAAAGCAAAAAAAAGGATAAGCTCTATCAAATTCTCAGTGATTTAGGCGGCTGCGTTGTCGGTTTTTCCGGCGGGGTAGATTCAACCTACCTCTTAGCGGCAGCAATCGAGGTTCTCGGTGCACGAGCCGTTGCTGTTTCGGCCTCTTCGGAGACCTATCCTGAGAGGGAGATGCGTGAAGCCATAAAATTGGCAAAGTCTTTTAACTGTACCCATCATATTGTCATTTCTGAGGAGCTCGATATCCCAGGTTTCTCGGATAATCCGCCAAATCGTTGTTATTACTGTAAGACCGAGCTATTCAGTAAGCTACGAGAAGTTGCCGATGCTGAGGGGCTTCCCTATGTTGTGGATGGTAGTAATCTTGATGACCGCAGTGATTTTCGACCGGGTCGGCAGGCCGCTGCTGAGCAGGGAGTAAGAAGCCCCCTGGACGAAGCCGGTCTCACCAAAGACGATATCCGAAAACTTTCCAATCAGATGAATCTGCCTACATGGGACAAGCCGGCTTTCGCCTGCCTATCATCCCGCTTTCCTTATGGAGACCAGATCACCCGAGAGAAGGTTGCTCAGGTAGGAAAAGCTGAAGAATCTCTGATGGAGCTGGGACTGCGTACCTTGAGGGTAAGACACCACGACAATGTGGCCCGCATCGAACTCGGCCCCGAGGATTTCGATAAAGTCGTTAATGGGTTACGTGATGAGGTTGTGAATAAGGTCAAAGAGGCTGGCTACTCCTATGTGGCCTTAGACCTTCAAGGCTATAGGACTGGAGCCATGAACGAAGTCCTCACAAAGGATTCTTAGCGAAGGGGTGCCTGTGACAACTTCTTTTAGGAGGTGAAGATGAGAATCTTTCCACTTGTAGCCCAGAGTCAAGTGAAGTCGACGGCGGTTATAGAATCTCTTGATGTAATCAAAAATACTTTGTCGAATAAAGCCGCTTTTTTGATTTTCGCTGTATTAGTGAATCCATTTGTAAAGGGTGCTGGGGTGGATTTCGAGACTCTGACCACCTCAGTTACTGAGTGATCGCTGACACTCTTCAATGGTACCACCTCGATCTTTAAGTCTCGGGTATAACGTTTTCTAGCATTTAATCGCACTCTCCAAAAATAAAGGGGTTGATTTTACAGAATACTCATTATTCTCGACTGTCTATAAAATATTTCCTTTGCTGCTGGCCGCACGCTCACAATGGTCACCGGAGTGAAGATAATCAGCGCACAGGGACAAGCGACAACAACAATACCAGCCCTCAGTAAGAATACCCAAAAGGATTTATAACAAAATCATCTCCCAGGCGACCTTCTTTTGACTATAATCGCAGACGCCATGTCGGCATCAACCGCATATTGGCTGTAATCGACCGAAAAGACAAATGAGGGGAAATTGGCGTTCAATTCGATGGCGTTGCCTGGAAGCACACCCATGGCCATCAGCTTTTGCAGCTTTTTCGAATCGTCAGCCTTGATATAAGCAATTGATCCTGACTCCCCAGGTTTCAGGCGGTTCAGGGGAACAACGAATTTATCTTTTGTCTCGCGGGCCTTGCGGCAACAGTCACCTGGTGGAATCGGCTTGCCGTGGGGACAGGTTTCGGGGTGTCCTAACAGTTGGCATATTTTCTCTTCTATCCCTCTCTTGACAACATGCTCTAACTGGCAAGCAGCTTCCTCCATGTCCTCTTGGTCGGATTCGATGATGTCGTGGAACAGTCGCTCAGAAAGACGGTGTCGGCGGATAGCCAGACCGGCTTCTTTCTTGCCCGCCGGTGTAAAGCTGACAGCTCCCCCTGAGTGTTCAATCAGTCCCTCTTTAACCAACTGATCGAGGGGTATTTCCAGTTTTTCGTTCAACTGACTTTCCGTGTTCAGTTGTGGTTGAGCGTCCACCAGACAAACCCACAGTATCTCCAAGGCTTCTTCAATCTGTTCATTTGCTTTCATCGGCGTTTCTCCCAAATCTCTTCTTTAAGTCGCGTAAGGTTTCGACAAATTCCGGCTCGCGGGGTGATTCATAACCGCAGTAAGGGCACTTGACTCTCTGGCAACCACCGAATGAGGAACAGCTCCTGCACTCCTTCTTGGAGTCTTTAGCGGAGAACTCCTTTCGACAAAAGGCGCAGATCATAACTGTACCCCCGTAAGGTTGAGCAGAGCGTTCACCAGGCCACCCATAGCAAAAGCGAAAGGGAAGATAAACAGTGCAATAGCACTGGCCATCTTGAGTCCGCGTTCCTTCTTCATAATTAGGAACTGGGCGATACAGGGGACAAAGAGAGTCAAGGTGATCACCGCTACTGCGAGTTGGTTGCCGGTGAGTGCCCCGGCCTGTTGTAGGTCAAATAGACCTGCGGCGCCATAATCGCGACGGAAAAACCCGAACAGGAAGGCTACTGCCGCCTCCTTTGGCAGGCCAATCCAACCCATCACATGAGAGAGCCAAGAGACGACGATATCGAAGGTCGCGGTGATTTTCCCCAGCCAAATCAGCACACTGGCCAAAATGAACAGCGGTAGAATTTCCACGAAATACCACTGCATACGGGTGTAGGTCTTCATGAAAACCGCTCCCACGCGGGGCATGCGCAACGGGGGAACTTCCATATAGAAGTTCGGCCGGTCGCCAGGCATCAGCCGTGCGGTCAGAAAGCCGATAAAGAGAAATATGAACAGCATGAAGCCGACCCAGACTCCCATAGCGGCCGGTTTTTCTGCGACCATACCGAGAATCACCCCGAGTTGGGCACTACAGGGAATCGCCAGAGCCAGCAGTAAGGTGGCAATTATCCTTTCCCTTTTGGTTTCCAGAGTACGAGTGACCATGGTAGCCATAGTGTCGCAGCCGAAACCGAGAGTCATGGGGATGACCGCCCGGCCGTTGAGGCCGATTTTTTTAAAAATCCGGTCGACAAGTAGCGCAAGACGTGGAAGATAGCCAGTATCCTCGATGATAGAAAAGGCAATGAAGAAAGTTCCGACAATCGGCAGGATGATGGCAATCGCATAGCGAATTCCAAGGGTGATAATTCCGTAGTCCATACCTAACAGGTCCCGGGTCGGCTGCCAGGGGACGTAGTCCATGAGTAAATTGTTGATCCAGGGATTGATGTGTTCTCCAAAGAGGTCAGTCTCCAGAAAATCGACAACGGTGCCAGCTCCGAATTCGCCGACGAATTTATATAGGCCAAAGTAAAGAACCAGCAGAAGGATGGGGACTCCCGTCAGCGGGCGCATGCTCCAATCACTCAAGCGATTAGCGAAAGTTTTACTTTTGCTGCTCGGTGGCGCAAAGGTTTCTTTGCAGACGTTGACTGCGCATTGATGGAGCATCATTGGTATTGCGTAGCTGGCGGGATCCTCCAGCTTCTCTTCAAGTTCCGCAAGGGTGGCATCAAGAAAATCGGTCGAGTCTCCCTCCAGGATTCGCTCCTCCTCGGCAATCGCCACATCGCCTTGGATCAGTAACAGAGCCAGGGCACGTTGCGACAAACCGCGATCGGCCGGCATGATCGGCGCAAGGGCGTTCAGTGCGCCGTCGATGACCTCGCCGTAATAAATCTCCGGGGTTTCTTGCGGGTGACGGTAGGCGACGATTTTCTCTTTAAGGGTATCGACCCCTTGTCCGGATAATGCCGAGATGGCCACCACCGGGATACCCAGCTTTTGCTCCAGCGATTTGGTATCGATCTTGATTCGAAGGTGATCGGCCTCATCGATCATATTGAGCACCAGCACTACCGGAAGGTCAGCCTCGACCAATTGCAGTGTGAGTGAGAGCATTCGCTTGAGGTTCTTGGCGTCGACGACATGCAGAACCACATCGGCTTCTCCGGCCCTCAGAATGTCACGAGTGACGCGCTCTTCTTCGGTGATCGGTAACAGAGAGTACATTCCCGGCGTATCTTCGACATTAAACTCTTCGCTACCAATTCGGCACTTGCCCTGTGACACCTCCACCGTGGTTCCCGGGTAATTGGAAACCACTACATAAGAACCGGTCAGCCGGTTGAACAAGGCACTCTTCCCCACATTGGGGTTTCCTACCATGACGATTTTCCTGAGACTTGTTTCTCCGTCGGGCCGACTACTTTGGCAACCGCAATCACTTTTTTGACTCATTGCTACCTCCGAGTAAGTAAATACTCATATCTATTGAACGTATGTCTATATGTTCACGTGTTTGGGTAAAAAAAGGGGATTACCCCTCTTCCAGGTGCCGAATACCTTCCTCAAAGAGGTTTCGAACATGCTCGTCGTCCAAGGAGTAATAGACCATTTTGCCGTCCTTTCTTGACTTGACCAAACGGGATGTACGTAGGATACGGAGTTGGTGAGAAATAGCCGAGGAGGACATTTGGACAACTGCGGAAATGTCACAAACGCACAATTCCTCTTCGGACAAGGCATGAAGAATGCTGACACGGGTCGGATCACTGAGAACCTTGAATATTTCTGCCAAGTTAACGATTGTCCGCTCGTCGCGCATGCGCTTCCGCGCACGGGTGACCCGTTCTTGGTCCACGTAACTGATCTGGCAAATATCTTTTGACATATATACCCGTATATGTGAATAATCGTTCAAGTGTTCCAACTTTGTATCGCATCCATTTTGGGATTGTCAAGGAGTTTTTGAAAATGGTTTTCATCGGAAACAAATGATCCCCACATCGCAACAGTCCAAGAAACTCTCCCTGCCCGCTCTTGGGTTCATACTGGCTGGGATTATTCTGGCCATGATTCTCGGTGTGTTCACCTGGCGCAACCTGGATCGTGAAGAACGCATCATGGAGAACTTTCTTCGAGAGGAGGGTCTGACCCTTATCCGCGCCTTCGAGGCGGGCGCACGCACCTCCATGATGATGAACTGGGAAGGCAACTCCCTGGCGACCCTGGTGCGGGAGACGGCGCGAACCGATTCGATCGCCTATATCGTTATTGCCGACGCATCCGGTCGCCTCCTGACGGCGGCAGGCGAGAGGCGCGACGGCGAGATCCTTTCAGTTACGCAAGTCCTGGCGCAGGATCAGCCCCTCACCCGCAGGACAAACGATGCCGTCGGCCGGGGCGTGTTTGAAGTCGCCAAGGGATTCAACCCGATTCTGCCGGAAACGGTCGGTCGTGAGGAGATGATGGGGCGCTGGCAAAGATGGTGCGGAATGGGCTGCGTATCGGACGAGCAGGAAGGGCGCCGAGCGATTTTCGTGGGGCTTTACACCGCCGAGTTCGAAGCTGCTCAAGACGAAGACCTCCGCCAAAGCCTGCTCATGGGCGGACTTCTGCTGCTTCTGGGGTCGACCGGGTTTTATTTCCTCTTTCTTTCCCAGCAGGCCCAGGTGACCAAAAACACCTTGGCCAACATGGAGCTCTACACCCGCAACGTCATCGACAGCGTGCCCGCCGGGCTGATCACCCTGGACAATCAGGGTCGCATCGTCTCCCTCAACGACAAAGCTCAGGGGATCTTCGGCAAACAGGGAGAGGCGGCCGAGGGGAAACTCCTGGAGGCTCTGACCGGAACCGAACGCTGCGAGATTGCGCTGCTGGTCCGGGAGGGCCGCGAATTCGTGGAGCGGCCGATGGAGTGCCAAAGGCCTGATGGTGAGAGCGTTCCGGTCAAGGTAAGCGCATCGCGCCTGACAGGCCGGGATGGAGAGCCTCTGGGGACCGTGCTAATGGTCCGGGATATGCGCGAGATCCGGGCTATGGAAGAGGCGCTGGAACGCTCCCGGCGGCTCGCCGCCCTCGGGCGTATGGCGGCCGGTATCGCCCACGAGATCCGTAACCCCCTGGGAACCCTGCGCGGTTTTGCCCAGTATTTTGCTAAATTGGGAGGGAAGGACTCTCAAGCCGAAGAATACTCCGAATTGATGGTCGGTGAGGTCGATCGACTCAATCGCATCATCTCCGCTCTGTTGCAGTTCGCACGGCCAAGGGAACTGGAACCGGCTGAAGTCAATTTGGGTGACCTGATACGGCGCACCGCCAGACTGTTACAGGACGATTTGGAGGCGCGGGGCCTGAATTTTCAGCTCGACCCGCCCGCTGAAACGATCCTCTTCACAGCGGACGCCGATCTGCTGACCCAGGTGCTGATCAACCTGCTCCAGAACGCTCAGCTCGCCACAGAATCAGGAGGGGAAATACGCCTCGGGGCAAGTGGACAGGAGACAGATATCCGTTTCTGGGTGGAGGACACTGGCAAAGGAATGACCTCGGAAGAACAGTTTCGCATGTTTGACCCCTTCTTCACCACCCGTAAGACTGGCACCGGGCTGGGGCTAGCAATGGTCCACCAAATCGTTGAGCAGCACGGCGGACACATCAATGTGGAGAGCATGCCGGAAAAAGGCACACGGGTCGAAATCATTCTTCCCCGAGAGTTGGTACATCGTAAAGGAATCGGGAGCTCAGCATGACCTCTTTAGAATATGAGAATAAACGGGTGGTGAGCTTCAAAAGAATCCAGTTGATGGCTCCGGTCATACTCTCCTGCGTCGGTTGCGACCAAATTACCAAAGCGGTCGCTAGGGAGTCTCTGGCCGACTCTCCCGGCCGATCGTTTTTTTTTGGGATTTGTTTCGACTACAGTTCGCGGAAAATTCTGGCGCGTTTTTGGGGATGGGTTCCGGTCTGCCGGAATCAGTTCGCTTTTGGGTCTTTATCATTACGGTCGGGGGCAGTCTTGCTTGGTATAACGGTATGGACCTTTTTCTCCAGGAATCTGCGTCCTGGCGGTGCGGTAGCCTTGTCTCTGGTGCTGGGCGGCGGACTAAGCAACCTTTATGACCGGGTGTTTAACGATGGCGCCGTCGTCGACTTCCTGAATTTAGGTCTGGGTGGTCTGCGGACCGGCATTTTCAATATCGCTAATGTTGCCATCACTTCAGGTATAATCTTGCTGTTGATTAGCGAATTCGTTCGAGGCCAGGAGGGGCCGGAGCATGCAAAATAATAAGGCCGTTATTCTAGTGGTCGACGACGACACCGCCCACCGCACCATGCTCAAGGCCCATCTGGGCGGAGAAGGGTACGAGATTGTCGAGGCTGATGACGGGGATGTGGCTATTCATTTGGCTCGGGAACGCGAGATCGATCTGGTCCTGCTCGATTTGAAGATGAAACGGGTGGGAGGGATGGAGGCCCTTGAAGCGATCCAAACGGCGAAGCCAGCGTTGCCAGTCATCATTATCACCGCTTTCTCCTCAGTAGGAAATGCCGTTGAGGCAATGAAGAAGGGGGCTTTCGATTACGTCACCAAGCCGGTGGACGCTGCGGAGCTGGCTTTGACGGTGGAGCGAGCCCTAAGTTTCGAGCACCTGCAGCGGGAAAATGCTGCCCTCAAGGAGCGCCTCGGCGAGAAATTCGACTTTGGCAACATCATCGGCAGCAGTCGCCCCATGCGCGAACTATTCGAAACCCTGGCTCTGGTCGCTCCGAGCGATGCCACGGTGCTGATTACCGGTGAGTCGGGGACTGGCAAAGAATTGCTCGCCAATGCCGTCCACCAGAACAGTCATCGCAGGGAAGGTCCCTTCATTAAGGTCAATTGCGCGGCACTGCACGAGAACTTACTGGAGAGTGAGCTGTTCGGTCACGAAAAAGGATCCTTCACTGGCGCCGCCGAGCAGCGTAAGGGACGCTTCGAACTAGCCCATAAGGGGACACTGTTTCTCGATGAGATCGGCGACATGAGCCCAACGACTCAGGCCAAAATTCTACGTGTGTTACAGGAGGGAGAGTTCGAACGCCTTGGCGGCATTAAGACGATCAAGGTTGACGTACGACTACTCGCCGCCACCCATAAAGACCTTCAACAGATGGTGACGGCCGGTAGCTTCCGTCAGGATCTCTTCTTCCGTCTCAGCGTCGTTCCCTTGGAAATCCCCCCGCTGCGAGAGCGCCCTGAGGACATCCCAATCCTGACCGAGCATTTTCTTAAAAAGTACAGCGTCAAAAACCGCAAGGATATCCGCAGCCTCCACCCCGAGTCCTTAGAGGCACTACTCGCCTACGCTTGGCCCGGCAACATTCGTGAACTGGAAAACACCTTGGAGCGGGCGGTTATCCTCTGTCTCGGCGAGCAGATCACTCTGCAGGAGCTTCCCGCTCCCGTCCGCAAAGCGGTCGAAAGTAATGAGCGACCTTTCGCCCTGCGACCCGGTCACAGCCTCAAGGAGATGGAGAAAGACCTAATTCGTGTTACCCTCGTCCAAACCGATGGCAATCGCACCCGTGCCGCCGAAATTCTTGGCATCACCCGCCAAACTTTGCAGAACAAGCTTAAAGAATATAAGTTGGGGTGACTTCTGGACCAGTGCAGGCAGGTCAGACTGGGCCAGACAGCAGTGTTTTGTCGGTAGTCGACGGCTTGCAATGGTGCCTATCGTTCAACAAATGCAACGTCGCCTTGGATCACTTCAAACAGGCGAGGTTTAGCCAGGGAATAATAGGACATGCGACCGTCGTTGCGGTGGCCGAGAAGTCCCCGCTGGCGCAGCAGTTTCAACTGTTGGCTGGTTGCCGGGATAGAGAGACCTAGAACGTGGGCCACGTCGCAGACGCACAACTCCCCCTTGCCCAGAGCGAAGATAATTCGCAAGCGGGTGGGATTGCCGAGGAGCTTGTAAAACTCGGCAAGGTCTTGTAACTCCTCCTCGGCGACCATGGCGTCTTTTATGTCATTGACCAACTCTTCGTTAAAACAAACGACCTTGCAGGTCTCTTTGCTGGCGTTGTCTTCAGCTTGTGTTTTCATCATTCCCCCTATTTTTGGAGTTCTTTCCCTTCCAGGACATAACCCTTTACGGAGAAAACCATCTCTCCCGTAACCACCAGTTCCTCTTTCACCTTTGGCGGGGTACCCGTATAGCGGACCTGCACGAACTTGGTAGCGCAGGTCAGTACCCCGCAGGCTTTATATTCTCGGCTGTCGATAAGGGAAAAAGTGGAATCGGAAGTATTTACACTGGAAACAACGCCCTGAACCCGAATGCTGCCTTTATAAGCGGAAGGGTCGGAGGCCACGCTGTTGACATTCAGTGCCCCTGACTGTCCCGGGGTCCCGGGCTTGCCCCCCATGCCCAAGGCCAGCCCCGCGCCCAGCAGCACCACTATAAAACCGACTATAGACCAGTTTCCAAATACGTTCATGTTTGTATCCTCCGTGTTCTTTAGTTAAGTAAGAATGTCCTCAGTCGACCGCCAGTGCACCGTCGCGGATGAAAAAAGTCTTCTGCGCCATGGCGGCGACGGTCTCCGAATGGGTGACGATGACTATAGTTTTCCCCTGTTCATTGACCTTGCGGATGTGCTCCAGCAGTTCCCCTTCCGAGCGGCTGTCCAGGTTGCCGCTCGGCTCATCCATCAGCAGGATATCCGGGTCGTTGGCCAGCGCCCGAGCGATGGCCACCCTCTGCCGCTGACCGCCTGAGAGCTGATTCGGCTTGGACTGCAGTTTGTCTTCGAGGCCCACTAAGTTGAGCAGTTCGGTGGCTCGATCTTCCTGCTCCTTTTTTGATATCCCTGCCAGCATCATAGCTACCTGAACGTTTTCCAATGCGGTAAGAACAGGGAGTAGGTTGAAAAACTGGAAGACGAAGCCCATCTTCCGCGACCGTATTTCCGCCAGCCGATTGGCAGAGACAGACGTCAGCTCGACATCCTCGAGAAAAACTTTACCCGAGGTGGGCCGGTCGAGGCCGCCGATCAGATGCAGCAGGGTGCTCTTGCCGTGGCCCGATGGTCCCATGATGCAGGAGAGGCTACCTGTGGGTATCTGCAGATCGACATCCTGCAGAGCGACCGTCCGAAATCCGGTGTCGTAGACCTTGGACAAGTTTTCGGTACGGATGATAACATTATTCATAGCTGATCGCCTCCACGGGGCTGAGTTTGCAGGCTTGGCGGGCCGGATAAACTCCAGCCAGGGCAGAGACCAATATCGAGAAGAGCAGGGCTTTCATCGTAATCCCCACGCTGAAAATCTGTACGCTCTGCTCGCTACCCAGAAAGGCGGTAAATTCATTCTGGCCGATATACGGGGCGGCGAAGTAGGAGAAGATAAAACCGACCACCACCCCGACGATCCCGCCCAACAGGCCGTAGATGGCCGACTCATAAAGGAAGAGGCAGAAGATGGTTCTTTTCTTGGCCCCGACGGCTTGAAGAATGCCGATCTCGCGCCGGCGCTCGTAAATGGCGGTCATCATGGTGTTAACAATGCCGAAAAAGGCGGCCAGGATGGCGACCGCCGCAACCATCTGCAGCGCGCTGCCGACGGTGCCGACAATGGCCAGCACTGACTTCAAGAGCTGCTTGTCGGAAACCACGGCGACATTGGCCACGTTCTGGATCTCCAGGATGTATTTGTCGATCTGGTTGATATCATCCACCTGCACTGAGATGAACGAAACATTGTCGCCGACACCGTAGATCTTCTGGGCGATGGATAGATCCATGTAGATGGCCAGGTCATCCCGGTTGCCGACTTCCTCCAGGATGCCGCTGATCGAGAAATCTTGCCCCCGGACCGAAATCGCGTCTCCAAGCTTCATCTTAAATTGCTTGGCAATGCCGAAACCGATCACGACATTGGCTTCATCCAGCAGATAGCGTCCCAGACCTATCTTCCAGTTCTTGAACTGTTTCATCTTGGCTGGCAAGATTCCGATCAGCGGGACCGGTTGATTTTCGAGAGCCGTGCGTTGGACAAGATAGGGAATGGCGGTCAGGCCCTTGATGCCGGCGATTTTTTCCATGTCCTCATTGGGAATGGCCTCGGGCAAGGTCTCCCCGGTGAGGACGGAAATCTGCTCATAGGCGCACCACCCCCGGGGCGTGACCACCAGATGGGCACCCAGGACGTTCGCTTGCTTGCGGATCTCCGTTTCCAGCCCCGTGCCCAGCGACAGCAGTGTCACTAGGGAGGCGATACCCACGGCGATCGCGGAGAGGGTGAAGAAAAACCGGCTCTTTCGTCGGACGATGTTTTTCCAGGTCAGTTTGAAATGGTTCAAGGTGTTTCCTCCTCTGTGGCTGTTTGTTCCTCCTGCTGAACCGAGGTCTCTCTCTAAACACTTCCACGTTTTCGAATATGACTACATAAGTAACCCCCACCTTGTCAAGTGCTTTGTCTCTCTGGAAGTGTCAAAAAATTTGACAAAAGATACGAATCCTAGGTGGCAAGCTGTATAAAAATTTTCCGACCAACAGCATGCACAAATACCAGAATACGCCAATTTTATGTTAAATTTCAGTCACTTGGCACAATGTCAAGGGTCTTGGCACTCTCCTTGCGATTACTCTTTAGCATCACATCAAACATTGAGGAGGTTTCTATGAAAAAGGTGATTATGCTGCTGGTTGTTCTGGTCGGAGCGACTTTAATTCTCTCAGGTTGCGGCCATTGGGGCTGCTGGGATGAACATAGCCACGGGCAGGACCAAACGCACAACCATTCTTCCGGTTGTGGACATCCGGGTTACTAAATATGGATTGGAGCGGTACTTGCGATAACTGGAGTTCCTGGTCCTCACACTGGTGGATGCCTGGATTATGGCTAGTTTTACTGGCCCTGGCATTGGTAGTCATCGGGCTGTTGGTCAGAAACACACGTCGGGCCGGTGTCAGCGACGCGATTTGTCCCAAGTGCTCGGGGGGGATACAGAGTGTCTACTTCCGTTGCCCTCATTGTGGAGAGAGCTTGAAGAGTAACTGTCCTGGTTGCAGTCGGGTAGTGGAAAGCGGATGGGTTTGCTGTCCGCACTGTTCTGAAACCTTAGCAAAGTGAACATAAAACCAAAAAAAAGGAGAAAAACGATGAAAAACAGAAGAAAAATGCTGGTTGCATGCCTTGCCTTATTGACTTTTACCACTCCGGCCTTCGCCTGGATGGACGGCTGGCAGGGTTATTATGGTAACAACAGACCGACCCTGAGCGCGGAGCAGCAACAACAGGTAAAAAAAATGGAAAGTCGCTACGACAAGGAGCTGAGGGATCTGGAGGCTCAGTTGAATGCCAAACAGACCGAACTTAACAAGGCCCGGGCCGACGGCGCCACCACGATGGCTACCTATAACGCTCTACAAGCTGAGTTGGGTGCTCTGGAAAACTCTTACCGCGCCAAATTGGGGCAAGCAAACCAGGAAATCTGGCAAGTGACTGGAAGCGGGACCGCTCCCTGGTTTGCATGTGACTACCAAGGTTGCGACCATAGCAATGGTCGTCACGGGATGATGAACCGCGAGGGTATGATGCGAGACGGCATGATGATAAACGGTAATGGCATGTCAGGTAGTCAGCACGGTACCTGCTGTTGGTGAGCATGGCTCATTGAACTCTGAGTTACGCTTGGAAATTTACGAACCTATGATCGAAGGAGTTAATTAGACATGAAAAAGTACAACGAGAGTCACTTGTTAAGGATGTTTTTGGTCGGTTTTTTTCTCTTGGCGTTTGCCGGTCAGTCGATTGCAACTGAAAACAATGGTGCCCTTCAGGGAATGACGGCTGCCAAGGTAGTGTTCGATGTGAAAAAGGATGATCCACAAAAACTGTTGCGATCTTTAACCGCGATAGTACATACGAGAGAGAGAATGATTCGACAGAATGTACAGCCCGATATCGTCGTAACCTTCCGAGGAGCTTCTGTGGCCTATTTGACAGAGAGAGATGAGATCCCGGTCATGGCAGAATATGTAGAAGAAGTTATGGATAAAGAAGAAGTCATGGACAATATTATCAGAAAAATCAATGAGTTAAATAAAGTAGGTGTTCGGATGGAAATCTGCTCTCTAGCTCTTAACTTTCTCGAAATGGGAGACTCTAAACTGCTACCCGGCGTCAATAAGGTCGGGAACAGTCTGGTCTCGCTGATCGCCTACCAGAACAGAGGGTATGCCATGGTGGCCATTTAATCACAACCGCATTTATTTTCAGGACAATTCAAATTCAAGTCGTTATATCGTAATCAGCATTTATAAAGGAGAAGTAAAAAATGAGTTACGTATTCAGCAAATTCATTGAGACATCTTTTGATCAGGCGATTGCAAGAGTCAGAGAGCAACTTGGCAAAGAGGGCTTCGGCATACTGTCTGAGATTGATGTTCAGGCAACTTTGAAAAAGAAGCTTTACGTTGACTTTAGAAAATACTGCATTCTCGGTGCCTGTAATCCGCCATTCGCCCACCTCGCATTGCAGGTCGAACCACATATTGGTGCCTTGCTCCCTTGCAATGTGATTGTTCAGGAGTACGAGGATGGCCGTGTTGAAGTTGCCGCCGTCGACCCTAGCGCCTCTATGCAAGCGATAGACAATCCTGCCCTGGTCGATATTTCGGATCAAATAAGGGTCAAACTACAGAAGGTGATCGACGCTTTGTAAAAAAATTGGAATGCAAAACGATCTTTCCCTCGGTTTATGACCGTGAAGTAAAGGAGCTAGACTATGATGAGAAATTGGAACGAGAGTTGGCTGTGCGGTCCCGGCAGCTACTTTCACGGACCTTGGGGAATGCTTGTCAACCTTGCCTTCTGGATAATGATGATTGTCCTGGCCGTCTGGTTGTTTCAGGCCCTGTTCAGCAAGAAAAGAACCGTCCCGTCCTCCTCTGCACCGCTGGAAGTTTTGAAGAATCGATACGCTGCCGGGGGGATCGATCGCGAAGAATTCGAGCGTATGCAACGGGAATTACAGGGATGAACTGATTCACTCTTCCGCCCACAACACTGGCAGATGCGTTGTCCGCATTCTGTAAGAGGTTTTTTTCTTTCTGCTTCAATAAAGATGACGACATGATGAAACTTGCATTGACCAATTTCAGTCTCAGACGGCCCTGGACGGTCATTATCCTGGTGCTGATGATCACCGGGATACTGGCATCTCCATTGGCCGCACCCCCTTGGTAAGTCTGGGCCATATCGTCCCCAAAGGCGCAACCCCGCCTACTCGGTCAAGTGCCGCATCGGCGCCTCAATGATCTGGGACGCCGAACAGAAGGGGCTGCTCGGACCCGGCAAGGAGATCATCGAGCCGACCAGCGGCAACACCGGCATCGCCCTGGCCTTTGTCGCCGCCGCACGCGGTATTCCGCTGACCCTGACTATGCCCGAGACCATGAGCATCGAGCGCCGCAAGGTGCTCAAGGCCTTCGGAGCCAACCTCATTCTCACCCCCGGCGCCAAGGGGATGGCCGGCGCGATCGCCGAGGCCGAGCAGCTGGCCGCCGCCGACCCGGACCGTTACCTGCTGCTGCACCAGTTCAAAAACCCGGCGAACCCGGCGATCCACGAACAGACCACCGGCCCCGAGATATGGGAAGATACCGACGGCGAGATTGACGTGCTGGTCTCCGGTGTCGGTACCGGCGGCACCATCACCGGCGTCTCCCGCTATATCAAACAGATCAAGGGAAAGTCGATCCTCTCGGTGGCGGTGGAGCCCGCCGACAGCCCGGTCATCAGCCAGAAACTGGCCGGCCAGCAACTGCAGCCCGGACCGCACAAGATCCAGGGGCTCGGTGCCGGTTTCATCCCCGAGACCCTCGACCTGACGATGGTCGATCGCGTCGAGCTGGTCAGTAACGACGAGGCCATCGACTTCGCCCTGCGCCTGACCAAAGAGGAGGGGATACTATCCGGCATCTCCTGCGGCGCGGCAGCGGCGGTGGCCGTCCGACTGGCGATGCAGCCCGAGTTCAAAGGCAAAAAAAATCGTGGTCATTCTGCCCGACTCGGGCGAGCGCTATCTATCGAGCCCACTGATCGAAGGGGTCGTCTGATACTTCCCTTGATCTAGATGAAAAGAGTCGGCGGCCCAGCCTCCGACTCTTTGTGTGCCGCGATCAGTTGAGATGAAATTTGAAAGGCCCGAAGAAGTTGTAGAGCAGAAGTCCGGATCGCTTTACTGAAAATAGATGAAAGCCCCATCGAACTGCTCGAGCCGACCTCACCCGACTCGCTAGTGGCCAAATTCCTATAAAAAGCTGTCATCACATGGCTTACGAAGTTGCCGATATTGAGCAGGTGCTAGCCGAGCGGAAACAAAAAGAAGTATGATTGTTCGATGGAAAGAGCGCCATGGCGCCCACGGTTGCCTGATCGCCTTTTTGCATCTCAAGGCCAGCGGACAAAGAATCTAGTAGCTGTTTTCACACGAGATTATGGCTTGTGAAAAATATACTTCGACCAGCTTTCTGAGACAGAAAGCCTTTTATTAGGCTCCCTCAGGGTCTGGGAGTTTACAAAACCAGTCAATGGAGACACTGAATGCTAAAGAAAACACTGCTTGCTATCGCACTGACTTTCGCAATGCTTGCCCCTATCTCCCTGCCAGCCGCTGCGCTGCAAAAAGGGGAAACCCTCCCGGAGCTAAAGGGCAAAACAATCGAGGGCACCGACTTTGACCTCAGCGCATTTAAGGGAGAACCGATCCTGCTGAAGATCGGCACGACTTGGTGCGGGGCTTGCCGCATGCAAACCAAGGCGATCAGCGGCATCAGCGATTATCTAAAAGAGAACAAGGTCCGCTTTGTCGATGTTTTCCTGCAGGAAAGCGAAAAGACGGTCCGCAAGTACTTTGCCGAAGACGGTTATGAGCTGCCTGAAACTATCGTGCTGGATGAAGGCGATATCCACAAAAACATGAATGTTTACCTGGTTCCCAGAGTGATCCTGATTGACAAAAATTATAAAGTCTACCGGGATGGTAATTCGATCTCTTCGACAAACCTGAAGCAGATGCTCGAAGCTATGCTGGCGAATGATTAATGCTCCGGCGATTGAATAGGCAAATCATGCCACATAAGCGATGCTCGGATGCTTGAAGTAGTTCCGAACATGATGCGGTAGCTTCTGTTGAGTTTTCATAAATGAACGGGTCTTCTTGGTCAGCCCCTGTATTCGGTCCTGGCGGGCAGATTGGAGCGGATATGCTGCTTGAGGTTCCCGTTCGTATAAAATTGGTGATAGGTCAATATTTTCCAAAATTATTGTCGTCCAAAGCGGCGGGTTGCGGTTTTATCGGTTGCCCCTGACTAAAGCTCTGATCCTGTTACCAGCTAATCATTGTGGGGGCAGACACTGAGGCATCGGGTGATTTCTTCTGGCTTTCTTTAATCTCTGCGAGAGCGGACCAACCAGAGGATACTGATGACCAGAAAAAGGCCGGGAAAAACATCACCGAAACGTGTATAGAGGCTGTTTTCAGCCCCCAGCCCGACCCGAGCCAGAGTCACCGCCTCCTCAAACACCGCCGTTTTCCCCTGCACCCGCCCGGAAGGGGTGATAAAGGCCGAGATCCCTGTATTGGCGGCCCGGGCTACCCAGATCCGGTTTTCAATGGCCCGGAAGCGGGTCATGGCCAAGTGCTGATCCGGCGCTTAAGAGCGCCCGAACCAGGCGTCATTGGTGATATTGACCAGCAGATCACTCCCTTTTCGCACATAATTGCGGGCCAGTTCAGGAAAAATCCCCTCGTAGCACACCAGCACCCCGATCTGCCGGGCGGCCATGGGCAGAGGGTTGACGGTGCCGGGAGAAAAATCCCCGATTCCCGCCACCAGCTTGTCGATGAAGGGGAAAAGTGATTTCAGCGGCACATATTCACCGAAGGGTACGAGATGGATCTTGTCGCTGCGCCCGAGGTTCTCTCCAGACGGAGAAAGAAGAAAGGCGCTGTTCAGATATCTTTGCCGACCATCGACCTGTTCAACGGCCGGACTGCCGAAAAGGAGATAGGCGCCCGTTTCGCGGGCGGTGTCCCGTACTTTTTCGGCGAGAAGACTCTCTTCCTGAAAATAAAAGGGCGTGGCACTCTCGGGCCAGAGAATAAGGTCCGCACCCTTGGTCTGTGCTGCGCTCAGGGAGAGCGTGCCGTAAATGTCGACCGTCTTGGTTTTATAGGCCGGGTTCCATTTGAGGGACTGATCGATGTTACCTTGGGCCAGAGCCACGGTGATCGTATTCTCCCTGGCATCCAGATTGCCTTTGAGGCACTTCTGTCCGTACCCCCAGTTCAGAAGAAAAAGAACCAGCGTGCAGGCCACCGTCTTTCTGGGGAATGAGTGTTTCTTACCGTCCTTGAAGGCCACAGCAAGGCGTGCCAAGGTAGCGTTGCACAGAACCAGCAGAAAAGTGATACCGTAGACCCCAAAAAGGTCCGCCGACTGAATGAGAACCAGATGGTTCTGTTGGGAATAGCCGAGGGTAGCCCAGGGAAAGCCGGTGAAAAGAAACGAGCGCAGAAACTCCAGAGCTGTCCACAGTACGGGCAGAGTCAGCGGGAGAGGGTAATTAAGTTTAGTTTTCAGTCGGCAGGCCGCCCAGGTAGCGGCGCCCGAGAAAAGAGACAGATACAGGATGAGCAGCAGATAGACTGTGAAGGAAAAGATCGGATGCATCCGTCCGTAAGTGATCATGGCGATGTTAAGCCAGTAGAGGACCACCCCGAAAAATACCACCCCCGCAACGAATCCGCTCCGATACGGCCGCCTTTCCATGACCCAAAAGAGTGGCACCAGAGCAAACCAGGCAAGGCTTTCCAGGTCGGACGAGGGAAAAGCCAGTGCAAGCAGCAGCCCGGAAAGGGCTGCGCCTAAGGTTGCGCGGTCAGGCAGAAAACGGGACATAATTCAAGAGTCCTTGTTGACGGAAGTAGGCGGGTTTTTTTGTGGATCTGTCCCCTTTTCTCGCCAAGCAGGGCGAGAAAAGAGAACAAGCTGGTCATGTGAACACCAAACAGGAGGGTCAAGATCCCACCGATCTTTGCGACCCAGTCCAGTCCCTCACGCAGGAGGGTTAGTAATTGGCCGGAGGCGATGCCGGCAATCGCGCTAAGCAGGATGAAAATAATGGAAAACCCAAAGATGAAGCAGAGGGTGTGGAGCAAAACCGTCATGCGTACTGGTATCTGGATGCGCTTCATCAAGTTGATTGAAGGACAGAATCCCGGCGGTAAACGCTATCCGGTAAGTGACGTCTGATGGATCTTGTCCCGATTTAGTAGACACGAACTAACTTCTGTATTTTACCCTCAAATTCCACCGGCGTCATGTAATCCAGCGACGAGTGGAGTCTTCTATTGTTATAGAACGGAATATAGCCCCTAACA
>Ga0209231_1000506_pt1 | contig 21342 bp, 20 predicted proteins | sample Deesub45470m_DNA_FD_188086 | JGI IMG/M metagenome (GOLD analysis project Ga0209231, IMG submission 188086) | Deep subsurface microbial communities from North Pacific Ocean - 450_OLKR46/470m Metagenome (SPAdes) (version 2) | ecosystem: Environmental > Terrestrial > Deep subsurface > Unclassified ... | reverse complement strand
GTGGCGGGGAAAGGCCAAACAGCAGCCTCTTTTTTCGCCGCGGGTGCCTTTTTTACCGCTGGCGATTTTTTCTCAGCGACTTTAGCGCCTGCCGCGCTGCCCGTTGCCTTTTTGCTGACATCCGCTTTTTTGACGGCTGTCTGTTTCTTTTCTTCTACCATGATTGCGATCTCCCGGATAACAACATTAGTTCAAAAAACCCTTGTAGCGACGCATAGTATTGCGCCATACCATTGCAGTCAACAAATAGCGCTGTGATCAATTCAGCGCCATCGCATAAATGCAGGCAACAAACGGCCACTACCAGGCGCTATTACTGACGCTGCCGCAACTCAACACGCCTGATATAGGCCTCACGGGCGATTTGCACATCTTCCAGAAAGTAAGGCAGCTCTTTCAGCAACATGGCTTGCGGGCCGTCCACCAGCGCCTTGGGAGGAGCCGGGTGAAAGTCCACCAGCACCATGTTGGCGCCGGCCAGAATACCCTGAGCCGTGACATGCATCATGTCCATGATCCCGTCAGGCGATGCGGCGCGTGAGCCTACCGAATGCGATGGATCGACACACACCGGCATGCGCGTCAGGCGCTTCACCACCGGAACATGGGCAAAATCGACGAAATTGCGATGCGGATCGGCCATGTTGGTCTTCATGCCGCGCAGGCAGAACACCACCTTGCGGTTGCCTTCTGATGCCAGATATTCAGCCGCATTCAGCGATTCATCCAGCGTGATGCCGAAACCGCGCTTGAGCAGCACCGGCATCTTGGTCTGACGACCGACAATCTTGAGCAACTCGAAGTTTTGCGTGTTGCGCGTGCCGATTTGCAGCATCACGCCGGTCGGCTCACCCGTCAGATGCAGCGCCTCGTTGATTTCGTCCAGATGCGATTCGTGGGTGATTTCCATCGCCATCACTTTGATGCCGTATTTTCCGGCCAATTCAAACACATAGGGCAGACATTGCCTGCCATGCCCCTGAAAGGCGTATGGGCTGGTGCGCGGCTTATAGGCGCCCATGCGCGTGCACACCTGTCCGTTGTCGCGCAACGCGCGCAGCATGATTTCGACATGCTCGCGATTGTCCACTGCACACAATCCGGCAAATACATTCAGCGTGTCCTGGCCAAAACGCACGCCGTTATATTCAAAATGCGCAGGACGCAGATCGTCCTTATGCCGCCCCAGTATGCGGTATTCCTCGGACACCCGCACCACACGCTCGACGCAAGGCAAATTCTGCATCTCCTCGATATCCAACAGCTTGGTGTTACCGATCAAATAGATTTCCGTCAGGTCCTGTTCGCTGCCGCGTTCAACATGCACACGCGTCTGTATGTCGTGCATAGCGGACAGATGAGCCAGCAACTGCTGGTATTCCCGGGGTTTTTCACCCACATCGCTGCTCAGAATCAGAATCATGCGTTTCCCCTCTAACTGTTCACCAGCCTGTGCATCCTGCCCGGCAGCTGCATCACGTCGCGCATTTTCACGTCCACACCGGCCGGAAGCTTGTTGCCCGGATTCACCCAGACTGTGCGCATCCCCAGTCGTTTGGCCGCCTGCAAATTTTCCAGGCTGTCTTCAACCATGACACATTGCGCCGCGCGGACGCGATGCCGCCGCATCACATGCCTGAAACCAAAAAAATCGGGTTTGGGACGGTAGCGCGTATGCTCTACGGCCACCACATCATCAAACAAATCCGCCACCCGCAACAGTTTCAGCACCGCGTGGGCATAATGCTGGGGCGCGTTTGAAAATACCACTTTTCTGCCAGGCAGGGCGCGCAGCACATGACGCAGACGCGGCGCGCGCAGCACCATGTGCTGCAACTCGGGGAACTGATGCGTGTGCCACAAAAAATGCGCGGGGTCCGTGCCGTGATGGCGCATCAGGCCGCTCAGCGTCGCGCCATAACGATGCCAGTAATACGTGCGCAACGCATTCGCCTCGGCCTCGTCCAGTTGCAGATGCTCCTGCAGATAAGCCGTCATGCTGCGATTGATGTGCGGAAAGATGTGCGGACTCGCATCGTGCAGCGTATTGTCCAGATCAAAAATCCACAGCGTCATTATTTGCTTTTAATCAGCGTGCCCACGCCTTCGTCCGTGAGAATTTCCAGCAGCAGGGCATGCCTCACCCTGCCGTCAATAATGTGTACCGAACGCACCCCGCCGCGCGCCGCGTCCAGCGCAGAGCTGATTTTAGGCAACATGCCGCCGGACAGCGTGCCATCTGCGACCAGATCATCGATTTGCTTGGGAGTCAGGCCGGTCAGCAGATTGCCCTCCTTGTCCAGCACACCCGGCGTATTAGTCAGCAACACCAGCTTTTCGGCACTCAGCACTTCGGCCAGTTTGCCCGAAACCACATCGGCGTTGATGTTCAGCGTCTCGCCGTCCGGCCCGACACCGATGGGCGCAATGACGGGAATAAAATCGCCCGAGTCCAGAAAGGAAATGATGGCAGGGTCGATCTTGTCAATTTCGCCGACCAGTCCGATGTCGAGCATCTTGCCGGGTTCGGTGTTGCTCTCAAGCGCCAGCTTCCTGGCGCGGATAAACGATCCGTCCTGCCCCGTCAGCCCGACCGCCTTGCCGCCATGGCGGTTGATCAGATTGACTATATCCTTGTTGACCTTGCCCAGCACCATTTCGACCACATCCATGGTCTCTTCGTCCGTGACCCGCATACCCTGGATGAATTCACCCTGCTTGCCGACACGCTTGAGCAATTCGTTGATCTGCGGGCCGCCGCCATGCACCACTACCGGGTTCATGCCGACCAGTTTGAGCAGCACGACGTCGCGCGCGAATCCCTCCTGCAACACCGGATCGGTCATCGCATTGCCGCCGTATTTGATCACGATGGTCTTGTCAAAAAAACGCTGAATATATGGCATGGCCTCAGACAGGACGTGCGCTTTAAGGTCGGCAGAAGCGGCTGAAAACGGCATTATTTTTCCTTTAAAAGGGTGTGACGTGGATGAAGTCCGATGAACTTCAACTCGCAAATGGTTCAAGCAGGGATGAAGTCATGTGGACTTCAACTCGCAAACGGTTTAGGCAGGGATGAAGTCCAGAGGACTTCAACTCGCAAAATTTTGCGCGAATTTTACACCAGAAGAAAATGCGCTGGGCTGACTATCATAATGAAAACAGTGTTTGCTTAACTCAATTTCGTTGAAAAACAGGCTTCCGCAGCACGGCACCTTATGCCACGCCCTTGCTGACCTGAAATGGAGGCGGTACATAGCCGCTCCCGGCCAGCACACTAGGCACCGTCGAGGCATTGCCGTCACGCACTGCATAATAATGCGGGGACATGATCTCGACACCGGCGGCATCGAATTTTTCCTGAACATTCCTGTGCAGGTTGGAATAGATGATGGCCATGCGTTCGGGGTTCTTGGTGTAGGCATTGATCTCGTAGCTGACATACCAGTCATCCAGCGAGGTCTGCAAGACAAACGGTACCGGATGATTCAATAGTTGTTCGGTATCCAGTGCCGCCTCGATCAGCAACGACTGCACCTTTTGCCACGGCACATCGTAACCGATAGTCACCGAGGTATGCAGGATCACCCCCGCTCCCTCCGCAGCAGAGGTGCTGTAATTGACGATTTGAGCGCCCATCACCAGCGAGTTGGGGATAGTCACCACCACATGCTTGATGGTCATGATGCGCGTGACCAGCAGGGTTTTTTCGACCACGTCACCCGTCGTATCGCCCAGTTTGATCCGGTCATTCAATCTGAATGCACGGGTATAGGTCAGAATGATGCCGGCCACGATATTTGAAATAGCCGATGAAGAGGCGAATGAAATGATCGCACCCAGCACCAGCCCCACCCCCTGAAAGGCTTCCGAGCTGGAACCCGGGATATAGGGGTATGCGCTGATCAGCGCCGTCACAATGACCAGAAAGCGAACGATCTGATAGGTCGGCCGCGCCCAGTCATCATAAAACCATTCAAACTCCAGCTCGCCCCGCTCTATCAACTGGAACACGTAGGCGATCAGCTTTATCGTATAAAACGCGATGACGCCGATAACGAATATGTAAAACATATTCGGAATATATTTGACTATCGTGTAAAAGATCGTGGCGAACGGCGTAATCAGATAGTCAAAGATTGTTGAACCCAGGGCTCGGGTCTCGGGAAAGAAGCTGAGTATCAGCGGCAGGAAGAAATACCAGCACATCAGTACGACGAAAATGCGCAACGCTTTCAGCACGAACAACACAACACGCTCAATCCGGCTGGCGGACAGAACCTCGACCCCCTTGAAATGCAGCCCTCCATCCCAGCGAACATGCATGCCGGAAACCCTGGCTCTCAGCCAGGCAAACGCCCTGTTATTCCAGTGCAATGCCTGCCAGAGCCCGATGATGGAAAAAATCGTCAAGGCCACGCCCAAGCCGTAAGTTTTCCAGCTGTTCCGGGTACGATAGGCGTCTACGGCAAGCTGGATGCGTTCCAGCACTTCCTGAGCCAGCAGCGCTGCAGTTTTGCCTGCCGCCTCCGCATCGCGTTCTGTGATCACCACCAGCATACTGTCATTCGTGCCTATTCCCAGCCCTTCCGGCAACGTGATCAGGCCGAGCGGCTTCGATTTCTCCTGTCTATCTGCGTAATTCTGAATGTTTTGCTGGATGTTCACCGCCCGACTTTCCGGTTTCAGCGAGCCTACCGGAGTGGTCAGAACAACAAAGACTTCGCTGTCCGCAAAGCGTACCGGAAACCCGGCAGGGGCTGCCTGTTCCACTACGACCGACACCGCCGGCACGGCGGACTGAGCGATGACTACTTTTTGCTCGGCGGACAGCACAGCGCCCGGACACATCACCGCAACCAGGCATATCAGCAATGCAACTTGTTTCCACATGATTCCTTATCCAATTCTTGTTTTCAGTTTACGGCATGGGTACGACGGCTCCGCGTCGCACTAATGACGCGGGCGTGCATACGCTCGACACGAGAATCAATCCTGTAAATTGTGTTTCTTGATGTGCAGCGACAGGGGCGGCAAATCGGAAAGCTCCACCGTGGTGGAACCTATCTGCACCTTGCCATTGGATTCCTCAATTCCGGCCAGAATGCGGGTGAACAGTCTGTCTTTGGTACTCCTGCGTACACGATAATCCACCACATAGCGCAAGGTAAACTCGATATAGTTGGAATCAAAACTAATCGTCACCATGGGCTCCAGCCTGGCCTCCTCGACACGGTAATGGCGCACAAAATTGCGCCATGCTTCCTGCGCCTCTGTGCTGATTTCCGCCAGCGCAGACGCGGCAGCCTGCTCTATGATGCTGCGCGCCAGTTTATGGTCGGATACCGTCCGCACCGGGATGACAACCTCATCCCACAGAAAGGGGAAGTCCGAGGTGTAATTCAGGATGTTTTCCTTGAATACCAGGCTGTTCGACAAGCGAACCAGGCGGCCATTGTATAAATCCGCCTTGACCCACGCTCCGCACTCCATCACCGTAGTGGTCAGTATGCCGATGTCGATCACATCCCCCATGATGCCGCCCATCTGTATCCGTTCGCCCGGTTTGTACAGCCCCCAGAATGACAGGGCGAGCCATCCGATGAAGCTTTGTATCACTTCGCGCAACGCAAAACCGATACCCACGCTGAGCGCGCCGATGATGACCGTCAGATTGGTCATCTGCGCGCTGAAAATGGTCAGGATGACCGCCAGGACGAGCACGGTACCCGTCAGTCCGATGGTCTTGCGCATCTTGTAGCGCAGATCCTTGTTGTCGATTTTCTTCGAGGCGGCCGCCTGCGCGATGCGCACCACCAGGAAAATCAGCAGCGTGGCTAAAACAGCCTCCACAGCTTTCACGAAGAGCGGATGCGAAATAATGTTATCGAGTAATAATTCCATTATATTTTCACGATATCCTGAGTTTCGGACAGGGAAGCTGCCCATTCATTCTGCCTCGGATCACGGGTTTCAGGCTGCTGCACCCTTGCAACCTTGCCGTCTCGCCAGGCCGACGCGCGCATTATGCCACCATTTTCCCGTGAGCACGCCCCCCGAATACTGGGCCGGATTGGCAGGCGCACCCAGCTGCGACCAGGCAATTTATCGCTATTTTTAATCAAAATATAAGAATATAATTATTCACCTGTTCACTACCCGTTATTCAGATTCGTTACACAGGCAGTCAACGCCATTTCATTTGGAGAATTACAAAATGCTCAAGGTTATCGGAGGCTTTATCGGGGGGGTACTCGTTGTCGCAGTACTGAGCTACATCTACATGGGGAGCCTGATGTTCAGGGAAATCCCCAGTCCGTTCGGCGTGGAGGAGACCGTCGCCCGGATTCAGCAAAACATCCAGAATACCGGCAACGGCTGGGCGCTGTCCGGCTTGCGCAATCCGGGCAAGGCAGTTGAGGCGGACGGTGGCAACACCCTGCCGGTGATGATGATAGAAGCCTGCAGCACCAAATACTCCGGCCCCATACTCAAGGACGACTCAGTGCGCTTTCTGTCGATCCTGATGCCCTGCAAAATATCCGTTTACAAGAAAAATGACGGGAAAACTTACATCGGCATGATGAACGCCGGACTGATGGGCCAAATGTTCGGACCCATGGTGGGTGAGATCATGGGGCATGTCGCGGCAGATCAGGAAAAATTCGTTCAGTTCGATCCGAGCAAGCCAGCACCTGCGATGATCAAGGCTGCGCCGGGCGGCGGCGCAGGCGGTTCCGGCAGCGGCGCAGCGGGCGGTTGTTAACGCGACTGATACAAGCTGCATCAAACCGAGACAGACAAAGGAAACATCATGTTATCAGGAAAGAAAGTCTCACTGTCGGCACTGGCAGGTTGCGCCATGCTGACGGTGATGAGCGCGTTTGCCGCACCCGCCCAGTCCGATTCCGCGTCGGCTGCCACGCCGCAGACAGTGGCCGACACCAGGCAAAAGAGCGCTTCCACGGCAGATCACAGCAAATTCAAGGAGCTGGACAAGCATTTCAGGACAGGCCCGGAAGTCACTGAAGCCTGTCTGATTTGCCACACCGAAGCGGCCAAGCAGGTGCAGCACACCAAACACTGGACATGGGAGTCTATTGACCCCAAGACGGGACAGAAACGCGGCAAGAAAAACATCATCAACAACTACTGCACCTCTCCGGTCTCCAACGAGAAGGATTGCATGGCCTGCCACGCGGGTTACGGCTGGAAAGACAGCAGCTTCGACTTCACGATAGAGAAAAACGTGGACTGTCTGGTGTGCCACGATACGACGGCCACTTACCGGAAATTACCGGGGGATGCCGGCCACCCGGTTTATGAGCGCCGCGAATTTCCGCCCAAATCAGGAAAATTTGTCGATCCCGCCGACCTGAAAAAAATAGCGCAAAGCATAGGAAAGCCCAGTCGCAGCAACTGCGGATCCTGCCATTTCTTCGGCGCGGGTGCCAACGGCGCCAAGCATGGCGATATGGACAGCAGCCTGCAACACCCCAACAAATATCTCGACGTGCACATGGACGAGAAAGGGCTCAATTTCGCCTGCACGACCTGCCATGCCACATCCAGCCACGAGGTATCAGGCAGCCGCTACAACATGGCAGCCGCGACCAAAGGGCCGGCGCACATACGCGGCAATCCTGACAGCTCACCGGCTGCCTGCCAGTCCTGCCACGGCGACAAACCCCATCCGCAACATATGTCCAAACTCAACCAGCACACGGAAAAAATAGCCTGCCAGACCTGCCACATTCCGGAATACGCGCGCAATGACATCGGCACCGAACTGAGCTGGGACTGGTCGAAAGCTACTACCATGGGCGAGGATGGCAAGCCATTCGTGAGTAAGGACAGCGCCGGACGGCGCGCCTTCGACTCCAAGAAGGGCGCGTGGGTATGGGATTCCTACGTCATTCCCGAATACCGCTGGCTCAATGGCGTTTCCACCTACAAGGTAATCGGCGACAAGATCGACCCGAGCAAGACCGTGCAGATCAATGAAGTGGGCGGCAGCCCGGACGATCCGGATTCACGCATCTGGCCGACCAAGGTGCATCGCGGCAAGCAACCCTATGACACGGTCAATAACACCCTGACCGTTCAACACACCGGCGGCGAGGACGATACGGCACTGTGGCACAACTACGACTGGCAAAAAGCGATAGTCGCGGGGATGAAAGCGGCCAATCTGCCCTACAGCGGAAAATACGACTTCGTCAGCACGGAGCTGACTTGGCCCATCACCCACATGGTCGCCCCCGGTGAAGACGCGTTATCCTGCGCACAATGCCACAGCAAGAACGGCAGACTGAAAGATATTCAGGGCGTGTACATGCCATCCCGCGACGGCAACAGGCTGCTCGACATGGCGGGCTGGGCGCTGGCCCTGCTGACGCTGATCGGTGTGCTGATCCACGGCGGCATCCGCATCCTTACCAGCAAGAAAGAAGGGTAATATCATGGCCAGCCATAAAATCTACGTATTCAAACGGTTCGAGCGTTTCTGGCACTGGTCTCAGGCCATGCTCATCATCTTCATGCTGATCACCGGTTTCGAGGTGCACGGCTCATATGCTCTGTTCGGCTTCGGCAAGGCGGTGGATTTGCACACGATTTCCGCATGGACGCTGATCGGCCTGTGGGTGTTCGCCATCTTCTGGCATTTCACCACGGGCGAATGGAAGCAGTACATCCCGACCACAGAGAAGATAGTCGCCATGATCCGGTTCTATTCGGTGGGCATCTTCAAAGGCGCACCGCACCCCTTCCGTCCGACTACGCTGAAAAAGCACAATCCCCTGCAGCGCCTGGCCTATCTCGGCGTATTGCTGCTGATCGGCCCCCTGCTCTGGCTGACCGGCTGGTTTTACCTGTTTTACGGCGACTGGCAGGCGTGGGGAGTGGACAATTTCCTGTCGCTGGAATGGGTGGCCTTCTTCCACACCGCGGGCGCCTTCATGATGCTGACCTTCCTGATCGCCCATGTCTACCTGACCACCACCGGCCACACCCCGACCTCACACATCAAGGCGATGCTCACGGGCTGGGAAGAAGTGGATTAAGTCATTCCTCGATTATCTTAAAAACCGTAGCTGTCCACGAAAGTCACGAAACGGTTTTAGCAGGCAATCCGCTTCGAGGATGCTCGCAAAAAACACGAACAAACTCAATGTGATATTGCATATTTGATGATTACCTGATCAGTGAATTGCTAGAACAACATAAGCTTTTGTTTTATTTCGTGAATTTTGTGTTTTTGCGAGTTTCTGCCAAAGGCAGCATCCCTGCGAAAACCATTGCGTGGTGAAAAGCTTTTTATAGGATTATTTTCCGGACCGCGCACTCACGTCGCGCAACAGGGGCAAGTACTGCGACCACCCCGTAACAGCGCCTACGTGCGAGAACACCACGACCCCGTGCTTGTCCAGAATATAGGTAGTCGGAAAGGCCGCCGCGATGTCGCGGTCATTTACCGTCAGTCCGTCAGCCAGCGGAAGCGACGTTTTACCCTGTACGCCCGAATCGTACAGAGGAAGCTCAAGGCGCTGCTGCTGCGCCCACCGGCGGGACGCGGCGAAGTCCTCGCGCACCTGCAGCAGCACCATACTGACATCATGTCTCGCGCCCAGCGCGCGATAAAGGCTTTGCAGTTCGGGCATCTCATGCCGGCACGATTTGCACCAGGAGCCCCAGAAATGCAGCACCACTACCTTGCCCCGCAAGTCAGAGAGCCTGATCGCTTTTCCTGAGGGCGCCCTGAAAGTCAGATTATAGAAACGCTCGCCGCGTTTCCCGCCAACCGGAGCACGCGCCGCTTCGGCCCGGTTGAGATACGGCCCCCAGAGTCGCGCCCAGGCACGCTCATCAAACACCACCTTATCGTTCACCGCATAAAGCACGCACGGCTGTCCCGTACCCGTCTGACAAAACTGCAAGGCAGCCTCGGCGGCCAGTTCGGCAGCAGCCTCACCGCCCTTCCAGGCCCAGGCGCCGCCGGGTGCAATGGCAAAGGCGCGCTGTTTTCCGGCAGCAAGGAATTCACGGTAGCCCGCCTTGCCGGCGCTGTCGAGATGCGGAACTGCCGCGATGTCATTCAGAGCGGCCGCACCCGCCTGCAACGCCGTCAGAACGAAAAAAATTGCAGTCAGGATCGCCGACTGCAAGGTACACGGTCTATGCTTCACTCGCGCGTTGCACTCGCCCGCACAAGGTTTATGCGGGCCATGCGTCATCAATGATGCATGTGTTCATCATGTCTGGGCGCTGCCCGGGTTCCGGTCAGCGGGATGACCTCAGCCTTGACTGCAACCTTCAATACCTCTTTAGCGACCTTGATGTTCAGGATCAAAGGCACGCTTTCGCCTGCCTTGAGCGGTGCCTTTAGTCCGATCAGCATCAGATGATGGCCGCTTTTCCCCAGATCGACGCGCTTGCCGGCCGGCAGCGCGAGCGACTCGACTGCACGCATTTTCATCATGCCGTTTTCATGCGTCATGCTGTGCAATTCGGCAGTCTTGCAACTCGTGCTGGAGAAGCCCACCAGCGTCGCCTCTTTAGCGCTGGTGATCGCAAAATCCACCATGGCAACATCCTGGCCGGGTGCAGTGGCGCGTGACCAGGCGGCCTCGACCTGAATGTCGCCCGCATACGCAGCGCTACTGAACAACATCGCGCCCAACAGGACACTGATAATCTTATTCATGATGAATTTTCCGTCAAAATTTAAGAAAGCGAATTATACGCGCCGCCAATCCAAATGAAAGATGCCAAACGCCGCATCGCGTTCCCGGTCGGGCAATGGCCGCAAAATATAATCTCGGCAAGTTGTATGCGCTGCTTTCGGGAGGAGACACAATACTGGAATTGAACATCACCCGCCCCGAAAACACGGATGCAAGCACTTTGGCAGGACAAATTATTGTGCAAATAAGGCGGTTTGAGAATGCGGCATATTGTCGCACCCCCGCACAGCTGCGACAATATGCCGCATCTCTCTGAGCCAGGCACCCGTTACAATTCAGCTATGAACCTATTTTCTTCCCTGCCCGGACATATCCAGTTGCGCCGCCTGGTTAACCTGCGCAGTGTGACCGTCACGGCACAATTGCTCACGCTGCTCGCCGCATGGAAAATGCTTGAGATGGATCTGCAATGGCTGCCCATGCTGACCAGCATCGCGGCGCTCACCCTGATCAATATTTTCTCCCTGCTGCGTCTGCGCAACAGCAAACCCGTCACCCACCTCGAACTGTTTGCCCAGCTGAGCAGCGATGTGCTGGCGCTCAGCGTCCTGCTGTATTACGCGGGGGGCTCGACCAATCCGTTTGTTTCCCTGTATCTGTTGCCGCTGGTGATTGCCGCCGCCACCCTGCCCTCCCGTTTCACCTGGGCCATGGCCGCGCTGACCACGGCGTGCTACAGCCTGCTGATGGTCTATTACATTCCGCTGCCACACAATCACCAGGACATGGATAGCGCCTTCAATACGCATGTAATGGGCATGTGGCTGGGCTTTGTCATCAGCGCGGTGGTGGTTGCCTATTTCGTGGTGAAAATGGCCCAGGCCGTGCGCAGCCGTGATGAATTGCTCGCGCAAGTGCGTGAAGAAATTTTACGCAATGAACGTATCGTTGCCCTCGGCACGCAGGCTGCCGGTGCGGCGCACGAGCTGGGCACGCCGCTGTCCACGATGGCGGTGGTCATAGGAGAATTGCAGCACGATGCAGATGCCGGCCCGGCCGAACTGCGCGAAAGCCTGACCCTGCTCGACGAGCAGGTGCGAAACTGCAAGCGCATTCTCGACAAAATCATGCTTAACGCCCAGGGCAGCGGCACAAGCACGCTGCAAACAGCCGATGATTTAATGGCGGAAGTGCTGGACGAATGGCAACTGCTCAGGCCCGCCGCAAATTATCAGTATCACGACAGCCCTCGGCCTGCCCCTCATATCAATGTGGATGTCACCTTGCGTGCCGCGCTGATGAACCTGCTCAACAATGCAGCCGATGCCAGTCCGCAGGCGATTGAAATCAACACCCGCTGGGACAGCACCAATTTCATACTGGAAATACACGATAGCGGCGCGGGACTGAGCGATGAAGTCGCGCTCAAGGCCGGCTCAGCCTTCTTCACCACCAAGTCAGAGGGGCGCGGCCTGGGACTGTTCCTTGCCAATGCCACACTGGAACGCATGGGTGGGAGGGTACGTCTGTTTAACCGTGAACACGGCGGAGCGACCACCGAACTCACCCTGCCGGTCGCCGGAGCGACACCGTGAATCAGCCCTGCGAAGAAGCCGCTTCGCTGCTGCTGGCCGATGACGACGCGACTTTCTGCAAGGTATTGAGCGCCGCACTGGTGAAACGCGGTTTTTGCGTCAACGTCGCCCACAGCGTAGAGCAGGCCCTGCCCATGGCGGAAGCCAACCCACCGGAATTCGCTGTCGTGGATTTAAAAATGGGAGGCGCGCCGGGGCTGGTTCTGGTTAAACGACTGCACGAACTCGATCCGAACACGCGGATAGTCGTATTAACCGGCTACGCCAGCATCAGCACCGCCGTTGAAGCCATCAAGCTGGGCGCAACGCAATACCTTGCCAAGCCGGCCAACGCCGATGAAATCGTCGCAGCCTTCAGTCATACTCCGGACGACAGCACCCCGCTCAATGCGCAACCCACCCGAATAGGTCACCTGGAATGGGAACATATCCAGCGCGTACTGCTTGAACATGACAACAATATCTCGGCCACGGCCCGCGCGCTCAACATGCACCGCCGCACGCTGCAACGCAAATTGAACAAGCCACCACTCTGAAAGCAGGATTTCATTCCTGCGGGCCGTTTTTCCACGGCCAGCGCGCGCCCGTGACTAATCCTCTCGCACAATTGTTGAATCTCTCGTATATTCCGGCTTCACCGCTTACTTCACACGCAATCACCATGACCGCAGAACAAACCCGCATCAGGCTCACTCAAGCTCTTACCAACATCGATACGCTGCCCGCCATGCCTGTCATCGCCCAGAAGCTGCTAGCGCTGCCCCTGGACACGGACGAGGGCGAGGCGCAATTACTGACGCTGATTGAACAAGACCCGCAAATTTCTGCCAAGCTGATCAGCCTGGCCAATTCACCCGCGATGGGCGTATCACGCAAAGTCGGCAGCGTATCGGATGCCGCGCTCCTGCTCGGCCTGACGCGCGTCAAGGCTGTATCGCTCGGCATTGCGGCGATGTCCAACTTCACCCGACTGCCAGGTTCACAAAATTTCGCACCGCAGGACTTATGGTTGCACAGCCTGGCCATTGCCGTCGCCATGAACACGCTGGCGCATCACATGCCTGCACGCCTCCGCCCTCAACAGGATCATATTTTTCTGGCCGGATTGCTGCACGACATGGGCTATATGGCCATACACTGTGTGGACAGCGTTGCAAGCAACGAGCTGCACCACCAACTCCGCCTGCAACCCAGGCGTTCCGTGCTGGAAATCGAAATGCAGATTTTGGGCGTATCTCACTGCTATATCGGCGCACAACTGGCACGGCAATGGAATTTACCGGAAGAGATCATCACCGTGCTGGGCTACCACCACGCACCCTACGTTGACGAAGTGTCCGCCAACAATCCTCTGGTGCGCATGGTCAATGTGGCCGAAAAATTACTGCCCAGTTTTGGCATCAGTGAATACTGTGGCACGGATATAGCTGAACAGGAGTGGCAGGAACTGGGCATAGACCCTGATGATGCGGAAGAGCTGCGCAACAGCGTCAATGAACTGGCACTGCAAGTCGTGCAGATGGCCGATATATTTTAGTGCTCACATACCTCAGCGCTTTGGTTAGAATGGCAACTGCATTACCAAAACAAAAAACAGGGAGAAAAAACATATGAGTAACGCAGTCGATCTGAAAATAAGCATTGCCAAGCTTGACACGCTGCCAGCGATGCCAGTTATTGCAAGAAAACTGCTGGCGCTGGCACTGGATACCGACGAGGGTGAAGCGCAACTCCTCAAGCTCATTGAGCAGGACCCACTCATCGCAGCCAAAATTATCGGCATGGCCAATTCACCCATGTTTGGCGCATCACGGAAAGTTACTTCAGTTAACGATGCCTCCATGCTGCTGGGTTTAACACGCGTCAAATCCGTAGCAATCGGTATCGCCACCATGTCTGCCGTGACGAAATTGCCCGAGGGACTGCTCAAGGCTAATGACTTATGGTTACACAGCATGGCCATCGCACTGGTGATGCGCGCCATAGCCAAAGCCATGCCCGCGCGCGTTCGCCCCCTGGATGACCAGATATTCCTGGCGGGTCTGCTGCATGACATCGGCTACATGGCACTCAGCTATCTGGATACCCCTTTAAGCAATGCGCTGCACACCGAGTTGCAGACGCATCCCGACCGGCCGGTTAATGAAATTGAACAGGAGTTGCTCGGCATGACGCACGGCGAGATTGGCGCGCAACTGGGTCGAAACTGGGACTTGCCGGAAGAAATCATCGCCGTAATGCGCTACCATCACACGCCAGATGACGAAGAAGCGGCAGTGGGTCAGCCCCTGGTCAGCCTGGTCAATTTCGCGGAGAAAGTCCTGTCATCCTTTGGTGTCGCGGAAAGCACCGAACAGGCCATCAGCGACGAAGAATGGCTGGAATTGGGCATAACTGCGGACAAGGCTGAAGATATTATTGCCCAGATATCAACCATCGCCGAGCAAACTAAACAACTGGCTGGAGCGGTATAAAAGCAGGACTGAGGACTGAGGGTAAACTGTCGCGCCGTTTTGACTTTGCTCTCAATCCTCCACTCTTCGCTACGCACTCCTCACTCCAGCAACAGCCTGTTGATTTGGCTCAATGACTGCAAAATATTGTGCAGCGAGTGACTGTATTCAGTATCAAACAAGACTTCCGCACCCGTGTGATCACCCGCCTTCAGCTTATCGACCACCGCCTGGGATAGTTTATGAAACTGCTCGTGCGCCACGCGTAATTGCCGGTATGCATCCTTTTCGTGAAAAGCAGCGAGCGCCGTACCGTTGATCAGGCGTCCCAGCTGGCAAATGCCGTCCTGCCCGAGCAGAGCCGCCCCCAGCGGTTCGTGGCTGACGCCCCGCACATGATTTCCCAGACGGTTCTTCCACACCACATGCGCTTCTGCCGCGGCGATGATATTCAAACGATCGCGTAAACCCCGCTTGGCATAGCTGTCAAAATCAGCCGCCTCGTATTTTCTGGCGACATCCTGCGCAACGGACACTGTTTGCATCTTGTTTCTCCTGTGGCAATTTCTTCGGTCATGCTTTATATCAGCCGCAGACAAAAGAACAATATGCCCAAAGGCCTATATGCTGGCCGGAAACGGCACGAAACCGACATCTCAACCCCTTCCCGACGCGTTACGACTATCACCTACGGCAGCTCAGAGACTATAATCGGCAATCGCTAAAACTCACCTCATTATGAAAGCTATCCTGTCACTCCTCAGCCTGTTGTTATCCGCAACGAGTTACGCACTGCCCGCACAACTACCGGAAGCGCCCGTTCTGGCGGCAAAATCCTATGTTCTGTACGACTACTCCAGCAATCAGATATTGCTCAACCAGAACGGCAACGCACGTCTGGAACCTGCATCGCTGACCAAGCTGATGACAGCCTACCTTGCGTTCGCCGCAATCAAACAGGGCAAACTCACACTGGACCAAAGCCTCACCGCGCCGACTGAAGCCACGACCAACAACAGCGGCGAATCGCGCATGCTGCTTAAACCCGGGCAGGCAGTGACTGTCGATGAACTGTTGCATGGCCTGATCGTGCAATCCGGCAATGATGCGGCGATCACACTCGCCACGAGCATTTCCGGAAGTGAAGCCAGTTTTGTCGCGCTGATGAACAAGGAAGCACAGCGTATAGGCATGAAAAACACCCACTTCACCAACCCCGTCGGCATGCCGGACGCGCAGCATTACAGCAGCGCCTACGATATGGCAATGCTGTCAGGCGCCCTGGTGCGCGACTTTCCCGAACACTATCCCCTGTTCAGCCGACGCGATTACACCTTCAACAATGTCACGCAAGCCAATCGCAACCGCCTGCTGTGGCTGGATCCTTACGCCGATGGCCTCAAGACCGGGCACACGGAAAGCGCCGGATACTGTCTGGCAGGCTCCGCCAAACGCGACAAACGCCGCCTGATCTCGGTGCTGTTCGGTGCGGACTCGGACAGTCAGCGCGCCTCCGAAAGTCAGAAACTGCTGAACTTCGGTTTCCAGAATTATGATGCGGTACGACTCTATCAAAACAGCCAGCCCGTCACCAAAGTCCGGGTCTGGAAGGGCACGGATCGTCAGCTTGCGCTGGGTTTTCGGCATGACCTGTTTCTGACCATACCCAAAGGCCAGTATGCGCAACTCAAGGCCAGCATAGAAACTCGTCAGCCCATACTCGCACCCATCACTTCCGGCCAACAATTGGGCGTACTCAAACTGACCCTGGCAGGCAAGCCCTATGCGGAATACCCGTTGATCGCCCTGGACAGCGTGACACTGGCCAACGTATTTTCACGCGGCTGGGACAGCATACGGCTGCTGATACAGAAATACAGCCCCTGGTAAACGCGATGACCATCTATCTGAACGGCCTGTACCTGCCGATCGAAGAAGCGAAAATTTCCGTGCTGGATCGCGGCTTCATCTTCGGTGACGGCGTGTATGAAGTCATCCCGGTGTATTCCCGCCGCGCGTTTCGCCTGACAGCCCATTTGCAGCGCCTGCAACACAGCCTGGACGGCATCCGGCTCGCCCAACCCCACAGCATCGCGGAGTGGACGGCCATTTTCGATAAACTCATCGCGGACAGCCCCTCGGAAGACGCCTACCTGTACCTGCACATCACGCGCGGCGCGGCGCCGCGCGATCAGGCTTTCCCCAACCCACCGGTCCCCCCCACCGTATTCGTGATGTGCAACCCCCTGTCACGGCCATCGGCCGAATGGCTGGCCAGCGGCGTGTGCGCGGTCACGGCACAGGACAACCGCTGGCTGCGTTGCGACATCAAAGCCATCTCGCTGCTGCCCAATGTGCTGCTGCGTCAATTGGCAGTCGATGCAGACTGTTCGGAGACCGTCCTGATCCGCGACGATGCCTTCCTCACCGAGGGCTCGGCCAGCAACATTTTCGTGGTCAAGGACGGCATACTGCTGGCACCGCCCAAAGACAATCTGATGCTGCCCGGCATCACCTATGACGTGATACTGGAGATTGCCGCCGCCAATGCGATTCCGCATGAAGTGCGCAGGATTGCAAAGGCAGAAGTATTCAGCGCCGACGAATTGCTGCTCACCTCGTCCCCCAGGGAAGTGCTGGCGATCACCCGACTCGACGGAAAACCGGTCGGCAACGCCGAACCGGGTCCCATGTTCAAACGACTCTACGCCCTGTACCAGGAATTCAAACGCAATGTGATGCGCGCCCATGAATAAACCACCCGCTATGCCTATCATCCCGGAATCCGAGAGCCTGGTCGAATATCCATCCGATTTCCCGCTGAAGATCTTCGGTCTGCAACACCCCGACTTTGCACAATCCGTGCTCGAAGTCGTCACCCGTCACGACCCGGGCTTTGTCGCAGCCAGCATGGAAATGCGCGCCAGCAAGACCGCTAAATACATCAGCCTGACCTGCACCCTGCGCGCCACCTCGCGCGCGCAACTGGATGCGGTATATCAGGAATTGTGCGATCACCCGCTGGTAAAAATGGTGCTATGAAGCGAGATTCAGAGCTGAAGACTGAGGACTCAAAACTGACGGCTCCTCACTCAGTCCTCAGTCCTCATCCCTCGCTGCCTGTCATCCACACCCTCGGCCTGGTTGACTACCAGACGACCTGGGATGCGATGAAGCAATATACCGCCGGGCGCACCCCCGATACGCGCGACGAAATCTGGCTGGTGCAGCATCCGCCCACCTACACCCAGGGGCTGGCTGGCCTGCCCGAACACCTGCTCAACCCGACCGACATCCCGGTCGTCAGGATAGATCGGGGCGGTCAGATCACCTATCACGGCCCCGGACAGATCGTCGCCTACCTGCTGCTCGACCTGCGCCGCTGGAGGCTCAACGTGCGCGAACTAGTCAGCCTGATGGAACAGGCGGTGGTGGATGTGCTAGCTGAATACGGCGTGGCGGCTCAGGGGCGCGCGGATGCGCCCGGCGTGTATGTCGACGATGCGAAGATCGCCTCGCTGGGCCTGAAAATCAAACACGGCTGCTGCTATCACGGCCTGGCGCTCAACGTGGACATGAACCTGACCCCGTTCAGTCAAATCAACCCCTGCGGCTATCAGGGCCTGCGCGTCACCCAATGCGTGGAGCTGGGCATCACCGCCGGCATGGGCGAACTGCAGGCGCAACTGGCACAGAATTTGATCCACGGATTACAGCAACACTACGCCTCCAAACAGCTACCTCAGGAGTAAGGATCAGTATGCCGTTAAGCTGGAACGAGATTCGCAGCCGCGCCCTAGAATTTTCCAGGCGCTGGGAACATGAAACTTCCGAAGATGCCGAAGCAAAAGCATTCTGGACGGAGTTTCTCAACGTCTTTGGCATAGACAGAAAGCGCGTCGCCAGCTTTGAAGAGCCGGTGAAAAAACTCGGCAATAAACAGGGCTACATCGACCTGTTCTGGAAGGGCGAACTGCTGGTCGAACATAAATCGCGCGGCAAGGATTTGGACAAAGCCTATATTCAGGCGCTCGATTACTTCCCCGGCATCAAGGAACGCGAATTACCGAAATATGTGCTGGTATCCGATTTCGCCCGTTTTCGCCTGTACGAGCTTGAAAACGGCGAACAGCACGAATTTGCATTGCGCGACCTGCACACGAATATCAAGCGTTTCGGTTTCATCGCCGGTTATCAGACCCGCCCGATTCAGCCGGAAGATCCGGTCAATATCAAGGCCGCCGAACTGATGGGGCGCTTGCACGATGCGCTCAAAGACATCGGCTATGAAGGTCATGCGCTCGAGCACTACCTCGTCCGCCTGCTGTTCTGCCTGTTCGCGGAAGATACCGGCATTTTTGAACGCCAACAGCTACATGAATTCATTCGCGACAAAACCGCCGAGGACGGCAGCGATCTGGCCGCGCATCTGGCGCAATTGTTCGAGGTACTCAATACGCCAAAACCAAAACGCCTGAAGAATCTCGACGAACACTTAGCCGCCTTTGAATATGTCAACGGCAAGCTGTTCGCCGAACACTTGCCCAGCGCCAGCTTCGATAGCAAGATGCGCAACCAATTGCTCGATTGCTGCGCACTGGACTGGAGCCGCGTCTCACCGGCCATTTTCGGTTCACTGTTCCAGTCGGTAATGGACGACACGCTGCGCCGTAACTTGGGCGCGCATTACACCTCCGAAGCCAATATCCTGAAATTAATCAAACCCTTATTTCTGGACGAATTGCGCGGCGAGTTCGAAGCGTGCCGTGGCAACGCAAAGAAGCTGACCGAATTTCACGAAAAACTGAGCCAGCTCAAATTCTTCGACCCAGCCTGCGGCTGCGGTAATTTTCTGCTCATCGCCTACCGCGAACTGCGTTTGCTGGAATTGAACGTACTGCGCGAACTGTACAAGAAGCGCGAAACAGGTTTTCTCGATATATCGGAAATCGTCTGGCTGGATGTCGATCAGTTCTATGGTATAGAAATCGAGGAATTCCCCGCCCAAATTGCACAAGTCGCGATGTGGCTCACCGACCACCAGATGAACCAACTGATCTCGGAAGAGTTCGGTAACTACTTCGCTCGCCTGCCGCTCAAAAAATCCGCCGCCATCGCCTGCGGCAACGCGCTACAGATGGATTGGCGCACCGTTGCACCTAGCGTGGATTATATCCTCGGCAACCCGCCGTTCATCGGCTCAAAAATGTTGGATGATGCGCAACGTAATGACATGGAGCAGATTTTCCACAATGTAAAAGGCGCTGGCGTACTGGATTATGTCGCCGCGTGGTATCTCAAGGCAGCACAGTACATGGAAGGAGGCAAGGTAAAAACCGCTTTTGTCTCCACCAACTCCATCGCTCAGGGTGAACAAGTCGGCATTCTTTGGGGTGAGCTGCTGAACAAGTATCACATCAAACTGCACTTCGCCCACCGCACCTTCAAATGGAGCAATGCCGCACGCGGCAAGGCGGCGGTACATTGCGTCATCATCGGTTTTGCGCCTTTCGATATAAGTGACAAACGCGTCTGGGACTATGAAAATCCGGATTCGGATGCGCAGGAAATCAAGGTTGGCAACATCAATCCCTACCTGATTGATGCGGCGGATGTGTTGCTGGAAAAACGAAGCAAGCCGATTTGCGCTGTTCCAGAAATACATTTTGGCAATCAGCCCATTGATGGCGGACATTTCATTCTGAATGAGGATGAGCGAACAGAGTTTCTTGAGCAAGAACCCGACTCCAAGAAGTTCATTCGCCCTTTTCTTGGCGCGGATGAATTTATTAACAACATCCCGCGCTACTGCTTGTGGCTTAAAGATGCCAAACCGGATGAATTGAGACGTCTGCCACTCGTCATGCGTCGAGTGCAAGCGGTCAAAGCATTTCGCCTTGAAAGCAAACGCCAAGCTACCAATGATTTGGCTGCTACACCCTCGCAGTTTGCTTTCGTTTCGCACCCGAATTCACATTACCTACTACTTCCAAGCGTTTCATCCGAACGGCGTCTTTTCATTCCAATCGGCTTCATGCCACCAGAAGCGATTACCAGTAACCTATGCTTGATTGTTCCTGATGCGACCCTCTATCACTTTGGCATCCTGACGTCTTCCATGCACATGGCCTGGGTGCGCTACACCTGCGGGCGGATGAAGAGCGATTACCGTTATTCAGCAGGCATCGTCTATAACAATTTCCCGTGGCCTGAAATCCCCCCTTTGCAAAAGGGGGGCGGGGGGGATTTGATTGAAGCCGCCGCGCAAGCCGTGTTGGATGCACGCGCACAATTCCCGCAAAGCTCGCTCGCCGACCTCTACGACCCGCTCACCATGCCGCCCGTACTGGTCAAAGCGCATCAAACCCTAGACCGCGCCGTTGATGCCAGCTACCGCAAAACCGCCTTCGCCAACGATGCTCAGCGGGTTGAGTTCCTGTTCGAACGCTACCAGCACCTCACCAGTCTGTTGCCAAGTGATAAGAAGACGACTAAACGAAAGCCCAAGTTATGAAAACCCCCGGTAATCCCCCCATTTTTAGTTGGGGTCAAAAGTAGAGCTGGTTAAAAAATCTAACTTCTGTTTCGGCGTGATGCCGCCGAGTGCCA
>Ga0209231_1000505_pt1 | contig 21388 bp, 17 predicted proteins | sample Deesub45470m_DNA_FD_188086 | JGI IMG/M metagenome (GOLD analysis project Ga0209231, IMG submission 188086) | Deep subsurface microbial communities from North Pacific Ocean - 450_OLKR46/470m Metagenome (SPAdes) (version 2) | ecosystem: Environmental > Terrestrial > Deep subsurface > Unclassified ... | reverse complement strand
CTTTATTTTTTCCTTGCGCTTGATATTGAAGTAGGTGGTGTACGAGCCGTTCAGATAGTGCATCACCTTGGACAGATTCGCCTCCGGCGTTTCCAACAGAAGATGGTAGTGATTTCCCATCAGCACATAGGCGTGCAGAACACATCCGAATCGCTCCCGGGCAATCCCGAGATAATCCTTGAACTGCGCGTAATCCCGCTGGGAAATGAAAATCTTCTTGCGCTCGTTCCCCCTTGCCGTGACATGATAAAACGCTCCGGCGAATTCAATCCGTAGCGGCCTCGACATCGCCCCCTCCCTCCCCTTGTCACAAACCGTCTCTGCTACTAAGCTTGTCCCATGTCAAGAGCTGACCCCTTTGCTTGTCCTCGTGTCAAGGGCTGACCCCTTTGCCCGATCGCTGACCCTCATGTCAAGGGCTGACCCCTTTGCTTTTCCGAAAGTGAAGATAGCTCAACACCTGTCACAACCTCATTGCCAAGTAAGTACTAAATCCACAAAAAAGCATAAAAGCTATTGCGACAAAAAAATAATAAACCTCCCTATTATCGACTTTGCTTATAAGAATTCCACGAAAATATATTTTTCCAGATAAAAGTGACCAAATAAAACCTAACAAAAAAAATATTGACAATATAAGAAGCAATAAATTGTGTATATAATATCTATTATCACCTGATATAGAGTTTTCATAAACACTCAAAATAATACCTAATATTGCCAAAAACAACATAAACAACCCTATATAATTACTTTTTTTCATCACTAAATTCCTTAGCTGTTAACAATATATCCACATCTGCTACTATGAAAGCCCCAACTGGAGGGGCTAAAAGCCCTACTAGTGTAGTAACCTTAGATGGTGTTAGTCCTCCTTCACACACCGATGAACTAATAGCCAGATTCGCTCCAGCCACCAAATTGCTTATCCCGTAAATTTCAGGTTGAGCCGTCACAACACTGACCATTGTTCCTAAATCAGCACATACAGAAACTACCTGCGATCCACCGTTACAGTACACATTGAGCACTTGCGCTAAAGAAGCCTTAGTCCCTTCGATGTCTACACTGACGTAAGCATCTAATTGTCCTCGAAGCGCTTCACCTCGAGGCACGAAATAATCGCGCACTATTTTTCCACTACTTAGCAAGGCATCCCTAAGCCCTTCTGCTTGCCACAACCCGAAAGGATCATTATATAGAACCGGCCCATTCCCAACAAACCCATACAAATTAACATCACCCCCCGCAAACCCAATCGGATCCTTACTCAAAAACCGCCCATCCATCGGGTCATAATACCTGGCCCGATAATAATAGAGCCCGATCTCCCGATCCCACTCCCGCCCGGTATAGGTATAGCTGTTAGCAAACTCCGGATCGGTCGCCTCCACCATACCGAACGTTTCATAACGGTAACGGTTCACCACCGCTCCGGCAGCATTACTGATCGCCACCACGCTGCCGAGCCCGTCGACATCATGGTTTATTACCGAGCAACCGGGAAAAGTCGTCCGGCATGCCGGCATCAAAGCTCATCGGCCGGCCGTTGTAAGGGTGCGCGAATGAAATCGTCCGCGCATGCAAGGCGAGCCGTTTGGTGAATTTTGCATCATTGCCATACTTCTTGTCCCCCACCACAGCGTGCCCCATCTCGGCAAAATGGACCCGGATCTGGTGCTTGCGGCCGGTGAGCAGATGAATATCCACCAGAGTTAAGCCCCTGCCCTCCTGCAGGACCTTGTATTCGGTGTGGGCGAGTTTCCCCTTGGCGGGATCGGTGGTCGAGTAGACCCGCTGGGCAGAATTTTCGGCCAGATAGCTGGAGATCTTCCCCGCTTTTTCCGCCAACTGACCATGCACCACCGCCAGATAATGCTTGTCGGTTGCCTCCCAATTCTCCTGCAAGGTCTTCTTCGCCGCTTCACTTTTGGCAAAGATCAGGATGCCGGAGGTATCCTGATCGAGACGATGCACCACATAAACCCGGTGGCGCGATTTCGGGTCGCCCTTACGCACATAATCGTTGAGCAGGTAGTGGGCGGTGCGCGATTTGTCCCGCTCACTGCCGACAGTCAACAGCCCCGCCGGCTTCACCACCACCAGAAGGTCCTTATCCTCATGCAGGATAATCATCCCGCCCGGCTGGCGTTGTTTTGCCGGCTTTTTGGTTGTGCTTCGCTGCTCCGCAGTCATACTGCCTTTCCTTGGTGCGTCATGCACCTGCTCGCCAGTTTATCGCCAAAACGATAAAATGAAACAGCCAATTTTTTCATAAAAATAATACAGGCGATCTTCTTTGAAAAATGCAGCGAAAACATCCCCCTTGTCATGCTGACGATTTACGCATAGACTGAGCAGCACATTTCAGGTGGAACAAAAATCCCTTTATTCTCATACGGAAACAATTGCGATGCAGCGCTACGGACTCGCCCTGTTGATGATCTTGCTTCTGGGCAATCAGGTCGCTTGCGCCGTCACCGGCCCGACGGTTACCGGGCAACAGCTGCTGCCGGCAATCTACAAGGTCCGCAAAGGGGACACCCTGTCGCACATTGCGCGACGAACCAAAATCCCCGTGGCCGAGCTCATGCGACTGAACGGCCTGTCGTCGCCGAACATCAAACCGGGCCAGGCCCTGCACCTGAATGCCGATCCTGTCGCCCCTGAGGTCACACCACAGATCAACACGACCGTCACCGAAGCGATTGAAAAAGAAGCGCCGGAGCTCTCTTCGCTGCTGAAAGAACCGCTGCTGAGCCTGCTGGCCGCCCCTTACCGCTTCGGTGGCAACAGCCGCAAGGGGATCGACTGTTCGGGCTTTGTCCAGCAGGTGTTCAAGGAATTCAAGTTTGAACTCCCCCGGACCGCACGGGAGCAGTACCGTCTGGGCGAAGCGGTCACCAGCGACGGCCTGCAGACCGGCGACCTGCTATTCTTTCACACCTATGCCAAATTCCCATCCCATGTCGGCATCTATCTCGGTAACGACAAGATGCTGCATGCCTCGGCACGCAGTAAGCGGATCGTCGTTTCTGACATCAGCTCCAACTACTACCAAAAGCACTACATTGGTGCCCGCCGACTCGGGCTCAACCCGGCTGGCGAACCATTGGTCAACATCCTGTCTGCCGGGGTCGCCGAAGAGCTCGAAGACGGCGCCATGGAAAGCAGTGAAACGCCGCCTGCCGTCGCCCTCGACCATAAAAACTGACGATCATCTACCTCGACGGGTCAACAAACCGCCGACAACTCCCGCATCAGCCTGACCACCGCCAGCTCTTTGGCTTTCGCCTCGACATCAATCGTCATCATCCGCCCGCGCCAGCAATCAGGAAAATCGACCGGATCGATAAAATCGGCATGCGGTTTCAGATTTGCCCCCTGCCAGCCGGCACGCGGTGAAGACAGGTGGCAATAAGGCTCGCGCCCGAGTGCCTGCCAGGTCGCAGCAGCCTGTTCTGTCGCCTCTTCCACCGAAAGACCATCCGGGTTGCAGCGGTGATGATGCACATCATAGACCAGTGGCAGACGTAGGCGCTGACACAGTGGCAGCAGATCTGCCGGCGTATAGCTGATATCGTCGTTCTCCAGCGACAACCGGGAGCGGACCACGTCGGGCAGATTGCGGTAGACAGCGGCAAAACGCTCAAGGGCTGCCGGTTTGTCGCCATAAACGCCACCGGCATGCAGGTTGATCACCCCGGCCCCGACCCACTCGGCCAGCTGCGCCTGATAGACCAGTTCGCGGATGGAGTTTTCCACCACAGCCGGATGGGGTGAGGAGAGGACGACAAACTGATCGGGGTGGAAGCTGAGGCGGATATCTTTATCGATGGCCAGTTGACGCGAGGCAGCGAGCTGTGCGGCAATGCTGGAGGCGTCGGGCAGGTCATCCAGCTGATAGCCGACCTCCGGATGGGTCATGCGCGGAAAGAGCGGCGACATGATGCGAAAAGAACCGATGCCCAGACCACTGACGGCTTCCACCGCTTGATACAGGCTCAGGGCATTGTGATGACAGATCAGGGAGAGTTTGGTCAGTTGCGCAGGGCGTGGCAGGTTCTGCAACGCTTTGGCGGTCGTCGTCTTGAAGGCGATCGGTTGGTTGGCGAACAGGCAGCAGAGTCCAAAACGCATCAGATCAACCTTGGCAAAAATTGCGCGAACAGTTCAGGTTTCAAGCGTCTTGTACTCGAGGGCAACGATCTCCAGTTCGGTCTGGCCACCGGGAGTGACAAAGGAGACCGTGTCCCCTTCCCGCGCACCGAGCAAGGCGCGACCGATGGGTGATTTCCAGCTCACATAGCCGCGGGCCGCATCGTATTCATCCTCACCGACGATGGCGTAGACCTTCTCTTCCCCCGCCTCATTCTCCACCGTCACTGTGCAGCCGAACAGCACCCGGCCGTTGGCGATCTTCGCCTGTTCGGCCGGGTCGACCACCGTTGCAGATTCCAGACGCTTACTCAAAAAACGGATACGGCCATCAAACTGCCGGAGCTTCTTTTTAGCGTAATGATAATCGGCATTCTCGCTGCGATCACCATTACCCGCCGCCCACGCCGCCGTCGCCACCATCTCCGGTCGCAGCTTGTAAAGAATCTCTTTCAGCTCGGCCCGCAGCCGCTGTTCACACGGCGGCGTCATGTAGACCGGAGTCAGCTTGTCGGTTGTTTTTTCAGGCATGGTGTCCTTTTAAGGATTTCACAAATTTGCACAGGCAAAAGCAATTGGACGCAGATCAAATCTGATGAACGCAGATTTTAAAAGCAACCAAAGTCTTTTTTTATGGGTTTTGTCTAAGTCAGTTTTCAGGTTTTAACCGCGATAATCAGCGTAATCTGCGGCTCGGTTTTAAATCTGAAAATCATTGGCCGCAGATTTCGCAGATTAACGCAGATTTTAAAACAAAGAAGACTGATCTATGTTCTGGTTTTTGCCTGATCTGCGTTCATCAGATTTGATCTGCGTCCAATTCGCCCTGCTTCTCGTCCCAGTCTTTATTTGCGTCGCTTCTTATCCTGGCTCGCCTTGAGCAGATCAGCGAACGACCCCATCCCGGCCTTGGCCGGTTGATCATCCCACGAGCGCTCACCGCTCTCCTCTTCGCCACCGGCCGGCACCAGAGAGATACGCCGTTGGTCGAGGTCGATCTTCTCCACCGTCACCGTCAACGACTGACCAAGCTTGAGCACTTCGCGGGCATGTTTGAGGTGCTTCCCCTCACCGAGCTTGGAGATATGAACCAGACCGTCGATCCCCTCTTCCAGAGTGACGAAAGCGCCGAACGGTTCCAGGCGCGACACCGTGCCACTGAACTGACGCCCGACCGGAAACTTGGCCAACACCGCCCCCCAGGGATCAGCCAGAGTATCACGCAGACTGAAGGAGAACTTGTTCGCTGCCCAGTCGAGGCGTTTGACCACCAGCTCCAGCTCCTGGCCAACATGCAGAACTTCGCCGATGTTTTCGACCCGCCCGTAAGCGATCTCGGAGATCGGCAACAGGCCCTCAATACCGCCAATATCGACAAAGGCACCAAAGTCGCGCAGCGAGGTCACCACCCCTTTGACCCGCGCCCCCTCCTTCAGAGTCTCTTTCATCGTTTCCCGCTGCAGACGCTGCTCTTCTTCGAGCAGCTCGCGCCGGGAGACAACGATGTTGCGCCCGCGCTCGTCAAACTTGCTGATCTTGAACGAAAACGACTGACCGATGACTTCGGCCGGGTTGTCAAGGCGACGCAAAGAGAGCTGTGAATACGGGCAAAAGGCGCGGGCATTACCGGGAAGCTTGATTTCGAAACCACCCTTGATCTCCTGCTCAACCCGACCATCAACCGGGATACCGCTGCGCCACGCCTCTTCCAGCTGGGTGGTCCCCGAGCTGCCACCGCCAATGCGGGTGGTAAAGCGCAGTTCGCCACCGGCACGGGAGATAAAGTAGGCCGAGATGCTGGAGCCCACCGCTGCGGTCAGCTCGCCGGCCTCATTCTGCAGTTCGCGGACATCGAGTACCCCTTCGCCTTTTTGGCCGACATCGAGAAAGGCCCACTCGGCGCCGATCTGCAGAATCTTCGCCGTAATCTTCTGCCCCGGTTCGAGTTGAGCGGCACCACTCATACTCGCTTCGAGCATGGCGGCAAAATCTTCGTTGTTCGAGCTCTCTTCGTTGTCGAAATCGTCGTCAATCATGGTCAGTGTCCTTACGGGTTAGAACGCTTCAGAGGATGGCTGATGCAGCGGAAATTCACAACTGCGGCACTTCGGCCGCTTCAAGTATTTGCACGATACGTTTACTGGCACCTGCGGTCAGAGCGGGCTCCGGGATAAAAAAGAAGGCGTTAGCATCGTGGTAGAGCAAGAATCCGGGTGTCAGGCGCCGGTAGCCGACGAAGTCGTGCCAGGGCTGAGTATAGCCACTGGTACCGCTGCGCACCGAGAGTTCGCCCGGTGACACCGACACCGTCAGTTCCTTGCCGAGAAAAGGGTGATGACGAGCCTTGCGCAGCGACTTGAGCACCAGCAGCGGTTTCGACAGCACCGCAAACAGCCCGGTGGCCAGCAGCAGCGCAGCAACGACCGGCGAATCATACACACCACTGATACCGGCCGCGGCAATAGCGGTACAAACCACACCCCAGATGTAGCGCAGCTTCAGTGAGCGATCACAACCGTAGTGCGCTTCAAAAAAGAGGCGCCAGAGTTCCTCAGTCAACGTGTAGGTGAGAATAATCGTTTCAGGCATGACCTTCTTTTCGATTGAAAATACAAAATCTGCGGCACTCACTCTAGCACAGCTTCCGTGGGTGGTAAACTACACAGGAAGGAGATTAAACATGAGCAAGAAGACAACAGTCACCACCCGCCCCGATGGCGGCAACCGCCTGCTCAAAGCCAGCAGTCCCTACCTGCGTCAGCACGCACAAAATCCGGTCGACTGGTACCCATGGGGAGAAGAAGCCTTCTCCAGGGCGCGCAAGGAAGACCGTCTGGTCTTTCTCTCCATCGGCTACGCCACCTGCCACTGGTGCCATGTCATGGCTCACGAGAGTTTCGAAGACCAGACCGTCGGCGAGCTGCTCAACCGCGACTACATCGCGATCAAGGTCGACCGCGAAGAGCGCCCCGACATTGATCAGGTCTACATGGAGATCGCCCAGCGTTTTCGGGGCGGTGGCGGCTGGCCGTTGACCATCATCATGACCGCGGACGGCATGCCGATCTTCACCGCGACTTACATCCCACGCGACAGCCGGCACGGCAGCATCGGCATGAAAGAGTTGCTGCCACTGGTTGCCCAGCGCTGGCGGGAAGACCCGGCAACCCTGCGGGGATCTGGGGCAGAGATCATCGCCAGCATGAGCGCCAAAAATAGCGGTGCGGCAGCGCTTGATGCATCAATCCTGCAACAGGCTGACCGGACCCTGCACAACGACTATGACCCGCACCTCGGCGGTTTTGGCCCGCCGCCGCGCTTCCCTCGCCCGCACCTGCTCTCCTATCTGCTGCAACGTGGCCAGCGCACGGGTGACGAACAGCAGCTGGCGATGGTCGAGCATACCCTCGATGCCATGCGCCAGGGAGGCATCTACGATCAGATCGGCTTCGGCTTCCATCGCTACTCGACTGATGCCCGCTGGCTGGTGCCGCATTTTGAAAAGATGCTCTACGACCAGGCCGGTCTGGCACGGACGTATCTTGAGGCCTATGCCGCCACCGGTCACCAGCGCTTCGCCGAAACGGCGCAGGAGATCTTCACCTATCTGCTGCGTGAGATGCGTGACCCAGACGGTGGTTTTCATAGCGCCGAGGACGCCGATGCCGAAGGGGTGGAGGGGAAGTATTACGTCTGGGAACAGGCGGAAATCGAAACGTTACTCGGATCGGAGGCGGAGCTGTTCTGCCGGGTCTATGCAGTTGAGCCGGCCGGAAACTATCGCGAAGAGGTTGCCGGCCACGGCGCCGGCGGCAATATCCTGCACCTGCCACTCCCCATCGCCGATATCGCCGCAGAGACCGGCATTGATCAGTCGGAGCTGGAGGCACGCCTCGCCGCCGGCCGGGATATTCTGCTGCAACAGCGGGCAAAACGGGTCCATCCACTGGTCGATGACAAACTGCTGACCGCCTGGAACGGCATGGCCCTGTCGGCCTTTGCCCTGGCCGGATACCTGTTACAGCAACCGCGCGACCTCGCCGTTGCCCGCGAAGTTGCCGAACTGTTGTTAAACAAGTTCCGCCGTAACGATGGCCGCTTGCTGCGTTGTCTGCCCCACGGCGAGACCGCCATTCCCGCTTTCAGTGAAGATTATGCGGCACTGGCCAACGGGCTGCTCGACCTCTATCAGGCGACGCAGGATGTCCGTTGGCTGCAGGAGTCGATCACCATCGCCGGCGCGCTATTGGAGCTGTTTATTGATGAAAAAGACGGCGGTCTTTTTGACAGTGCCACCGATGCTGAGCGCCTGATCCTGCGCACCAAAACGCGCTTCGACGGAGCCAGCGCCGCGGCAGGATCGGTCGCCCTGCGGCTGTTCGTGCAGCTTTATCGCCTAACCGGCGATGCGCGCTGGCATCAGGGGGCGCACGATATGTTGCGTGGAGTTGAGATGCAAGTGCGCAGCTATCCGCAGGGGTTCTGTGCCTTGCTGGCCGGGTTCGATCTGCTGGTCGGGGAGAGTGAAGAGCTGGTGATCGCTGAAGGCAAAAACAGCGCAGCACTACTGGAGGCGGCGCGACGCACCTGGCACCCCTGTCGCACCCTGATTGTCAAACGGGCAGACAACGCCGCCCTTCTGAGTCGCATCGCCCCGTTTACCGCCGCCTATCCGGTCGCCGAGCGGGCGCAGGCCTGGCTCTGTCGAGGCGGAACCTGTTTGCCACCGGTAGATGACCCAGTTGCTTTGCGCCGGGTGTTGCTTGGTCGGTAGTTTAGTGGGAAAAACAGTCAAAACCATTGGACACGGATCAAATCTGATCAAATCTGATTTTCACGGATCAGGCTTAAGGCAAAAAGATATAACTTTTTTGTTAAAAACCGGGTCAAACCCTTTTAACTTTCGGTTTAGCGGTTAAAGCTAATCAGCCGTATAAAATCCGATTTTCACAAAAACAGCCTTTAACAAAAAGAGCATAAAGATTTTGTTTAAGTTTTGTTTAAATCCGTGTAAATCAGATTTGATCAGATTTGATCCGTGTCCCATTGCTTACCGCTTGTCGCCGTGAAAATCAGATTTGATCCGCGTCCCATTGCCTTACCGCTTATCGGCCCTTATTCCTGCAACTCAATATTCGCATATTGAAACGCGTTATCCCAGATGTGGTCAATCAGCAGCTTGGCGTCTGCCAGCGCCAGCACCTGCAGGCAGCCATCGCCCCGTTGCGTCAACAAAGAACAGCGCCCTTTAGCAACGATATCGGCCTGCAGCTCACCCAGATGCTGCAACGTCTTGTCGATATCAAAATCGATTCTGGCGCCGAAGCTCTCCTGCATCCAGCTTTCAATCCGCGCATCAAGCTGTTGTCGATCGAGAGACTCAGCTGCCGTCAGCAGATGATAGTAGACCAGAATCGCCTCCTTGCACAACTCCTCCTCCGCCGCATCAGTCAGGCTGTACAACACCCCTTCATTGGTCACCAGATTCTTGAAAAACAGAGTATCGGTGACCTTTTTCAAAAACATCAGCCGCTTGCTTTTGTACTTGGCGTACTGAGTGGTGGCAAACCCGCCCAGCGCCGCTCCGATGGAGAGGACGCCGGCGAGCAGTGCATAGAGATTGTTCGACACCTCGGTTTTGAAACCAAACCGGGCAGTAATCTCCGGCCCCATGGTCAGCACCAGAACCGCAGCGGCCAGCAGACCGAGGCTGGGGAGCACCTTGAGCAGCAGCGGAATCGCGGCGCCAAGCGCCGGAACCAGCAACAGCAGGCGATCCTTCCAGTTCATGCTGACCTCGACGTTGGGGAACAGCAGCTCCAGGTCGTTGCGCGGGATATTTTTATACAGGTAAAGGTAGATTTTGCCAGGGATAAAGCCGAGCGCATCGAGGTGCTTCTTTTTGGCGGCAAAGTGCTCCGGGTCACGAAACTTGAGCAGCACAGCGACGCGCTGAAAATTGTCGATGGTCAGAATCCGCTTCTGCCAGAAGCGGCGTATGGTGAGTTCTTCCGTCCCTTCCCCCCGATAATAGAAGCGGACCAGTTCAAAATCGTCGAAATCGACTTTGGTCTGCAACGGAATCAGGGAGACCACCTGCAACGCCTGTTCAAGCTCCTGCTGACTCAGCGGCAAGTAGTTCGCCTTGGTGAGCAGGTCGGCAAAATCAGCAGCAAGAGTCTGCGCCATCAGTGGCAGATCCGACTCGGACGAGGCAACCCCCGGCCGGGTGTCGGCATCAGGGTTGAACGGAGCGTAATGATCCTTGAGTCGTTCCAGCTGCACATGCGCCCGAAAGTGGTAGAAGGCGGCCAGAATCTCGCAAAACTGCCGGAACTGGGCAGCGTTGGCCGCGTCAAGTTTGGCATCGGCCAGGCAGAGCTCAATCAGCTCACTACGGCGAAAAGGGATAAACGCTTCAAGGGGGGTTGCTGCTGTCGTTGTCATGGCATCACCAGCTGAATTATTTTGGACGCAAGGGATCGAACAGGTATTCAAGGCCGTTGACCTTGATGTCGTAAACCGTCTGCAGCATCTCGCCCAGCTTTCCCGGCGGGAACCCCTGACCGGCGAACCAGACAACATAGGTCTCCGGCAGATCGACAAGCAACCAGCCGGCGTGTTTGCCGAACGGCATACGGGTGGCGGCGAGTTCAAGCAGTTTTTTGTGATCGAACGGGATCGGTTCCATGTTGAGCTCTTACCTGTCAGAAAAAACTTTTAATGGGACATAGAAAAAGACTGGTGAAACAAAACCAGGGACAAAGAGCAATTGGACACGGATCAAATCTGATCAAATCTGATTTTCACGGATCAAGCCAAGCAAAACAAAATCTTTTGGGTTTAGCTTAAATCTGTGCCAATCCGTGAAATCTGTGGCTAATGCCTTCAGACCTTTGAATCTGGCCACAATTTTCTTTCCTACTTCCCCTTTTTCACCCGAAAACCGGACTGGGCAAAAGCGGCGGCCATGTCGGTGACCGGCGCCGGTTTCGCTGCTACAGCTGGTGCTTTGTTCTCCACTGACGGCTTGCTGACCGGGGCTTTCGCTGCGACCGGCGGCGCGTCTGATTTCTCCACCGGACCGCTGCGCATGGTCAAACCGATGCGCTTGCGCTGCAGGTCGACGGCCATCACCCGCACCTGCACCGACTGGCCGACCTTGACCACCTGATTCGGATCTTTGACGAAGCGATCAGCGAGCTGGCTGACGTGAACCAGACCATCCTGATGCACGCCGATATCGACGAAAGCGCCGAAGGCGGCGACGTTGGTGACAATACCGTTCAGCGTCATCCCCTCAACCAGGTCCTTGATCTCCATGACATCATCACGGAAGCTGGCGGTGGTAAACGTTGCCCGCGGGTCGCGTCCCGGCTTCTTCAGCTCGGCAATAATATCGCGTAGAGTCGGCAGGCCGATATCGGCTCCGACATAACGTTCGAGCTTGATACTGTCGATGCGCGCCGGTTCAGTCAGCAGCGCCGGCAGGGCAACACCGAGATCGGCGGCCATCTGCTCAACCAGAATGTAACGTTCCGGGTGCACCGCCGTGTTGTCGAGCGGCTGCTCACCGTTGCGAATGCGCAAAAAACCGGCGGCCTGCTGATAAGCCTTCTGGCCGAAGCGCGGCACCTTGAGCAGTTGCTCGCGGCTGGTAAATGCCCCTTCAATATCACGGTGACGGACGATGGCTCTGGCGAGTGAATCGCCGATACCAGAGACAAAGCTGAGCAGGGCCCAGCTGGCGGTATTGAGATCGACGCCGACAAAGTTGACACACGACTCGACCACCTCATCGAGGGCTTTTTTCAGCGCCGTCTGGAGGACATCATGTTGATACTGGCCAACGCCGATACTCTTCGGATCGACCTTGACCAGCTCGGCCAGCGGGTCCTGCAGGCGCCGCGCAATGGAGATGGCGCCGCGCACGGTCAGATCAAGATCGGGGAACTCTTCACGGGCGATATCCGATGCCGAATAGACGCTGGCGCCAGCCTCACTGACCATCACCACTGGCAGCTTCAATCCGGCCTCTTGCAAACATCCGCGCACAAACTGATCCATCTCGCGACCGGCGGTGCCGTTGCCGATGGCGATCATGTCGATGGCGTGACTTGTGACCAGACGCAGAAAATCGCGCCTCGCCGAATCGACCTTGCCGCCACCACCGGCATGGGGATAGATGGTGACATGTTCCAAAAAGCGGCCGGTGGCATCGACCGCCGCCAGCTTGGAACCGGTGCGCAGCCCGGGGTCGACACCGAGCACTTTGAAGCTGCCGGCCGGAGCAGCCAACAGCAGGTTACGCAGGTTTTCGGCAAAGACCCGGATCGCCTCGTCATCGGCCGCCATTTTTGCCTTCAGTCGCAGCTCAACTTCGATCGACGGTGACAACAAGCGGCCGTAAGCATCGTCGATGAATTCACAGAGCAGCTCGGCGTAGGGGTTTGCCGCCGGCACAAACAGCCCCTGCAGCTGATTGCGGATAAGCTCCTCCGGCGCTTCGATACGCAGACGCAGAATCTCCTCGTTCTCACCCCGGCGCATAGCCAGAACCCGGTGTGACGGAATCTGCCGCAGCGGTTCGGAAAAGTCGTAGTACATCTCAAACTTGCTGACCGCCCCCTCCTTGCCGCGCACCGGCTGCGAGCAGAACAGCCCCTGCTGCCAGGTCAGTTCACGTACTGCCGACCGGGCCCTGGCATCCTCGGCAAAACGCTCGGCAAGGATATGGCCGGCCCCCATCAGCGCGTCGGCCGCCGTCGCCACTTCCAGCTCGGGGTTGATGAACGGCTCCGCCAGTTGCAACGCCGGAACAGCCACACCACGGGCCGTCAGCAACAGTTCAGCCAGCGGCTCCAGCCCCCGCTCGCGGGCAATGGAGGCCTTGGTGCGCCGTTTCGGTTTATAGGGGAGATAAAGATCTTCGAGCTCGGTCTTCTGCCGGGTCGCTTCGATCTGCGCCCGCAGCTCCGGGGTCAGCTTCCCCTGCTCGTCGATGGAGTTGAGAACAGTCTGCCGGCGTTCATTCAGTTCGGTGTGATAAGCGAGACGTTCCTGCAGTAAACGGATCTGCACCTCATCAAGTTCGCCGGTGACCTCCTTGCGGTAACGAGCAATAAACGGGACAGTCGACCCTTCTTCGAGCAGGGCAACAGTCTGCAGGACCTGGGCGGGTTGCAGCCCGGTCTCTTCGACCAGAATGCGCAGGGTAAAATCTTTTTCGGCAGCAAGCATTACATCATAGTCCTTGTCAAAAAAAGGGGAACACAGGAGTCTATTTTTGAACGGCGGATAGTAGCACAACAAGGTCAATTCCGGCAGGGAGAATTGCGCAAAGAATCGATGGTTTTTTGACCTGAGTCAGAGAATCGCTCACCACATTCCGCTATCATCGGCAAAATTAACAACCCGATTTTCAACCAAAGGAGATTGATATGTCAGGATGTGCATGTGGGAGCGGGCATGGTCACGGTGGCGGTGGACCGTTTGCGCAAGGGAGGGAACTGGTGGAGTTTGTCGCTCAGGCTCACGGTGGCGCCCTACGTCAGCGGAGTCTGCCAAACGGTGGGCTTGAGACCTTCTGTCAGGGGTGCAGCGCTCCGTTTGTTTTGACCACTTTTGTCGGTAACTGCCCGATCTGCGCCGGCGTCCACGCAGTCTCCCCACCGCGTGCCGATGATGCCGCCAACATCCAGTACGCCGGGGAGGGCTTTCGCCTCAACGATTGACACCTCGTTCAGCCCCGGCCGGGTCGTCAACGCCCGCAAACAAACGACCCGGGCGGCACCACTTTTTATTTAACTGGTTATTCACTTCGCTCCAGTAAAAACATTTACTTCTCAGATCCCCCCTTTGACAAAGGGGGGCGAGGGGGGATTTCATGTCGCATCCAAGACAAATCCCCCTAAATCCCCCTTTTCCAAAGGGGGACTAAATCGGTTGCGCCAGTAGTTGAGTGTGGTGCATAAGCCGATTTATTTATAATCCCACCGCGCAATTCAATCTCTGACATTTCGCGCCAATGCCAGTATACTTGTCAACAAGCGCCTGTCTGGATGTTGACGATGCGTCAAGACATCAGGTCCGGAGTTCATCTATAACTTTCTCAAGAGGTTTTCACATGCGATTAAACAATTTTATTGGGCTACTTTCGTTACTTATTTTTCTCGGCGGTTGCGCTGCTGGCGGGGGGTTTGATTCAGAAAAAGTGCTGAATATTGGCGCCGGCGCCCTGCAGGCATCGCTGCTTGACGCCGAGACAGTGAATCAGGCCGCAGCGCTCTCCGCCCAACAGATGGACAGCCAGAGCCAGATCGCCGCCGCCAACAACCCCTATGCCATCCGTCTGACCAACCTCACCGGCAATTTGCAGCATTACGATGGCCTCAACCTCAATTTCAAAGTCTACCTGTCGAAAGATGTCAACGCCTTCGCCATGGCCGACGGTACGGTTCGCGTCTATTCCGGCCTGATGGATATCATGCCGGACGATCAGGTGCTGGCCGTCATCTGCCACGAGATGGGGCACGTCAGACTGAAGCACTCCTTCCACCAGATGAAGACGGCGCTGTTGACCAATGTTGCCTTTGAAGCGGTCGCCTCGGTCGGCGGCACCATCGGCGAGCTGACCGCCTCTGAACTGGGACAGCTGGGGAAGGCCGCAGTCAGTGCCCGGTTTTCGCAGACCGATGAGCTGGAATCGGATGCCTACGCCGTACGCGCTTTAAAACAGATGGGGAGAGATCCGTACGCGATGAAACGCTCCATCGAAACTCTGGAAAAGCTCAGCGGCTCTGGCGGTGGTTTCTTGAGCTCCCACCCGTCGAACAGCAAACGGATCGAGACGATTGAGAAGGAGATCGGACGCTAGAATTATTTGGACGCGGATCAAATCTGATGAAAAACCCACCTCTGTCAAGGCCGCTCAAAAGTCGTCAGATGCAAGGCGCCCGTAGTCCAAGGAGTGAGGCGTAGCGGTAGCTACGTCGCAGCGACGCGGACAAGGGGAACGCCGCAGATGGCGGCTTTTCAGCGGCCTGCACCTCACCGGTAGCCTTCCGCCTGCAACGAAAACAAATACGCATACTGACCGCCCAGTTGCATCAACTCTTCGTGGCTCCCCTGCTCCACCACCCGCCCCTTGTCGATGACCACAATCTGATCGGCCATGCGTACAGTGGAGAAGCGGTGCGAAATCAGGATGGTCATCTTGCCGCGGCTTAAGTCGCGAAAATGTTCGAAGATCGTCGCTTCGGCGGCCGCATCCATGGTCGCAGTCGGTTCATCAAGGACCAGCAGATCGGCCTTGCTGCGCATAAAGGCGCGGGCCAGAGCGATCTTCTGCCACTGGCCACCAGAGAGTTCACGGCCGCCCTTGAACCACTTGCCGAGTTGGGTATCGTAACGTTGCGGTAGTTTGTCGATGAACTCTTTCGCCATCCCCATCTCCGCCGCCTGTTCCCAGCGCTGGCGGTCCTCAAAGTGGTTCATGTCGCCGGCACCGATATTCTCGCCAACCAGAAACTGATAGCGGCCGAAATCCTGAAAAATGACGCCGATGCGCGCGCGCAGGGCATCGCCCTCCCACTGCTGTAGATCGAGGCCATCGAGGGTAATACGGCCATTATCCGGGGTGTAGAGCCGGGTCAGCAGCTTGATCAGAGTGGTTTTTCCAGAACCGTTCTCGCCGACCAGGGCCAGACTGTCGCCCGGCTTGATGTGCAGGCTGACCTGCTGCAGAGCCGGTTCTTCACTGTCGGGATAAGAGAAACTGACCTCCTCGAAACGCACCCCATCGCCCGGCAGTGGCCCCTGTTGTAACTCCCCCTGTACGGCAGGAACCGGTTGCTCGAGATATTCGTAGAGGTTGGACAGGTAGAGATTGTCCTCGTACATGCCGCTGATCGCCGACAGGCTGGCCGAGACCGCCGATTGCCCCTGCTTGAACAGCAACAGATACATGGTCATCTGACCAAGACTGATCTGCCCCTGAATGGCTGACAGGGCGATCCAGGCGTAGGCACCGTAAAAAGCGGTGGTACCGAGCAGGCCGAGGGCAAACCCCCAGCTGTCGCGGCGCAGGGTCAGCTTGCGGTCCTCGGCAAACAGTTTGGCAAAGATCGCCCGATAGCGCTCGAGCAGCTTCGGCCCGAGACGAAACAGCTTGACCTCCTTGACGTAATCCTCCCGCGCCAGCACCGTCTCCAGATACATCTGCATCCGGGTTTCGGGAGAACGCCAGCGAAACAGGCGGAACTTGTCGCCGGAGAATTTTGCTTCAGCCAGAAACTCCGGGATGCCGCCGGCAAACAGGATCAGCACCGTCCAGGGGGAGAACTGCACCAGCAGCACCCCGTAGCTGATCAGGGAGATGCCGTTCTGCACCAGGCCGAAGGTGCGGGTGACCAGAGAGAGTGGCCGGGTCGAGGCTTCGCGCCGGGCGCGGGTCAGTTTGTCGTAAAATTCCGAGTCCTCAAAATGGGCCAGCTTTAAGGTCAGCGCCTTGTCGAGGATCATCAGGTTGATCCGCTGCCCCATCAGCGCCCGCAGCAGCGCCTGACAGGTGGAGATGCCGCGTTGGGCCCCGGCGATCAGTGCCACCACGGCAGCTTCGGCAGCGACAAACATCAACACATAGGAGGTATCGGCCGTACCGGTCTGCTGATGCAGGCCGATGGCGGTGACCACGCCGTCCACAATCAGCTTGCCGATCCAGGCCACCGCCGCCGGCAACACACCGGCGATCAGGGTCAAAACGGCAAAAATCAGCGCCAGACGGCGACTGGTGGTCCAGACCAGTTCCAGAGCGCGCCGGCTGTAACGAAAGACGTCGAGCAGGTTTCGGGATGGCGGGTTGTTGTCCGTGGGTAAAGGGGGGTATTTCAATGGGTCATCCTACTTGTCCTTACGCGGCACAACGACAATACCGGAATCGGTCACCGTGTAGCCATTACGACGGTCAGCGTCAAGGTCATAGCCGATTTTTGCGCCGTCGGGGATATTCACATTCTTGTCGATAATCGCCTTGCGGATCATCACATGCCGACCGACGTTGACATTCTCAAACAGGATGGAGTCCTCGACCAGACTGTAGCTGTTGATCTTGCAGCGTGGGCCGAGAATGGTACGGCGCACCGTGCTGCCGCTGGTGATACAACCGGCACAGACATAGGAATCGATATTCTGGCCGCGGCGGTCGTCCTCATCAAAAACGGTCTTGGCTGGCGGCAGGTTCCCCTGGTTGGTCAGAATCGGCCACTTGTAGTTGTACAGGTTCAACTGCGGCGACACGTTGACCAGGTCCATGTTCGCTTCATAGTAAGAATCGATCGTCCCGACATCCCGCCAATAACCGCGTTCTTCGGTCTTCATCCCCGGAATGACATTGTCGCTGAAATTGTAAGCGAAGACCCGATCGCCGTTTTGCAGCATCATCGGGATGACATGCTTGCCAAAATCGAGATCAGCATGCAGCTTCTTCCCTTCCTGCAGCACCTCAATCAACTTGCGGGTCGGGAAAATGTAGTTGCCCATGGAGGCGTAGCAGGTGTCACGCCCGGGGATGCACTGTGCATCGACCGGTTTTTCATCGAACCCGGTGACGCGGGACTCTTCATCCACCGAGAAAATCCCGAAGCGACTCGCCTCTTCCGCCGGCACCTCAAGGGCGGCGATGGTGATATCGGCCCGGTTCATGCGGTGGAAATTGATCATTTGTGTCACATCCATTTTATAAATATGATCGCCGCCGAAGATCGCCACATACTCGGCATCGGTCGATTCAACAAAGCGCAGATACTGCAGGATGGCATCGGCGGTCCCCCTGAACCACTCCTCACTCTCGCTACTGGTCTCCGGGGAGATATCGACATAAAATTCGCCGAGTCCGGTCCACTTGCCCCAGGATTCGCGGATATGCTTGTTCAGTGAGTAAGCCCGGTACTGGGTGAGGATATAGACCTTCTTGATACCGGAGTTAAACAGGTTGGACAGAACAAAATCGATGATCTTGTATTTACCGCCAAAAGCAACACTCGGCTTGGCCCGGCGCAACGTCAGCGGGCTGAGTCGCTCCCCCTTACCACCGGCCAGAACCATCGCGATGGTATCCTTTCCGACATTGTTCATTGAATACATAAGATCACTCTCCCTGAAAAGGTACACAATTTTGCTCTTCAGCACTGTTTCAGAGTTTGACAAAAAATGGCTTAAAAGCAAGGGAGAACGGTTCCAGATTCGGCAATAAACAAATCTGTTTATCTACTTCGTTCCACTAAAGAGCTTTTTAGAAGATCACTGTCAATCTCCAGACCGTTCGCGTTGCTCACTCAAGGCGTAAAAAAACAGACAGGGGCGTAAAGCTGATTCACGTCATCAGCCCCACGCCCCTGAAAGCGTTAAAATGGTCGACCTGTTTATGGAGCCGGCGGAGCAAACGGAGTCAGATCGCCAAACATGATGTAGGCGTCAACAAACGGTTGCTTCAGAGCCAGGGTCCCGGTCATTTTGATTGCTGCGGGGTCACCACTTTCCAGTGCTGCTTCAAGATTATCAAGGGCAGTTCTCTCTTTGGCCAGCAGGGAATAATAGAGCAGCATTTTCTCGGTGCTGAACCCCCAAAGTTCAGGATCAACCAGGCATTTCTCTACTTTACGCCAGGCCTTTTCAGCAATTTTGTAGGTGGCGGTCACATCTGCGATCAGTTCCGGCGACATCGGCTGAGTTTTCAGCGCGATGACGATATATTCCATCGGCTCATGATAGACGGTCATTTTGTCGGTGATGAACTTAGGAAACCCGTTGTGCGTCCGTAACTGCAGCATGGTCGCCCGCACCCCTTCCAGGGCATCATGTGCCAGGATCAGGGTCGAAGCGTTAGCCGGGGTGACCGAGGCAACGATAGCTTCGGCGTCCTGGATTGCATATTCAACGTCATTAAAGTAGACCTGCCAGTTGTTATAATTGGGCTTGTAATCGTAGTAGGTCTGTTTGAATTGATTCCACTCGCCGCGCAGAATCATCATCCCTTTTTTGGCCGCAGGGAGCATTTCAGCCTGATTGGTAAAAAACAAAGGTGGAATATAGGCCTTCTCGAGATTGACCATATCCTGCAGCAGCACTTCATCCTTGGCACTGGCGGTACCGGTTAGCAGACCGACCACGCACACCGTTGCTAGTAAAACACCCATAACTTTTTTCAGCATGATTTCCTCCTTTGGCCGCCCGGGACATCCGTAGCGGAGTTGAAATGGTGTCATCTAGTGATGTCTTTTCGATTGAAAACAACAAAACCCCTACTTCGATAAGAAGATAGGGGCAAAGGTCTAAACCCCTCTCTTTCGGTATCCCGGCTATCCGCACTTGCGGACCCGTGGTTTTGCGTCACCAGATTACTCTGATTTTGCCTTTGTCTGAGAGTTTGCTGCACAATTCGTGTGGGAATACTAACTCTAATTCAACACCAATTTCAAGTAATTTATTGCGATATTCAAATATTACAACTAATCACTGCTACAAAAGGGCTGTTCATGCCGAGTCTGCACTCACTTCCTGAACCCATACACGACCATCACCATCAGCCAACTCCGTCTGATCATTCCGTGCCGGCAACCGAAAGTCAGTAGCCGTCAACATCTGTGAAAACTCCAGCGTCAGCCGTGGATCAAACTGACTCCCCGAACAGCGGGCCAGTTCGGACATGGCGGCCTCTGCGGTCATTTTTATCCGGTAAGGGCGCAAGGATGTCATGGCATCATAGGCGTCAGTAATAGCAATAATTCTGGCCAGAATGGGGATCTCTTCGCCGGCAAGGCCATCCGGGTAGCCGCTGCCGTCATAGCGTTCATGATGACTGCGGATACACTCCACAATCATCTGCTGACGCCGGTTTTTATCCAGGCCGATTATCCGCTCCCCCTTGGACGGATGTTGGCGTATCAGCTTGATTTCATCGCTGTTAAGCGGTTCAGGTTTGTTGAGGATGGTGTCCGGTATGCCGATTTTGCCGACATCGTGCAAAATACTGCCGAGTTCCAGCATTTCAAGTTGGAGCGAGCTTAAGCCGACTCTCCCCCCCAGGGCAATGGAAAGCTCTGTCACCCGCGATGAATGTCCATAGGTATAGGCATCCCGTTCATCAAGAGCAATCGATAGGGCATGGACAATATTGATAAACAGCCGTTTTTGTGCTTCACCTTTCTCGATAAAACTGACCCGGTTGGCCGACAGAAGCAAGCCGATGACCAAACCGATAATGGTCGGCAGAATGTAACCACTCACAGGCCGGGTCACCCCGATTAAACTACTCTGCGCATGAGCCAGAATGTTCATGGTCAACACAGTGGTCACCAGAGTCAGGTAGGTTTGCCGGTATCGGAAGACGCTCAGAGAAATTGCAGACATCGTCACCCCGTTGGTTGCAATTGAAGCACGTACCAATGACTGGCAGATGAACCATGAATGATCAGCAACGTACAAATCATCAATTTAATCTGCTGCTGACCAGCTTCAGCTGCGTCTTGGACATCGAGACCGCCTCCTTGCACGTTGCAAGTGGCTTTTTGCTGCTGGTTTTCTGGTTTCGAGCGTCTCCCATACGGAAAAAGCCCGCCATCTGCTCCAGTTGGGTGGCCTGTGCTGAAAGCTCCTCCGACGTAGAGGCCATCTCTTCGGCAGCAGCAGCATTCTGCTGGATCACTTCGTCCAGCCTGAAAATGGCTGTATTGACCTGCTCGGCGCCACTTTCCTGTTCTCGACTTGACGCAACAATCTCTTGCACCAGCTCAGCCGTCGCGCGGATATTAGGGACCAGCTTTTCAAGTTGGGACGCGGCCTGCTCAGCAACCGCAACACTACTGGAAGACATTTCGGCAATCTGAGCTGCCGCCTTCTGGCTCCGTTCAGCCAGCTTGCGTACCTCCGCTGCAACCACGGCAAATCCACGACCATGCTCGCCGGCTCGCGCCGCCTCGATCGCCGCATTCAGCGCCAGCAGGTTTGTCTGTCGGGCAATCTCTTCAATAATCGAAATATTGGCGGTAATGTCGACCATCGCTTTTGAGGTCAGGCGCACCGCCTCACCCCCCAATGCGGCATCGCGGGCGGCCTCCTCAGAAATAAGTCCGGTTTTTTTCGCATTTTCAGCACTTTGACGCACATTAGCCAACATCTGCTCCATTGCCGCCGAAACCTCTTCGGCCGAGGCCGCCTGATGCGAACTGCCATC
>Ga0209231_1000504_pt1 | contig 21419 bp, 21 predicted proteins | sample Deesub45470m_DNA_FD_188086 | JGI IMG/M metagenome (GOLD analysis project Ga0209231, IMG submission 188086) | Deep subsurface microbial communities from North Pacific Ocean - 450_OLKR46/470m Metagenome (SPAdes) (version 2) | ecosystem: Environmental > Terrestrial > Deep subsurface > Unclassified ... | reverse complement strand
ACCATGCCCTTGGTGTGATCGAAGGCGTCTGCAGTCAAACACAGGAACAGCTTAATCAGTTAAAGATGGATCGCCTGGAATTGTCCCGTGACATTCGTGAACGAGACGAAGAGATCGAAGAAATCCATCAGGCTCTCGGCGGCAAAAAAGACGAAGAGGTTCAGCAGCTCGAAGAAAAACGAAAGTCATTACAACTGGATCGTGATGCCCAAAATGCAGCTCTTGGCAGGATAAGCGGTCAGATCGACGATACAGCTTCTGCCATTGAAGCCATGGAAAATCAGATCCGCCATATCGAAGATAAAGAAGAAGCAGCTGCTCGCGCTCAGCACCGGGTGGATGCAGTTGAAGACTGCGCAGATATCCTTGGGCAGATTTTGAAAGCAGAGGTTGAAGATCTCCGGCCGCTTCTTAACGCCGAAATAGACAGTCACTTCCGCAAGATTATGACGAAGGATTACTGGGCAGAGCTGACGGATAACTTTACGCTCAGAATTCGCAAAAGGGTTGCCGGTGGCGATGGGGGTGGTGATCCAGTGGAGATCGACGCTGCACTGAGTACCGGCGAAAGGACAGTGACCTCTCTTGTCTTCATCGCCAGCCTCTTGTCCCTTGCAAGACGCCGATCGGAAATACCTACCATCCTCAGGGATCTGGCAGGGTCTACATTTCCCATTGCAATCGATTCTCCTTTCGGTTCACTAAGTATCTTCCGTGAAGGAGTCGCCAAGTACATTCCAGAACTTGCACCACAGGTCGTCCTCTTCGTCAGCCCGAAACAGTACGACGGCGAAGTCGAAGCGGTCCTCACTTCTTCCGGGCGCATCGGCAAACGCTACTATCTCACCTACTACGGACCAGCTATGCCGGAAAAGGCTTCACCGGAGCTGGTAGTCGAAGGGCAGAGAATTCAACAGTATTTCCCGTTAGAGACTGACGAGTATACGGAGATCGTGCCGCTATGAATAACAAAGACACCATCGTCGAAGTTGTTCAAAAGGTGTTACGAGATCTGGGGAGAGCTGCATCTTTGGAGGAAATCTATGCTGAAATCATCCAGAGAAAGCTCTATGAATTCAATACGCCAACTCCAGAGCATGTATTGCGGACGTCGATTCGCAGACATACAGGAAATGTTGAGCGTGTCGATTCGTCCGCGGATGTTCTATTTGAGATGGTCAGTGAAGACGTCTATGTTTTGAGCTCTGGAACAAGAGCAACGACAAAGAAAAGGGCGGGCTCCGGTATGAAGCGAATACAACGGGCGAATGATAAAGAAGAAATCATCAAGTCTCTGATGTCCGATCAGGTCGGTGTTTTTAAAGAGATCTGGAAGTTACTCCTGTTTGCGGCTCAGGTGGGAATGCGGAATGATAAGCGCTTGCCGCTCAAAGCAGTTGATGCCGGCAAAGGGATAGATCAAAGCACATTCGGCAACTGCCCCGCTTGGCCGGGGGTATTGTACTTGATGACGCTGGCGGAAACGCAAAAGTCGGATTGCCTTTCGGGTACTGAGAAGGCTGAGGACGATCGGGTTTCTGTGTTTCAGGAGTATGCTAATGGAGGATTAGAGTCTTTGCGAGAATTTTTTTCTGGGCGTCCAATTGATCTCGATGGGCTTCTCGCGTTTATAGAAACGGAGCGAGAAAAGAGCGCTGGAAGATTGGATTTAGACCTAACAATTTGACAGGTAGACGCCAAAATAATTCTTACGGGTGAATTTGCACACTAATATGGAAACCTTCGAACTTAGACATCAATTATCGGTAATACCTAACGACAAAAAAGGTTTGTATTGGTTTTGTTTGCGATTTCCAACAGCATATCGGATGGGGTTGAGGGAAAGCAATGGTAAGGTTTACAACCTTAACCATTTTATAGATAAAATAATAATGTTCTCAAAAGTTATAAACAATATAGATGTTAATACAAGGATTAAGTTCAAACGTAGTATTTACTTATCGACATCATTTGATATGGTGTTTAATACTTCCGATTCTAAGCGTGTAAGAATGCACTTAGAAAACGTTTTAGGTGATAAGACTTTAATTGAATTACGTAATATAATAAAATTATTGTCTTTTTCTGTAGAAAAGTTACCACCGATATACATTGGAATTACGGATAATCAGAGTTTCAAGCAACGATTTAATCAACATTTCAACGGTGATACATCGTTGTTGCCAGGTATGATAAAATTTTGATTTGACTGGGATGACATAAACTTCATTATTTTTGATAACAACATATACAATCAAAAAAAAATACATGACATAGAGTCTTTAGAACATTTTTTATTAAAACCAATACACTCATGGAGGTAAGTAATGGACGAGCTCGGAGATATGTATATAGAGGAAATCGAGAATATAACAAAGAGAATACCTGGGTTCATGGGTACATTTAACACTAGCGACAGCTTTACTGTTGGTTATATACAAACATCACTTACAATGAAAGATCTTGATTTACTATCAATAGCTTCAGATGCATTTAAATTTGATCAAGTTGATTTTGAAGAAATCGTCCAGAGAGACGTCGATCGTGAAAGAGTCTATTACGATATTGTTGAAGGATATTTGAAAAAAGGAAAAGAGAAAGCTCTGTTTTTCCCGCCACTCATCGTATCGGTAATTGCATTTGATAATAAAGATAAGCCAGTTAGAAAATTCGAAAATGTAGGGGAAAAAACAATTGGCAATAAAATTGAAAAACAATGGGATAACTACTTCAAAATTCAAGTAGTTAAATCAGATAATGATTCTGGTTTTTACTACAAGGACAAACAAGGAATAGATCACTCAATTCATGCCTACGCTTCAAGTATTATGTACGATGAAAATCGCGTAAAACTTGTTGTTATCGATGGACAGCACAGATTTGTGGCACTAAAAGAATTATATAGAATTGATAAAAACCGTGTGAAAGATATTTGTTTACCGATATGCATATGTTTTTCTCCTGATGCAATTCAGAGCAATGGATCTCAAGATGTAATGCTGAATTTAAGAAATATGTTTGTTACAATAAATAACAAATCTAAGTCAGTAAGTGGAAACTTTTTAGACTTGCTCGATGATTCCAGTATAGCTTCATATTGCGTTAGATCTTTGGCAGATAAATGGAAGAGGTCTTCTGAAGATAGCCTACGAAGTGACCTTCAGTTTATAGAGTGGAATCAAAAGCTTAAGAGCAAATCTTCTCAAACTAATAAACGTTTCTCAATCACTACTGTAAGCATTGTTGCAGATGTTCTTGAGAAAGAAATCTTCTGTGATAGCAAAGTATCCAGTAAAACATTCAATCTACTTGGTTTATCATTTGCTAAAGATATTCTAGAAACAAAGCCTTCTTCTGTACCAATTAATCAGATATCAGATGATAATTTCGACCTTGACCAAATAGATGTATTAAAAAAGTTAATTGAAGATAATTTCACGCCGTGTCTTCACATATTACTGTCAGAGCCAAGCGTATATAAAATAGTCAGAAGCTCATATTATAAAGCTTTAGAATATCTTGAAAAAAAAGTTGCATCGGGAGCCGAAGGTTATGAAACCGTTTTGGACCTCCTTAAAGTATTTAAGGAAACAGATAAGTTATCCTCTGACAAAGTCAAAATTGCAGAAAGGGATTTTAATCAACAAATAAGTTTTGATCCAGCGATAGAGAATTATAGAAGGAATGTATTCCATCAGGGTTATATAAGAACTTGGGCTGAAGTTGCTGATTTCTTTGTGACAAAGTATGAAATACCACCAATCATAACAGCTAAGGCAATCGTTAGTGGTTTCGAAAAACTCGTATTCAATACAACAAAAGATATTTTCGGCAAGAATAATATTTATACAAATCTTGTCTTATATGTTGGCAAACCAAACGTACAAGGATGGGGAAAGAAAGCATGGAAAAATTTAATTGCCGCAACATTAATTGACAAAAATACATCTTTAGAAATGAGCAGCGTAATCTGTAAATATGCAAATGATAACGGGATTAGCTTAGACAGTAAAAATATTATCGATGATCTTGTGTCAGTCGGCCAAGCCTCGTTATTAGAATATAACAAAGAACTTTACAACAGGATCCATGATGAATTCAGGACTAACTGGAGAATAAAGGAATTTCCAAAAGTTTTTAAAGATGAGTTAGAAAAACTCAATCGCGAAGATAATTCAGAAAGCAAAAAGGAGTTTCATAATATGCTTGAATTAAAAGCTAATGATTACTATACAGAAACAATTATACCATTATGTAATATTTTAAATATTGATACATGTTTACTTACTGATGACATTTGGGAGTGTATAATGATTTGATTTTTATAAACAATACAACAAGGTGCTATGATGTTTGGAGTTGATATTTGGCGTCAAAATGAAATGAACACTGCTGACAATTTGATTATATTATATGATGATCGTGATGCTTTTGACTATTGCAGTGATATTTATAATAATTCTAAAGTTTACAAACTTGGAAAAAATTCAGGAACTTATGCCAATTTAATCTGTGCCGTAATCGCAATTTCTAATTATTTACCATCAAGCCGTTTGCCAAAAAATGTTCTTGAAAGCAGAGAGTATAAATTTGTTTCTACATACGTAAGTGCAATCGAATCTTTTTCAGCTTTTAATAAACAAGATTTCATACAATATGTAAACAATATCAAATTATTTGACTGCAAAGAACAAATTTACGACAAGGCTTTACATCTTATAGATATTTTAAATGATATGTTTTCTGTTATAAGTGGCGGGATATACGAGGATGGCATTTTTTATAACTCTTCTATCGACTGCTGGTGGAAACAGGCCCCATTTTTTGGGAGTAAGCTCTCTGAATTATACGTTCGCTTAGAGGGTAGCAGCACGCCAATAAAGAGAGAATTGCAAGACACTATTTCTCAGCTCCAAAGACAGATCAGTGTATTTTCTGGTCGTGATACTCCAAAAAAATTAAAAGTTGTATCTGCATATTTCATGTTGTTGGCTAAACACTTTTATGATTGTAAAAATTATACAATTTCGTACTTAGCCCTACATCGCGCTATAGATTTGTATTTTACTTCGATAGGAATTGAAAATGGCCTTATTCGTGAGTTAAGAGACTTTTTTATTTACCATGATGATAATCCAGATAACTATAGATCATATAAAAAGCCTAATATTTATCTTTATAAGACATACAAGAATTATGTATCAATAATACTTTCTTTGGGTGTTGATTTAGATAGTTATGTAACTATAATTAATAAAAAAAGAAACAAATTAATGTTTACGCATGGAGTCGAATCAGCATCTATGGACGAGGCTAAAATTGCTTACAAAAAATCTATGGCAATTTTAGAAAAAGATTCAGAATGGTGTAGGTATAAGAGTAGTTTTGTCCCCAATATTGAATTAAAACTTAATGAATTGATAATTAAAACATTTAGCACAGATAATCATATTGATGTGTAATTAATGTTTAAACACTGTTTCTTAAAAGATCCTGAAGGCATCTGATGTTTTGCAAACTAAATATTCCCCGTTCAAGATGCGCTTTGAAGTATTCACTAAAGTTCTCTTTTTCGGAGGCGTTAACGCCATCCTTTTCTGCCTTGATTACGATTAATGCTAAAAGTTCTTTTTGGTAACTTCCAGCAAATGTTTTCCAATCCATATCAATTGAGCTCTCTCCAGATTTTTCTTGTTTTTTGATTGGGGTAGGACACGCTAGAGAATGGCAAAGTGCGACCCTACAGATTTCATTCCAATGCTCTAGCCCCGTACGTCGTTTTATTTTGATAAGAACTTCTTTGCCCTTAGAACTTATTTTCACATGTTCAACTGGTGGTTTCATGCGTTGAAGTATCCTTGCTTGAGATTCGTCTGTCCTAGCTCCTCATTGTGCTCTAGAAGATAGGTTCTGGTTATGAAGGGTTCCAACTCCATGTAATATGATCCTACAATTTCTTCATCGGTCGACAATAGTAGAACCTGATGAGATGCATTAGGGAAGTAGCGTTCTATCAAATGCTTACGGTGTGAAGAATCAAGACGCCCAAGAGGTGTGTCAATGATGGTCGGCACTGGACGACCGGAAGCACGAGCAAGACCCCAGAGTAGTGAGGTTGCTAGCAACTGTTTCTCTCCGGCAGACAGCCGTTCAAAGGGAAGAACTTTCCCGTCTTTCCCGATAAGAGTCGCCTCGAATGTCTCCGGATTAATCTTGAGTCCACTCACCAGCTCCTTCTTTCGGAGCAGCTTGCGGAAGGACTCCAACATCAGCGTTTCCATATTCTCTGTGTGCTGCTGGACGATCTTGGTGCGGAAGCGCCCCAGAGTGTCGCGAACTTTCTGTGAATGTTTGAGCATCCGTAGGCGGCCATCTTCTGAAAACTGGACATCCACATCATTCTCACCCATTCGATCCAGCCTGGTTTCTGCCATTAACCGCTGCCGCTGTAAAGTCTGGCGACGGACTTTGACTGCTTCCAGCTCATCCATTTTAGCTTGATGGACTTTTCGGACCGATTCGAGCTCGTGCTGAATGTCCGCAATCCGCTCTGCAGTCGGAACCCGCTCCAGCTCTCCTTCTAGTCGAGCAATCTTTTCGTCCAGGGTAGCAATCTTTGCCGTGAAGTCACGCGCTTGCTGCTCGGCGGCCGGCAAAACTGTACCGCGTAAATGAGCGATCTGTGGCGCCAGTGAATCATCAGCATCGAGAATCAATGGCTCATCAGCCAAAATTGCACGTTCGCGACGGTCATCCCCTAAAACCTTCTCCAAGGCTTTGACCGAATCTTTTCCTACCTTGATGGTTTTAAGGGTTGAGATAACTGCCGTATCACGGATTTCAAGTGCTTCCATCAGGACGCGCGCCCGACGAACTTCGCTTTCATGCCGCACCAGGGTTTCGACTTCAGCGAGTAGATTCTCTACCAGTAGCAGCGGTAGCGGTCCGGCGACAAGTCCTCTAAATTGAGCCTCAGTTTCTCCCTTTTCTTTTTTAAGTCCGGTCAGTTCGTCCTCTAACTCCTTACGTCGCAAATAGAGTTCGCCCCCTTCCGCCCGGAAAAGTTCCTCTTTGGTCCGTAAATCCTTGGCGAGCCGACCGGCTTCGTTCACCAACGCGCCCTCTTCCATGGCGGCCGCTTCCTGCTGTTTGTCGATCTCTTCAAGTTCACCACGGGCTTGAGCCAGTTTTTTGGCTGACTCTGGATCGAGTCCTTCAGCTTTTTTACGGCGTTCAAAGACTTTGAGATCATTCTCTAACCGGTCGACCAGATCAAGCCCCAACAAGGAGTGAATGGCGGTACCAAGAATTTCAGCGGCGTGACCACCCTCGGCCAGCTCTTTGATCTGCTCGCCATCAAAGAAGAAGAGGTGGGCAATACTGCTAGGGAGATAAGCTTCGATCGCTTCATCCCAGTGTTCGGTAAAGATGTCGTCGGGAAGCCCATCACGCAAAACACGTACCGTCTCCTCGATCCCCTTAATTCCCTGGCGCCAGCGGCGTTGAAGTTCAAAGTTGCGGGTGTCCCCATCAATGACCCGGCGAAAACGGATCGTGATGGCCGCGCCCTCACCCGGATCACAGTTCCGATTGATCGATTCCCGCAGGTACTCCTTGTACACCAACTTTCCCCGGTTAGAGATCCGCGCTTTGGGGCCATAAAAAGCAAGCTGGATGGCATCAAGTAGAGTTGTTTTACCCCCGCCGTTCATGCCGCCAAAGAGGATGATTGGCTTTCCCTCTTCCGGGGTCAGGAGTGCTTCCTGACGGCCGCCATAGGCCCCAAAGTTTTCGAGAATAATTGTGTCGAGAATCATGCTTCGCCCTCTGGATCGCATGCCGATGATTCCATGACAACCGAAACAAACTGTGGGCGAAGATCAGATAGATTTCGCCGTTGATCGGCCATCCGTTGGGCGCGGGAAAGCGCGTCCTGTTTGTCGTCATAGAAATGGCGCACAAATGTCTTTTCAAGTCTTTCATGGAGGCCTGCACGACGGGATGTTGACCGTTGCTGTCGCGTAATACTTAGCAGTTCGCGGGTCAGTTCGTAGTGCATACGATCGTTATCGCAAAGTTCAATTAATACCCGCATTTCTTCTTCACCGATCACCAGGTTGTCATCCAATGGTCGACCAGGGTAATCATGGCCGGTGGCTTCGCGGTAGATACGGGAGAGCGAGTCTTCCAATTCATGTTTGTCGACCACCCAAATACGGCGGATTTCCTGCAATTCTTCCAGGGTTATTAGCTCGATTCCCTTTACTTCGGGTGGGCCATTATTGCGGATATAGGTCTGGGCAATAAGTAGCTTTCGGAGCCACTCTTCACGGGCACTTTGGATATAGGGCCCAGGAATAGGACGCCCTCCTGACATAACCTGCACAGCGCCACTCATACGGCGAAAATCGCGAATATCATAATCTGCATTTTCGGCGTACTCGCCCTTGTGATCCCGACGAAAATCGAGTGCATCACGAATATCAAGTAACGGCATCATCCATTCTTTTTCTTCGTCGTTTTGGATCATGGCGGTCATCGATTTGTCTTTATCTACCAAAGTACAGACCCAACAGCCAAAGCGCGAATCACCGCAGCTTGGTGTTGAATTGTCAACGACGAGCGGACATTCACCATCTGCTGATGCGCCGGCATACATGCCGAGGAGGTCCCGATTATTGTAACCCCATGGATTTTGCACCTGCATGAGATAGAACCAGACATCATCGTTGGTCCAGTCTTCGATCGGAGAGTAGACAAGTGAACCTGGCAAGCTGGAGTTGGGGCTTAGTCGATCCCGCACACGGCCTTTCTCATGTCTTGCCATGTTCGCTGCTCGTGAGGAACTTTCCGCCTTTCGAGTACCTAGGACGAGAATGGCTTCGCCACTGGAAGAGACAATGCTATTGATAAAGGTATTTGAGGGAGAAATCTTAAGCCGGGCGGTACACCAGCGGAATTTGTGCCGGGGGGCAGGATAACCTTTGCCGATTAAGTTTACCCAGAAAGAGTCTGCCAAAGTCGGAGTCAAGCGGCGCGGTTGGATTGGCATCTCTTGCTGCATTGCAAACTGTTTCATAATGGTAAGTGAGTTGGCTACCCAGGCGGCAACGATCGGGTTTTCTACCATGGTGTCTGTAGAGATTGCATAAACCGTTTTGTGGCGCTGCTCCAGCGGGAGCCCGGCAATTGCAGTCCAGACCAGCTGAAGGGTGGCCGTGGAATCTTTGCCGCCGGAATAACCGATGATCCAGGGGACGTCGTCGGCAACATAAAGGTTACGGATTTCTTCCTGAAGCAACTCGATGGTTGCTTGAAACCCCAGCTTATTGAAAGCCGATTTGCGAATATTGTCGGCGGGTGCTGAATCAGCCGTCGAAGAATTAGTTGTGGGGGTTATCGCAGTTTTCATGGGTACCTATCGGTATGTTTTGATTTATTTGCGTAGGTGTGCAGTTTCGACCCGTTGCTCTTCTTCGCTGAGTGGGAGGGTTAAAGCATTTTTGATAACGTTTGTGGCGAGTACGACGTTGGTGGTGGACTTAGAGACTTTGCCGCCAATAATGACCCGGCCTTCCCAAAGTTTGGCATTGTTCCGTGACCAATCGATCTTTTCTAGCGTTTTCAGCCGTTTTTGCCAGTCGTTAGGATGGTTGAGCAAGAGAGTATTGCCTGCCTTGCCAATGGCCTGAAGGGCAATCCCGTGCGAGTGGATGAATCCTTCGCGGACCTCGCTGGCCGGGAGTTTTCCTTCTCGTACTTGTCCCCACATAGGAAAATGCTTGGCCGTCTCTTCCCAGAATGTACGGGCAAGGTCGGCATCCTCTGCTAAGTTGCCGGTAGCCAAACCGTTTACCAAGTCGGCGCAAGCATTGTAAAAAGCAGAGAGAGTGAAGAGCTTGCGGGAACGGGGGGCGAGAGAGGATTTCTCCATATCGACCAGGTCCCGAAAAATCTCGGACTTCATAATAACCATCTTCGCCAGCCGGGCCTTGTCGTTGCGGTGATCGTACAACAGTCCCAGCGATCGGCTCGGGCGAATGGCATAGCGATTTAAGTCGGCAAACATTTGTTGGCAGCGTTCCAGGCCGATGTCGAGAAAGAAGACAACAGCAATGGTTTCATGTTCCAATTCTGGGCGTTGCTTCAACGCCTCGATAATCGCCGCGCGGCGGTGCTGACCATCATTGATGATGAAATGTGCATCCATGGGGACTCGGAGGAGACCGAGTTTATCCTGACCAGGAAGAGGCTCGAACAAGACATCGGAATCGATAGACACCGTAAGAGCCGAAAAAACATAATCATCCGGGTTGTCGATCATGTAGTTGGCGATCTCAGGGATACGGCCCTTGTTCAGAATTCGTTGGGCACGCAGCTCAGGCGGCAGCTCGTCTTCATCGAAGATGGAGATTTGTCGCAACATGCGGAGTGTCCACATGGCGACGTAATACTCACGGTGCGCTTGCAGTCCCCGAATTACAGGGAATGAGATGGTCGAGTTAGTGTCCATCATTTAGGACTCCTGGCACTTATCGTTTGTCAAAGTAATTGGCATTGGTTATACTGAACCCGCTTTTGTATGTCAATAAATAAAACGAATATAACATACATTGAGAAACCCCAGCATGAAACCAGTCTATCTCGATTGCAATGCCACCACTCCGCTTGACCCTGAGGTTCGTGCGGTTTTGCTGCATTTCTTTGATGAGGAATTTGGCAACGAAGGTAGCCGTACCCACGAATTTGGAGCACGAGCCAAACAAGCGGTACAAAAAGCCCGAGACCAAATTGCGGTCGTCGTCGCTGCCAAGCGCGATGAAGTTATATTTACCAGCGGCGCAACCGAAAGTAACAACCTGGCGATCTTGGGACTACGCGCGGCGGGAAATGATTCCGGGCGACGCCACATCATCACCGCGGCAATTGAGCATAAAGCGATTCTCGAACCTTGTGAGGCATTGGAACACGAAGGTTTTGAAATAACCCGATTAGCGGTCGAGCCAGGGGGTTACGTGAATCCAGCTTTGGTTCGGGATGCATTGCGCCCCGACACCTTGCTTGTTTCTATTATGCAGGTGAATAACGAAACCGGCATCCGTCAACCCCTCAGCGAAATTACTCACATTCTTGCTGACCACCCAGCATATTTCCACACCGATGCAGCGCAAGGGTTTGGCAAAGATATCGAATCCCTTCGTAATCCACGTATCGATCTTATCAGTATCAGTGGCCATAAGATCTATGCCCCAAAGGGGGTCGGCGCGCTAATTACCCGACGTCGAGGATATGATCGTCCACCCCTCCAACCCATTTTTCATGGTGGTGGTCAAGAGCGCGGTTTGCGTCCGGGAACATTGCCGGTCGCATTAATTGCGGCTCTTGGCAAAGCGGCGGAAACATCCCTGCGTGATCATGCTAAACGTAAGACAATATGCCGAAACATAAAGGAAAGAGTTTTGGCCGCATTTAATCCACTTGACCCCATCCTGACTGGCGACCAAGCGCTAGTGGTGGATCACGTACTAAACCTTGGATTCCCTGGCCTTGATTCCGAGGCTTTTATGGTTGCAGTCAAAGACCTCATCGCGATCTCAAATGGTTCGGCTTGCACATCAAGCAGCTATGCTCCCAGCTACGTCCTTAAAGCAATGGGTATGGCAGATGATGAGGCCAACACTTGCGTCAGGATCAGCTGGAGCCATCTCACTGAAGATGTTGACTGGGAAGCTGTCGCTACGCGTATCCGCACAATGCTCTAAAGTCACAGGAGAATACGGGCAATGCGGGACACTCCCCATTTTTCTCCAGCAGTTTAAAAGACCAAGGGCCTAGCCGTTTCAGCCAGGCCCTTTCTTCTATGCCGACAAAATTGCGAGCCACCTTCCTTCGCTACACCCCCTCCAGACACCCCTCCCCCTCATGCCGCGCATCATTCACATACTCACTCACCGCCCGCAAATCCAACTCCACCACCCGATCCACCAGCACCGCCTGCAACCCATCACCCACTTAACCGTACGGTCGAATTTGCTGCACATTTTCCCTGACTGCACTCTTTTTAACCGTTCGGTATAATTTGTTGTCAAAGTCACATTTTCTGTCTATTATTCACCGTACGGTTTAATTTACCGCTCAACCTTGAACCGCCAAGGGGGCCCTATGCTCAGCAACCGCAGCACTGCCGTCACCAGTCCAGCGCAACTGGGGGCGCTGGTGCGCAAAAAGCGCAAGTCCCAGCACCTGACCCAGGGGCAGGTGGCCGAATTTTGTGGCGTCAGCGTTAAGTTCATCTCGGAGATGGAGCGCGGCAAGACAACCGCAGAGATTGGCAAGATCCTCAACCTGCTCAACAACCTCGGCATCGACCTGTATGCCGACAGCCGGGACTGACGCCATGGCCAAACTGCTGGGGCCCAGGGGACGTTGCTTGCTAACTTGCTAATTCAGAGGACATTCTTAAAACCTTAACCAACCTGCTCACCCCCATCCGCCCATTGAACCTGCGCCTGCCGGTTGCAGACACCCGCTCCCCTGCTAAACCATTGGCTACAACGAATACTCCAAGAGTAATCTCACCCAGGGCCATTACAAACCCAACCGCTGCTCCAGAGCACCAAGCATCTCAGCAAACTTATCCGGATTCTTATCCTTCAGCTTTTGAAGATTCACCAGCTTCCACTGAATGGCTGGCAATGTCTCGACCCCCGGGATTTCAAGAATATCCCACTCTGGTTCAAGCCGATGAATTGACCGTAGGAATTTCCGTTCAGCCTCATCAAGCGCTGGTGGTAACTCTGCGAACAACCGCCCTCTTGTCCCTTCAAGTTCTTCGAGACTGACTTCCCGAGCTGTCATCCCGACAAACTCTTTCCCATAGGCATCTTTTAGGTCATGAGTCTGAGGCGGTAAAAGCTCATGCATTGGCCGCATATGGCCAGCGAGGTAAACGACAAATGCCCGTCGCATGCGAGGAGTGATCCCTCCGTTTTCATTCAACAGCATGACGTCAAAAAGATCACGTGGATGCTGTCGATCGAGGGCGGCGACCAACTTGCTGGCATAAAGTTCGTCAACGTCGAGCATGGGGATATCCACCTCACGCTCAAACATATCTTCTGCATCTGACGTCAAACTTCCATTAACAATCGGATAAACCGAACCCCGGAAGACATGGTTCACCTCGACTTTAACCAGCGTCTTGTCACGATTAACAAAAAGCTTTGTCTCCTGATCTGAGCCTGAAGAGGTTCGTTGGACCTTCACTCCCAGCTTGGCTTCCAGCTCTTTGGCAATTTGCCCCAAACTATCTTCAATTTCGGCAAGCGCCTCATCTCGCTTCGGCATCTCGGGATTAATGTAAACAAGGTCGATATCAACCGATAGTCTCGGCATATCGCGGCAAAACAGGTTGATCGCCGTCCCGCCCTTCATCGCAAAACATTTTTGCTTGAAAACAAACGGGGCGACATCAAGTAAAAGAGCAACCGTATCTTTGTAACTCTTATCCATTCGGATTTCTCAGCACCAGATTCTTCTCGCCCGGCAGCGTATAGTCAGTCTTTGAGCCAAAATCGATTTCGGCTTTATCAAGCTTATTTATGACCGGTAATTGCAGTTCTTCGGCGACCTTCCAGAAGAGCCTCTTGACCTTTACTTTCTTACAAGCCTTCAATAGCTCCTGCATCTTCTTCGACCGAAGCGAATGGAGACTTTCCATGATCAATTTGACTTCTTCCAAGGTCTGTTGTTTTGGCACCAGGTCCAACAGCTCAAGCACTGCACGTTCTGGCTCAGATACAAAGGGAGCATTCGGCTCATTGTCTAAACGTGAGACGCTATAGCGCTCCTTCAAAACGTCAGGCTCTTTAAACAAGATGCTATTCGACAGATTGGCCATGTAGCGATCCTGAAACCACTCCGGAAGTTTCCTCGATTTATGTGCATATAGGGTTAGCGTATCCCCACCCATACTCAGATAGTGGGCAAAGCCTTTGAGTGCCAATGCGCTTTTCCCACCGATGTGCACTTTGACTCCGTTGGCCTGGAGCGAGGCGACCGCCCCCTTCTCGGTTAGAGTATCTCCAGCTCGCAGGAAATAACCATATCCGAGCTGCTTCAGCCAGCCATAGTGGACATAGCGATACGCCAGTTGGCGGGATATGCCGAATTCTTTCAAATGGCGAGCAGAGACAGGCATCCCTTGAGGCAAGTCGAAGAGAGCCTTCTTTAAAGTTTCGCTTGAATGTAAATCCTGGGTTGACATATAAGCCCTTTTCTAAAGTATTGCCCATCTTTCAAGTGAAACAGTATTAGAATATCTCCTGAATGTAAACCCTGGATTTACATTTAAACATATTTCTAAAAACAACATGAGGTCATGGGGACAGTATACTTAATCTACCGTTCTTCCAGACACCCCTCCCCATCATGCCGCGCATCATTCACATACCCACTCACCGCCAACAAATCCAACTCCGCCACCCGATCCTCCAGCACCGCCTGCAACCGATCACACCCTTAACCGTACGGTCGAATTTGCTGCACATTTTTCCGGACCGCGCTCTTTTTAACCGATCGGTATAATTTGTTGGGCCAAGAGGACATACTTAAAACATTCACTGACTCGCCTCCCCCATCCGCCCATTGAACCTACTCGCCGTACCCTTACAACTCCAACAGCTTGCGAGCCAGGCTGTGCAGCTCGGAGTTGGCCAGGGCGACAACCTTCTTTTTGACGGTGCGGGAGTAGTACTCCTGCTCGGTCTTGCTCAGCGCATCACCCTCCAGCTTTTTTCGAAACAGCTGTTTTTGTTTAGGTGGGAACAGCTGCGAGAGGGCGAATTCCAGGGAAAACTCATCTTGTTTGTCTTTGCGCCGACGCTCTTTCTCAACCCTCTGCTCGTAATATAATTCGAACAACACCTTAACCCGCTGCGGGTCGCACTCCTGCTCTTGCTCTGAGGGCCATTGATTCACCTTAAGCGCCTGACGCCAATCCTTGACCGCGGCTTTATCCTCGGCCGAGAAACTTTTTTGCAGCTGCGCCGCCCAGGCAAACGACAGATGATAAAAGTCATAGACCGCGACCGTCATCAGCAACAGGCGCTGAAATACTTTTTTGAATTCAGCATCCAATAGCTGCCGCTCGACCATCTCGGGTGCGAAGCGATAGTTTTCACTGGCGTTGGCCAACAGGACCGGGAAGCTCTCCCACAGGCGCAGGTCGCGACTCGTCACTACTTCGGCCAGGGTTGCGTTGACATCCAGCTCTTCGCTGGGCTCGAACATCGGCAACCCGAGTCGGGACAAAGTTTTCAGCAGTTTGTCGTTTGCCATTTCACCCTCTCTCCTTCAGCCGTTCCAGAAAACGGTCGAAGTTCGGCCGCAGGCGCTGTTCGCCGACATCAAAACCCACTAACTCGTGAAAGTGTGCTTCCAGCCTGGCCAGATCGAGTTCAGCCTTGTGTGCCAAAGCCAGCACGACACAGTCATCGAAGTCGACCTGAGTGCCACGCATCAACTTGCTGGTGATCAGGTCGTAGTCGTTCAGGACGCCGATGTAAAGCCGCGACAGCTTGTACAGTGGGCGATGGCGCCCCCCTGTCAACGGGGAGTGTAGCAGTTCCGTCGTATGGATACGGTTGCCGCGAAACAGGTCGAAATGAAACAGATCCCCGTCTCTGCGCCAGCCAGCTCCTGTTGTCGGGCGATAGCCGATTTCCGAGAGCTGCTTCGTCAGGTAATCGTGCTCCCGGATCTCGGGCACGATGAAATCGACGTCCCTCGTCGAGGCCTTCACCCCCAGCAAGGTCATGGCCGTACCGCCGCAGGCAATCAGGTGCACTGTTCTTTTCAGATAGCGGTTCCACGCGCGCAGGTGACTGAGCAGTTCATTCCGATCCAACCTGTACTCAGCTTGTAGCATAACGTACACATCCTTGTAGCAATAGATACAAATTCATGTACACATAAATACAATTTAAGCCACTGATTGTCAAGAGGCACACTGCGCCACGAAAAACGGAACACTCCCCATTTATCCCAGCAGCCATAAAAGACTAAGGGCCCAGCCGTTTCAGCCAAGCCCTTGCTTCTACAGCAGCACAATGGTGTTAGAGCGACACCTCTAGCCTGCCCGTCTTAGCTCTTTTGACCTTCATCCTCACCCTCCGGACAAGTGACCTTGGTCTGCCCGTTGATCCCTGCCGCTGCGTTGCACCGACAATCACGGTCGGTGTCAGAAGGGGGGCGTCAGCCGCGCACCCCTTTGCGTTTGAGCAGGAGACCGGCGGCGAGGCCGGCAAAGGCGAGGAGGAACAGGGCAAGGGTAATGAGATAGGTTTTCATGGTTTGACCTCTGACACAAATTTTAGAAATTCGGGACTGGCATAGACCGCAAGCGATTCCTGATCGTGGAGCAGAAAATAGGCGGCGATGGCGTTTTGTTCGCAGAACGCCCGCCCCTTCTCCTCCCCCATCACCATCAGCGCCGTCGCCAGCGCATCGGCCCGCGCGCAGGTGGGGTCGAGCACGGTGGCCGATGCGAGCTTGTGGCGAATCGGTTTACCACTGGTCGGGTCGATGGTATGGGCGTAGCGCTGGCCGTTTTCGAGGTAAAAGTTGCGGTAATTACCAGAGGTGGCGAGGGCGGTATTGGTGAGGGGGAAGACCGTGGAAACTTCACGCACCCCCTCCAGCGGCTTTTCGATGGCGATCTGCCAGGCCTTCCCGTCGTGACGGCGGCCGGAGATCTGCAGCTCGCCGCCGATCTCGACCAGATAGTTCTTTATCCCCTGCTGCTGGAGAATTGTTGCCAGAACATCGACGGCGTACCCCTTGGCAATGGCCGACAGATCGATGCGCAAGCGTGGCAGCAGCTTTTTGACCGCGGCCGGCTTCTGGCGCAGCTGGATATTGCGGTAACCGACGGTAGCGAGGCTGTCGCTGATCTCGGCTTCGGTCGGCAGCGCCGCCCCGCGCTTCTGGGCGCCAAACCCCCAGAGCTCCACCAGCGGACCGACGGTGACATCAAAGGCACCATCGGTGAGACGACTGATCTCCAGCGACAGGGCGACCACCTCGGCGGTCTCGGCCGAGAGCGGAAACCAGTCGGTGCTGTTCTGGCTGTTGAAGCGGGAGAGCTCCGATTCCGGATCGTAGGTCGACATCAGACTGTTGATCTGCTGGAGGCGCTGCTGCAACTGCTGTTTGACCGCCACCATATCGGTGCCGCCGGGCGCCGGCAGGAAGGTGGCCGACCAGGTGGTCCCCATGGTCAGCCCCGAGAGATGGAGGGTTTGATCCTCTTTTCCGGGCTGGCAGCCGCACGCGAGCAGCAGCAGGAACATCCCGATGATCAGCCGGTTTATGCGTCGCTGCATCTTAAAGATCCGCCAGCCCCTGCGCATGGCGGATCATCCGCTTCATCGCTTTTTCTTCCTGGGTTTTCAAGGTCTGAAACAGGTTGACGGTCTGTTTTTCGCTGCAGTGGTCGAGGAGGTAGGCAAAGTAGGCGATCAGCGTGCTTTTATAGCTCACCGCCGCCTTGATCAGTTGATCGAGGTCGGTCCGTGCCGCCGCGCCGAGAATCTGTGCATCCGGCACCGGAAAGTTGATCTCCACCCCCTTGAACCAGTGCTCGAGGATGTGCGGCGAGGCCTCATGGCAAAACTCGCCGAGGGCCAGGGCGCGGTGCAGCTCATGATCGATCAGGTAGTCGAGCATCAGCCGCACCCGCGGCGAGACCTCGCCATCGGCCATGGTCTGGTAGTATTGGCTGACCTGCCGGTGATAGTCCGGGGCGAGTCGCTGTAAAATAGTTCGTGTCTGTTCAAAGCGCATACGCTTCTCCCGTCGGCGGTTTAGATCCCGAAATCATCGAACAGAATATTTTCCTGCTCGACGCCGAGACTGATCAGCATGGCCGTTGCCGCCTTGTTCATCATCGGTGGCCCGCACATGTAAAATTCACAATCTTCCGGCGCCGGATGCTCGATCAGGTAGTTGTCGTAGAGGTACTGATGGACAAAGCCGATGGCACCGCTCCAGTTGTCCTCCGGTTGCGGATCGGACAGCACCAGATGCCAGGTAAAATTGGCGAATTTTTCCGCCAGGCCATCAAACTCCTCCACGTAGAACGCTTCGCGCAGGCTGCGCGCCCCGTACCAGAAGGAGATTTTGCGGGTCGAATGGAGCCGCTTGAGCTGATCGAAGATATGCGAGCGCATCGGTGCCATGCCGGCGCCGCCGCCGATAAAGACCATTTCGGCGTCGGTCTCTTTGGCAAAAAACTCCCCGTACGGACCGGAGATAACGACTTTGTCTCCCGGCTTGAGATTGAAGATAAAGGACGACATCTGCCCCGGCGGGGCATCGGGAACCTGGGGGGGCGGGGGGCAGACCCGGACATTGAGCATGACGATCCCCTTCTCCTCGGGATAGTTGGCCATGGAGTAGGCGCGCATGATGTGCTCGTTCACTTCGGAGTGGTACTGCCAGATGTTGAACTTGTCCCAGTCGCCCTTGAAGCGCTCGGCGATCTCCATATCTTTGTAGTCAACCACATGCGGCGGGGCATCGATCTGAATATAACCACCGGCACGAAAATCGAGATCGACCCCTTCCGGCAGCTCCAGCACCAGCTCCTTGATAAAGGTTGCGCAGCTCTCGTTGGAACGGACGACACACTCCCATTTGCCGATGGAGAAGATTTCGGCCGGCAGCTCCAGCTCCATGTCCTGCTTGACATTGACCTGACAGGAGAGCCGATACCCCTCCTTTGCTTCGCGCTTGTTGATATGGGCGGTTTCGGTCGGCAGGATCTCACCGCCGCCCGACTTGATCTTGACCCGACACTGGGCGCAGGTTCCACCGCCACCACAGGCCGAGGGGATAAAGATGTCGTTTTCGGCGAGTACGCCAAGGAGTTTGTTCCCTGGCTGTACCGACAGCCTCTTGTTCGGATCGTCATTGATTTTGAGCGCCACCGCGCCGGACGGAATCAGCCACGACCGGGCGACCAGAATCAGCGCAACCAGAAGCATGACGATGCCGGTAAAAAAGAGAACTCCCAAGCTTATTTCAATCATAGTCCCTACCGTCCAGGCATCAGAGCTGAATGCCGGAGAAGGCCATAAAAGCCATCGCCATCAAACCGGCGATCATAAAGGTGATCCCGAGCCCGCGCAGCCCGGCCGGGATATCAGAATATTTCATCTTTTCGCGGATGCCGGCCAGAGCGACCAGCGCCAGCGCCCAGCCGGTGCCACTGCCGAAGCCGAAGACAATACTCTCGGCAAAGTTGTAATCGCGCTCGACCATGAACAGGGAGCCGCCGAGAATGGCGCAGTTGACCGTGATCAGCGGCAGGAAGATCCCCAGGGCGTTGTAGAGGGCGGGGAAATAGCGATCAAGGACCATTTCGAGAATCTGCACAATGGCGGCGATGACGCCGATGTAGCAGATCAGACCGATAAAGGTGAGATTGGTATCGCCCAGACCGAGCCAGGCCAGAGCCCCTTCCTTGAGCAGATACTGGTAGATCAGGTTGTTGGCCGGCACGGTGATGGTCTGCACGACGATGACGGCGATGCCGAGGCCGATGGCGGTGTCGACCTTGCGCGAGACGGCGAGAAAGGTGCACATGCCGAGGAAAAAGGCGAGCGCCATATTCTCGATGAAGATCGATTTGATCAGCAGGCTGAGATAATGTTCGACCATCTAATTATCCTTTTCGACCTGGTCGGTCTTCCAGCTGCGCAGCGCCCAGATCAGCAGCCCGATAATAAAAAAGGCGCTCGGAGGCAGGAGCATCAGGCCGTTGGGCAGATACCAGCCGCCGCTGCTGGTGGTCGGCAGCAGGGTGAAGCCGAGCAGTTTGCCGGCGCCGAGCAGTTCGCGAAAAAAGGCGACAAGGATCAGCACGATGCTGTAACCGAGACCGTTGCCGATGCCGTCGAGAAAACTGAGGCCGGGGGGGTTTTTCATGGCGAACGCTTCGGCCCGACCGAGGACGATACAGTTGGTGATGATCAGCCCAACGAATACCGAAAGCTGTTTGCTGATGCTAAACGCATAGGCCTTGAGAAACTGATCGACGATAATGACCAGAGTGGCGATGATCGTCATCTCGACGATGATCCGGATGCTGCCGGGGACCTGCTGCCGGATCAGGCTGACCGACAGATTGGAGAAGGCGACGACAAAGATAACAGCCAGAGACATGACCAGCACGGTCTCCAGTTTGGAGGTGACCGCCAGCGCCGAACAGATGCCGAGGATCTGCAGTCCGATCGGATTCTTGTTAAAGATCGGATCGAGTAACACCTGTTTCGGACCGGTCATGGTTTCACCCCTGTCTTTTTCAGCTGGTCCAGAAAAGGCCCGTAGCCGTCCTCCCCCAGCCAGTAGTTAAGGAGATGACTCACCCCGCGGGCGGTCAGGGTGGCTCCGGCGAGACCGTCGACCTGGTAGATGGCGTCGGCCGACGCTGGATCGACGCTCCCCTTGAGCACTTCGATCCGCAGCCTGCCGGTTTCGTCGTAGATTTTTTTGCCGGGCCACTGCTGTTTCCAGGCCGGATTGTCGATCTCGCCGCCGAGCCCCGGGGTTTCGCCATGCTCGTAAAAGGCGAAGCCGCTGACCGTGTTGAGATCGGCGCCGAGGGCGATAAAACCGTACATGGTCGACCACAACCCCTTGCCGTGCACCGGCAGGATCAGCTGCTGCAACGCATCCCCCTCCATCAGCAGATAGACATCCTTGTAGCGGGAGCGGATCTTGATCGAGGCCAGATCGAGCGGCGCCGGGATCCGGTAACTCGTGGTCGCGTCGCGCGCCGCCTTGCGACTGTCGAAGCTGGCAACATCGAATTCAGCCGTAAAATCGCCGCTTTGCAGATCAACGATCCGGGTCTTGATCTTGCTGAACTGCGCCTCGACCGGCAGCGTTGCATCGTAGATCCCCGCCGCCAGCAGGATGTTCTTGCGCTTCTCTTCGAGCTTGTTCGCTTCCTGCCGGCTGTGCAGCAGCACCGCCGCGGCCGAGACCAGAATGGAGCAGATCACACAGAGGATCAGCGCGACTGTCAGGACTTTTGTTTTGCTATCCCTCGACATGCTGCAGCCTCCGCTTGATATGGAACTTGAGCACCAGCTGATCGATCACCGGCGCAAAGACATTGCCGAACAGAATCGCCAGCATCATCCCTTCCGGGAAGGCCGGATTGATCACCCGGATCAGGATGCACAGACTGCCGATGAGCAGGCCGTAGAGCCACTGCCCCGCTTCGGTCATCGCCCCGGAGACCGGATCGGTCGCCATAAAGACCAGGCCGAAGGCGAACCCGCCCAGCACCAGATGCCAGTGCGGCCCGAGGGCAAACATCGCATTGGTATCGCTGCCGATGAGCATAAACA
>Ga0209231_1000503_pt1 | contig 21443 bp, 20 predicted proteins | sample Deesub45470m_DNA_FD_188086 | JGI IMG/M metagenome (GOLD analysis project Ga0209231, IMG submission 188086) | Deep subsurface microbial communities from North Pacific Ocean - 450_OLKR46/470m Metagenome (SPAdes) (version 2) | ecosystem: Environmental > Terrestrial > Deep subsurface > Unclassified ... | reverse complement strand
ACTTTACACAATTCTACAAATTTTAAGTCTGACGCTTTTCGAAAAAACACCGCTCGATCAACTAGTTACAAATATTGAAATGCAAGAAGCTACATCGCAAAGCGATAACCAATTGAATTTATTCAACTAAATTGCCGGACACTACTGGTTTCGGATATAGTTGCCGCATCAAAGGCCGCGTTTGGTTGGGGCTGCTGCATATTGGTTGCGGCTGAGTTCTCAATCCAAGCGCGGCCTTTGTCTTTCTTAATAGCCGGATTGGGAATGTGCTTTCATTTCTGCGCCCCGACTGGCATTGGATTCAGCACCACGGTAATGCCTCCGTCGACAACAGAGGTGGCGCTGAAAATTCGGACAGTCCGTTAAGTGGTAATCTTGCTCAACCCAGCGCCGTGCGGAGCGTAATGCGACTGTAAGCCGATTACTGGTCTTTCGTGTGTGTGCCGACAGCACCTTGCCACCACTGATTTTGCAACCTGGCGACAGCGTCAACCATGAGGTGAAATGCTTGCCAACAGAGGTTAACCAATCTGCCATGCGCAGCAAATTACTCGTAAACGCCTGAAACGTTATCGGCGGCGGAAAATTCGCGAATGGCGCTGTGACGGGGGCGTTCGGGTATCTCTATAATGCGCAAAATGGAGCTTGTGAAAAAGCGTCATGCCATGGAGTGGAATACAACGAAGGTACTCCTGAGCCAGAGGATATACAGAGGGCAGCGGGATCGACTGTAGCTACAGTGGCCCTTTCAATTGCTGCTGCACCTATAGTGGCAGGTACTGCCGTTGCAGCTGAAGTTGGAGCCACTAATATGGGGAGAGCGCTCCTTATCTGTGCCTCATGTTTCGGTTCTGCTAATGGAGCCAAGGGAATTGAGATTTTGTATAAAGCTTTGCAACCAATTGATAAGGTGGTTGCAGCTCGTAGACAGGCTGCATCGATTAAAGTAGTGCCATCTAAAAATGTGCCAGGCCAATATTAGTGACTTTGTGAACAACTGACCTTAAAGAAAATGCATGGATGATCTTAAGAAAAACCCAGAAAAACAAACGGTGCAGTGGAACAACGCTGTGGAGTTTGATCGGTCTGGAAATATTGAGGCCGCGGGGGAGATTTTTTTACGTTTGGCTCAAACTAATTACCGAGGTTCTGCATTTATGGTTGGAGCAATCCTTTCTGATGCAACCAATTCTAATGCGAACTTGGAAGAGGCAATATTTTGGTTCCAGAAAGCTGTGGATGACGAGCAAGATGTTGAGGCGATGTTGGCTCTGGCTAAGTTGTATTTGACTAAAGGGGGGGCGGACAACGCCACCAAAGCCATACAATTGTTCGAGCAAGCTTCAGATGCAGAGCATGTTCTTGCATTAACCGTTTTGGGTGAAATATACAAGGTTGGGCATGTAGGTGGTATTGAGCAGCCTGATATCCAGATAGCAAGGACATATTTCGAGAGGGCCGCTAAGAAAGGAGGCGTATACGCAATGCTGTGTTTAAGCACCTTATCTTGGAATCAGTGGAGTATTCATTATTGGTTATATTGGCGCGTAATAGCGATATGGACTGCATTCCAGATTGCGATAACTGATCCAGAGGATATTCGGCTGTTATTCGTTGCTGATTCACGCGAAATCAATGGGATAAAACTGGATTGATTCGATAACCTTGTCTGCGATGGGGATGCTTGCCTTATCACCGGGTCTGAAGTCGATCTTCAAACATACATCACGGGAATCGGTTTTGGTATAGAAGACAATCCCACAATCAAAAAAACTCGGTTCGGCGAGATCATGCGTGGTATGCGACTGGGAGCAGCATACTCTTTCGATGAAACCGCCTACAATCGTTTTTATCCTCTGGCCAAACGCGAAGGACTAGAGTTGGGGGTTGAGGATTTTTCATCTACAGCCACCGGAAGACATTTTGTCAGGTTGCAAATAATAAGTGGGACATAACCATAAGGCTAAATACGGCCGTCGAGTGGACAATCTGCTTTGAGTCACAGAGCGGTCGTTCAGATGTACTACTTTCAATATCCGGTTAGTCTCGGTTGCCGGTGTTCGGGAATGACTGGTTCGGAAGAGGCAAAATATTGAGCGGCAAAAATCCTCCAATGCCCGCTTACAGGCGGTGTATCATCGAAACCGTTCTGCGGCTGTGTGCCAATTGCAGTCGTTGAAGACTATATTCAATTTGACGTTAAACGTTCCAAATTTCGAATGACATGATGACAATGAAGATAGCCTGACCTATGTAGCTCGAAACGAATTGGTCAAGTGTGCATTTTAACTTTCAAAGGTGAAGTATCTCATGCGGATGTACGTGAAATCGGTCAGGCGGCAATTCAATGGGGGATTAACTATGTATTTGGTCTTCCTGGTAATGTAGTCTACAGTGCGTCCTACACGAAATATCAGGGTGGTTCGTGGAACGACGCAATTAAAGCGGCGGCAATTTCTTATGGAACGGCCATGGCATTTAATGGGGTGGGCGATGCGACAGGACATCAGCCTGTATTTGGTACACCCGAATATATGGCGAATGTCGCAGGCCATGCCTTTGTCGGATGTGCCAGTGCGGCAGCAGGTGGTGGGGATTGTGGCAGCGGGGCGATGGCGGCGGGATTCGGTGCTGCGGCAGCACCATTCGCGATCGGTTTGGGGCGCGATGGCGGCACAATAGCGAGCGCGATAATTGGCGGGACGGCCTCGGTGCTCGGTGGCGGGCGGTTCGCGAATGGTGCTGTGACGGCGGCGTTCGGGTATCTATATAATTCACAGGGTGATACATATTCAAGAAATGAATATCGTGATTCTGGAAAATTGGTTGAACATCCGGTTGGTGATATAAAGGCAAAATATTCAATACCTACGAAAATAAAAATCCCGTTCCTAAAAGTCAGTTTGTCTATTGATATACAATTTGCCACTCAGGATTACGGTCAATCTGCAGTTTATGATGAAGTCAAAGTTCAACGGTGGTCATTGACTGGAAGTCCCGTAACCAATTCGGTAACTCCAACAGGCAGGACGCAATTACATTCAATCGGAAATACATCAAGTGTTGAGAAAATAATCCGATTATGCGTCTACAACACATGTGCACCTCCAACTTTAAATTGGAAATAATTATGCGAAAAATTATGGTTGTAGCTTATTACTTTTCAGTAGCTGTTTTTTTATTCGCATGCTCTGTTTATATTCCATATCAATATGCTGAAGAGTCAAGAGTTTCTTATACAAACAAAATGCTCAGCGAATTTAAGCAGGCAAATATGTTGACTTATGTTGATGAAAATAGCGTTGCAGTAAAACAAATACGAGACTCAGGCTATGGACTTGAAAAAACTGAATATAAAAAATTATCAGGTGAACTAGGATTGCTGGCTTGTACAATTGTCTTGAGTTTGACTTTGTTTTTACCCTTTTCTCGATCAAGTGATGTCATATGGACTGGGGGATTCTTTTCGCTTCTGTATGCATATGGATCAATGAGTACAGAGTTTTATTTCGCAATAGTTATATTGGCTTTAGCAGCGTATTCTCTTAAGAGAAAGCGCGTCTCATCAAGCCTGAAAGAAAAATAGTACCGGTTGGCCTTAATTACAAAATTAGCACAATCAATGGGGTCTTGTCTTTTGCCATTGCTGTGCTGTGATAACACACCGAACAGAGGAGGCCTCGGAAATGCGGACAGTCCGTAAAGTATTAATTTTGCTCAACCAGCGCCTCACTACCTAGCGAATCGCCTTTAATAGAACCTTACCATGACGCTCCTCCCTCAAAAACTTGTCTGGTATTCCCGCCGAACGCTGGAGCAGGTCGGCCTGCCCGGTGTGGTGGGATTGGGGTTCCTCGCGTTCTGCGCGATATTTTATCTTGGCGCTATCGTGCCGACCGGACATGAGATGGCATCGTTAAAAAGTGCAGCTGCGGCAAAAGTGCCGCTCAGTCAGCAACCGGATCAACTGACACCAGACCGACAATTGACCGAGTTTTACGGCATTTTCCCTAAGCTACAAGACAAATCCGATGCGCTGGACAAGCTGCATGAAGCCGCCGTCGCACAAGGCGTGACGCTTGCGCAGGGCGAATACCATCTGCTGCGCAACGGTGCCGACAAGCTGGCGCGCTATGAAATCGTGCTGCCGATCAAAAGCGACTATCTGCATCTGCGTAAATTCCTGTCGCAGGCGCTGGCCGACATGCCTTATCTCTCACTGGACGGAGTCGAATTTCAGCGGCAAAAGATCAGTGACACCGTGCTCGACGCACAGGTTAAAATGACGCTGTTTCTGGCCGAGGAATAGGCATGTTTAAACGCAGTACAACTTTTCTGGGGCTGATGCTGACAGGCTCGCTGGCTCTCTGCCGGTGCGAGCCGTTCCGGTAAGTGAGAAATCGTGTTTAGGGGGTGGTTTGGGGGACATCTTTCTCCCTTTGCATGGAGCGAGCCCGGCTTGAAAGCTGGCGAGCATGGCGCAGCCAGGCGGCTCGCGTGCCGCGATAGGCGCGGTCAGTGGCGCAAAATAAAGTCTGATGCTGCTGCGAATGATATTTACCATCTCTCCCCCAAATCACCCCCTGAGAAGCCAGTCATCCCACAAACCATCCCCTGTCGGAGAGTTTAATCTGCAGGCGCTCTTTGCGGTTTGCCTTGCACAGCTAACTGCTCGATTGACTCCATGAGCCGCTTCGCATTCTTAGGGCTCCGCATCAGATATGCCGTTTCCGGTACCACTTTAAATTGCTCCACGATTTGAGCTTCCGACACGGGCCGCATTTCCCGCATTTCAACGCCCACATTAAGCATCCGCGGCAATCCGGGATAGGTGTGTTCGCGCCATTGGGAATGAACATGGCCGTGTAGCAAGGCTGCTTCCTCGCCGGGTTTAGGGCGAAGCTCAAGGTATCGCTGATCGTGATCCGGTGCATCCTTGTGCGGCCTGTACGGGAAGTGTGAGAGTTGCACCAGGCCGATACCTTCAATGGTTATGGCGTGTTGGATGTGCAACGCTGCGAAGCCGATTTGCAGGGCGTGCTCGCGAGCGGCAGTTTGCTGCTCCTGGTCGCCGTGCATCGACTTGAAAAACGGATCGTGGTTTCCCGCGATCAGGATAATGCGGCCGTTCAGATGCGGCAAGATTTCTTCCATCGTATTGAGCTTGTACGAGAAGTCGCCCAGGTGATACACCGTGTCGCCCAGCTTGACCGTGGCATTCCATTGCTCTATCAGATACTCGTCCATTTCCTCGACGGATTGGAACCGTCCGCCGGAAGCATTGCGGCGCATGGCATCCTCATACTTGAGGATGTTGGCATGGCCGAAGTGGTGATCGGACGTGAAAAAAATAGTCATTTCAGTTTTAAAGCCCCCTTCGGATGGCATATTTCCACGCGAATCGGAGGCTTCGAGCATCGATTAGAGCGTGGTGTTGCTTCGAAGCGTTGTCCTTCCAAAAGTTCTGGAGCCCGGCAAGGTAACGCTGATGTTGCCGGTGATCTGCAAACGTAATCAAGCCACATTTCCGGCGCAAGTTTTGCGGCCAGCATTCGTGCGCGTCGAAAATTTGCTCGATAAACGGCCAGTCTATGCCTGGTACATCGCTGCGAAAAATCACTTCCGTGTCGCTCAAGCCCTCGATCCACGCCTTGAGGTGGTATGCGAGCTCATATCTGGACATTCGGCAGTCGCCGCCATCCAAGAGAGGCAACACGGTCTGTACCACGAATTCGCTGCAATCAACACTTTGCCAAGTGTCGGTGAGTTCGGCATATATCTCGCGGCCATCCTGGGCAACGCATCCGATACTAATCAAATCGGCAGCAGCATCGAGGCTAGAAAACTCAGTATCGAAAAAAACGTCCATTCACTGCTGCTCGGAGGTGATGCGCTTGATTATCGCGTCTGCGTCGGCGTCGGTTAAGCCCGTCTTGCTGCTCACTAAATAGAGCGTTGTCGAGCCTTTCGGGAAAATCAACGCCTCATCATCCAAGGCCAGCCATCCTCTGTGTTGTTGGCCGTTATCAATTAACCATTGCTCGCATTCGTTATGGCGAACAGGTTGAGGGCCCGCAACGTATGTGCTTCTTGCGCGTGGCGTACGCGGATTCGAGCCGACGATCCTATGTGCCAATTCCTCGCCGCCACCATAGGTTAAGAAGTCGATCAATTCCGCCATCGAGTGTTGCTCGCGCCATGAGCTGGATATAACCAATTGCACTTCCGGGCAGGCGACCAAAATGCGCCACAACCTCGGTGTGCAGGAAAATAGCTGGTCAGTTTTGCAGTTGACCGGGTGAGTAACGCCGTCGAAGTCTGTGAACAGGTATTGGATCATATGGCGTTGTCGTAATTATTTTGAGTTCCCCCACTTTTCGTCAATCTCTCGATCGGTCTCGGCCAGCAGCTTTTCAGCTTCCTCTTTGCCGAACCCGAGATCCAGGAATACGTTCCCGCCAGCCGGTGTGATGTGGCTGGTGCCGTGATCAGCCAGCCGCTTGCGTCGAGCCTTCGCGGCCCGCAGTGTCCACAGGCCAATGCCGATACCGGCAATACCGACCACGATCAGGGCGATATAGTCAGCTGGCATCTTTGATTCGCTGCTGAACAAGAGACTCGGTTGTGTGCAACAGCAACCGCCAGACAGCTATTGCGGGCGTGAAGAAAGCCCGCGGCGTTTCCATTGCGCCCTGGATGAATCCATCTGCGAAATCTCTCATGTAGCATCTCCTGGCAATATCAGTTCGATGTCCCGACCATCGGGCAGTCTTGCGATGAGCTGCGCGCCAGCCTCACGAAGGCTGTTCCAAAGACGCATTTCATCTGACGAGCACATAGCGTCAATGTTGGCCTGCAGAACAGCCTGGGTATCGTCGATTTCGCCTGCGTTAGTTCCTGTCATATCTGCCCCCATTTGTTAATTGTCCGCCCCCATAGAGGCCGCGTCAATAAGCGCAAATGCGCTGCAATGCATTGAAGTGCGTTGCAATGAATTCAAGTGCGCGCATCTGCAATGTCCTGCAAACGCCGCCTCAGCTCCGCAGCGTCGGCATTGCGCAACCGCGGCGGAGCGAGAGATGCCATGGTGCACAATGCACAACCACGCGCATGAAATCACAGCAACCAGCATGCTGGGCGAGGAGCTTTTGAATGGCGTCGGCGTGGCGGGCATCCGGTAGGCGACCGCGCCGAAGAACTCGCACCCCAAATGTCTCTCGTCGTCTGCATTTGGGATAGAGCCGACAGGGTACACCCATCACGACTTCGCACAAATCTGCGTACTCCACGCCTACTGTGGGGATTTTTGATGTTACCAACGTAGATGATGCTTTTCTTCCGTCTCTTTATGCCTGAGATCATCCTCTGAATGAAGATACTTGCTCGTCGTCGCAATCGACTCGTGCCCCAAATTGTCACGAACATGTTTGAGGTCAATATCTTCACTAGTCATATTCGAAGCAGCCGTATGTCTCATCCAATGCGCCGAAGCCATTTCTAATTCAGCAGCCCTTGATTGATATTCCGAACCTCGCTCCCGCAGTCTGGATGCGGTTTTGTCGAACACAACCTTGACTATCATGTGCACTGCACTTCGGGTTAAAGAGCGTTGCTGAGTTCCTATTGGCAGAAGGAGGGGAGTGGTTTCTCCGGGCAGGGGAAAGGGGGAGAGCCCCTTTTCGCGTCGATAGCGAGCGAGTTCAACCATCAATTCATTGGTGGCGGGGACGATACGAGTCTTATCACCCTTGCCTGTGATTTCCAGCCACCAACGATCATCGCCCTTGTCTCGGCGGCAAAAAAAACCCGCCATCGTATTTTCCGTGACCTCGGAGATCCGCACTCCACATATATAGAACAAGGAAAACAGCCACCTCACCCTGAAATAGTGTTCTCGCTCACGACTGGTTTCCTTAGGCATTTGCTCGACGGTTGATTTGACCTCCTGCCACAGAATCTCATCAAGGAAGCGAGTCACCCTTGGCTTGGCTTTACGCTGACGTTGGCGCGACAAAGACAGTGGGTTGCCCACCAAATATCCGGCAGTTACGAGCCACGCAAACATCGAATTCAAAATGACAACTGCTTGGCGCTGGCTAGTACTGGAAAGTGGCCCGACGAATGGTTTCCATTCTGGATGGTTGCGAGCCCATTTGCGGCCGGCGCTCATGACCCATTGATCTGCGGGTTGCGGGTTCGCTAGGAATCGCTGATATACCAGCAAATCTTCATGCGTAATTGAAGACAGGGGTTTACTAAGCTCAATGACAGACCACAGCAGAAGTCGTTCAGCCTCCTTGCGATAGCTGTCCAATGTCGTCTTCGTATCTGCGTACCGTGCCAGCCATGCCCTTATGGCCTCGATGTCATTCTGAGCAGCGATTTGAGGTCGGTTGCCTATCGCTCTGTTAAGTCCATTTTGGCCATTCAATGCAATCGGCAACGCTATTGAGTCAATTGGCGTGATTCCAGAGATTCGAACAAGATTGGTCATCTTCTTGGAGCTTTCATATCTGACCGTTTTCAAATTAATCCAATTGTTTATTATTTGACATTAGAGTAATAATGTCAAATAAATAGCACAAAAAGTTATATTCACAACGTATTACGTTGTATTATTTACGCAAGAATTCTATCGGGTACACCATGATTCCAAATAACATCAACGAACAGCAGTTACACACAGAGATTGAACTGCTGAAAATTCAATTTCCCCAAACCAGGGATTTGTACAGGGAAGCTTGTGTATTACTATTTTTCCGCCATGGCATAACGCCCACTGCCAATAAGCTATACCAGCTTGTGCGTAAGGGAAGCATGTCGGCACCGTCAGAGGCCCTGAATAAGTTCTGGCTTGAGTTGCGTGAGAAAAGTCGGGTCAGGATTGAATCCCCTGGCATTCCTGAAGAGTTAAAGGATTCAGCTGGTACGTTCGTTTCTACTTTGTGGCGACAAGCCCAAGAAGCGGCTGACGCGAGCTTTTCTGTGCATATGGCAGAAGCAAACGATAAGGTGATGCAGAGTCTGAAAGATGCAGAAACTGCTCAAAAGCAAACGGCTGATGCCGAGCTAAAACTCGAAGCTACAAAAGCCCAGCTTCAGAACGCTGAAAAGCAAATCTTAGATTTCGAGAAAACCCATGCGGTTGATATCAATACCCTAGCTACCCAAGAAAAAACGCTCAAAACGCTTTTAAACGAGCGGGAAAATTTGGGCAGGTCACTTGAAGACACAAGAAAAACTTTTAGCCAGGATCTTGATAAGTTGCATGCATCACTTGGAAAAGCTGAGGCGCAATACCGTTCTTTAGAGAAAAAGTCGCTTTTAGAGATTGAAAAGGAACGTCAGAATGTCATCAAATTGGAGAAGCTTCACTCTAAACTTGTTGAAACATCTAGATCTGATCAAAGGAGATACCAAAAGGACATAGAGATACTCCAGAACACGATTTCAGAACTACGCGAAAAACTAGGCACGTCGAACGGAAAGCTATTTGAAGTATCCGGCCAGCAAAGGGAAGCCGCTAATAAGCTGAAGCAAGCTGAAAAAAAGTTGGCATCATTTGATTTGAAACATTTACGGAAGACCAAGCCTGATTCAACCAAATCTAAAAAACTCCCAAAGCTTGACTCCACAAGTTAGCAGGAACTAAATCACCAACAACCATGCAAAACACCGCATTCAATCCCCAAAGTTTATTTTTTGGAAAATTGTGGAGAAATTTCCTGTTTTGGCATTGGATCAATCTGAAAGCCAAGCTGGATGGGGAATTTAGGCCTAGAACTAAATTTGAAACATCTATGCAAAAGGGCCGTGTTGCACATTTAGTTCCGAATTAGTATGAGGAATTAGTTCCACGGACTCTATATTCGCAACACTGAAAAATACACCAAGCATACGCATAATGTATATTATGTCAAATTACGTTTTGCTATCCGGTTAGGTAACCTGCAATGCTTCTATCGTTTGCGCAAGGGATCAAGCAAAGAAGATAAGCCGTTGTGATCCAGTTCCTGCATCAGTGCCAGCAAACGACCAATCTCGCCGGGTGGAAAACCTGCCCTGGCGTACCAATTCAGGTATTGCCCGGGTAGATCGGCGATCAACATGCCCTTGTGTTTTCCATAAGGCATCACGCGTGTCAGCAGCAGTTCCAGTTGGTGGTGTTTCATATTATTGCCATTGCTTTATTTATGATTACATGAAAATGATTTTTTAATCATCAAGTTGAAATGTTTAGTTGATGCTAATTCGATATAAAAATGCAGCATCGGGCGATGCTGAGTTGTTTCATCCCGCCGGAATTAGGCGCACCGCTGACGGCGACAGATGCTAAGCCACAGAACAGATTTTTGCAATGTGAGCCAATAGTTACACCCGTTCTGCACTGGCATCGCTACAATGGACCCATGAAGAAAACTCTGCTGTCCATCGCACTGCTATTCCTTTCATTTTCCCCGTGGTCCTGGGCCGAGGACGGCGCGTCGCTTGCACTGGTATTTCAGCGCGAAGTTGATATCCGTCTCGATGTGCCGGAACAGGTGCAGGCGCGCTATGCCGCCTTTCTGGATGCCGCGCTGGCGGGACTTCCATTTGCTGCATCGCAGTACTTGGTGATGATGGACCGCAACCCGCATGTACAAGCGATTTTTATCTATTGGCTGGAGTGGTATGCATTAACGGGCCGGCCATCGGGTCGTCTGCACTTCATCGGCGCGCCCCCCGCCTCATCCGGGAAACCGGGCAATTATGACCATTTCATCACGCCCACTGGCGTGTATGCACATACGCTGGACAACAAGGATTATCGCGCCGAGGGGACGTTCAACGAAAAGGGCATACGCGGATTCGGCATTAAGGGCATGCGCGTCTACGATTTTGGCTGGGCGCTGGGCGAACGCGGATGGGGTCGTGGCGGCATGAGTCAGATGCGCCTGATGGTGCATGCGACCGACCCCGATCATCTTGAACACCGGCTGGGCGTGGCGATGTCTAAGGGCTGCATACGCATACCCGCGACGCTGAACAGTTTTATCGACCGCTATGGTCTTCTGGATGCCGATTATGAGCAGGCGCAGGCGTATGGCGCAAAGTTATGGGTGCTGCGCCCCGACAGAGTTACCACGTTGTGGCCGGGCCGTTATCTGGTGATTATCGATTCAGGCAGCGCAAAACGTCCTGTATGGTCGCCAAAACCAGCCACTCGCCGGCATAAGACAGATACAACGGACACTGTTTTTTGAGGCTTGTTATCCTGTCTCGACACGGCCTGAGCGGTCGCAGAGTGTTAAACTGCAACAACCTGAGATGCCTGAGTTATTCCCATGACACAAATCACGCCCCGCGAAATCCCCGCGACCGCCCTGCACCACCTGCTAGATAACGGCTATACGCCTGGCCTGGCGAAAATATTTGCAGCGCGCGGCATCACGGACAGCCAGCAACTGGAAACGTCCTTTGCCCATCTGCTGCCTTTTGACAAGCTGAAAAATGCCCATGCAATGGCGCGTCTGCTGGCGGACGCTATCGCCGCGCGAAATAAAGTACTGGTCATTGCCGATTACGATGCCGATGGCGCCACCGCCTGCGCGGTAGCGGTTCGCGGCTTACGTGCCTTCGGGGCACGGGTCGATTTCATCGTGCCCAATCGTTTCGAATATGGCTATGGACTGACCCCGGAAATTGTTCATCTCGCCGCAGAATCGTCCCCGGACATTCTACTGACAGTGGATAATGGCATCGCCAGCGTGGATGGTGTAGCCGAAGCCAATAGCCTGGGCATGCAGGTGTTTGTCACCGACCATCACCTGCCCGGTGACACGCTGCCTGACGCTGCCTGCATCGTCAATCCCAATCAGCCCGGCTGCGAATTCGCCAGCAAACACCTGGCGGGCGTGGGGGTGATGTTCTATGTGCTGCTGGCGTTGCGCGCCGAATTGCGCACCCGCGGCGCCTTTCTGAACCTGCCCGAACCCAAACTGGCGGAATTGCTCGATCTGGTCGCACTGGGCACGGTCGCCGACGTGGTGAGACTGGATCAGAATAACCGCATCCTGGTGCAGCAGGGCTTGCAGCGCATACGTGCAGGGCGGGCCTGTGCGGGCATTAACGCGCTGTTGCAGGTCTCCAAAAAAATCCCCGCCAGGGTCACCAGCCTGGATCTGGGTTTTACCGTCGGGCCGCGTTTGAATGCAGCAGGACGTCTGGACGACATGAGTCTGGGTATCAATTGCCTGCTGACTGACGATGAGGCCGATGCGCTGCAGATTGCGGCGAAGCTGGATGCGCTCAACCGCGAACGACGCAGTATCGAGACCGATATGCAGGACAGCGCGCTGGCGGTGCTCGAATCGGTCAACCCCAGCGACGGCTACAGCCTGGCGCTGTTCGATGAGAGCTGGCATCAGGGTGTCATCGGCATACTGGCTTCGCGTCTCAAGGATAAATTTCATCGACCGGTGATCGCCTTTGCTCAGGCAGGCAACGGAGAACTTAAGGGCTCGGGCCGTTCGATTGCCGGACTGCACCTGCGCGATGCGCTTGATCTGATCAGCAAACGTCATCCCGCAATGATCAAAAAATTCGGTGGACATGCCATGGCTGCGGGCCTGAGCATAGCCGAGGCCGACCTTGCCGGTTTTGTCGCCGCCTTCGAGCGGGTGGCTCGCGAACTGCTCAGCATCGCTGATCTGGCACGGCGCATCGAAACCGACGGTGCGCTGGAACCAGACGAAATGACGCTGGATGCGGCGCGTATGCTGGACGAGCAAGTGTGGGGACAAGGCTTCCCTGCCCCGCAATTCAACGAGGACTTCAGGGTGCAGAACCAGCGTGTGGTTGGTGAAAAACACCTCAAACTGCGACTGATGATGAATGGCAAACCCATCGAAGCCATACTGTTCGGACATAACGAACCCCTGCCCGAGCAGATCCATGCCGTGTACAGCCTGAGCATCAATGAATACAATGATAACCAGAGTCTGCAACTCATTATTCGGCACTGGGAATAAGAAAGGAGCGAGGAATGAGGATAGGGGACTCAATAAAACCCGCATGAACTATTTGGGTTAGTATGTACAAAGGCAGCGGGTTTACCTCGTTCCTTAAACCCCAATCCTTGATCCTGAACATATGGAAATTGCTTTTCTGCAAGGTAACGGCATCGATGCCCTGCCCCAATTCCTGACCAGCCTTTCCATCGGCTTGCTGATAGGGTTGGAGCGTGAGCGCAATCCGTCTGCAAAGGCCGGACTGCGCACCTTCGGACTGGTTGCGGTATTCGGTACGCTGGCCGCACTGCTCTCCACCAGGTTGAATTCTCCCTGGATGCTGATTGCGGGTCTGATCGCGGTGACGGCCATGATCATCTCCGCCTATCTCAAAAGCAATATCAGGCAAAGTGACATCACCAAAGCCGAACGCCGCCATGCCAGCCCCATACACCCCACGTTGACGAATGAAGCCACGGGCGATGTGGTGTCACTGCGCACCGATATCTGGAACGATCCCGGCACGACCACCGTCATTGCCCTGCTGCTCTGTTACGGACTGGGTGCGATGGTCTGGTACGGTCTGGCAAAGCTCGCCGTGATGCTGGCGATAGGCATGACCGCGTTGCTTTATTTCAAGCCAGAACTGCGCGGTATCTCGCAAAAGATGGCACGTCGCGATCTGGTCGCCGTGCTGCAATTTTGCGTGCTGACCTTCATCGTCCTGCCGATACTGCCCAATCAGGATTACGGTCCTTATCTGGCGTTCAATCCGCACCAGGCATGGCTGATGGTGGTCTTGATTTCCGGCATTAGTCTGGCGGGTTATACCGCCCTGCATATAGTGGGAACGCGCTACGGCGCGCTGTTTCTGGGTGTGTTCGGCGGACTGGCATCCAGCACCGCTACGACGATGATCTATGCGAAAAACAGCAAGGCCAGTCAGGCCATGCTAAACCTCGCCGCATCGGTGATCGTGATCGCCAGCCTGGTGGTCATCGTGCGCCTGATGGTGGTCAGTGCCGTAGTCGCCTATGGCGCCCTGCCCGGACTGTTGCCGGTGCTGGCCGGCGGCCTGCTGTTCGGTTTGGCCGTCGCGCTGTACAACTGGCGCAAGATGAGTCGCGAGACTGAACTCTATGTTCCCGATGCGCGCAATCCGGCCGAACTACACACCGCCATCGGCTTCGGTCTACTGTATGTCGTCGTATTGCTGGGTTCTGCGTGGATGAAGGACATTGCGGGTTCCCAGGGGCTGTATATTGTCGCACTGGTCTCCGGGCTGACCGATGTCGATGCCATCACCTTGTCCAGTCTGCGCCTGTTTAATCTCGGCCAGTTGAGCGAGCAGCAGACCGTCACGGCGATCACCATCGCCTTCCTCTCCAACCTGGCCTTCAAATTCGGCATGGTGGCTTTCATTGGAGGGAGTCGTCTGGCCAGACAAGTTGCGGTCGGCTTTGGCGCCATCGCTTGCGGGGTGCTGACAGGCCTGTTTGCGCTATAATCACGCCCTTTAGTCACACCCAGTTCAGGAAAAATCATGGAAGCCGAACAAATCAATTCACTCAATAATCAATTGCAGGATTTGGCACTGCGCAGCGCCGAATTACGGAGGTATCTTTGACTACGATACCAAGCAGGAACGCCTGACCGAAGTTTGCGAACTCGCTGAAGATCCGGCCATCTGGCAGGATGCCAAGCGCGCGCAGGAACTGGGGCGCGAGCGCAAGATGCTGGAAGGCGTGGTGCTCGGTCTGGGTAAAATCCAGCAGGACCTCTCCGATGCAGCCGAGTTGTTCGAAATGTCGCAGGCTGAAAACGACGACGATTCGCTACAGAGCACGGCTGCCGACATACAGGATATCGAGAAACGCGTCGCGGAGATGGAATTTCGCCGCATGTTCAATCATCCGATGGACCCCAACAGTTGCTTCGTCGACATACAGGCGGGTTCAGGCGGCACCGAAGCGCAGGACTGGGCATCCATGCTGATGCGCATGTATCTGCGCTATGCCGAACGCAAAGGCTTTCAGGTGGAGATTCTGGAAATATCCGACGGCGATGTAGCCGGTATCAAGGGCGCATCGCTCAAGATCATAGGTGAATACGCCTTCGGTCATCTGCGCACCGAGACCGGCGTGCATAGGTTGGTGCGCAAATCACCGTTCGATTCGGGCAACCGTCGCCACACCTCGTTCTCCAGCGTGTTCGTTTACCCGGAAGTAGATGATTCGATCGAGATCGACATCAATCCGGCCGACCTGCGCGTGGATACCTATCGCGCCTCAGGCGCGGGCGGACAGCACATCAACAAGACCGATTCCGCGGTGCGTATCACTCACATCCCGACCAATATCGTGGTGCAGTGCCAAAGCGACCGTTCGCAACACAGGAACCGCGCCGAGGCGATGGCGATGCTCAAGTCGCGCATGTATGAAGAGGAATTGCGCAAGCGCAATGCCGAGAAACAGGCCATGGAAGACGGCAAGACCGACATAGGCTGGGGACATCAGATCCGCTCCTACGTGCTGGATCAGTCGCGCATCAAGGATCTGCGCACCAATCACGAGGTCGGCAATACCCAGGGCGTGCTGGACGGCGATCTGGACGACTTCATTTCGGCCAGTCTGAAACAGGGTGTTTGATGTGCATAGAAGTTGTATGAAAGCTGCTATGCCACCCCCCTCTCTCCTACCTCTCTCCCGCCAGCGGGAGAGCGTGACACTGGCGCGAGTCTCTCGTTAAATCATGTCCGAACAGAATTCACTGGCCGAGTTTTTAGCACCCGGCATCATTCCCGAAGACGTACCGCAATTCTTCCCGCTGTTTGCAGCCAAGACTCAGATCGGCGCAATGATTGCGCTGTTCCGTGGCGGCGACGAGGAAGTGCTGGTGCGCCTGGTGGTGTTACGCGAAATCGGGCTACGGGCGGATGCGCCGGACTGGTCGCCGCGCGAACTGGAGTCGCACTTCGCGTTTTTCGCCACGGCCAAACTCAATACAGTACTCAATCGTCTGCGCGAACACGAGTTGCTGCTGTGGAATGCCGAGCAGCGCGTCTATCGCTTGTCCAGCGCCGGGCGCATGATGCTGGCCTCTCTGTCCAATCTGCTCTCATTCAGCACTGAACAGGATGGCGAGCTGGGATTTTATGCCGCGCAAATTGCCGCCGGTTCGTCGGTAGGCAAACTCTCACCCGAAGCGCTGGCGCACTTGCTGGCGCGGCTGGCCGAACTGGAGAGCGAATTCGAACAGGCGATCACCTCAGGCTCGGAATTCCGTCTGCGCTCGGCGCAGAACAAGCTCGAATCCGTGCAGCAATGGATGAGCAAGGCCAACGAGGTGATGAAAAATCTGGGCGTGGACGGTTTTCCCGACGATGCCAGTTGGCGGCTGGCACAGGAGATCGGCAATCGACAGTCACGCCTCAGCCGTATGTCGTCCATCTTCCAGCGCGAACTGGCCGCCATCGCCCGCCAACAGGTGCATCTGTCGCAAGGCGGTTTATCTTCTTCCGAGCTGGCAGGCTGGCTGAAAAATCTCACGCTGGACGAGTTGGCTGATTTGGCAGAAAACCAACTGGCGTTCACACCTGAAACGACCTTTTTGCTACCGGACGTAATGTTGGACAATACCGAGGAATTTTTTGAGCGCGAACAGCCGAAAAAACGCGTCTCGGTACTCCCGTCGCCCGCCGAGATCGAATATATCGACGACATGCCAGTCGAACCGCCACCGCAACTGGCCGCGCTCACACGCATGCTGCAAGGTTTGCAGGAGGATATGTCGGTGACCGATGCGGTGGTCGGCGAGAGTTTTAGCGCCGCCTCCTATCGCCTGTCTTTGCTGACTTTTATCGGCGAGCGGAACGTAGATCCCGAACTCGAACCACTGGCTCAATTGCCGCTGACGCTCAAATGGCGCGATGAGCTGGATGAAGTGCATCGCAACGATGTCGCGCATCTGAGCCGTGGCGAACTGATTCTTAACAAGGAAGCAACAAATGAATAACGATTCTGCCGCGCGCCTGATCGCGCGCTTACTGGCACAACGCTATCTGCCGCGCGAAGATACCGAAATACGCCGTTTGCTGGTGGACAGCAGTTTTCACGATGAAGTCCAGCAACGCCTGGCATTCTGCGGACTGCGCCTGCTGGCTCAGCCCTTTGCCGCCCACGTCAGCGTCGCCCTGTTGCGCGAAACCGAAGGCGCGGTGTTTGAACAGAACGACACCTGGCAAGCCAGCAATATCGGCCTGCCGCGTGATGCCGTGGCGCTGCTGGTAATCCTGTGGGCGCTGATTATTTTGCCTAAACGCGAACGTCAACTGTCCAGCGAAGTCGCGCAACAGGAGACGCAAAGCGAGTTATTCGAGACCGTCAAACTCACGCCGCTGGCGCACGAAGCCTCGCGCGGCATCGCCGAAAACACACTGTTGGAAGACTACGGCAAGCTGCTGGGCGGCAAGGGACGGATGCAGTTCTCCCTTCCGCAACTGTCACGCCTGGGCTTTATCGAACGACGCAACAAGGTCATCCACGAAGGACCACTGCTCGATCTGGCGTTCGATTATGCCGAAATGGCGCCGCGCATCCTGCAGGGCGCGCTGGCCGATTTGCTCAAACAGCGCGGCGTGCTCGCCGACATAGAGACGACTGGGGAGACCGACTGATGTTCCGCCTGCTTGAACTGGAAACTGTACATTGGGATTACTGGCAGCGTTTCAAACTGCCGCTGGATGCCTCCATCATCACCATCGTCGGCCCCAACGGCTCCGGTAAAACCACCCTGCTGGATGCGCTGCGCACGCTGCTGGCGCTGGAATGTTCGAAGAAGCGCGACTACAAACGCTATGTACGGCGCAACGGCGAGGATTTCTGCTGGCTGCGCGGTGTAGTGGACAACCAGCGCGCGGTGGGTTCGAGCCGCCGCCCGTTCAGCATTCCCTACCAGAATGACAAAATCACGCTGGCCTGCCGCATCGACAAAAAAGGCGGCGACTGGGTGCGCAAGTACTGGGTCGCCGAAGGCTGTGTCGCGCTGGAGGACATCGAGCAACAGGGACAGGAATTCGGCGTGCGCGACTACCAGCGTCTGCTGCACAGCGCCGGCCTTTCCCCCGCCATCGCCCGCGTGCTGTCGCTGGAACAGGGACAGACTGACAAGCTGTGCGAACTGTCCGCTCGCGAATTACTCGACCTGGTTTTTCAGGTATTCGGCGACAAGGACGTGCTGGAACGTTATCAGGAAGCGCGCCATCATCAGGAACACACCGCGCGCGAACTGGATACGGTGCAAAACCAGCTCGAAGCGCTGGCCAACAGCCTGGAGCGGCACGAGCAGAAGGTAAATCGCTACCTGGAATGGCACAAATTGAATGAGGAAAGCATCCGGCTGGCCTCAGAAACGCGCCCGCGGCTGGAGCATTATTTGCTGCAAAAAGAGGCTGCGAGCGCGGCGCACACGCTGCACAGCCTGCGCCGCGACTGGCGCGCAAAACGCGCAGAAAGACAGGCGTGCGCGCTGGATATACAGGTCGGGCAGCAAACCCTGCAAGCCGTGCAACTGCGCAAACAGGCCGCACATGAGAATGAGCAGGTGCAACAACGCGCACTGAATGACCTGAACCGGGAACTGGGCAACTGGGAAACCGTCGTCAAACAGCATGAACAGCTGCTGCAACAGGCTGCCGACAGCGGCGTGGTGGCCGATGCCCGCGAGCTGGCGCAGCTGGAAAACGAGCGCGACCAGCGGCGTTTGCGTATCGCCGAACTGGAACAGCAGCAGCGCATACTGGACGAGGCACTGGAAAACCTCGCCGCAGGCAGGCGTTCCGATCCCGCCGATGTCGGCGCGTTTCGCCATGCCTTGAACAGCGCCGGAATCGGGCACGATATGCTCACCGATCTGGTGGAAATCATCGACCCCGGCTGGCAGGCGGCGGTGGAAGCCGTGCTCGCGCCGTTTGCGCATATCGTGCTGCTGGGCAAGGACAAGGATGCAGAGGCCGCCATGGCGCTGGGCGAGAAGCTGCGCTACCGGCATTTCATCGTGCCGGAGCGCACCCAACCCGGCCTGGCGCCGCAAGGTTCACTGATGGAAGTGGTGCAGTTCGCAAAACCCGTGCCGGAATGGTTGTTGCGGCTGCTGGAGCGCATCCGTCGTGTCGAAGATGTTGTTGCAGGTGCAAAGCTGCCGCGCGGAGAGGACTGGATCACCCGTCAGGGCTATCTGCGCGAGCGTCGCGGCGGGCGTTTTGCCGCGCCGGAGCAGGCGCGTTTCGGCCGTGGCCGTTTGGAATCCTTGCGCCAGCAACGCGCCGATCTGGAAAAAGCCCTGGCCCCGCAACGTCTGCAACGCGACGAGTTGACGGCGCGCATCCGCAGCCTGCAGGCGCAACTGGCCGGGGTGAGCGCCAGCGCGCAACTGACTGCACGCGCAGCCGAATTTGCCGAGGCAAGGCAGCACTACGACGAACTGGTCATCAAACGTCGCGACAACGGCGTGTATCAGGCGCAACAGGACCGTGAACAGGCCGATGAGGCTGTCGTCGCGGCACAGGGCGCGCTGGAGAAGATCCGCATGGTGATGCAACGCCTGGACAAGGACATTGCGGACAGGGAAAATCGCGCCGCACGCGAAGAGCAGATACGTCGCCTGCAGCGTCTGCGCCACGACAGGCAAATGATGCCCGCTGCCTGGCGCGATGCGGCTGCGAATCAGCAAATCGCCGAACTATGGCGCGACAGCACCAACATCGAGCGGCGCCAGCACGAAATCGAGATGCGCTTTGCCGATGAATCCTGGGAGACCGATGCCAGCGTGATCGCCTTGCGCGACAAGATACGCGAGGACTACGCGCGTCAGGAAAGCGATCTGTCCCACCGCCGCCGCGACAACGACATGGCGCGCAGCCAGACCGATGCGGCTCGCGAGCAATACATCGCCGTGCTGCGCTATACCGTCAACCGTTATGTGAAGAACCTCAAGTCACTGGGCGAGATGGCCGGCATCCGGGTGGAACACGAACCGGTGATGCTGGCAGGCGACGATGTTGCACTGGCACAGGCGGGCCTGGCAGTGCGTTTCGATTTCGACGAGAAGGGTTTCATGGGCATGAACGACGGCGATGCCTCCGGCGGTCAGCAGGTGATGAAGTCGCTGGTGTTGCTGGTCGGCCTGATGATGGAGGAATCACGCCCCGGCGGCTTCGTGTTCATCGACGAACCGTTCGCGCATCTGGACATCGTCAACATCGAACGCGTGGCAAGCTTCCTTAAATCCACCCGCGCGCAGTACCTGCTCACCACGCCGGTCACACACAATGTCAATGTATATGACCCCTCCATGCTGACGCTGGTAACCTCCAAGAAACGTGCCGGTGCAAGCTGGGCGCCGCGTATCGTGGTGATGGTGCGTGAACGGGATTGATGACCTTTGCATAGAGCCGCTCGACGAGCGTGCACTGTGCAAGAAGCGTCGGCGCTACCGGCCTGAATCGGCCACGCAACTGGAATTGATTCCGCTCGAATGGCGCGAACTGCTGGTACGCTGGGTGAAACGCGGCGGCAACAGCCGCTGGGAAACACTGCTCAAGGACGCCGGCAAAGCCAATCTGGTCATGGCCTCCGCCCTGCTGGAGTGGTTGTTGAAACAGGGCTGGGCCAACGTCATCGAGGAGCGCAAGCTGGGCGAATGGTGGCCGCAGTCCGTAGAATTACGCAACCTGCCGCAACTGCGCGCCAGTCTGGGCATCAGCGATCGTGAGCAGCAGGCGCTGCGCTGGCAGACGTTGCGCGCCCGCTTGCATGCTCAATGCGGCGACTCGCTCGCCCCGGCCCTGTTAGCCCTTGACGAACTGCCCGTACATCGCGCCCTCGCCCGCTTCGATCTCATCGCCGCCATGCAGCGCTGGCAGGAGGCGCAGCATAGCGGCACCCGCCGGGATTTTGCGCTGGCCGCGCGCGACGACACCAAAGGCATCAGCGAATCAGAATGGAGCTGGCTGGAACAGACGCTGGATCTGGCGGAATTTCGTATCGAGCGTCACACCCCCCTGCTGCTGATTTCGGCCAGCCTGACCCTGAATCTGCCGAACGGAAGACTCGATCTGGGTGCCTGTGCCGATTTTTCCGCTTTGACACCCGTCACGCTACAAGGCATCACGAGCGTATCGGGAACAGTCACTCACTGGCGGTTGATCGAGAACCGCACCAGTTTCGAGCGTGTCGCCCGCAGTCGCGCCCCGGACGTCGGCGTGATCTGGCTGCCCGGCTATCCTCCCGGCTGGTGGTGCGATGCCATCAGGAAATTGCTGACCCTCTCCCCTGCACTCGCACAGCTCGCCTGTGATCCCGACCCTGCCGGAATCGCCATCGCCCTGAAAGCCGCCGAACTCTGGCAGGAACGGGGGCTAGACTGGCTTCCATGGAAAATGTCGGCGACGGATCT
>Ga0209231_1000502_pt1 | contig 21486 bp, 19 predicted proteins | sample Deesub45470m_DNA_FD_188086 | JGI IMG/M metagenome (GOLD analysis project Ga0209231, IMG submission 188086) | Deep subsurface microbial communities from North Pacific Ocean - 450_OLKR46/470m Metagenome (SPAdes) (version 2) | ecosystem: Environmental > Terrestrial > Deep subsurface > Unclassified ... | reverse complement strand
ACATCCGACTTTCGGCAGACAGGGACCTTTACCGTCGAAAAGGACGTCGGCCCCGGAATCGTCGAGATCGTCCTGGCGCAGCAGGCGATCACCTTCAAGGACCGGTAGCGCTTGATCGATTTATCCGAGATTTGCACAGAACAAGCCCTAACGCCGAGGTCGCAGAGGAGAAAAATCGAGAACGCAGAGAGAACCTATAGTTGTTCACCTCTGCCCTCTCCGCGTTGAAAGCCTCTCGCTTTCGGGCGGCATTTGAACCGGCTTCTTACAGGAACACCATGACCAGGCTCCTCATCATTCTGACAACGCTCCTTTTTGCCACCTCTTCGCTGGCGGCCGGCACCGCCGCGCCGAAGGAGCTCAAGGACCTCTTCTTCGGCGAGGCGCTGTATCACGCCTTTCAGGGAGAGTGGTTCGAGGCGGTCGCCCGGCTGGATACGGAACTGGGGCAGTTCCACGGCCTCGACGAGCCGGAACTCGACTCCCTCTTCAGCCATCTCGGGGAGGCCGAGTTCTCGGTGGGGGATTTCGAACTGGCCTACCGGATGCACCACCGCGCCGGGCGCGCCATCAAGGCGGTCATCGAGGGGAACGTGGCCGACGAGGTGCGCAATGAAGCCCTTTATCGCCTGGCCCGGATCTACTTCCAGAAAGACCAGCCGGTCAATGCCCTCCATGCCCTGGAGCGCATCTCCGGGACCGTTCCGGAGAGCCTTGTGGACGATCTCCCCTTTCTGCACGGGCAAATTCTCATGGCCAACGGCCGGTTCGCCGAGGCGGCGATCCTGTTAAAAGAGCTCCAGGGGGCCAAGAGTCTGGCTGGCTTTTCCTCCTACAACCTCGGGATCGCCTTGATCCGGGACGGAAAGGAAAAGGAGGGGCGCCTCTCCCTCGATCGAACCGGGCAGATTGACGGCCACAACGCCGTCACGGCGGCGATCAAGGACAGGGCGAACCTTGTTCTCGGCGACAAACTGCTGGAGGAGAAGGATTTCGCCGGCGCCAAGGAGATTCTCGACCGGGTGCGCCTGAGCGGACCCTTCTCCAACCGGGCGCTCCTCGGCTCGGGCTGGGCCGATGCCTCCCGGGACGACTACGAGAGAGCGCTGGTCCCCTGGAGCCTCCTCGTCGAGGGGGAAGTCACGGATTTTGCCGTGCAGGAAGCCATGCTGGCCGTCCCCTACGCCTACGGCAAACTCGGCCTCTACAGCAAGGCGGCGCTCATGTACGGCAGTGCCCTGGGCGCCTTCGGCACCGAGGTCGACAAGCTCGGCGCCTCGATCAAAAGTATCCGCGAGGGGGACTTCCTCCGGGCCCTGACGCGGGAAGAGCTCAAACAGGATGCCAACTGGGTGGTCAAGCTGCGCACCCTGCCGGAATCGCCCGAGACCTACTACCTCCTCAAGCTCCTGGCCTCCCACGATTTTCAGGAATCGCTGAAAAACTATCTCGACCTCGAAGAGTTGCGGCAGAAGCTTGCGATCTGGGAAAAGGATCTGAACGCTTTCGAAGAACTCATTGCCCGCCGCCGCGCCTATTACCAGCCGCTCCTCCCCGAAATCGATCGGGAATTCCGCCGGCTCGACTCCCAGATGCGCCTGCGCCTGGAGCAGCGCGACCGCATCGAGGAGCGCCTGCAGGCGATGCTGGTGGCGCCGCGTCCCGATTACCTGGCGAGCGCTCCGGAACGGATCTTCATGGAACGCCTGGCCCGCCTGGAACAGGCCCTGCAGGCAGGAGGCGCCGCGGCCTCCGACGGGGCCGCCGTCCGTCTCAAGCGGCTGCGGGGGGTGCTGGAGTGGAGGATTCAGACGGAATACGACCAGCGTCTCACCGAGGCCCACAAAAACCTTGGCGACCTGAATCAGGCCATCGACCTTTTGACCCGCCGGTACACCGCCTTCGTGCGCACCCGCCAGGCCGCCACCCAGAGCTTTCAAGGCTATGAAGACGGCATCCGCCGGCAGAGGCACCGGATCGCCGCGGCCGGAGAAAAGGTGGGGGAACTGATGGCCCGCCAGGGGCACATGCTCGAAGTCATGGCCGTCAGCGAACTCACCCGGCGTCGCGAGCGGCTCGAAGAATTCCAGGTCAAGGCCCGTTTCGCCCTGGCCGACAGTTACGACCGGGCTGCCAGGTCCCAGGACCAGCAGGAGGGGGAACAATGAGGGTCCGTCTTCTCCTGCCGACACTTTTTCTCCTTCTTGCCGGCTGTGCCGTGGTCGACGATCAGGGGACGATCGCCCAGTTGCGCAACCGGCAGATCGAAATCAAGGACGTGAAACTCGAGGGGGGACTCGAGAAGGCGATGGAGAGCTATCGGCGCTTTCTCGAGGAAACTCCGACCTCCGCCCTGTCGCCGGAAGCGATTCGCCGCCTGGCGGATCTGAAGGTCGAAAAAGAATACGGGCTCATCACCGAGAGCGGCAAGTCGAACGAGAGGCCGTCGGCGCGATTGCCCGCTCCGAAGGATGCTTTGTCGCCAGTGGCTGCAGCCCCCCGGGAGACAGCTTCGCCGCCCCCAGCGGCGGGGGAGTCCGAGGCCGCTTTCGAAACCCGGGCGACCCTCAGCACCCCGGTGCCCGAAACGACGGTGCCGAAAGACGAAGCGGCGTCGGTCGCCGTCGATCTGGAAAGGGCCGGAGCCCTCGAGGCCATCGAACTCTACCGCAAACTCCTCAACGACTACCCCCTCTACCAGCGCAACGACCAGGTGCTGTACCAGATGTCCCGCGCCTACGAGGAACTCGGGCGGATCGAGGAGGCGATGGAGGTCATGAACCGGTTGGTGCGCGACTTTCCCGAGTCCCGGTATCTCGATGAGGTGCAGTTCCGCCGCGCCGAGTATTTCTTCACCCACCGGCGCTATCTCGACGCCGAAGACGCCTACAAGAGCATCGTTCAAATCGGCGTCTCCTCCTCCTATTTCCAGCTGGCTCTCTTCAAGCTCGGCTGGACCTTCTACAAGCAGGAACTCTACGAAGAGGCCCTGCATCGGTTCATCGCCCTCCTCGATTACAAGGTGTCGGTGGGCTACGACTTTGCCCAGAAGGAAGACGAAATCGAGGCCAAGCGCATGGAGGATACCTTCCGTGTCATCAGCCTCGGTTTTTCCAATATCGGCGGCGCCGGTGCCGTGGCCGACTACTTTTCCACCTACGGCAAGCGCAGTTACGAGGACGGCGTCTACGCCAACCTCGGCGAATATTATTACGACAAACGCCGCTACAGCGACGCCACCGCCACCTACAATGCCTTCGTGAGCCGCAATCCTTTTCACGCCAGGTCGCCGCTCTTCCATATGCGGGTCATCGAAATCAATATCGCCGGAGGTTTTCCCAGCCTCGTCATCGACTCGAAAAAAGCTTTTGCCACCACCTACGGACTCAGGGCCGAATACTGGCGCCATTTCGACCCGAGTCTGCGCCCGGATGTCCTCGGTCATCTGAAAACCAACCTGACCGACCTGGCCAATCATTACCACGCCCTCTATCGGAACCCACGGCAGAGCAAGGAAAAACCGGACAACTTCGCCGAAGCGCTGCACTGGTACCGGGAGTTCCTCGTCTCCTTCCCGGCGGAGAGCGAGTCACCGGCCCTCAACTACCAGCTGGCCGATCTTCTCCTCGAGAACCGCTCCTTCGCCGAGGCGGCCGTGGAGTACGAAAAAACGGCCTACGACTATCCGCGTCACGAGAAATCGGCCACGGCCGGGTATGCTGCGGTTTTCGCCTACCGGGAGCATCTCGGCGCCTTGCCGCCGGCCGAGCGGGAACCGGTCAAGCGCCAGGCGGTCCGTTCGTCGCTGAAGTTCGCCGAAACCTTCCCGACCCATGAGAAGGCGGCCATCGTTCTCGGGGCGGCCGCCGATGATCTCTACGACCTGGGGGATTACGAGGAGAGTCTGGCGGCGGCGCTCTGGCTCGTCCAAGCCTTCCCCGCCACCGAGGTCGACATCCGGCGCGGGGCCTGGCTGATCGTCGCTCATTCCTCCTTCAAGCTCCTCCTCTACGGGGAGGCCGAATCCGCCTACGGGGAAGTTCTGGCTCTCCTCCCGGCAGGTGACAAGGCGCGCGGAGAGCTCCTCGACAACCTGGCGGCGTCGATCTACAAACAGGGCGAAAAGGCCCGGGCCCTCGAGGACTACCGGGGGGCGGCGAACCACTTCCTGCGCGTGGGGGCGATGGCGCCCGATTCAAAATTCCGGCCGACCGCCGAGTACGACGCCGCCGCGGTCCTGACCCTGCTCCAGGACTGGAAAATGACGGCAACCGTCCTCCTCGGTTTCCGCGCCAATTTCCCCGGCCACGAGCTGCAGCCCGAGGTGACCAAGAAGCTCGCCTATGTCTACCGGCAGGACGGTCTCCTGTCCCTGTCCGCCAACGAATATGAACGCATCGAGAGGGAATCGCCGGACGATGAGGTGCGGCAGGAGGCCCTGTTGGCGGCGGCGCAACTGCATAGGGAATCCGGCGACAGTCCCCGGGCCCTGACGGTCTACCGGCGGTACGTCGGATATTTCGCCCAGCCGGTGGAGCCCAACCTGGAAACCCGCGGCAAGATCGCCGAAATTCTCAAGGAGCAAAAGGAGAAGGACGCCTATCTCGACGAACTGAGGGCCATCGTGGCCATCGAAGCGGCCGCCGGCGACGAGCGCACCCCGCGGACCCGGTTTCTGGCCGCCGGCGCTGCTCTGGTGCTGGCCGAGGTGAGCTATGACCAATTCGTCGCTGTCCCCCTGGTCAAGCCCTTCAAGGTCAACCTTTCCAGGAAGCAGGCGTTGATGAAGGTGGCGATCAAGGAGTTCAGCCAACTTCTCGATTATGAAGTCGGCGAGGTCACGGCCGCAGCCACCTTCTATCTGGCCGAGATCTACGCCCACCTCAGCGAGGCCCTGCTGGGGTCCGAGCGCCCCGAGGGGCTCAGCCCGCTGGAAATGGAGCAGTACGAACTGGCCATCGAGGAGCAGGCCTACCCCTTCGAGGAGAAGTCGATCACCGTCCACAAGAGCAATCTCGAGCTGATTTCCCTGGGGATTTACAACTCGTGGATCGACAGGAGTCTGCAGAAGCTGGCCGAGGTCCTCCCCGCCCGCTATGCCCGGCCGGAGGAGGAGAGTCCGATCATCGCCTCCCTCGATTCCTACACCTTCGCCGTCGACCGGCCGCTGCCGCCCGTTGTGGAAACCGAAACGGGGGAGCCGCTACGGGTCGGCGAATCTGAGCCGGTGGAGGAAGCGGTGCCGGTGGAGGAAGCGACAGCGGTCGAGGAAGCGACAGCGGTCGAGGAAGCGACAGCGGTCGAGGAAGCGACAGCGGTCGAGGAAGCGACAGCGGTCGAGGAAGCGGCGGCGGTCGAGGAAGCGGCGGCGGTCGAGGTTGGGGCGGATGAACCGACCTCCGCGGTGAAATGATTCGATATTTCAATGATTAAGAACAGAGCGAACAAGGGGAACCAATCGATGCAGGTCGTAAATAAGCACCAGTCGGGGAGGCCAAATGGATTTCTGGCCCTGGCCCTGATGCTGACGGTTCTGGCCGGGTGTGCGACCGGCCCGAAGCCCAGACCGGATGCCGTTGAGGGAAAAGCCGCCGTCACGGAGGAAACGTCCGTGATGCACTTTGACGATGGCCGGCAGGGGTTTGTGATCAGTGAAATATCGCGCATGGATGGAGATGCACGGCGCGATTTCGCCGCCGCCGTCGTCCTGATGGAGGAACAGAAGTACGACCCGGCCATCGAGCTGCTGGAAAAGGTGATCGGAGCCTCGCCGGGGGTGACCGCCCCCTATATCAACGTTGCTCTGGCCTATGGGCAGACCGGCAAGCCGGAGAAAGCCGAAGGGCATCTGAAGACGGCGTTGACTCTGGTTCCCGGGCACCCGGCGGCAAGCAACGTCTACGGTCTGCTTCTCCGCAAGGGCGGCCGCTTTGCCGAGGCAAGGGAGATCTACGAGACGGCCCTCAAGGCTTTTCCCGAGTATCTTCCGGCGCGAAAAAATCTCGGAATTCTCTGCGATATCTATCTCGATGATCCGACCTGCGCCCTCGAGCAGTACGAGATTTACAGCCAGGCCAAACCCGAAGAGGAGCAGGTCCTCATTTGGATCGCCGGTCTGCGCCTTCAGCTCGGGCTCCAACCATGAAAGCAGGGGGCCCTGTCGAAACCGATCCGTCGGATCGGAGGCGGCCGGAGCACCGGCAAGGAGGAAAAATGGTTCGAAGATCGGCTCTCATTCTCGGTCTCGTCCTGCTGACGGCCAACCTGGCGCTGGCCGTGGACAGGGAGAAGGAAACGGCACCGAAGGAACTCTCGGGGATGTCCATCGTCGGCAACGACGAAGCCCCGAAATCCCTGTATATCGTTCCCTGGAAAAGCTCCGAAATCGGGGTGGAGACCAGTTTGAACAGGATGGCAAATGAGGGGGACGCGCCGGTGGACCGGGACGTCTTCAAACGGCAGCTCGATTTCTACGAAGTCAGCAAAACCAATAAATCCGGGAGGATCAAGTAATGGAAATCATCTATTCAATGGTGGCGTTTTTTCAAAAGGGTGGGCTCTTCATGTACCCCATCCTCCTCGTCTTTTCCGTCGGCATGGCCATCGCCGTCGAGCGCTGGGTCCAGCTGAATCTCATCCGGGCGAGAAACCGCAAGATGTGGGGCCAGGTGCAGCCGCTCCTCGCCGAGGGGGATTTCGACCAGGCGCGGGAGATGACCAACGACGACAAATCGACCATCGCCCAGATGCTGAGCATGGGGCTGGCCCGCCAGGGGGCGGTCCGCCGTCGGGAAGACATCGAAATCGCCATGGAAGAGTGCATGATGGAGATCATCCCCCAGCTGGAAAAACGCACCCCCTACATCGCTCTTCTCTCCAACATCGCCACCCTCCTCGGCCTCCTCGGCACCATCATGGGGCTGATCGAGGCCTTCACCGCGGTGGCCAACGCCAACCCCGCCGAGAAGGCCGACCTCCTCTCCGCCAGCATCTCGGTGGCCATGAACACCACCGCCTTCGGGCTGATGGCGGCGATCCCGCTGCTCCTCCTTCACGCCAAGCTGACCTCGACCACCGGTCAGATCGTCGACAGCCTGGAGATGGCCTCGGTCAAGGCGCTCAACTCCATCTCCAATTCCTCCAAGCGTCAGTTCCCGGCGGGGTGATCATGGCCAGACGAAATCATTCACGACGGCGGAACAAGGATGCACCGGACCTGGACATCACCTCCTTTTTGAACCTGATGGTGGTCCTGATCCCCTTTCTCCTCATCAGTGCCGTCTTCTCGCGGGTGACGATCCTGGAGCTGAGCGTACCGACCACCGCCGGCGGCGCGGCCGTGGGCCAGCAGAATTTCAGTATCGAAGTGATCGTCCGCAGGGCCGGGCTGGAAATTGCCAACGGGGCCACGGTCGAGGCGGCGATTGCCAAAAAAGACGATGAGTACGACCTGAAGAAACTGTCGGAAATGCTCATTCGCCTCAAGGCCGATTACCCGGAGAAGGAGGATGCGACGGTTCTGATGGAACCGGACATCGAATACAACTACCTGGTTCAGATCATGGACACGGTGCGCAGTGCCGAAATCCGGGTGGAAGGAAGTGAAGAGGTCAGGAAAATGGTCCTCTTCCCCAATATATCCATTGGAGATGCCCCATGAGAGAGTCGAGGCGCATGCGACGGATGTCGCGAAACAAAAAGAAGGGGACGTTTCTCAACCTGACTTCGCTCATGGATGTTTTCACCATTCTGGTCTTCTTCCTCCTCTCCAACTCTTCGGCCAGCGAAGTGGTGACGGCACCCAAGGAAATCAAGCTCCCCGATTCGATCGTCGAGGCCAAGCCGCGGGAAACCGTGGTGATCATGGTGACTCCGGAGGCGGTGCTGATTCAGGGCGATGCCATCATCGGGACGTCCGAACTGCTGAATCCGGGAAATGATCAGATCCCGGCCATCATGAAGCGGCTCGATGACCTGCAGCGCAACATCATCGGGATCAACACCCGGACGGCCGTCGACAGCCAGGAAGTCACCATCCTTGCCGACCGAACGATTCCGTTCAGTGTCCTCAAGAAAATAATGTCAAGCTGCACGCTTTCCGGATACGGGAAAATTTCCCTGGCAGTCATCCAGAAAGCCTCTCAGGGATAGAGTGGACTCCGTGGATACTTCACTATTGTCACAGGAATTGGAGCCTCTGAACGCGCGGATCGAGCAGGTGCAGGGAATCCTTGCGACCCTCGAAGGCGACCTGCGTCATGCAGAGGCGGAGCTCGAAACCTTTTCTCTCGACAGGCAGCGGTTCGACGCCTTGCAGGACGTCTGCGATGCTCTCGACAAGCTGGTCGAGCTGGAGGCGGAGGAGCTCTTTTGGAGCGAAGTGCCGCAGATCGGGGACAGACCCGGACAACTGATGCGGCTTCGCGGGCGGATTGCCAAGTTCGCCGAGGAAATTCGGGGATTTCAGGAAATACAGAAGTCTCTCAAGGCCCGGATCGACACCCGTCGCTTCGAACTGGAGGACCTTCACGAAGAAGTCCACGACGCCTACGCCCGCGAAGAGAGGCGCAAGGAAGAACTCCTCATCGAGCGGGAAATATCCCCGGTCCCCGCGCGTGAAATCGTCATGCCCTGGAACTCGAACAGCGAGAGCGAAAAACACTTTCGCCGTTCCATGCTCCTGGCGCTTCTCCTCTTTTTCATCTTTGGCTCCCTTGTGCGAATGGTGACCGTGCCGGTACCCGACCGCATGTCTTCGGTGGTGGAAATTCCCGAGCGCCTGGCCATGCTGGTGAAGAAGGAGCCGCCGAAGCCGGAACCGGTCCCGGAGCGGATCGTCGAAGAGGCGAAGCCGGAACCGGAGGAGAAAAAACCGGATAAAACAAAAAAAACTCCGGAGAAGGAAGCGCCCAAGGTCCCTTCCGCCGTCGCCGAGACCAAGGCGGCGCGGAAAAAGGCCGAAAGCACGGGCGTCCTCGCCTTCAAAAACACCTTGTCCGAGCTGATGGATGAAACCCCCGTCGCCAAGCTCGGCAGCCAGGCCCGTCTGAGCAAAGACGCGCCGCGAGCGGCGGGACAGGCCCGCCCTCAACGCTCCCTGGTGGCCATGCAGGGGAAAGGGTCCAGCGGCGGGATCGGCAATGCCACCGTCAGCCGGAACGTCGGCGGCGGGGGGACAGGCGACCGGATCGGCGGCGTCGGCTTTGCCCGGGTCGAGAGCTCGGTGGCCGGGCTCGCCGAAGAAGGTGGACGACGGGTGAGCGACGGACCCGGCGCGTCGCGAACCGACGAGGAAATCCAGATCGTCTTCGATCGCTACAAAGCGACGCTCTATCGGATCTACAACAAGGAATTGCGCAAAGACCCGACGTTGCGCGGAAAGATCCTGCTCAAGCTCACCATCGAACCGGGCGGGGAGGTCTCCCTGTGTAAGGTGGAGTCCACCGATCTCGCTTCGTCCGAACTGGTGGCGCAGATTGTCGACCGGGTCGAGAAATTCAACTTCGGACCGAAGGATGGCGTGCCGAAAACGACCATCCTCTACCCGATCGACTTCCTCCCTGCCGGGTAGACAAAGGGAATTTGAAAAAGGGAAAAACCTTTTTAATCCGCAGATGAACGCAGATGGGCGCAGATGAAGGCCTCAAACAAAAAGTATCAAAGGGTTGATTCTGTTTTATCTGCGTTCATCTGCGTCATCTGCGGATAGATTCTTTTAGGGTTCTCTTCCCCTCTCCCCGGCCGCAACCAGAACACTCATGGCGGATATCTCTTCCAGGGTCGGTACCCACTCGAAGGGGTTGCGGGCCCGCTTCCGGAAGAGGCGGTGGGTGTCGAGGAGGTCCTGGTCGGCGGTCACCCGGGCCAGGTCGGTCAAGGCGGTGGTCAGGGCCGAGCATAAGGTGTATTTTTTTGTTTCGTCGCTGCGGATGAACCCCTGTCGGTCGAAACGGAAACGTACGGCGGTCAGGGGAGCGATGCCGCCCACCCGCCCGGCTTCCCGGCGCACCACGACGCTGGCGAAGCGCACCCGGCGCCGGGCCTCCCCCGGGATGGGGGTGCGACGGTCGTAGATCTGCCAGAAGAGGTCCGAGGGGAGGGGTTCGGGGCGGTTCTGATCGGAAAAAACAAAGTAGCGGATTTCCATGACCCTTTTCCTCCCTTCAATGCCGGGATGGGGGCGGGGCAAAGAGTGTCGGCGGAGGCGCCGCCCGCGGCCCTTCTGTCAGACGTACCTCGACATAGGCGAGGAGGTCCTCCCGGTCGACGAACTGCAGGAGGAGATCGGCGACCATGCGGCTGCAGAGTCGCTCGATGGCGATCTCGTCCAGTTCGGGGCGGCCGCGCCGCAACCGGACGCGAAGCCCCTCGAAAAGAGTGAGCTGGTCCTCCTTCCGGTAATCGTCGAGGGAAATCATCCCCCCCTCCCGGTCTCTCCCCTGTCCCCTGACACACACCGCCCCCTCCTTTCTTCCCGTCCTGACAACCGGCCGCGCACCCTCAACCCCATCAATGTGAGCGGTCTCTTGCCCACTCTATTGAGCAAGGTGGGTGCCAAGGGCGGATGATTTCAGTAAGCATCCGATTTAACTGGTATTTTTTGTTGACAGGCAGGGAGGAAAAGGTCGCTGGGGGTGTAACCCCAAAACCGCTAAAGGGGAGGGTATTCCTGAAGCCTTCGCTGGAGACGGGGAAGGGAGAACCGTGTAACCGGCACGGCCCGGACAACCAAAGTTACACCCCTTTTCTCTCTGTCCGGAGCCGTGAGGCCGAAAGGGACGCGCAAATGGATCGAGCGGGAAAAAAGATCGAAAGGGAGGAGGATTCTCTTGTTTTTTGCCGGATTCCGCTGGCCGAACAATCAATGGACATCCGGCAAAAGATGCCTTAAATTAGCGATTCCCTGTGCAATTAAAGGAGCGAATATGTCTCGAATCTGTTGTTTTGCTGCCCTGTTATTTCTCGGCGCCTGCAGTGGCGGCGGCACTTCTGTCTACGACATCGGTCCAGGCGGGTCAGACCCTGATCTTTCGGATATTTCGGTTTATGTCTCCGACGGCCCTTATGCCGAGGTACTCAAGGCCTGCTCGACCGCCGACATTGCGAGTTTATGCACCCTGGACACCCTGCCGCTGATCGGCCAGGATTCGCCCGCCGCGACGATTCCCGACGTCATGAGCCGGGTCCTTGTTTCCCATCCATGGATGGCCCTTCGCTTTGAAGAGGTCCTGAGTCAACTTCCGCTCGATATGCTCCCCCAGTTCAAGGGGGTTACGGCAATCGTCATCGACAGCGACATCCGCCCGTCCTACTACTCCGCCGGGACGGCCGCCATCTATCTCGACCCGGCCAGCCTCTGGCTGACCAACGAAGAGAAGGCGACCATCTCCAGGGTCGCCGACTATCGCAGCAATTTCGGCGCCGACCTGCAGTTCATCGACCTCTGGCGCTACGTCAAGGACAACGACTACGCCTATGCCTCCTACTCTCTCTACGGCACGGAAATTCGGGAGCTCGGCGACATCATCTATCCGCTCGCCCGCCTCCTCTTCCATGAACTGGCGCACGCCAACGACCTGCTGCCGCCGGGATACCAGCCGGTACTCGACCCGCAGCTGACCCCCTACCAGGCGATACAATCCCTGGCCGATGTTACTATCGCCGAGCGCCTCCATGCTGCCTACCCTCTGACCTCGGAGCTCTGGCTCAGTCTCGCCCAGGTTCTTTACCGGGGGGTACCGGCGACCCCGGAGCAGATAAGCTATTCCGCAGATGTTGTCGGAGCTTCTTTTGAAAGCGATGTCGCCAACGAAACCTACAGTTACTCCTCCAGGTACGAAGACGTTGCCATGCTTTTTGAAGAGGCGATGATGAAATATCATTTCGACATCGACCGGGACATCGCCTTCACCGATTTGCCGTTGACGATTTCGCCCGAATGCGACGACTATCGCGTCCGGTGGGGGGTCAGAAACCGTCTCGGCGACCCGGCCGTTAAGCAGCGGGCAGAATTTGTTGCCGCCGGACTCCTCCCCGACGTGGACTTCGACACCTTCTTCGCCGGATTCCCGACTCCGACATCGATGGCGATGGACCAGGGGTGGTGCAGCAACCTGATTCTCGGGGGCGTGGCTCCGCAGGGATTGGCGCCGAAAAACGCCATTCATCCCGATCAGCTCCGGCAGGATCTGCAGTTGCCCGGAGATTGACGGTCCCGAGCGAACCGGGCCCATAAAAAAAGCCCCGGGAGCGGTACCGCTCCCGGGGCTTTTTTTGTCTGTGAAAAAAACTATTTGAGCAGCAGCTCGACCTGAGTCTGGCTCTCCTGAGCCTCTTCCCCCTCGGGGCTGGCCAGGTGCGGCTCGATCACGAAGAGCCGCCCCGGTTCGACTTTTCCCGGCTCGATCAGATAACCGAGGACGGTGTTCGCCCGGTCGAGAGCCAGCAACCTCAGTTCCTCGTCTTCTATTTTTATCCCCTCGAGAAGGAAGGCCTCCATCCGGGCCAGTGCTTCCCCTTCGTTCTCCGGGTTCCCCGGCAGAGGCTCTTTTCTGCCCTCATCTTCAGCAGCCTCCAGCGCCTTGCTGTAGGCCTGCTTCAGATACCGGGGATACTCTTCGGCGCTGACTTCGATCCCCTGGACGTCGACATCCTCTCCCTTCTTCGCTCCGGTTCCCTTAAGTTTTTCCAGCTTGACGAGTTTGTCCATCCGGATTCGGGCCAGGGCCCGGCTGTCGAGGACGCTGGCGGCGCGGCCGGAGATATCCATCCGCAATCCGGGGCGCTCATGGAGCACGTTGGCCACCGCGGAGAGTTTCCCCGTCGTCTCCTCCGTCAATTGCGCCCGACCCGGTTCGAAGGGGATATGCTGCAGGTCTTCGCCTGCCGGGATCAGGCTGCCGAGAAGGGCGAAGGGGGAGGTCGCCGCCTTGGTGACGAGGTTGACCAGGACCTGAATCACGACGCCGCCGACACTGAACTCGGGGTCGTTCAGGTCGCCGGTGACCGGGATGTCGAGGGAGATCTCCCCCTGGCGGTTTTTCAGGAGCGCCAGGGCCAGGCTCACCGGCAGGGAGGTAGCGTCGGGGCTCTCCACCCCTTCGCCGAGGGTGAATTGGTCGAGAAAAACCTTGTTGCTGCTCTCCAGGCTGCTCCCCTGGATCCGGTAGAGGAGGTCGAGATTGAGCTTCCCCTTGTCCGTTTTGTAGCCGACATATTTGCCGGTGTAAGGGGAGAGGGGGCTGAGGTTGAAATCCTTGAAATCGATCTTGATGTCGGCAAACGGCACCTTGCTCAGGGGGTTGATTTCTCCGGAGATCGCCAGCGGCGCCTGCTGGTCGATCCTGGCGTCGAACTTGACGGTCGCCAGGCTCCCCGCCCGGGACGAGAGACCGGTAATCGCGCCGTTCAACTGATCGAGGTTCGCACCGTAAGCGGGCTTGATACTGCGATCGAAAAACTGGACCTTGCCGTTGCGGAGGGTGACCTTTTTGATGGCGATCCTTGCTTCTGCCGCCGTCTCCTCTCCGGGGGGAGCCGCTGCCGGGGCGTCGTTCTCGCCGCCGGTGGCGGCGATGCGGGAGAGGTTGGCGGTGCCGTCGTCGTTGATCAAGACCTTGACGAAGGGGTTTTCCAGATGGATTTCGGCTATGGAGAGTTCGAGGGGGCTGGAGGAAAAGGCGATCTCATTGATCTGGAGATCCTTCCATTTCACCAGGTCCTCCCCGGCCAGAGTATCGGTTGAGGCCAGGCCGGCGATGGAGCTTTGACCGCTAAAATGGAGGCCAGGGCGGCCGGCGGCATCTTCCTTGACGGCGAGATCGCCCTGGAGAGCCAGGGTGCCGCCGGCGAGGACGATGCGCGCCTGTTCGGAAATGTAGGGCTGGAAATCCTTGAGCTGCACGGCTTCGAGCATCACGGAGGTCTTCAGGGCCAGGGGCTCGAGAACCAGGACCCCCTCCGCCTTGAGACTTCCCGTTTGATTCAGCCGCAGAGACCCGGCGACGGCGTTTTCGCTTCCGGGGACCGTGGAGAGGGGCGCAGCGGCCAGGGCGATGGCGTCGAGGCGGACCCTGGCCGGGTTTTCCAGGGCCTGGTCGGTCCAGGTGACTGCGCCGTTATCGAGGCGGAAGCGGTCGATGGTCACCCTGACGGGGTCGTCGGAGGGAGAGGACGTTTCATCTGTTTCGGCCGGGGCTCCTGCGGGAGCGCCGTCGGAAGGAGAAAGGAGCGCAAGGGGGAGGATCGATCCGTCCGGCAGCCGGGTCAGGTCCAGTTGCGGGGAATCGATGGTCAGCTCGGCCAGGCGGATTTCCCTTTGTAGTAGGTCGGAGTCGGCCAGGACCACCGTGAGGGCGGGGAAACGCAGATAAGTCTCCCCCTTGCCGTCGATCACCTCCACGGAGCGCAGGGTGAGGGTTCCGGTCAGCGCCAGCCGGGCCGCCTCGTTGGGCATCAGGAGGTAGGAGAGTCGGGTGTCGATATCCAGCAGCGCCGATTTGACGGTCAACCCCGTCGGGTTGGGGATGTAGGCCAGATACTCGGGGATGTTGATCCCGCTCATCTTCAGGTCCACCTCGGTGGCCCGCGTTTCGGCAAAGGGTTTGCTGCCGCCGGCCAGGGAGATCGGCGTGCCGTTGACGACCGCCGAAAAATGCGGTTGAACAGAGGCCTGGACCTTGCTCGGCAGGTTGGAAATCGAAGGGATGGCCAGGGTGAAGGCATCGATGGTGTGGCTCACCCCCTTGGGAAGGTCCCGATAGCGGATGCTTCCGTTTTCAATCTCGATATTGTTGATGGAAAAGAGGAATTGTCCCGACGTCTCCTCCGCCGGTTCTTCTGCGGCCGGGGCGGGGAGAAGATCGGAAAAGCTGAAGGTCTTCTCGTCCAGGCGACTGACATGGATCGCCGGGCCCTTCAGAGAGATCGACTGGAGAATCAACCCTTTTTTGACAAGCGAAAGACTCTCAAGGTTCACGTAAAGGCGGTCGAAAAAAACGAAGGGGTCCGGTCCTTCCTTGTCGGCCAGGGCGAACCCCTCGATGGTGAGCGAGAGGGCATAGGGGTTCAGACGGACCGTCTCGATGGTCACCGGCCGGTGCAGGGCCCGGGGGAGTTTCTTCTCCAGGACCGCCTTCAGGATGAGGGGGGCAAGCAAAAAGCCGATGAGGGTGTAGACAAGGACGGCGATTCCGAACCAGAGAGCGGCTTTCTGCAGCGGGGGTAAACCCCGATACCTCGCGAGGGTATTTTTCATGAAATGAACAGTCTCCCGGGAAAGTGCAGGCTGAAACTATTGCAAGGACGGGTATGGAGTGTCCTCCGGAGCCGAGTTTAATCGATTTTCGCAGTAATTACGAACTCCAAACCGTCTCTGTCCGACTTGAAGCATTTATCGAAAGATCAAAGGAGGCCGCAGATGGACTGTCGGTTCATCCGTCAATTTCTGCCAAAGGAAAAGATAAAGGCCCCCAAGCTCAATTGCTTAAGGGCCTTTATCTTTTGGGTCGATAAAGGTTTGAAGGCCTTTACTATCTATACTTTCCGGACGTTGGACGCCTGGGGTCCTTTTTGACCCTGGGTGACCTCAAAGGTCACGCGGTCCCCTTCGACCAGAGACTTGAAGCCCTCGCCCTGCACTTCAGAAAAATGAACAAAAACATCCGGTCCATTGTCCTGCTCGATAAAACCAAAACCTTTCGCGTCGTTGAACCACTTGACCTTACCCTCTGCCATTTTCGTCGCTCCTTTTTTCCCCGGTCAGGGAGAACCTTTTTGCTGTGCAAGTTCCAGGCGCTGCCCCAAAATTCGCCGGACCTGAGAGGTCTCGGCGGATTGTCCCCGGAAGGGGACCTATCAATATAGGTGGGAGCCGAAAATCTTGCACAAGCGCGCTGAAGATGCCGATAAGTATGTCAGATGATTTTCGGAAAGCAAGGGGTCGTGCGGGGTGATCCGGCCCCCGGATAAAATTCGGGAAGGGGTCGTCTGCCGTTTTTTTGTCATCCAGAGCCTTGGATTGCCGCCATGTCCGTCGGCAGGACAACGGTCAAAGGCGGTTTACGGAACTGTCAACACCAGCGCAATCTCCCGGGCCAGTTCGGCGACCGACTCGCTTTGAGCTGTGACCAGATTCAAAAATTCCTTTCCTGCGGCCGGGGTCCTGATCAACGATTTACGGCTCCCGACCAGGATCTTCCCCTCCCCATCGGAGACGGTCCAGCGGGCTTCCAGGACCGCTTCTCCACCGGGCGTGCCATCGAAGCGCCGCACATCGATCTTCACCCTGTGGGTCGGCTGAAAAAATTGCCCCCAGGGGTAGATCGCCAGCCGGGCCGTTTCTGGGAGACGGGCGGCCAGGTCCTCGAGAAAGACTTTGGTGAAATCTTCGGCCAGCGAACCGCTCCAGCGATGGAATTCGTCAAATTTGAGCCGTTGCTCGTCGATGCGCACGGCAATCTGCGACCGATCCAGGGACTCGGGGAAGGAGACCGGACCGACCCCCACGGCGAGGCTGGCGGAGGGGGTCGGCGCTGAGGTCGACAACGCCGGCTCCTTCGGCACCAGGTTGTAATATGTCACCGGCGGCGAGGGTTTTCCGCAGCCGGCAAGCTGAAAAAAGAGAAGTCCGGCCAACGCCGGGTGAATCCCTTTGCGCATCCATCGATTCATGGCTGGTCTCCCTTTTTTCCGAAGATCAATGATTCAGGGTGCCGTTCGAGGTAATCGGTCAATCCGCGGAGCGACCGGGTCATCTCGGAAAAATCCCCCAGCGCCTCGCGCAGCTGGAAGTTGACCGGAGAATCGCTGCCGAGTCCGGCTTCCAGATCGGCCAGGGTCGATCGGAGGGAATCCAGCGCCTCGGTCATGGCGGGGACGGTCTCGGCATCGAACTGGCCGGCCAGGCGATCGATGCGGTTCATCGTCGCCGTGGTCGCCCGGATGGTCCGGTGCAGATCCTCGCCGATTTCGTCAAGGGGTATCTTTTCAAATTTCTTGACGATTTCGGCAATGCTCTCGGTTATTTCCCTGATTTCCGTCGCCCGCGAAGGAATCACCGGGAATGTCCCCTCGAAGGTCAGGTCCCGCGGCGGGTCGTCGGGGAAAAAGTCGAGATCGACGAAGAGTTGGCCGGTCACCAGGTTGCCGCTGCGCAATACGGCCCGGAACCCTCGATCCACATAATCGCGCAGATCGTTCCCGGTCGATTTCGCCGCCGACCCGAACCCGTGAATCCGTTCCGGCTTGATGGCGACGGTGACCGGGATGCGGAAAACCCTGGTCTTGTCGTCGACGACGGCATGAATGTCGATCACTTCGCCGAGCTTGATCCCCCGGAACTCGACGGGGGAGCCGACACTTAATCCCCGCACCGATTGATTGAAGTAAATCAGGAAATAATTTTGACTGGTGTAATTCTCCTTGGCGGTCTCATCCTTGTTGGCATAGAGGGGAAAAGCCGTGTTTTCTGGCGCCGGTTCAGCGGCAAGGGGATCGGGCCCGTCATCAAAGGCAATGCCGCCGAGCATGATCGAGATCAGCGACTGGGTATCGACCTTGATGCCGGTGGCATTGAGGCTCATGTCGATGCCGCTGGCATTCCAGAAGCGGGTGTTGCCGGTGACCTGGCGATCGTGCGGCGCCTGGATAAAGATCTTGATGTCTACGGCCCGGCCGCTTTCGTCGAAGCCGTATTGAACCACCTGGCCGACTTCGATCTCCCGGTAATAGACCGGCGAGCCGATATCGAGGGAACCGAGTCCTTCAGCCTTGAGGCCGAAGAGGCGGCCGGGGGTGTCCGTGGTGACCAGGGGCGGCTCCTCGAGACCGACAAATTCCAGGGTCGGTTTGCCGTCCTTGACCGGATCGATGCCGATGTAGGCTCCGGAAAAGATCGTCCCGAGCCCCGAAATTTTGCCGGCGGCGACCCGCGCCCGAACCACCCAGAAACGGGTCCGGTCGGTCATAAAAGACTCGGCGCCATCCTGCATCTGCAGCTTGACGATCACCTTCGAGATGTCGTCGCTGAGGGCGATCTCCTCGACCTGGCCGATATCGACGTCCTTGTACTTGACCTTGGTCTTTCCGGCCTCCAGCCCTTCGGCGCTCTTGAGGGTGATCGTGACGACCGGCCCCTTTTCCGACCAGGCCTTGAAAACCAGCCAGCCGCCGATGACGAGCGCCAAAAGGGGGATCAGCCAGACGATGGAAAAGCCTTTTTTCGGTTTGATCTCGGCCTCGGGCAGCTGCTCCATCCGGGTGTCCCGGGAAAGTTCCTCACTCATTACGATCCTCCATCCGGTCCCAGATCAACCTGGGATCAAAACTCTCTGCGGCGAACATGGTGAGGATCACCACGGCGGCAAAATAGGCGGCTCCGGGGCCGGCTTCGACGTTGGCCAGGGCCCCCAACCGGACCAGCGCCACCATGATCGTCACCACGTAGATATCCACCATCGACCAGCGGCCGACCAGTTCGGTCAGGCGGTAAAGGCGGGTGCGGTCTTTCGGCCGCCAGCTGGACCGGAGTTGAACCGACACCAGCAAAAAGACCAGGATCACCATCTTCATCAGCGGGACAAAGAGGCTGGCGACAAAAATCACCAGGGCAATGGCCCAGGAGCCGGAGTTCAGCAGGTAGAGAACCCCGCTCAGAATCGTATCGGACTGCCTGGTCCCCAGCGCCGAAGAGATGGTGATCGGCAATAGATTGGCCGGCAGGTAAAAGAGCATGGCGGCGATCAACAGCGCCCAGCAGCGGGCGATGCTGTTGGGTTGGCGCTGATGGAGTCGGGCACCGCAGCGCGGGCAGTGGTCTTGCTCCTGCGGCAGCGGAATGAGGAGATGGCAGAGGCGGCAGCCGATCAGATTCGCTTCTCGGGCGGTCAAGGGTGCAGGTTTCATGCGCGGCGATCCAGTTTCTCCCACACCAGATGGGAATCGAGGCTGGCCGCCGATCCCGCCAGCACGAAGATCAGGAGAACGAAGGCCCACAGCGCTGTCCCGGGGATGATGGTGGCCATCTTGGCCAGTTTGACCATCGATACCAGGATGCCGAGCATGAACACCTCCATCATCCCCCAGGGTCTGAGCACCTGGACCGAGTGAAACAGGCGAACGGCCCCCGGCAGCTTGCGTCCGAATTTGAGGGGGAGGAGGATGTAGAGGAGGCTGAGCATCTCAATCAGCGGGAAGAGGATGCAGGTGAGGGTGACCAACAGGGCCAGGCTGCTCATCCCCTGCTGGTAAAGCACCTTCATGCCGGTGAGCAAAGCGGCCTCCCGGACGAATCCCTGGGTCTTCAAGGCCAGGAAGGGGAAGCTGACCGCCACCGCATAGAGGAGGATTCCGGTCAGATTCAAGGCCAGGGTCCGGTCGAGGCTGTTGCGTTTGGGACGAAAGAGGACCGCAGCGCAGCGGCTGCACAGGGCCACCCGTCCCTCGGGAACCGAAGGAATGCGCTGCAGCAGGTCGCACTCGTGACAGGCCATCAGGGATTTCATGGGCGGTCCAGACGGATTAAGGCCAGGGATAATACGCTTTTAAATGGTCATGCCCCGTGTATCAGCAATTTAGACCGGATGCCATGGCAAGTCAAAGATTTGAGTGTCCGAAAATTGTCTGACCTGACTTAAGGGGGAGCAAAAATCGTCAAGTCCTTTGAACGCTGACTTACGTGCTTTGACATCCCGGAGGGATGTACGAGGAGCAGCCGTACAATCAACAGATATCGAGCCAAAAAAGGAGCGAAGGTAACCGTAGAAAATCACAGATATGATAACTTTGGCCACAATCCGGTTGTTTGTATATAGAACTTTTGGCAAACGATGTGCATTTGCTTATGAAAACATATTGATTCTCCGATAAGGGCGAACCCGGGGCGACCCGGGGACGCAAAGTTACGAATCCCCCGTGGATGGTCGGACTGCCGAAGAGAAAGAGCCATGCAGGCAATTCATGAGCGCTCACTTTCGGTCTCGGAAAGTGGGCGTTTGCTTTTTTCGGAGCGTCGGTCAATTGGCAACGGAACAATGGTTCCATTACAAGGAGGAATTAAAGATGAAGGCTGTGCGGTGTCTGTTGGTTCTGATCTTCATGTCGCCATGGTCTGCCGGGGCTTTTGAAGTCCCGGACGTCTCTGTGCATGGTTTTATTTCTCAGGGCTACCTGAAGAGCAATGACAACAACTTTCTGACCAGCGATTCGAAGGATGGCACCGCCCAGTTGACCGAAGCCGGCGTGGTGCTGTCGAGCCAGGTCAACGACTCCCTGCGCGTCGGCGTACAGTTCCTCTCCCGGGATCTCGGTGACGTCGGCAACGGTGAGGTGAAACTCGACTGGGGCTTTGCCGATTACAGCCACAACGATTATATCGGCTTGCGGGTCGGCAAGGTCAAGCTCCCCCTGGGCCTTTACAACGAAGGGCGCGACACCGACCTGCTGCGGCCGATGGTCTTTTTGCCGCAAAGCATCTACGACGAAACCAAGCGCGATCTTCTCGTCGCCTACCAGGGCGCCGGGCTCTACGGCAGCCTCCCGGCGGGCCCGCTCGGTTATTTCGACTATCACGCTTTTGGCGGCGGCATCAACATCGATGACGATTCCTTGCTGATTACGGCGCTGAAGCAAAACGGCACATTCACTGCCCGCGAATGGGTTAAGTCGACCCTTCCCGGGCCTGCGGGATTAGCGTATGCGAAGGACATCAATATCACGGCACTGGACGTCGACAACGATTACATCGCCGGCGGGTCTCTGGTCCTGAATACCGCCCTCGACGGCCTGCGCCTCGGCGGTTCGGTGCTGACGGTTAAGAACGATATCGACTATGTCCTCAACCGTTCCATAAAACTGACTGCCATGACGTCCGGGGATCCCCTCCAGATTCTTGTGCCGACCCCGCTCACCGGCACCATCGACAACAAGCTGACCTGGGTCGCCTCCCTTGAATATGTTCTCGGCGACTTCTGCCTGTCGAGCGAATATTCCGAAACCGAACGGGAGCAGACATTCAACGGCACGGTGGCCACGGATGCGACCTCCCAATCCGGTTACGTGATGGGTGCCTACACCCTTTTCGACAGCCTGACCCTCTCCCTCCTCTACGACGTCTACTATTCGGACAAGGACGACAGAAACGGCAAGGAGTTTGCCGCCACCAATCCCGTACAACGGCAGGATTTTTTCGCCTGGCGCAAGGATTTCGGTGTCGGGGCGCGCTACGACATCAACCCCAACTGGCTGATCAAGGCCGAATACCATACCGTTGATGGCGCGGCTCTGTTCATGACGACGGTCAACGATCCCACGCAGCTGAAGTCGGATTGGGATTATTTCGCCGTCAAGATGTCATACAACTTCTAGGAGCCTGTCGGACTATCCATGAGCCGGCTGCAAAATCGTCTATTTGGTCCATATCCGAGCTTCTTTTCGACCAATAGAGACGACTATTGGCTCTCAAACAAGCTCGAATCTGTCCTCAAATAT